>Ga0073934_10002898_pt1 | contig 33513 bp, 28 predicted proteins | sample LarsenN4metaG_FD_76834 | JGI IMG/M metagenome (GOLD analysis project Ga0073934, IMG submission 76834) | Hot spring sediment bacterial and archeal communities from British Columbia, Canada, to study Microbial Dark Matter (Phase II) - Larsen... ...
AACATCGCGGGCCCAGTCGCCGAGTATCTCGTCGCCCGCGGCGCGACCGTCACCACCGTGACGCATCCCCTCTTCCCGCACGGCTCTCGTGAACGGCTGTATGTGCGGCGAGGCCCAGGCGTGTCCGAGGAACGGAGGGCGGCACCGTTCGGGCTCAAGCCCCCCGCGAGCTACGCGCTCGACGCGTTCTGGCCGGCTCGCCTGCCTCGCGCAGACGTGGCGATCGGATTCGGATGCCTCGCCACGAATCGGCTACTTGCCGAGCGAACGGCTCGCCGCGTCGGTACCGTCATCCATTGGAACATTGATTTTGTCCCACGCCGCTTCGAGAGCGCGACGCTCGATCGCGTCTACCGCTTCCTCGACCGCCGCGCGTGCTTGCGCTCCGACGTGCGGGTAGATCTCAACGAGCGAGCTCTCGACGCGCGAACCCGCGAGTATCGCCTCGAAAGTCGCGGCGCCGAGCCGATGGTCGTGCCCGTCGGCATCTGGACTGAGAGAAGCGAGCGGTGTCGCAAGGCAGCGTTCGACGCGCCGAAACTGGTGTTCTTGGGGAACCTTGCCGAGCGGCAGGGAGTCTTCGAGTTCGTCGAGGCCGCCGCTGACGTCGTCCGCTCCATGCCTCACGTGCGCGTCGAGGTGATGGGAGACGGCCCGATTGGCGATGCCGTACGCGCGCTCGCGGCCGAGTTGGGTCTCGGCGACTCGATCCGCTTCCACGGAGAGGTCCTCGACCCCGCCCGGCTGAGCTCGCTCCTCAGCGGTTGCACGATCGGGTTCGCGCCCTACCGCAAGGATCCGTCGTCGTTCTCCAACTTCGCCGACCCTTCCAAGGTCAAGAGCTACCTCAGTGCGGCGCTGCCCATCGTGATGAGCGACGTCCCGCCCGTCGCCCGGACGCTCGAGAAGGCCGGCGCGGCGGTGATCACAGAGCCCAGGGCCTCGGACATTGCCGGGGCGGCGCGCTCGCTCCTCCAAGACCGCGCTGCCTGGGAGCAGGCGCGGCAAGCATCGGCCGAGCTTGCCGACGCTCTCGATTGGAACCGCGTTCTCGACGCATTCTTCGCCCGTCTCGGGTGGGGAGAGCCGTCCAGGTAGCGTCGCTGCGTGCTCCTCGTCGCCGGGCTCTTGGTGGTCGGGATCGCGTGCGCGATCGGCTGGTGGTTCGTGGCGCGGGAAGCAGGTCGCCTCGCGGCGGAACCGCCGCCGCCGGTGTTCGACCTCGAGGAGGCGTTCGACTGGGTGGTCGCCCACCTGCCCGACCTCGTGGCGGCGACCCTGACCCCGGCCGACGTGCGGCGCATCCTCGAGTTCCAACTCGAGTTCTTCCAGCGCACGGGTGTGGCCGGGAACGGCTCCGGGCCGCACCCGAAGCAGGACGTCGTCGTCGCGGGAACCGAGCTCGTCGACTACGTCGTCGCCCGCTCGCGGGCGACCGGCGAGGAGTATCTGCCCGAGCAGGTGCACGGCGTCGTCGAGACGCAGCTCGCGTACATGCGCGCGATCGGTGCGGTAGGTCCGCCGGTCGACCCGCGGGACGATTAGGGCGGTGGCGATCGACCCCGACGAACTGCGCCGCCGAGCGCAGGAGATCTCGTGGTTCCATACGATGGACCTGGCGCCGGGCGTACGCACCGCCGGGGTGTACGACCCGGCGCGGACGCTGCCCCGCCTCGCGCTGCCGGCCCGGCTCGACGGGCGGACGGTGCTCGACGTCGGGGCGTGGGACGGGTTCTACTCGTTCGAGATGGAACGGCGCGGCGCGGATGTCGTCGCGACCGACCACTACTCGTGGGGCGGGGGCGGGTGGGGAAGCCGCGCGGGGTTCGACCTTGCGCACGCGGCGCTCGCTTCGCGGGTGCGCGCCGTGCGGATCGACCCGATGGACCTTTCACCCGACGCGGTCGGCGGCGTGTTCGACGTCGTGCTGCTGCTCGGCGTGCTCTACCACGTCCGCGAACCGCTGCGGCTCCTCGAACGGGTCCGCTCGGTCACGGGCGAGCTGCTCGTGCTCGAGACCGAGGTCGGCATGCTGCTCACGCGGCGCGCGGCCGCGGAGTTCTTCCCGGGCACCGAGCTGAACGACGACCCGACCAACTGGTGGGCCCCCAACGTGGCGGCGGTGGCGGGGATGTTGCGCGCGGCCGGTTACGGCGACGTCGACGTCGTATGGCGCCGCTCGCTGCCGCTGCGCGCCGCGAAGTGGGTCGCCCGCCGCCGGCGGCGCGACCGGATCTCGCTGCTGCACGCGCTCACGACCGACCGCTTCGTCTTCCACGCCCGCGCCCGGTAAGGCGCCTCATGCGGCGGAGGTCGCGCGCTACGCTTGCCGGACCGGAGAAAGGAGGTGGTCCAGCGCATGCATGATCGATCTGGGACCCCGGAGGTGCGCGGCCGCTAGGCCGTTTGACTGGACCGCCTGGGCGGAATCCCACCGCCGCACCGCCGCTCGAGCTGCCGGAGTTGGTCCCACCGGCGCAACGGCTCGGACGGAAACCGAACAGTTCGTGGTAGGGGGCGCCGGTGGCGCCCCCTACCCGCGCCCAACTGTGCCCTGCCTGCATCCAGGCCGGCCCCCCGGATAGCGTTCCGCCGTCCGCGTCCGGGGGAGGCAGTGACGGCGAACCTGCGCAGGTTGCTCCTCGGCGGCGCTGCGATCCTGGGGCTCGTCGCGCTGGACGCGCTGCCCGCCGCCGGGCAGTCGGCCGAGACGACGACCACGACGGCGCCGCCCGCGGCGGCCGCCGAGCAGCGGATCGCCGGGCGGTTCGCGAGCGGAGCCACCCCGATCGAGGGTGTGCGGGTCGTCGTCGAGGGGGTCGAGCCGCCCGGCTTCCGCGGGGAGGCGACCTCCGATGCCGACGGCCGCTGGGACGTCGCCGTGCCGGGACCGGGCACGTACCGCGTCGCGATCGACACGGACTCGATCCCCGAGGGGTTCGAGCTCGCCGACCCCGACCGGTTCGAGCTGCCGCGGTTCCCGGTGTTCGCGGGCGCGCAGGTGCGCAACGCGGTGTTCCGGTTCGCCAGCGACGAACAGGGCGGGGTCGTCGTCCCCAACCGCGTCGAACGACTCGCCCGCCTGCTCTTCAGCGGCGTCCGGCTCGGGCTGATCATCGGGCTGGTCTCGGTCGGGCTGTCGCTCATCTTCGGGACGACGGGCCTCGTCAACTTCGCGCACGGCGAGCTCGTGACCGCCGGCGCGCTGCTCGCGTGGTTCTGGAGCGCGTCGAACGCGGGTCCGGAGGTCTCGCTCGTACTTGCCGCGGTGCTCGCGGTCGTGCTGTGCGCCGCGCTCGGCGCCTCGCTCGAATACGTCGTGTGGCGGCCCATGGTCCGGCGCCGCAGCGGTGCCGTCGCGCGCATGCTCGTGTCGATCGGGCTGGCGCTGTTCCTGCGGCACCTCTACGTCATCTTCTTCGAAGCGTCGCCGCGGCGGTTCCGAGACTTCAGTGCGCAGGAGCCCGTCGACCTCGGGCCGCTGCGCAACCCGCCCCGGGACTTCGCCGTCATGGCGATCTGCCTCGTCGTTCTCGTCGGCGTGGGACTGCTCCTCGAACGCACCCGACTCGGGACCGCGGTGCGTGCGGTGGCGGACGAGCGCGAGCTCGCGGCGGCTTCAGGAATCGACGTCGGGCGGGTGATCGTCACGGTGTGGGTCGGCGGCGCCGCCCTCGCCGGACTCGGTGGGATCCTCTACGGCGTCGGGCAGGGCGTGCAGTGGAACATGGGGTTCCGCCTGCTGCTCACGATGTTCGCCGCGGTGGTACTCGGCGGCCTCGGCAGCGCGTACGGCGCCATGGCGGGCGGGCTCGTGGTCGGCGTCGCCTCGGAGGTCTCGACCTACTGGATCGACGCCGACTTCAAGTTCGCGGTCGCCCTCGCGATCCTGATCCTCGTGCTGATCGTCCGCCCGCAGGGCATCCTCGGCGTTCGCGAGCGGGTGGGCTGAGCGGTGGACTGGGGCACGATCTTCGAGGACGGCATCCGCACCGGCATCGGCGTGACCGCTGCCGTCTACGCGCTCACGGCCGTCGGTCTCAACCTCCAGTTCGGTTACACCGGGCTCGCGAACTACGGGCAGGCCGGGTTCCTGCTCGTCGGCGCGTACGGCACCGCGATCGCGGTCGACCGGTGGGAGCTGCCGCTGTGGCTCGCGTTCTTCGTCGGCATGGCCGCGGCGATCGTGCTCGGACTCCTGCTCGGTGTGCCGACGCTACGGCTGCGCGCCGACTACCTGGCGATCGTCACGATCTCGGCAGCCGAGATCCTGCGCATCACGGCGAACTCACGCGCGGCACAGGACGTCACCGGCGGTCCTCAGGGCATCAAAGGATTCGCGGGCGACTTCTACGACCTCAACCCGTTCAGCGGCCGGTTCACGCTCTTCGGCGACGTGGCGTTCAGCGCCCGCAACCTGTGGGTGATCGTCGTCACGTGGTCGCTCGTCGCGTTGTTCTCGGCGCTGCTGTGGCTGCTGATGCGCAGCCCGTGGGGGCGAGTCCTGCGCGCGATCCGCGAAGACGAGGACGCCGTGCGCTCGCTGGGAAAGAACGTCTATGTGTACAAGATGCAGAGCCTCGTCATCGGCGGGATCGTCGGCGGCATCGCTGGTGTGATGCTGGTGATCGACCGGCAGTTCGTCGAGGCCCGCAATTTCGAGTCGTCGATCACGTTCCTCGCGTACGCGGCGTTGATCCTCGGCGGTCTGGCGCGCATCGCCGGCCCTGTCGTCGGCGCCATGCTGCTGTGGTTCTTCATCTCGGCGACCGACACGTTCCTGCGCCAGTCGATCGACGAAGGGTTCCTCGGCCTCGACTCGCTGTTCGACTCCAGCGATGTCGGCGCGGTCCGCTTCATGGTGGTCGGGCTGCTCATCATGGCGCTCGTGATCTTCCGACCGCAGGGACTGCTCGGCTCGCGACGGGAGGCGATGTTCGGTGAGTGAGCTCGACCACGTCGTCGCGCGCGCCGAGCCCGGCGCGCCCAAACCGGACCCGATCCTCGTCGTCGAGGACGTGCGCCGTTCCTTCGGCGGGCTGCTCGCCGTCGACGTCGACCACCTCGAAGTGGAGCGCAACACCATCACCGCGCTGATCGGCCCGAACGGCGCGGGCAAGACCACGCTGTTCAACGTGCTGACCGGGTTCGACCACGCGACGCGGGGATCCTGGGCATTCGACGGCAACCCGGTCGCCGGCCTGCCCGCCTACCGGATCGCGCGGCTCGGCATGATCCGCACGTTCCAGCTCACCAAGTCGCTCGCACGCCTGACCGTCCTCGACAACATGCTCCTCGCCGCCCCCGGGCAGTCCGGCGAGAGCCTGTGGCGCGCGCCGTTCGGGTTCTGGCGAGTCGAGGAGCGCGCCAATCGGGTCCGCGCCGTTGCGCTGCTCGAACGCTTCAACCTCGCCGCCAAGCAGCACGACCTCGCCGCGACGCTGTCGGGCGGTCAGCGCAAGCTGCTCGAGATGGCGCGCGCGCTGATGGTCGAACCGAAGCTCATCATGCTCGACGAACCGATGGCCGGGGTGAACCCCGCGCTCGTGCAGTCGTTGCTCGAACACATCAAGGCGCTGCGCGACGAGGGCCGGACGGTCGTGTTCGTCGAGCACGACATGGACGTCGTGATGAACATCAGCGACTGGGTCGTCTGCCTCGCCGAAGGACAGGTCATCGCCGAAGGTCCGCCCGCGAGCATCGTCGCGAACGAAACGGTCATCGACGCCTACCTCGGCACACGACACGGTCCGCGGCCCAGTGCCGTCGACCCGGGCGAGGTGCTCTGATGGCGCTCCTGGAAGCGGCGCACGTCGTGGCCGGGTACCTACCCGGGATCGACATCCTGAACGGGGTCGACGTCACCGTCGAGGACGGCGAGCTGGTGGGGATCATCGGTCCCAACGGCGCGGGGAAGTCGACCTTGCTCAAGGCGATCTTCGGCTTGGTGCCCGTGCGGCAGGGCGCCGTCCGGTTGCGGGGCGAGGACATCACGCGCCTGCCCGCGCACGACCTGGTCGCGCGCGGTGTGGGATACGTGCCGCAGGTGCGCAACGTGTTCGCGTCGCTCACCGTCGACGACAACCTGCGTATGGGCGCGTACCTCCGCGCACGCGAGTTCCGCGCGCGGCGTGACCACATCGTTTCGCTCCTGCCGCGGCTCGGCGAACGGCTCCACCAGCGGGCCGGATCGCTCTCGGGTGGCGAGCGGCAGATGCTCGCGATGGCGCGCGCGCTCATGACCGACCCGTCGGTGCTTCTGCTCGACGAGCCTTCGGCGGGTCTGTCGCCGATGATGCAGGACGACGTCTTCGAGCGGATCGCGCGCATCAACGACTCGGGTGTCTCGGTCTTGATGGTCGAGCAGAACGCGCGGCGCTGCCTCGAGATCGCCGACCGCGGCTACGTGCTCGACGAGGGCGCCAACGCGTACGAGGGCGGGGGCGACGCGCTGCTCGCCGACCCGAAGGTCATCGAGCTGTATCTCGGAACGCTCGCACGCGCCGAATGACGCGGTCCCGGACGCGACGAGGCCCCGGGGCGACCCGGGGCCTCGTTCGTCTTCGACGTCGTGCAGGTCAGCCCTCGTCGGAGATGGTGATCTGCTCGGCGCCTTCGACGTTGGCGTACGAGCCGTCGGCGTTGTATGCCCACACGTCGTACACACCCGACGTCGGCTCGCCGACATCCGAGAGGTCGACCGAACCGGACGCACCCTCGTAGTTGATGTCGGTTCCGGCCTCGAGCAGCGCGAGGCAGTCGGCGTACGCCTGGCACGTCTCACCCTCGGCCGCAACCTCGAGCATGGCGTCTCGAATCGCCTCCGGGTCGTCGGTCCCGGCCGCCTGGGCCGCGAGCGCGATCAGGATCGTGCAGTCGTAGTAGTACGACGAGAAGATCGTGTCGTTGCCGGTCGCGGCGTACGCCTCGATGAACGGGTGCGTCACGCCACCGGGCGCGGCGGCCGGTGCCGTACCCTTGATGCCGGCGACGACGCCCGGGTTCGACGCGTCGACGGTCTCGCCGAGCGACGAGCTCTGCATGCCGTCGGCCGTGTAGATCGGCAACGCGCTCGGACCGATGCCCTGGGCGATCATCTCGTTGAGCACCTTGGCGCCGTCGTCGTTGAACCCGATCAGGATCACCGCGTCGGGCCCGGCGTCGACGACCGCCGCGACGTCGGCTTGGAAGTCGGTCGCGTTCGGGTCGTACGCCGCGTTGATCACCACCTCGGCGCCGCTGTCGGTGAGCGCCTGCTCGAGCGCTTCACCGAACCCGGTGCCGTAGGAGTCGTTGCGGGTCACGATCGCCGGGCTGCTGTAGCCGTCGCTCAGGACGAGCTGGGCGAGAGCGGGGCCCTGGAACTTGTCGGGCGGCGCGGTGCGGAAGTAGAAGCCGTCGTCGTCGGCGTCGGTCAGCTCGGCCGAGGTGTTCGAGCCGGAGCACTGCACCACGCCGGCGTCGCGCACCTTGTCGATGATGCCGAGCGCGGTCGTCGACGACGCCGGGCCGACGAGTGCGTCGATCCGGTCCGACTCGAGCAGCGTGTCGAGCGCAGTGCTTGCGACGTCGGCGCTCGTGCCGTCGTCGGCACTCGCCCGCACGACGGGCTGGCCGTTGACACCTCCCGCCGCGTTGATCTCCTCGATCGCCATGTCGACCGGGACGCTGAGCGCGTCGAAGATCACCGACAGGTCGCCCGACTCGGGGAGCAGCGCGCCAATGACGAGCTCCCCGTCGACGTTGCCGCGGTCGCCACCTGCGCCACCCGACGTGTCGTCGGGTGCTTCCGTCTCGGGTGTCTCGCCGCCGGCACCGTCATCGTCGTCGTCGTCGCCACCGCATGCACCGACGACCAGTGCGAGCACGCTGGCGATCGCCAGCATGCGCATCCAGCGCTTGGGTTTCATATGTGCATCCCCCGTTTTTCCCCGGAGCAGGCGGATGGTCTCCGCCGGGCGACGAAGCTAGACGACAACCGGCCGCGATGGGCGTCACACCCCCGTCGCGCCGCTAGATTCGGCGCCGATGGCCCGCCCCAGCCGCTTCGAGCACCACCGCTACCTCGGCGACAAGGACTCGATGGTCGTGTACGACCTCGACGCGCTCGACGACCATCCGGAGGCGGCCGCCGCGGTCGAGCGGGTCATCGCCTCGGAGCGGTTCGCGACGTTCGGTCCCGACACGCTCGCCGAGGCGCGCAACCGCTGCTACCGCCCCCACCGCTCGGCGCGGTCCTGAGCTATTCCCACAGCTCCGCCGGCAGCGCCTCGCGCACTCCCTTGCGGCGGCCTTCGAACGCGACGTCGCTCAGCACCGGCTCCGACGGCAGGGTGGCGGGGTCGGCCGGCACGCCGTCGAGCGTCACCCACGACGTGCAGCCGCCATAGTCGCCGCGCCACTCGACCGTCACAGGTTCGTGCAGCCGATGCACCCGCAGGACGAGCACCCAGAGCGGGTCCCGCCGCTTCCATTTGAGCCGCGACTGCGCGTACTCGGGCGACCAGATCGACTTGCCGTCGATCGCACCGAGATGCTCGGGCTCGGAGATCGTCGCGACGTCGACCACGTCGGCCCAGCCGGGAAGCGTGATGGGCTCGCCGACCGGTGCCGACGCTGCGAGGTCGACCGTGTGCCGGTACGCGGGCTTCAGCAGCTCCGCGCGCTGGTGCTCCGCCGTCGGGTAGAGCCACATCCGGCGCGTGGGCAGCGAGAAGTGCCGGCCGTCTTCATGGAGGCCGCCTTTGCGCAGGTCGACGATCTGCTCGCCTTCGAGGAGCGCATGCACGATCACGGCCCACTCCTTCAGCGCGGGTGCGGGCACGATCTGCGTCGAGGGTGTCACGAACGTCAGGATATCGGTGCCGTGGAAGAGTTCTTCTCCGAAGGGTTGCGACTCGGCGCGCACTTCGCGCGCCCTCCGGGTACGACGCGCCTGCCCGGCCTCGTCGTCCTCCCGGGCTTCCCGCGCGGGCCGGGCGGTGCAGCGACCGTCGGCAACACCTACGCAACCCTCGCCGATCGCATCGCGCGCGAAGCGGGGTGGGCCGCCCTGACGTTCACCATGCGCGGCACGGGCACGTCGGAAGGCGACTTCTCGATCGAAGGGTGGCTGGCCGACGTGCGGGCCGCCGTCGACGCGATGCAGGCGCGCACCGACGTGAGCGGCGTGTGGCTCGCCGGCTTCCGTCTCGGCGGCACGCTCGCGATCGTCACCGCCGCGCACGACGAGCGCGTGCGGGGGATCGCGACCTTCGCGGCGCCGGCCTCCCTCAAGGCCTGGGTGCGCGATCCGGTGTGGTTCCTCGAGTATGCGAAGCGCACCGGCGTGCTGAAGACACCTGGATACCCGCCCGACCCGCACGCGTGGACACGCGCGATCGCGAATCTCGACCCGATCGAAGCCGCGTCACGCATCGCGCCGCGGCCGTGGCTGCTCGTCCACGGGACGGCCGACGACGTCGTCCCGTTCGACGACGCGCGGATGCTCGCGGCCGCGGGCGGCGACTGCGTGGAGTTCCGGCGCGTCGTCAACGGCCCCCACCGGCTGCGCCACGACCCGCGCGCGACCGCGGCACTGCTCGGTTGGCTCGACCGTCAAGGCCCCTGACCGTCGCGCGTCAGAGCCGGCGGCGCGCCTCGGCGAGCACGTCGGCGAGCGTCGTGTCGAGGTCGTACTCCCGGTTCCATCCGGTCGCCCGCTCGATCTTGGTGGGATCGCCCACGAGCCGCGGAACGTCGACCGGTCGTACGAGCCCGGGGTCGGCGACCAGTCGCAGCGGGCGGGCCGCGAACGAAAGCATCCGCTCGGCGATCTCACGTACCGTCACGCCCCGACCGGAGCAGATGTTGTAGACCTCACCCGGCCCGCCGTCGAGGGTGACGGCGCGGTACGCGCGCACGACGTCGCGCACGTCGCTCACGTCACGCACCGGGTCGAGCGACCCGACCGCCACCTCGTCCTCGCCGAGCCGCTCCGCGCGGGCGATGCGGCGCGCGAGTGCCGGTACGAGGTAGCGGCTCGCCTGTCCGGGCCCGGTGTGGTTGAACGTCCGGACCCGAACCGTCTCGACCTCGCCCGCAAGGGTCGCCTGGAGCGCGAGGAACGATGCCGCGACCTTGCTCGCGCCGTACGGCGTCACCGGCCGCAGCGGCGTCGACTCGGTGCAGAAACCGTCGTTCGGCGCGACACGCCCGTACTCCTCGGCGCTGCCGACGACGAGGACGCGGCGGACTCCCGCGGAGGCTGCGGCCGCGAGGACGTTCGCGGTGCCTTCGACGTTGACGCGCAGTACGTCGACGCGCGCGTCCCACGAGTCGCCGCTGTGCGCGAACGCCGCCAGGTGGTACACGACGTCGGGGCGCACGTCGCGGAACGCCATGCTCACCCCCGCGCGGTCCGTGATGTCGAGTGCTGGCCGGCCCGAGCGATCGGTCGCGACGACATCGTCGCCGGCCGCCGCGAGGTGTTCACACAGGTGTGGACCGACGAACCCGCCCGCGCCGGTCACGAGCGCCCTCACGTGACCACCCGCCGCGCAACACGTTCGTAGAGCGAGACGTGCTGCGCCACCGATCGGTCCCAGGTGAACGCCGCGGCGCGGACCGGCCCCGCCGCGCGCAGGCGTTCGCGTTCCCGGTCGTCGCCGAGGAGCTGCCGCAGCGCGTGGGCGAGCGCGTCGGCGTCGCCGGGTGCGACGAGGACCGCGGCATCGCCGACGACCTCTTCGATCGCGGAGCCGCGCGTCGACACCAGCGGAGCGCCGCACGCCAACGCTTCCAGCGCGGGAAGCCCGAATCCTTCCTCGAGCGAGGGGTACACGACGAGGCGGGCCCGCCGGTACATCGCTGCGACGACGCCGTCCGGCACGTACCCCGGACGCACGATCCGGGTCGCGACGCCCGACACGGCGACCGCGTCGCGCGCGTCGATCGTGCCCCAGCCGTCGCCGCCCGCGACCACGAGTTGCATGTCGGGATGGTCGGGCGCGATGCGAGCGAACGCGCGCACGAGCGTCGGCACGTCCTTGCGCGGCTCGATCGTGCCCACGAACGCCACGAACGGCGGCGAGATTCCGTGCCGTGCGAGTGCGCGCAGATCGGTCGACTCGTCGCCGTCGGGCGAGAAGCGGTCGTGGTCGACGCCGTGGGGGATCACGACGAGCTCGCCGCGGGGGTGCGCGTGCACGCGCAGGCGCGACGCCGTGTGGTCGCTGACGCAGACGACGGCATCCGCGCGCGCGACCGCAGCTTTGATCATCGCGCGGAAGTAGACGACCTTCGCCCGTTCGTGCCATTCCGGATGGTCGAAGAACGTGAGGTCGTGCACCGTCACCACGGACCGGACGCGGCTGCGCACGGGCAGCGTGTAGTGCGGTCCGTGGTAGACGTCGGGTGCCAGCGAGCGTACGAGCCTGGCCGTACGCACCTGCTCCCACGCGAGCCGCGCGGGTCGGCCGTCGGGTGCGACGGCGTGTACGGCGGCACCCGGCGCGAGCATGGTCCACCGCTCGTCGGTTCGCCGGGCGAGAAGGTGCAGCTCGACGCCGGTCCGGCGCGCGAGATGGCGAGCAAGGCTGATCGTGTACATCCCGGCGCCCGCCGGGCGCGGCGGGACCGCGGAGACGTCGAGCGCGACGCGCACGGTCATCGGACCGCCGCGCCGGCCGCAACGGCGCGCAGGAGGCGCGCGTGCTCACGAGCCGACGCCTCCCACGTCAACGTCGCGGCCCGCACCCGGCCCCGCTCGGCGAGCCGGCGCTGCAGGTCGGTGTCGTCGATCACTTCCTGGAGCGCGGCCGCGAGCGCATCGACGTCACCCGGTGGGAAGAGCAGCCCGGCGTCGCCGACAACCTCGGTGAGCGCCGAGCAGTCGGTCGCCACGAGCGGCGCGCCGCGCGCCATGGCCTCGACGGCCGGGAGCCCGAACCCCTCGTAGCGCGACGCGATGCAGCATGCGACCGCGCGCCGGTAGAGCGCGTCGACGACGCGCCATGGCAACTCGCCGAGCACGTGGACGCCCGCCCGATCGAGCCCACGGACCTCACCCCAGCCTCGCGGACCGACGACGACGAGAGACAGCGCGGGGTTGCGCGCGCGCAGCCGTTCGATCGCGGACACGATGGTCCGCAGGTCCTTGCGTGGCTCCACGGTGCAGACGGTCAGCACGTACGGATGGCGCACCCCTGCCCGCGCGACCGTCGCGTCGATGTCGTCGGCGTCGCGTGCGAGAGGGGCGTTGACCCCGAGCGGCACGACGACGACGTGCTCCGGATCGAATCCCTCCCGGATCAGCTCGAGGCGCGTGAAGCTCGACGGTGCCAGCACCAGCGTGGCGTCGCGGCGCGCGAGCTCGAGGCCCCGCCGGTGGAACGAGTGCCCGCGCCGGGTCGTGACGCCGGGGACACGCACGAACGCGATGTCGTGCACGGTGACGACGAGCGGGGTGTCGGGGACGGGAGGAACGGCCAGGCTGGGCGCGAGCACCACGTCGGCGTCGATCCGTACGACCGGTCGCCGCAAGCGGTGCCAGGCTTCGTAGCGCAGGCTGCCTCGTGGCCAGCCGAGATCGACCCACGGGACGCCTGCGGGAGCCCCCGCCGGCCGCGGCCCCGCCGCGAACCCGACCGCGGCGACGCCGACCTCGGGGAGGTGCGCGAGCAACGCGCTCGTGTACCGGCCGATGCCGCCCGGAACGGGCTGGAGGAGCTGCCCGGCGTGCACGCCGACCGTCAGGTCGGTCATCGTCGCTCGCTCGCCAGCCGGCGGTAGCACGCCGTCAACCCGCGCGCGGTGTCCTCCCACGAGAACGCGCGCACGCGGTCGCGGCCGCGGGCGACGAGCTCGCGCCGTGTCTCGTCGTCGGTGAGGACCCGAGTGATCGCCTCCGCGAGCTGTGACTCGTCGGTGGGGTCGACGAGCAGCGCGGCGTCTCCGGCGACTTCGGGGATGGCGCCCGCGCGCGCCGCGACGACGGGTACGCGCGCCGTCATCGCTTCTAGGACGGGGAATCCGAAGCCCTCGTAGATCGACGGGTACGCGAGCAAGGTCGCGCGCTGCAGGAGCGCGAGCCGACCCTTGTCGGAGACGGGTCCCGCCACGACCACGCGTGATCGCGCGTCGGGCGGCAGGCGCGCGATCGCGGCGTCGAGGTCGGGCCGGGCCGGTCCGTCGTGCCCGGCGACGACGAGCCGGACGTCGGGATGTCCTGCCGCGACGGCACCGAACGCGGTGACGAGGTGGGGAAGGTTCTTCCTCGGCTCGATCGTGCCGATCGCGAGCACGACCGGTGCGCCGTCGAGTCGGTCGCCCACGTGCGGGGGCATCTCGGACTCGTGCCCGATCGCGGGGACGCCGAGCGGTACGACGACGAGCCGCGCGTCGCGCCGCAACCCGGGCCCGAAGATGTCGTCGATCTCCTCCGCCACGAACTCCGATGTCGTGTGCACGGTCGCGCCGCGCGCGATCGCGCGCCGGATGATCGGCGCCATCGCGCGCACTTCCGGGCTGCACAGATCGGGGTACCGCACGAACGAGCAGTCGTAGACGCTGACGAGGCTCGGCAACGTGGTCGCCGGCGCGAGGTAGTTGGTCGCGTGCACCACCTGCGCGGGTCGCAGCCACCGGTCGATCCGCGGCCCGTCGGCGCGCGCCCAGGCCGCGAGCAGCACTCGCGCGGGGATCGGGACGAACCGTGTCGTCTCCGGGAGCTGGTCGCGCATGGCACGCGCCCGCAGGCTCAAGGTGTACGGGACGACCGTCGGCGCCGCCTCGAGCCCGCCGAACGCGGCCAGGCACTCCGCCACGACGTTCCCGATGCCGGTTCGCGCGCCGAGCAGGGGCGTCACGTCGAGCGCGACGGTCGGGCGGGCGGCTTCGGGCACGCGGCGTTCGTAGCACACCGCATGCGCGATCGTGCGTCTCGCCCGAGTCTGGCGCTGCCGGGTTCTCTGTGCTTTTCTGTTCCCTTCGAAAGCGGGTGGGCCTGCCGATTCGGACCGTACGGACGCGCGTCTGGGGGGACCCCGTTGGCCGAACAGGAATCGCACGACGACTGCCCCGCGTGCCGGGCGGGCCTCACGCGCCGTACCGCGCTGCGCATGGCGGCCGGCGGCGGCGCGCTGCTCGCAACCGCGCCGCTGCTGCCGAGCGGCGCGCATCGGCCGGTCGCGCTCGACGGGGCTCGCTCGCTCGCGGCACCGCGACCCGACTGGCCCCTCCCGGCGATCGTCACGCGTGCGGAATGGGGTGCCAACGAGGCGCTTCGCAAGGGCGGCCAGGAGTACGACGGGACCGTCGAGAAGATCGTCGTGCACCACACCGTCACGCCGAACAATCCGGCGGATCCGGCCGCGGTGTTGCGCGGTATCTACCAGACGGCCGTCGCGGGTGAGTACATCGACGTCCAGTACAACTGGATGATCGACCACAACGGTCGGATCTACGAAGGCCGTTGGGCAACCGACTACCCACCGGGCGCGCCTCACACGGGCGAGCGCAACGGTGCCAACGTGCGCGGGGGTCACGCACTCGCGCACAACTCGCGAAGCATCGGCGTTGCCTTCATGGGCACCTACACCGACTTCCGGCCGCCCGACGTGGCGATCGAAGCGTTGGTGACGTTGCTCGCGTGGAAGTGCGCGCGCTGGGGTATCGACCCGCTCGGTGCGACGCCTTACACGAACGGCGACGGCCAGGTCGTCACCATCCCCAACATCTGCGGGCATCGCGACACGAAGCCGACGACATGCCCGGGCACGCCGATGCACTCGATGCTGCCCGAGATCCGCGCGCGCGTCGACGCGCGTCTGCGCGACGGGACGACGGGCTACTGGATCGCGTCGCGGCAGGGACAGCTCTTTGCGTTCGGCGCGATGCCGGATCACGGTGACACGCGCCGTCTCGGCATCCGCACCGACATCGTCGGCGTGACCGGCCATCCGAGCGGTCAGGGCTATTGGATGGTCGGGTCGGACGGTGGCGTGTTCACCTTCGGCGCGGCGCAGTTCTACGGCTCGACTGGCGGCATGCGGCTGAATGCGCCGGTGATCTCGATGTCGACGACTCCCGGTGGCGACGGGTACTGGCTCGTGGCGCGCGACGGCGGCGTGTTCACGTTCGGCGGTGCCCGCTTCCACGGTTCGATGGGGGCGACGCGGCTCAACGCGCCGGTGATCGGGATGTGCCCGACGCCTTCGGGCGGCGGCTACTGGCTGTACGCGCGTGACGGCGGCATCTTCAGTTTCGGCGACGCCCGGTTCTACGGATCCACCGGCGGGATCCGGCTCAACAAGCCGATCGTCGCGATGGCGGCGCGCCCTCAGAGCGACGGCTACTGGCTCGTGGCCGAGGACGGTGGCGTGTTCGCCTTCGGCGCCGCGCCGTTCCTCGGCTCGGCCGCGCCGTACAACCTGCGCAGTCCCGTGATCTCGATGATGGCCTCATCGAGCGGCAACGGCTACATCCTGCTCGCCCGCGACGGCGGCGTCTTCACGTTCGGCGACGCGCCGTTCTACGGCAGCGCGGCCGGCCTGCTCGCCGAAGCCGTCGGCTTCGCCGGCCGCCTCCGCACCGGCTAAGCGCGGTTCTTGCGTCACTGGGCGACCGTTACGGTCGCCGAGTGACGCCAAAACGACGGCGGTAGCGCGTGGGGTGGTGGGCCATCTCGAGCATGGCGTCGTCCCCTGAGCTGTCGCCATACGCGTACAGCGTCAGCTCGCCGTCGCCCACGTGCTCGCGGAGACGCACCGCCTTCGCTTCGCCGCGGCAGTTGCCGCCGAGCATGCGGCCGGTGCAGCGTCCGTGCTCGTCGACCTCGAGCTTCGTGCACAGCAGCGCGTCGACGGCGAGCTCATGGGCCACCGGCTCCAGGTACACGTCGAGCGACGCGGACACGATCACGACTTCGTGGCCCTGCGCGCGATGCCACTCGAGCCGTGCACGCATCTCGGGGCGCAGGGTGCGCGCGAGCTCCTTGCCGTAGCGCTCGCCTGCCTCGGCGACCTGCGCGTACGGCATGCCGCGCACGAGCCGCGTCAGCAGCCGCTCTTTCGCCGCGTCACGGTCGCGTCGCATCCCGGGCGCGACGAGCGCCACACCGGCGAGCGTCCGCCGCCAACCGACCAGCTCGGCGAGGAACGGGACGAGCGAGTCTCTACGCGTGAGCGTCCCGTCGAAGTCGAACGCCGCGACCGTGCGCACGACTCGAACTCAGAACTTCAGCCGCCGGAACACCGCCCGCGGCAGGTGGCGCACGGCCGACATGACGAACCGCAACTGCGACGGCACCCACACGGTGTCGGCGCCCCGCTCGATGCCGCGCACGGTTGCCTTCGCCACGTCGGCGGCCTGCACCGACATCGGCGCGGCCGCCATACCCGCCGTCATCTTCGTGTGCACGAATCCGGGGCGGACGACCATCACGTGCACGCCGGTACCCGCGAGCCGGTCGCCGAGACCTTGGTAGAACGCGTCGGCGCCCGCCTTCGACGCGCCGTACACGAAGTTCGACTTGCGGGCGCGCTCGGCGGCGACGGTCGAGAGCAGCACGAGCGTGCCGTGCCCCTGTGCCTCCAGCCGCTGCGCGATCGGCACGGTCACCGACACGACGCCGGTGAAGTTCGTCTGCACGACATCGAGCGCGGCTGCCGTGTCGCGTTCCGACACCGCCTGGTCGCCGAGCACGCCGAACGCGACGAGCACGAGGTCGATGTCGCCGAAGCGATCCCACACCGACGCCACGAACGCCTCGTGCGACGCGAAGTCGGTCGCGTCGAAGGCAACCGTGTCGACCTGCGACGCGCCCACGGCGCGCAGCTCGGACGCCTCCGCGTCGAGCGCCTCGGGTTTGCGGGCCGCGAGCACGACGCGGACCGGGCGGCGTTGCACGATCTCCCGGCACGTCGCGAGCGCGATCTCCGACGTCCCGCCGAGCACGAGCACCGACTGGACCGATCCCAGGGCGTCTTTCACGCGGTCCCTCCGCTGAGGTCGAGGCGGCGGTCCATGTCGGACCGCAGCACGTGATGGGGGTCGGCGCTCGCGCGCACCTCGCGCCACCGGCCGAGTTGCGGGTACATCGCGCCGAGCAGGTCCGGCCGCAGGCGCGAGTCCTTCGTGAGGTAGACGCGCCCTCCGGCACCGACGACCAGCTCGTCGAGGCCGTCGAGCAACGTACCCAGCCCGCCCTTGCCGACCGGAATGTCGAGCGCGAGCGTCCAGCCGGGCGTCGGGAACCCGAGCAGGCCGCCGCTGCCGTGCTCGAACCGCTTCAGCACCGCGAGGAACGACGCGCAGTTGGCGGCGCTCAGACGTTCGAGCGTCGTGCGCACGACCGCCTCGGCGCCGTACGGCACGACGTACTGGTACTGCACGAAGCCGCGCGGCCCGTAGATGCGGTTCCACCCGTCGACGCCGTCGAGCGGGTGGAAGAACTGGGTGAGCGTCTGGACCTCGCCCCGCTTCTCCCTGGGCGCCTTGCGAAACCACAGCTCGTTGAACGCGCGCACCGTCAGCGGGTTGAGCAACCCGCCCGGGACGAACGGTGGTGCGGACAGCAGCGCACGCGGCCCGAACTCGCGCGCGCGCGACCGCTGCTTTGCAGGGAGCTCGTCGAGGCGCGCGTGGTTGCCACGGGTGAGCACCGAACGCCCGAGCTGCGCGCCGGACGCGACGCAGTCGATCCACGCGACCGAGTAGCGGTAGTGATCATCGCCTTCGAGCATGCGCGCCATGCAGTCGTCGACGTCACGGGCCCGTTCCGTGTCGACGGTGATCAGCGCGGTCTCGACCGGCTGCAGCCGCAGTGTCGCTTCGGCCACGACGCCCGTCAGGCCCATCCCTCCCGCCGTCGCCCAGAACAGGCCGGCGTCGTCGTCGGGCGCGACCGTGACGACGCCGTGCGCCGGCGTGACGAGCTGCATCGTCTCGACGTAGTCGCAGAAGGAGCCGTGGCGGAACTTGCCGTGGATGTCGGACGCGATCGCGCCGCCGACGGTGACGTAACGCGTGCCCGGCACGACCATCGGGAACCAGCCGAGCGGCAGCAGCGCGCGCATCAGCGTGTCGAGGCTCACGCCCGCCTCGGCAGTGCACACGCCCTTGTCGACATCGAGCGCGACGACACGGTCCATGCCGGTGAGCCGCAGCACCGTCCCGCCCGCGTTCTGCGCGGCGTCGCCGTAGCTCCGCCCGAGGCCGCGCGCGATCACGCCGCGCGGACCGGGTTCCATCACGCGCGCGACGACGTCGTCGAGGCGGCGAGGCTCCCACACGGTCGCTCGCGTCGGCGCAGTCCGGCCCCATCCGGTGAGCAGCTCTTCGTGCGCGCCGTCAGGCATAGTGCACCGCGCCCGCGAACAGGACGGCCCACACGAAGCCGATCACGAGCAACGTCCGGTCTTCGAGCACGAGCTCTTCGGGCGCGCCTCCTCGGCCCTGTTCGAGGAGCAACGCGTAGCGGAGGATGCCGAGCACGAACGGCACGATCGACAGCTCGAACCAGACGGGCTCGCCGGCACCCTCGGACTCCTGGAACGCCCACAGGCAGTACGCGAGTACCGCGACGCTGGAGGAGAGCGCGCGGACGTAGCCGAGGAACGTGCGCGAGTAGAGGTCGAGCGCGGGCCGATGCGCAGCGGCGTCGTCGCCGAGCTCCAGGAGCTCGGCATGTCGCTTCCCCGTCACCATGAAGAGCGACCCGGCGCCGGCGACGATGAGGAACCACTCGGAGATCGGAACACCGACCGCGACGCCGCCCGCGATCGTCCGCAACACGAAACCGGCCGCGACTGCGGCGAGGTCGAGCACGGCCTCGTGCTTGAGATAGGTGCTGTACGCGACCGTCAGCACCAGGTAGCCGCCGACGACCGCGGCGAGCTGCGCACGCGCGGCGAACGACAATGCCAGCGCGCCCGCGAGGAGGAGCACACCGCCGGCGACTGCCGTCTGCACCGTCACCGCGCCGGATGCGACGGGGCGGTTGCGCTTCGTCGGGTGCCCGCGGTCGGCTTCGGCGTCGAGCGCGTCGTTGAGGTAATAGGTGCCGCTTGCCGCCAGGCAGAAGCAGACGAACGCGATTCCCGTGTCGAGCAGAGCCTCGCCCTCGGTGAGAACCCCCGCCGCGCCGGGCGCGGCGACGACGAGTACGTTCTTCAACCACTGCTTCGGGCGCGCCAGCCGGACGAGCGCCGCGACACGCGATCCGGACGTGGATTCGCGCACCTCGGCCTCGGGCTGGCGGTGTGCCTTCACGCGAAACAGGCTAGGTCCTCAGATTTCGAGCGGTTCGTGGCCGATGGTCTCCACCAGCTCGCCGACCGCGTCGTCGGGAACGCCGCGGCGCATACGGGCCGTCAGCATCACGGCCATCACCCCCGAGGCGATCGCCGACCCGACCGCGAAGCCGAGCTCGACTCGCAGGAACAAGTCGTCGCCCAGCGCGGTGACGATCACGAAGCCCGCGATGCCCACCATCCATGCGACCGCGGCCTGCGCATAGCCGCGCAACGCGATGAGCCCCTGCGCGAGCGTCAGCGCGAGGATGAATCCGCCACTGCCGGCTGCGAGCAACGCGAGGTCGCGGTGCTCGAGGATGAACTTCTCCTTGCCGAACAGCAGCTCGCCGGCGAACGGACCGACCGTCGCGCCGCCGACGGTGCCGAGCACACCGAGGCCGAGCACGATGACGACGAGCTTGCGCATGCCGGCTTTGAAATCGTCGTGCATGCCCGCGCCCGCCAGCCCGGCGAGCTTCGGCAACAGCGCGGCCTGCACGGCTTGGAACAGCAGGATCGGGATGCGCGCGATGAACAGACCTGTGATGAAACGGCCGACGCTGTCCTTCTCCGCCGGGGTGGCGAGCAGGTTGGCCGCAAGGAAGCTCGCGTACGAGAGCGCCTGGGCCAGCACCGAACCGAGCAGCAGCCACCCCAGCGCGGTGGACAGCTCCGAGTACGGGGCCGCCGGCCCGGGCGTCACGAGGTTGCGCTGCCCGCGCAGCGCAACGGCGATGGCTCCGAACGGTGGAAGCGCGAGCACCAGCCCGTACAACCACGGCGAACCGATGCCGGCCGTGAACAGCACGAGACACGCGGCGAACCGCAGCGTGCCCTCCGCGCCGTGCATCAGCCCGTACGGGCCGAAGCGCCCATTGCCCGACAGCGTTCCGCGCGTGATGTGGGCCGAGTAGTAGGCCGCGATCGCGACCAGCAACGCGACGAGGAGCAGCGTCTCGTCGTGGAACAGCTCGTCAACGAGCTTGGGTGACAGCGCCAGCGCGATGACGCCGACAGTGGCGGCGAGGATTCCCCCGAGGAGGGCCGCCCGTTTCACCAGAGGCCCGCCGCCGATCCCGCGCGCGTTGCGGTGCGCGAGCGCGCGGCTCACTTCCTGCTCGAGCGGCTGGAAGAAGCCGGGCGCGACGATGAACACGATCGCCCACAGGCCGTTGAGCGCGGCGTACTCCGTCTCGCTGAGCTGGCGGGCCGCGAGGATCTGGAACCCGTACGCGCTGATGCCGGCGACGAGGAGGCCCGCGCCGATCGCGTACGTACCCTCGGGGAGCGGCGTTCGCTTGGCTGCGTCGATGAGGCGCTGCGCCCGCACGCTCACCGCTCGAACTGCCCCGAAGTCACAGGGGCGGAATTGTACGGCCCGCGGATCGGCACGCCCGCCACGGTACGCTCACCGGGCGTGAGCACCCGGACGCTGCTCATCCTCGCGGCGCTGACCGGTCTCGCGATTCTCGTCGCGTTTGCCGTGCAGGTGTTGTCGGCGACCTGAACCCTCCGATCGTGGGGAAGAATGGGAGCCATGCCCGACACCTACGACGTGATCATCCTCGGCGGCGGACCCGGCGGGTACGCGGCCGCGCTCTACGGCGGTGCCGCCGGGCTGCGCATCGCGATGGTCGAGGAATCGCGTGTCGGTGGGACGTGCCTGCACCGTGGCTGCATCCCGGCCAAGGAGCTGCTCCAGAGCGCCGAGGTCGTGCGCACCGTGCAGGGGGCGGCGGAGTTCGGCGTCGACGCGGGCTCGCCGGCGATCGACCTCGCCGTGACGCAGGCGCGCAAGCAGTCGGTCGTCGACCGCCTCACCAAGGGGCTCGAAACCCTCCTCAAGGGCCGGAAGGTGACGACGGTCGCAGGCACGGGCACGCTCGGCGCCGACGGGCACACCATCACCGTCTCCGACGGCACCGAGCTGCGCGCCGACAACGTCGTGCTCGCCACGGGCTCGACACCCCGTGAGCTCGCCGTCGACGGCTTCGAGTTCGACGGCAAGACCGTGCTGTCGTCCGACCACGTCCTGACGCTCGACCACGTCCCCGAACGCGTCGCGGTCGTGGGTGGCGGCGCGATCGGCTGCGAGTTCGCGTCGTTCCTGGTCGACGTCGGCTCGCAGGTGACGATCCTCGAGGTGTTGCCCCAGGTACTCGCGGGTGTCGACCAGCAGGTGGCGCAGACGGTGGTCCGCGCGTTCACCAAGCGTGGCATCAAGGTGCACACCGGTGTGAAGGTGTCCGGGTTCGAGCGCACGGGCCGCGGCGGGACGGTCCGGTTCGAAGGGCGCTCGGGCGCCGAGTCGCTCGATGTCGACGCCGTCGTCGTCAGTGTCGGTCGCCGCCCGCGCAGCGCCGGCGTGGGGTACGAGGAAGCCGGTGTGAAGATCGACGAGCGCGGCTTCGTCGTGGTCGACCCGTACATGCGTACCTCGGTCGACGGCGTCTACGCCGTCGGCGACCTCGTCGCGACGCCGCAGCTCGCGCACGTCGGGTTCGCGGAAGCGATCGTCGCGATCAAGACGATCCTCGGCGAGCCCGTGCTCCCGCTCGACTACGACAAGGTGCCGTGGGGCATCTATTGCCATCCGGAGGTCGCGTTCTGCGGGCTTACCGAGGAACAGGCGACCGAGCGCGGCTACGACGTCGTCGTGTCGGCGCACCGGTGGATGGGCAACGGGCGCGCGCTGATCCTCGGCGAGACCGACGGCATGGTGAAGATCGTCGCGGAGAAGGACGGCCCGATTCTCGGTGTGCACATCGCCGGCCCGTGGGCGACCGAGCTCGTCGCGGAGGCGTACCTCTCGGTCAACTGGGAGGCGACCCCGGCCGACATCGGTGCGCTCATCCACGCGCACCCGACGCTGTCGGAGCTGTTCGGCGAGTCCGTGCTCGCACTCACCGGGCGCAGCCTGCACGGCTGACCCGTACCTCGCACAAGGAGACGACGTGGACGTCACGATGCCGCAGCTCGGCGAGACGGTGACCGAGGGCACGATCACCCGCTGGTTCAAGCAGGTCGGCGAGAGCGTGGCCGCCGACGAGCCGTTGTTCGAGGTCTCGACCGACAAGGTCGACTCCGAGGTCCCCGCCCCCGTCGCGGGGGTGGTGGCGGAGATTCTCGTGCCCGAGGGCGAGACCGTCCCGGTGGGTGCTCGCCTCGCCGTCATCTCGGATTCCGGCGCGGCGCCCGCACCGCCGCCCGCCCCCGCCGCGGAGGCGCCCGAACCCGAACCCGAACCAGCGCCGGCGCCGCCGCCCGCGGCCGCCCCACCGCCGCCTCCCCCGGCTCCGACGCCCGCGCCGGCACCGGCCCCCGCGCCCACGCGCCCGGCCGCGGCCGACGGCGACGGGTCTCCGGGCGGTGTGGTCGCCTCGCCGATCGTGCGGCGACTCATCACCGAGCACGGACTCGACCCGTCGTCGATCCGCGGCACCGGCGAAGGCGGGCGCATCACGCGCGCCGACGTGATGCTGGCGGCTCGCGGCGCACCCGCCCCGGCCCGGACCGCTCCCGCGCCGCCGGCACCTGGTCCGGCTCCCGCGCCCGCAGCGGCCCCCTCCGCGGCGACCGCACCTGGCGGCGGCGACTACGTCGTGCCGTTCGACAACATCCGCCGCCGCACCGCGGAGCACATGGTGCGGTCCAAGGCGACGAGCGCGCACGTCTACACGTCGGTGCGTGTCGACTTCGAGCGCGTCGAGCGCGTGCGGCGCGCGCACACCGACGAATGGCGGGCGACCGAAGGGTTCGGGCTCACCTACCTGCCGTTCATCGTGCGCGCGTTCTGCGACGTCGTGCACGACTACCCGCACGTGAACGCCAGCGTCGACGGCGACACGCTGGTCGTGCACCGCGACGTGCACCTCGGCATCGCCGTCGATCTCGAGTTCAAGGGGCTCATCGCGCCTGTGATCCGCAACGCCGACGGCAAGCGCCTGCGCCTCATCGCGCGTGAGATCCGCGACCTCGCGACGCGCGCCCGCACGAAGCAGCTCGGTCCCGACGAAGTCGTCGGCGGGACGTTCACGATCACCAACATGGGGCCGTTCGGAACAGACACGACGTTCGCGATCATCAACCAGCCGCAGGTTGCGATCCTCGCGACCGACGCCATCTCCAAGCAGCCCGTCGTCGTCGAGGGTCCCGACGGCGAGGACACGATCGCCGTGCACCACGTCGGCAACCTCGCGCTCACCTGGGATCACCGGGCCTTCGACGGCGCGTACGCGGCGTCGTTCCTCAACGAGATGCGCACCGTGCTCGAAACCCGCGACTGGGAGCCCGAGCTCGCGTGACCGTCCTGCGTGCCCGCTGGCTCGGCACGGTCTCGTACCGCGAGGCCGAGGTGCTGCAGCGCGCCGTGCACGGAGGCAGCGACGACGACTACCTGCTGCTGCAGGAGCACCCGCACGTCTACACGCTCGGATCGTCTGCGCATCCGGAGCACGTGCTGTGTGATCCGGCGGCCGTCGGCGCCGAGCTGGTCGAAGCCGACCGTGGCGGCGACGTGACGTACCACGGACCGGGCCAGCTCGTCGGCTACCCGGTCGTGTCGCTGGCCGAGTGGCGCGCCGGTCAGCGTGACGTCGTCGCGTACGTCCGCCGGCTCGAGGATCTGCTGGTCGCCGTGCTCGCCGACTTCGGGATCGCCGCCGGTCGCTCCGACGGCTACACCGGCGTGTGGGTCGACGACGAGAAGATCGCCGCGATCGGTGTGCGCGTCGCGCGGGGCCGAACCCGTCATGGCTTCGCGCTCAACGTCGATCCCGACATGGCGATGTTCTCGCACATCGTGCCGTGCGGCATCCGCGATCGCGGGGTGACGTCGATGGCACGCGTGCTGGGTGCAGCCCCGCCGATGCGCGCCGTCGTCGAGCGGGTCGTGGAGCGCTTCGCCGAGCACTTCGGCCATGACGCGGTCCAACGTGCCGACGTTGCCTGGCAGCGCGAGCTCCCGAGCGCGCCGGCGCCCGTGGCCCGCCCCGAGTGGATGCGCGTCCGCGCGCAGTTCGGTGACGGGTACCTCGGCACGAAGAAGCTCGTGCGCTCACTCGAGCTCCACACGGTCTGCGAAGAGGCGGGCTGCCCGAACATCTACGAGTGCTGGGCCGACCGCACCGCGACCTTCATGATCCTCGGTGACCGGTGCACGCGCGCGTGCGGCTTCTGCCAGGTCGAGACCCGCAAGCCGCTGGCGGTCGACGCCGACGAGCCGCGGCGCGTCGCCGACGCGGTCCGGGCCATGGGGCTCGCGCACGCCGTCGTCACCTGCGTCGCGCGCGACGACCTCGCCGACGGCGGTGCGGCCGTGTTCGCGGAGACGGTGCACGCCATCCGCGCCGCGAGCCCGGACACTCGCGTCGAGCTGCTCATCGCCGACTGCAAGGGCGACGCTGCGTCCCTTGCGACGATCTTCGAGGCGCGACCGGACGTGCTGAACCACAACCTCGAAACGGTTGCCCGCCTGCAGCGGATCGCCCGCCCGTCGGCCGGTTACGCCCGCTCGCTCGCCGTGCTCGCCCGTGCCCGCGACGCTGGCCTCCTCACGAAGTCGGGGCTGATCCTCGGGATGGGCGAGACGGTCGACGAGGTGCGCGCCGCGATCACCGACCTGCGCACCGTGGGCGTCGACATCCTCACGATCGGCCAGTATCTGCGCCCGTCGGCGCAGCACCTGCCCGTCGTGAAGTGGTGGCATCCCGACGAGTTCGCGGAGCTGCGTGACTTCGCGCGGGCGCTCGGCTTCCGCTCGGTCGAGGCCGGCCCGCTGGTGCGGTCCAGCTATCACGCCCGCTCGGCCGCCGAGGTGCTCGCAGGCGCCCGCTCGTAGCATCCGGCTTCGTGCAGCGGCGGCTCGGCGCGTGGACGGGCGCGATCGTCGCGGTCGCGGCGCTCGCACCCGGACTGTCCGCGGTACGTGCCATCGTCGACGACTGGACTCCGGTGGGCGACGACGCGGCGATCGCGATCCGCGCCCACGATGTGTTCACGGCCGACACGCCCGTCGTCGGCCTGCCCACGACGCTCGGGGGCGAGGCCTACCAAGGGCGTGTCCACCACCTCGGACCGATGCTGTTCTGGGCGCTGGCGGTGCCCGAGCGCGTCGCGGGCTCCGCGCCGTGGGGCCTGGTGGCGGGTACTGCGGTCGTGGCGGTGGCCGCGCTCGTCGCCGCGGGGTGGGCGGCGGCGCGTGCCGCAGGGACCGGCGCCGGGGTGTGGGCGCTCGCGGTCACCGCGGTGATGTGCTGGTCGCTCGGCCGGCAGCTTCTCGTCGACCCGTGGAACCCGTACATCGCGGTGCTGCCGGTCGCCGCGTCGTTGTTCCTCGCGTGGGCGGCCGCCGGCGGCGACGCGTGGGCGCTGCCCGCGCTCGCCGCGACTGCGAGCTTCGCCGCCCAAGCCCACCTGCTCTACGCGCCGCTCGCGCTGGTGCTCTTCTCGGGTGCGGCAGTCGCAGTGGTCATGTCGCGCCCGGCCGTGCGTGAGCTGGCATCGACGGCCGCGGTCGTGGGGTTCGTGTGGTCGTTCCCGATGTGGCACGAGCTGACCGATCGTCCGGGGAACGTGGTGGAGTTGACACGCGCGCTGCGCGCCGACGACCAGGCGGCGGTCTCGTGGCCCTACGCGCTGCGCGCGGTCGGTCGTTCCGTCGGTGCGATCCCGTTGTTCGCTCGGCCGGCGCGCGAGATGGGGACCTTCGGGTCCGAGCTCCCCGCCGCAACCGCGGTGACGGCGGTCGCCGTCGTCGTCGCGCTCGTCGTGCTCACCGGGCTCGCGCTGCGCCGCCGCGACCGGATCGCGGTTGCCGCCGGCGGAGTCGCGCTGGTGGGCCTTGCGACGGTGACGGTCACGACCGCGCAGGTTCCGGTGGCGTTCCCCGACGTCGCGTTCTACCGGATGCTCGCGCTGTGGCCGATCGGCGCGTTCGCATGGTTCGCGCTCGGATTCTCGGTTGTGCGCTCGCTCAGGCCGGCAAGGACCGCCTCCCGCGTCGCGGTCGCGGCCGGCGCCGCGCTGCTCGCCGCGGCCGCGCCGGGAGCGGCGTTCGTCGATTCGGCGGAGCCGGAGGACCCGCGCCTCATGGCCGCCGTTCGCTCGCTCGCACGCGACGCCGAGCCGCACGTCGACGATCTCGGGGCGGTGCGGGTCGACGTGAGCGGCGAGCTCGGCGAAGGAGTTCGGTACGGGATCGTGCGCGAGCTCCGGAGGCGCGGGATCGACGCGCGCGTCGACGCGGGCGACCCGTACCTCGCTGCCGACGACGTCGCGCCTCCGGGCGCGCCGACGCTGCTCGTCGTCTCTACCGGCATGCGCGAGGCCCTGGCGGAGGGCGCGCGGCGGGTGGCGGAGTACGGGTCGTCGCCGGGTGACGACGTCGAACGGATCATGCGGCTCGAGCGCGAGGTGCGCGCGCTCCTCGCGGCCCGCGGCGGCGCGACTGCCGCGGGCATCGATCCGTATGTCGCCTACCGTGACGGGACGTTCCTGCGCCTGGCCGCTGCCGGGGAACTGTCGCTCGGCGAACGCGACGTCGATCTGCTCCGGGAGTACTACGAGGCGCGCTTCGCGGTCGAGGAGCTGACCTTCGCTGCGTATCTCGTGCCGGGTGACTGACAGAATGGCGCCGTGGCGGATACGCACGCCGAGATCACGCTTGAACTCGCCGGATGGATCGCGTCGCAGCCAGTGTTCTTCGTCGCGACCGCGCCGGCGGGCGCGCATGGCCACGTCAACGTGTCGCCCAAGGGCCTCGACACGCTCCGCATCCACGGGCGGGCCGCCGCGCTGGCGCGCACCGGCGACCGGACCCGGCTGCTCGAGTGGGCGCGCGTGAACGGGAAGCGAAACCTCGAGGAATGCCGCGTGCGCAAGGACGCGCGTAGCGTCGACGGCCTCCCGGGGTTCGCGGGATGAACTACACCGCTCGGGTCGCGCGCGCTCGTGACGCGATGCAGGAGCACCACGTCGATGTCCTCCTCCTCTCGGTCGGCGCCGACCTGCCGTACCTCACGGGCTACGAGGCGATGCCGCTCGAACGTCTCACGATGCTCGTGCTCCCGCGTGTCGGTGACGCCCGGCTCGCCATACCGCGGCTCGAAGCGCCGCGCGTCGAGCTCCGACCCGAGGTGTTCGAGGTCGTCCCCTGGGACGAGACGGACGAGCCCGTCGAGCTCGTCGCCCGGCTCGCCGGCTCGCCGGCGCGCGCCGCGATCGGTGACCACACCTGGGCACGTTTCGTCCTCGATCTCCAGCGCGCGATGCCGGCCACGCAGTTCGTGCGCGCGTCCGGCGTGCTCGGGCCGCTGCGGATGGTCAAGGACGCGGCCGAGATCGACGCTTTGCGGCGCGCGGCGGCTGCCGTCGACGGCATCGCGCTCGCGATGCGCGAGGTCGGGTTCGGAGGGCGTACCGAGCTCGATATCCATCGCGAGCTTGTCGAGCGCATGCTCGCCGCGGGCCACGAGCGAGCGAACTTCGCGATCGTCGCGGCGGGCGAGCACGCGGCGAGCCCACACCACGAGCCGTCGGCCGCCCGAGTGATCCGCGACGGCGACATCGTCCTGTGCGACTTCGGCGGGAGCATGCGCGGGTACTGCTCCGACATCACGCGCATGTTCCACGTCGGGCAGCCACCCGCCGAAGTGCGCGACGCCTACGCGGTGCTCGTCGAGGCGCAAGAAGCCGGCGTGCGGGCCGCGCAGGTGGGGACGCCGTGCGAGGACGTCGACGCTGCCGCCCGCCGCGTCATCGGCGCGGCCGGCTACGGGGAGTTCTTCGTCCACCGGGTCGGGCACGGCATCGGCACCGAGGCGCACGAGGACCCGTACATGGTCGCTGGCAACGCGGCGCCGCTCGCGGCGGGCCACGCGTTCAGCGTCGAGCCCGGGATCTATCTCCCCGGGCGGTTCGGCATGAGGCTCGAGGACATCGTCGTCGCCACGCCGAGCGGGCCCGAACGACTGAACGGCGCGCCCCGCGACATCGCGGTCGTCGCCTGATGGAGCTCGACCCGGGAACGTTTCTGCTGCAGTGGGCTGCCGGCGGGCTGGCGTTCGGGTGGGTCACGACCCGCCGCCGCGAGGTGAGCCTGGGTTACGGGTGGCTGGTGCGCGTCGTGTACGGGCTCATGGCGGCGGGCGCCGCCGCGGTGCTGTTCGCGGACGGCCACCCGCTCGCGGGCGCCGCCGCCGGGGCGACCGCGGTGGCCGCGGGCGCGGCGCTGGCCGTGTCGGTCGCGCGGCGCGCAGCCGGCGTGAGCGGGCGCGAGGCCGCACGAGCGGCGCGGCGGGCGCGGGTCGCCACGATGGTGGGAAGGCCGGTGGCGGCGGTCGACGCCGGTGCGCACGCGAGAGGCCCGGAGTTCCCGCCGGCGCTCGACCTGGTTGCGGCCGCGATCGGGCTCGCCGGGATGCTCGCTGCCGCGGAGTTCGCGGGCGGCCCCTACGTGCTCGCCGCCGCGCGCCTGCTGGTCGGCGCCGCGTTCCTCGGCGCGGTCAGCGACGCGATGCTGCTCGGCCACTGGTACCTCGTCCAGCCCGGCCTGCCGCGCGACGCGGTCCGCGAGCTCGTGCAGTGGACGGCGGTCGCGTGGCCGTTCGAGGTGGCGGTGTTCCTGTGGCCGACCGGGATGTACCAGGTCTGGACCGGCACCGTCGACGACGGCTACGACGGCATCCTCGGCTGGATGTGGGCGGTGTGCGCGCTCACGACGATCGGCCTCGTCGCGATGACGTGGCTTGCGCTTCGCGAGCGGTTCTACTCCGCGGTGATGGCCGCGACCGGCCTGCTCTACCTCGCGATCCTCACCGCCTTCGGCGTCGACCTCGTGGCCCGGGCCGTCCTCGCCCCCTGACCCGCCATGGTGCGTCGGTAGCTGTCCCTATGGGGCAGCTATCGACGCACCTAGAAGGTTGGTCAGCAGCGCGATCGCGCGGGGAGCACCTGCGTCGAGTTCGTCGTCGGTTACCGGAACTCCTCGCCAGCCGAGCGCCTCGACGTCGAGCCGGCGCGCGATCGTCTTCATGTAGTCGAGCCGGCTCCCGTGCCACTTGTACGGGTCGAACTCGGCGAACAGTTTGAACTCCGGCCATGCCAGGTCGAGATCGACCCACCGCGTCGGCGAGAGCCACACGCGGAACTGGAGTACCGGCTCCGGGAGCCCGGCGGCGCGCACGAGCCCGAGCAGCCGTACTTCGGGTTGCGTCGAGCCGACGCCACCGATCGGGGGCACGAACCGCTGGAGCATCGCCTCGACTGCATCACCGCCGAGCCGCTTGTTGCGGCCGAGCCTTTCCCACTCCGCCCACACCGACGCCGAATCGACGAGGTTGCGGCGCGTCGCCTCCATCATCGTGGCGTCGAGGTCGGACGGCGTCATGACGCCGCTCTCGACGAGCCACCCCAGATCGTTGACCGTTCGTGCCGGACGTGTCACCGGAATGCTCTCGACGTACGTGACGTCGCGTTCCTCCAAGAAGTAGCTCTCGTGTGGAATGACACCGTCGTGCCGGGCCCGCCGGTTGCGCGGTGACGTGATCTCGAGGATCTCCTCACCGCCCGGCAGGTTCCACAGTCGCGCCGCGGACCGGAACGACGCAACGCTCAGTTTGCCGCCCGCGAACGTCGCCGCCATCAGCGACTGCTGCCATGTCTTCGGCGACCCCACGATCCGGTACGCGTCTTCGTAGATCCGTTCCAAGACGCCCTTCGCCATCCGCAAGGCGAGCTGCTTGTTGCTACCGATCTCGCGGAGCTGCTCGCGCCCGACGACAAAGTGCTGCCGCCCGGCGAGCTCGAGAAGCCTCACGTCGTAGTTCCCCACGGCGCGCATGCTTGCACCGAGGTGAGACACCAACGACGTGCGTCGATAGCTTCCCTATAGGGACAGCTATCGACGCACCACGAAGTACTTGGCTTGGGGGTGGGGGACGATGATGGCGCTCGTCGACTGCTCGGGGACGAGGTGGTATTCCTCGGTGAGCGTCACGCCGATGCGGTCGATCTCGAGCAGCTCGGCGACCTTCGCCTGCTCCTCCAGCTCGGGGCACGCGGGGTAGCCCCACGAGTAGCGCGACCCACGGTACTGCTGGCGGAACAGGCCCGCGAGCGTCGGGCCGTCCTCGTCGGCGAACCCCCACTCCTCGCGGATGCGGCGATGCCAGAACTCGGCGAGCGCCTCGGCCATCTCGACGGAGAGTCCGTGGAGCAGCAGGTAGTCCTGATAATGGTTCTGTGCGAACAGTTCCTTCTCGCGCTCGCTGGCGCGGGGCCCCATCGTCACGACGTGGAACGCCGCGTAGTCCGGATCGCCGGACTCGACGGAGCGGAAGAAGTCGGCGATCGACAGGAACGGCGCCTCCGGCTGGCGCGGGAACGTGAACCGCAGCCACTCCTGCGTGCGGCTGTCGTCCTTCCACACCACGAGGTCGTTGCCGTCGGCGTTCACGGCGAAGTAGCCCCACGCGGCACCGGGGACGAGCAAGCCCTCTTGCTTCGCGATGTCGAGCTGCTCGCGCAGCGTCGGGCGGATGCGCGCCTTGAACTCCTCGTCGTTCTCGCCCTTCTCCGGTCGGAACTGCCACTGGTTGCGGAACAGCGCGGTCTCGTTGACGTAGCCCGCGATGTCGTCGAGCGAGATGCCCTTGGCGACGCGTGAGCCCAGGAACGGCGGCGTGAACACCTTGACGTCGGTCGCGACGTCCGACCGGACCGGGATGTCGACGGCGTCCGCGGCCGCGTCGCGCTCGCTCTTGCGCGGGGGCAGCCGGCGGGCTCCGGCTTCGCGGCCCCACGACGGGTCGAGCGAACCCGTGCGCTTGCCCTCCATGAGCGCGTCCATCGTGCGCAGACCCTCGAACGCGTCCTTCCCGTAGAACACTCGGCCGTCGTAGACCTCGCGCAGGTCGACCTCGACGTAGGTGCGCGTGAGGGCAGCACCGCCCAGCAGCACGGGGATCTGCTCCGCGAGCCCCCGCTCGTTGAGCTCCTCGAGGTTGTCGCGCATGATGAGTGTGCTCTTGACGAGCAGGCCGCTCATCCCGATCGCGTCGGCGTTCACGTCGAGCGCCTTGTCGATCATCTCGTTGATCGCGATCTTGATGCCGAGGTTGTGGACCGTGTAGCCGTTGTTGGTGAGGATGATGTCGACCAGGTTCTTGCCGATGTCGTGGACGTCGCCCTTCACGGTGGCGAGCACGACGGTGCCCTTGCCCCCGCCGTCGGCCTTCTCCATGTGCGGTTCGAGGTACGACACCGCAGTCTTCATCGTCTCCGCGCTCTGCAGCACGAAGGGAAGCTGCATCTCGCCGCTCGCGAACATCTCGCCGACGACCTTCATGCCGTCGAGCAGGACGTCGTTGATGATCGCGAGCGCGGGCAGGGTCTGGAGCTGCTCGTCGAGGTCGGCCTCGATGCCGTCGCGGTCGCCGTCGATGATGCGGTGCTTGAGGCGCTCGCCGACCGGCCAGCCCGATCGGTCCTCCTGCTCGATCGCGCCGGCCTCGACGTTCTCGAACAGCGCCATGAACTCGGTCAGCGGGTCGAACGATTCGGTGCGGCGGTCGTAGATGAGGTCGAGCGCAGCCTCGCGCTGGCGGTCGTCGATCTTGTGCATCGGCATGATGCGCGCCGCGTGCACGATCGCGGCGTCGAGCCCGGCCTGGACGCACTCGTGGAGGAACACGCTGTTGAGGACGTGCCGCGCCGCGGGCTTCAAGCCGAACGACACGTTCGACAGCCCGAGCACGGTCGACGCGCCCGGCAACTCGGCCTTGATGCGACGGATCGCCTCGATCGTCTCGATGGCGTCGCGGCGCAAGTCGTCGTCACCGGTCGACAGTGGGAAGGTGAGTGGGTCGAAGATCAGGTCGGTCGGTTCGATGCCGTACTGCTGCGTGGCGATGTCGTAGATCCGCCGTGCGACGCGCAGCTTCCAGTCGGCCGTGCGCGCTTGTCCCTCTTCGTCGATCGTCAGGCAGATGACCGCGGCGCCGTATTCGGCGGCGAGCTTCAGCACGCGGTCCATCCGCTTGCCCTCGCCCTCGCCTTCCTCGAGGTTGGCGGAGTTGAGGATCGCCTTGCCGCCGTGGTGGCGAAGGCCGGTCTCCATGACCGGTGGTTCCGTCGAGTCGAACACGAGCGGCAGGCTCGCCTGGGTGGCGAACCGGCTCGCGATCTCCTCCATGTCGACGGTGCCGTCGCGCCCGACGTAGTCGACGCACACGTCGATGACGTGCGCGCCTTCGCGGACCTGTTCGCGCGACATCTGGACGCAGGTGTCCCAGTCCTCGGCGAGCATCGCCTCACGGAACTTCTTCGAGCCGTTCGCGTTCGTCCGCTCGCCGATGGCGAGGTAGGCGAGCTCCTGGCGGAACGGGACGTGCGAGTAGATCGACGAGCAACCGGGCTCGAACTCGGGCGATCGCACGACCGGCGCGCGAAGGCCCAGCCGTTCGGTGACCGCGCGCAGGTGCGCCGGCGTCGTGCCGCAGCAGCCGCCGACGACGTTGAGCCCGAACTCGGTGACGAAGCGTTCGTGGGCGTCGGCGAGCAGCTCGGGTGTGAGGTCGTAGTGGGTCTTGCCGTCGACGACCGACGGCAGCCCGGCGTTCGGCAGGCACGAGACGAACGTGCGCGCGTGCTGCGCGAGGTAGCGGAGGTGCTCGGTCATCTCCGACGGCCCCGTCGCGCAGTTCATGCCGATGACGTCGGGCTTCATGGCCTCGAGCGCGGTGACGGCCGCGCCGATCTCGGTGCCGACGAGCATGCGGCCCGTCGTCTCGACGGTCACCTGCACCATGAGCGGAAGCAGCACGCCCGCGGCGCGCATGGCACGCCGGGCACCGTTGATCGCCGCTTTCGCCTGGAGCAGGTCGTAGACGGTCTCGACGAGCAGGACGTCGACCCCGCCGGCGATGAGCCCTTCGACCTGCGCTTCGTAGTCGTCGCGCAGCTGGGCGTACGGGATGTGCCCCAGGGACGGGAGCTTGGTGCCCGGTCCGATCGAGCCGATCACCCAGCGCGGCCGGTCGGGCGTCGAGAACGACGCGGCGACGTCCTTCGCGATCTCCGCGGCCCGCTTGTTGAGCTCGAACGTCTTGTCGGCGATCTGGTACTCGGAGAGGACGAGCGGGAACGCCCCGAACGTCGCGGTTTCCACCGCGTCGACTCCCGCCTCGAAGAACTCGGCGTGCATCCGGCCGACGAGATCGGGGCGGGTGAGCACCAGGTG
>Ga0073934_10002899_pt1 | contig 33506 bp, 25 predicted proteins | sample LarsenN4metaG_FD_76834 | JGI IMG/M metagenome (GOLD analysis project Ga0073934, IMG submission 76834) | Hot spring sediment bacterial and archeal communities from British Columbia, Canada, to study Microbial Dark Matter (Phase II) - Larsen... ...
GCTCAGAGGCGTAGGGTACGCAAGTCCTCGGAGCCGCGACCGTCAGGGAGCGGTTGATCCGCATGAACGGGACGATGTAGGAGTCCTTTGTAAAGTTCATCTGGATGACTCCTTGAAAGCTCCTCCCGGAGCGACCGGTTTGTAGCCAAGGTGACCCCCAACAAGCCTCCAAGCTCCTCCCGGAGCGACCGGTTTCATCGGTTACAAACCGGTCGCCCTTCCCGGAGCTTCTAAGCCGGGATCCCCGTTTGGCTATCCACAGATCCCCCCTCCCGGGGTTTTTAAAGTGTATTAAAACTAACTTTACAAAGTACTGCTACCCTGTTTACTTAACTTTAACCAAACTCCCCTCTCCCACAGCGTGGGAGAGGGGCCGGGGGGTGAGGGCCGAGCATTACACAACCCTAACTTTACAAAGTACTGCTACCCTGTTTACTTAACTTTGACCAAACTCCCCTCTCCCACAGCGTGGGAGAGGGGCCGGGGGTGAGGGCCGAGCATGACACAACCCTAACTTTACTAAGGTACTAATATACCGTTTATTTAATTTTAAACGTGGCTAAAGCAATCTATTTCTGCAAAACCCTGCATCCTTTATTTACTTCTTATCTTCCTCCCTAAGTAGGCTTCGATGACCCTTTCGTTCCGTCGTACCTCTTCGAAGGTTCCTTCGGCTATTTTTATCCCGTAATCCAGGGCCACCACCCGCTCGCAGATCCCTTGGACGACCGTCATATCGTGTTCGATGAGGAAGATGGTTATTCCCCGGTCGCGTATTTTCTTGATATCGAACATTAATTCCCGGCTTTCCTGAGGGTTCATGCCGGCGGCCGGCTCATCGAGGAGAAGGAGGGTAGGGTCGGTGGCCAGGGCTCGGGCAATTTCCAGACGGCGGCGGTTGGCGTAGGAAAGGGTCCAGGCCGGATGGTGGCTCATAGAGGTCAGACGGGTTCCGAAAAGCCCCAGGAGCCGGGCGGCTTTTTCTTTAACTTCCGTAAGCTCTTTCCGGGTAGCGGGCGTCCGGAGGATGCTCCCCAGGATGCCACTCCGGGTGCGGCAGTGAAAACCGACCAGCACATTTTCCAATACGGTCATTCTGCCGAAGACCCTTTGGTTCTGAAAGGTTCGGGCGATTCCCAGGGCGGTAATTTGGTGAGGTTTTAACTGCACCAGGTCGTAGCGGTTCTCCTTAAAAAAAACGTGACCCTGGGTAGCGGTATGAAGTCCCGTGACGAGGTTGAACAGGGTGGTCTTTCCCGACCCATTGGGGCCGATGAGGCCCACAATTTCCCCTTCTTTGAGGGTCAAATCCAATTCATTGATCGCCCGTAGACCTCCGAAATCTTTGGTCAGTTTTTTTATTTCCAGTAGAGCCAATTCTAGATGTAGGGGCATACCTCCCGAAGGGACAAAGGGTCCGGGGCCGGGACGATCCGGCTTAAGGAGGGGAATTAAAGATCGGAGATCTATCTTCCGATCTTCGCGCCCTTTGTGTCTTGGGGAGGCGAGCTAGATCTTTTTCCACTCCGCCAGGGTCTCTCCAAGAAGTCCAGTCGGTTTAAAGATCAGCGTCAGGATTAAGACGGTAAAGGTTACGACATCCCGGTATGCCGGGTTCAAAAAGGTCACTCCCAGGCTTTCAATGACGCCCAGCACCAGTCCCCCGATCATCGCCCCCTGGATATTTCCGATGCCTCCCAGGACCGCCGCGGTAAAGGCTTTAAGTCCCGCCGAGTATCCCATAAAGAAATCGATCTGGGTATAATAAATGCCGATGAGGACCCCTGCGGCCCCTCCCAGGGCGGAGCCAACCAGAAAGGTTAGGGAGACGATACGATGGATGTTGATTCCCACGGAGCTGGCCATCTCCCGGTCCTCGGCCACGGCCCGCATGGCCCGTCCCAGGACGGTTTTATGGACCAGGTAGTAGAGCCCTATCATAATTCCCAGGGATACCAAGGTGATCACGATGACGATGGCCGATATATGGATGCCTCCCACTTGAACCCTCCAGGAGGGGGGAAAGAGGAGCCGGCTACTGTATACTTTCATACGGGCCCCTTGGGTCAGCATGACCGCGTTTTGGAGGAAAATGGAGGCTCCGATGGCGCTGATCAAAGGGCCTAATCGGGAAGCTCCACGTTTGTAAAGGGGCCGATAAGCCAGAAACTCCAGGGTCACCCCAACCAGCGCAGAGCCCAGCATGGCAACCCCTAGCAGGCTGGGAAGCACCCAGATGGGATGTAAGGAGGCTACCTTCATAGACAACAGCCAGTTCAGCATCCCCCAGCCCAGGTAAGCCCCGATCATAAAGATCTCCCCGTGGGCAAAATTGATCATGAATAGGATCCCATAAACCAGGGTATATCCCAGCGCAATCAATCCGTAAACGCTCCCCAGGGCGATCCCGAAGACCAATTGTTGGGGAAGGATATAAAGGGTCTGCTCAAGGCTCACTTGAGGTCGGTCTTCCCCGCAAAGGCCCAAAGAGCACAAAGAAAATACGATCCAGGCCAAGGGCGGAGGATGAACGGCGGAAGATCTCTCAGGTCTCGTGCCCTTTGTGCCCTTGGGGAGAAAACTATTTCACTACCAGGGTCTTCACCTGCTCAAAGGCATTATTTTTAACCTGGTAGAAGAAAATGACCCCGCCTGCTACATCTCCTTTTTCATTGAAGGAGATAGGGACCCCCAGAATTCCCCGATAGTCCTTGGTAGCCCGTACGGCCTCCGCGATAGCGGCGCGGTCTGCCTTACCGACCTTCTGAATGGCGGTCAGGATAATGTTAGCGGCCTCATAGGCGAGAGGGCCGTAAGAGCTTAGAGGTCCATATTTAGCCTCAAAGTTTTTGACAAACTCCACGGCCTCGGGAACCTTCTTCATATCCGGAGCCAGAAAGCTTACATAATTTCCCTCGGCGGCGCCTCCCGAGGCTTGAATATAATCCACGGGCTCATACTGGCCGTCGGGTCCAATCATTCGTACATCCAACCCGACCTCCGGCAACTGCTTGGCCATCAAAGAGGCTTCGGGGGACCATAAACTCGCATAAATGACATCTACCTCCTTAGGGACGGTTCCCAGGACCGAACGGAGGTCTTTATCCCCGGCCCGAATGACGAACCGATAGGTTTCAGCCCCCAGGGCTTTGGCTTTTTTCTCGAACTCGTCCGCCGCCCCGCGAGGTCCGGTAGTTCCGTCATCGAAGATGGCAATTTTTTTAGCCTTTAACTCCTCTACCGCAAAAATAGCCGCGGCAGGCCCCTGGGCATCGTCCCGTGCGCAGACCCGGTTGACCGTCTTTAACCCCCGGTCCGTGACCTTAGGGTTCGTACATCCCGGAGAAATCATCACCAAATGGGCCGCCTCAAATTTTTCTGACGCCGGAATGCAGGTTACACTGGTAATCCCATAGACCACCCCCATCACCGCCGGATCCGCAATGATTTTTTCGGCGGCGGTTACGCCTATCTGAGGATTTCCCTGGTCATCCGCTTCTAGAACTTCGATCCGGGCTCCTAACACCCCCCCTCGCGCATTCCACTCTTCGGCGGCCAGTTTGACGGCATTCGCAACCTCCTGCCCCTGTTTAGCCAGAGGGCCCGTTAACGGAGCTCCTACGGCAATTTTAAGGACCTCTGCGCTCGAAACTTCAAAAGTTAAACCCGTATGGAGGAGAACGCTTAAGGCCGGGATCAAACGCTTTAAAACCTTCCAAAACCCTTTAACCTTCCTCATAATAAAAATGATTTTAAATAAAACGACCCCCAGGTCGCACAGACGAACCGGATTTTAGTAGTCTGCGAAGGCTCAAGGCGGATTTTTAAGTTTAGCGTACTTCCACCCCCTTTAGGCGCGAATAGCCGAGCTCTTCTGTGCCATCCGTGGATCTTTTTATGGCTTAGGTTTAATTTAGGTTGTATAGGCATCGAGCTACTAAGTCCTTTCATATAAGGTCCTGGGCAGGATTGTCAACAAGTTTTTGCAATTATCCGTCAACTGGGTCCCCAGGCCAGGTTCGCTATCTTTATTCCTTGACAGGCTGAGATAGAAAAGATATAGTGATTTAATATCATCAAGGATGCGTTGGATTTTGAAACAGTGACCTTTCAAGGGGCCCAAGCTCCTGGGAGGGTTAAGTTAACCTATCTTTTGTGAGGCGGTAAGGGCGTACTTTATATACGTCCTTCTATGTAAGAAGGATCATGAATAATACTAAAGATTTCGCCAAAAGCAGTTGGATCGCGTTGGTCCTGATCGTCCTTTTAAATTCATGCGGCTCGGCCGTTAAATCCACTCCTCCTCCGCTGAGGTCCCAGGCAGAGGTGGTCAGCGTAGGACAAGATAAAGTCGAAGACAGCGTGGAGAAAAAGCTTGAAAATGTGAAGATCGGAGACGCTCAGGCTTACTATTACTATCAACTGGCGGTTTTATCCCTCGCTTCGGGGAATATCGAGGAGGCTGTCGATAGCTTCTATAATGCCATCAAGTTGGATGACAAATCCCCCTTTTTACATACAGAGCTTGGAAAGGCTCTGGCCCGCAAAGGGGACCTCAGTAAGGCGAAGGAGGCCTGTGAGAAAGCCCTGGGTTTAGATCCTTCCTACCTGCCTGCTCGAACGCTGTTAGCGGCGGTATATTCCGGGCTTAACGAAAAAGAAGAAGCCATTAAAGAGTATGAAAAAATTATCGAGCTTAACCCCCGTGAAGTGCAACCTTATATCCTTTTAGCAAGCTTATATAAAGAGAGAAAAGAATACGATAAAGCTCTAGGCGTTTTGAACCGGTGGATAGGGCGACATCAAAATTCTGAAGTTGGATTTTATCACATGGGGCAAATTTATCTAGAAATGAAGGATTACGAGCAGGCGGCCCGGAGTTTTGAGAAAGCCATCGAAGAAAACGGCGATTTTATCCAGGGCTACTCCGCTTTGGGGGCCCTCTACGAGAACCAGAAGCAGTATCAAAAAGCGGCGGAGACTTACGAAAGGGCTTTGAAAGTACTCGGAGATGACCCTCGGGTTCTGGATCGGCTATTGCGGATCTATACCCAGTTGAAAGATTATAACAAGGCTTTAGCCTACGCCGAAAAGCTTAAAGATATGAGCCCTGAAGATGAGGAAATCGACGTGGATATCGGGGTTATCTACTATGAATCTAAGCAATATGGGGAAGCTGAGAAGCTCTTCCGGGGGTATCTGGATGAGCATCCCGAAAATATCGAAGTTCGTGCTTATCTGGCTGCGACGTTAGAGGAAAATCAAAAGTACGATGAGGCCCTTAAAGAGTGGGAAAAGGTGCTGGAGCAGGACCCGAAATCTTTTGATACGCGGATTCGCATTGGTATGCTGCTTTCAGAGCAGGGGAAACACGATCAAGCCATTAAAATGTTTGAAAAGACCCTGGAGCTGTTCCCGGATAGGATTCGATCTTATATTTTACTGGGAGCTTCTTACAACCAGGCCAAGCGCTATGAAGAGGGCCTACAGGTTCTGCAAAAGGGGCTCGCTGTGAACGAAAAAGACCCGGCTCTGTTGGCCACTTTGAACTTCCACATCGGGGTCTCGCTGGAACGTTTGGGACGGTTCGAGGAGGCCCTCACTACCTTTAAAAAGGTTGTAGAACTGGATGATAAGCATAGCAATGCCCATAATTACATCGGCTATATGCTGGCTGAGAAAGGAATCCGACTCGATGAGGCGCTTGTGGAGATTCAAAAAGCTCTGGAGCTAGAACCGGACAACGGAGCTTACATAGACAGTCTGGGTTGGGTTTATTACCAGAAAGGCATGATCGATGAAGCGATCCGAGAGTTGGAGCGGGCCGTCAGCTTGATCGACGATGACCCGGTCATCCACGAACATCTGGGGGACGCTTACACTAAAAAGGGCCTTTTTCAAAAAGCAGTCAGTGCTTATGAGAAATCCATGAAATTAAAACCGGAAAATGAGGAGCAGGTCCAAAAGAAGCTGGAGGAAGCCCGGGTTAAGTTAAAGTCTCAGATTACTACCCATACGACGGGGAGATAAAAGGCCACCGGCAAAAGGCAATCGTGAGGGAATACCAGGTCGTAAAAAATAGGGATCCAGGGGCAGAAGGCCGGGAGCGACAGGGGCAAGGGAAGAGCCGGAATCCGGGTTGGCCCTTTGACCTCAGATTACTTCTTGCCTTTTGCCTTTTGACTTTAAGTTCTGTGGGGATCGGGGGATGTGTAAAGAAACCGCCGCAGCCTCTGGTCACGCCCCTTGCCAGGCCGGCTGAGCTATCCACCGAGGAACTTTATCAGCTTATTCAGCAACGGGTTGATAGCTTTCAAACCCTCAGAGGGATAGCGAGAATCCGGCTTGTCAGCGAAAATGAGCGGTATCGGTTTACAGAGGTGGTCGTTTTTAAAAAACCGGACCTCTTCCGGCTGGAAACCCTGGGGTTTTTAAATCAGCCGGCCCTGTTCGTGGTCTCCGACGGTAAATCCCTGGCGCTCTACTCTAAGAGGGATAACGCGTATTACTCGGGAATTGCTTCCCAGGCCAACCTGTCTAAACTGACAGGCCTGAACCTGTCCCCGGAAGACGTGGTGCGCGTTCTGTCCGGTAACCCTCCGGCCCTTGAGAAAGTCAATTCCCTCTGGTCCCTCTATCTTCCAGATCAGAAAGCTTACCTGCTCGAGCTCATCTCGGTAAATGCGCAACGCAGGCAGTTGATCCGAATCGACGCGACCACCAAAACTTTTTCTCAGATGGAGTCTTTTCGGCTCTACGATGGGAGCTTAATCTTAAGGGTCGTCTGGGACGAATACCGGGATGCGGGGGGGTATGCAATTCCGACTCGCCTCGTGATCGATAGGCCTCTGGAAAAAACTCGGGTTGAGCTGACCTATCAAAGCTTTGAGGTGAATCAAGCCCTGGATGGAGATCTCTTTTCCTTTAAGCCCCCGGGAAACGCCCGCGTCCACCTTTTAGACAATTCCCAGGAAGAACCTCTGACGCGCCTGGCGCCCTTTGAAGAGTTTAAGGTGCCCGATGGGTCGGAGTAAGAACGTTTAAGGGCCGATCCTGCGGAGGATCTGGAAAATATAGATGGCGCTTTGCAAGTCAGGAATTGAATCAGCTCGTCCAATTCCTTTTTGCGGAGGATCTGGAAAATATAGACGGCGCTTTGCAAGGGCTTGGAAAGTTTCCAGGTTCAGGTTTCTTTCTTTTTGATGATGGTAATGTTCCCTTCCTCGATGAGTCTTTTTTTTCGATCCTCTTCGCACCTCCAATGCACGCATCTCCCATCTGGGTATACGATCATTTCCTCAAAGCCCCTGCGGGGGTTCCACTTTCCGCACACGTCGCATTTATAAGACCATCGGGCCTGACATCCGCTGCACTGCTCCACAAATCCAGTTCCCTGGCACTCTTTGCATTCAGGACGATTACAGCAGGTGGCGATCGCGGTGGTATGAAAACAGTGCTTAAATGTCCGTTCCCACCCTGGCATGATTGTAATACGCTCTGGCATATGCCTCCTTTTAAGGATCCGTCGTAAACTTATCTCGGCCCGCAAATCTGCTCGAGGTTTTTGTATCCCTGGGATCAAGGCGTTGAGAAAAGCTAGAAATAGAGCCTAGGGGGCGAAAATGAGCAGGGCTATCAATATCGCGCACAGCAGATCATGCTGCCAGGTTAATCGAGGATACTCCCAGAATAGGACCTTTTTGAGGCCCCGAAGCCATTTTCCGGAGGACCCAAACCGGGCATACATATCCGAAAATAAAAACGACTCATGCACCGCTCCTACCGGGACCCCGGAGAGTTGTTTTCGCGTTTCAAAGATACGGTGGATGACGGTTAGGTTCGTGAAGAAAGCCAGAATCCAGACCACCATGTAAAGATGGTTAGCCAGAGCACCGATGATGATGGTGACGGTGCGCTCTGGCCTTTCCATAAAACCCACCTTGCAGCTCGGGATGATACACTCCGCCCGGGCGCGTATATAGCTGGTCATGATGGTTCCAACCAGGGCTATGCCGGTGAGGGTGATATATAATTTGCTTTTCCGGAGGGCATAGTAGATGAGAATGCCTACAAAGATGGCTATATCTGAGTATCGGTCTATGACCGAATCAAAGAAAGCGCCAAAAGGGGTGACCCTCCCGGACATCCTGGCAACGGCTCCATCGAGGACGTCGAAAGCCCCGGCGATAATCAAAATGACTCCCGCCAACCTGGGGCGACCATAAGCAAAGGCGACGGTCGCCATTACGTTGATGGCCAGCCCTATCAAGGTTAACGTGTTGGGGCTCACGCCACTTTTAATTAAAAACTGGGCCAGAGCATCCCGCCACCCGGCAAAGAGTCCGCCTATCTTCTTTCCAACTATATTCTTATCTGCCATCTTAACCTGAATATCATATAAGTTCGTTTTAACTTGTCAACAACAAAATCCTATCGCTTTTGTACTTGACATTTCCTGTTGAGCTGATAATCTTTTTAATATCTAGAATATGCGTTTTACAGGTCTTCAAAAGCTGCCCAGCCAGGATATGATTCTGCAAATCTTTAACGTGCTTAAGGGTTTACTTAAAGTCGTTCTGTTCGTTATCTTCTTAGTGGGATTGAGCTTCCTCAGTGGTTTTACCGTTATGAAGCTTTACCTCGCCGGCGGTGAGGTGGATGTGCCGGATCTGACGGGAAAAGAACTTAAAGAGGCTGAACAAATGCTGGAAGCGAAGGGTCTGGATCTCAAAGTGGTCGATGAACTCCACGACGCCGGCGTCCCTAAAAGTCACGTTCTTTCCCAAGATCCTGCTCCGGGTTCCAGGGCCAAACAGAACCGAACGGTTCGCGTCGTTCTCAGCCTCGGTGCCGAAGAAGTGATGGTTCCGAACGTTATCGGAAAACCTCTGAGAAATGCGCAGATTCTCCTGAGACAAAATGGGTTCTTCCCGGGGAAAATCGTCTATATTCATTCCGACCTGGCTCCTATGGACAGCGTGATCGCCCAGACCCCGATGCCGGAATCTAAGTATGCCAAGAAGGGGAAGGTCGATCTTCTCTTAAGCCGAGGGCCTTATGAAAAATCTTATATTATGCCGGATTTAATCGGCAAAAGGCTGGATTTTGCGAAAAAAATTGTAGAGGGCATTGGACTGGTCATGGGACGGATCGAACGCGAGGTCTACGAGGGTGTGGAGCCGGACCGGGTCATCAGCCAGAGCCCTAAACCGGGTGCTATCATCAAAAAGGAAAATCTGGTTAACCTGGTCGCAAGCAGTGAGGCGCGTGGAATGGGCGGAAACGAAGTTAGCCTGGCCCCTGTGGACCTTGGCACCCCGGTTACGCTGGAATATATCATCCCCGAGGGTCCCCCCCATCAGGAAATTAAAATTATCGTTAATAATGATCAAGGGGTTTTGGAGCTTTTTAAACAGGTCCTTTCGCCCGGGATGAGGGTTCAGGTGCCGGTACCCGTTATCGGTGAGACGCTTGTGGGCATTTACATCGACGGCGTGCTGGTAAAGCAGAGACGCTTTTAGGTCCTCTCTCCCGGTTCTTCCCGCATCGGCAGGGGAGCTTTCTCCTCCCTTTCCTATCGGGGAAAGAGGCCAGGGCGTTAGATTTAAGGTTATGATTAAAATCGCACCTTCTATATTATCTGCAGATTTTGCCAGGTTGGCAGAGGAGATGAAGGTGATCGAGGCGGGGGGAGCGGACCTCGTCCACGTGGATGTCATGGACGGTCATTTTGTCCCCAACCTTACCATAGGCCCGATCGTGGTCGAGGCTTTACGAAAGAGGACCTCCCTCCCCCTGGACGTACATCTGATGATCGAAGATCCAGATCGCTACATTCCTGATTTTATAAAGAGCGGTGCCGATTCCGTAACGGTCCATGTGGAAGCGAGCCGCCATCTCCATCGAACTGTTAAGCTTATCAAAGAAGGCGGAGCTAACGCCGGAGTGGCGCTGAACCCGGCTACTCCCCTGACCAGCCTGGAGGAGATCCTGGAAGATATCGATAGGGCGCTTCTGATGTCTGTAAATCCCGGGTTTGGCGGACAAAAATTTATCCCTTCGGTGCTTTCTAAGATCCGACGTCTTAACCAGATTCTAAGGGATACGGGCTTACTTAACCTTGAAATTGAGGTAGATGGGGGAATTAACGCCGGGAATGCTGCTCAAGTGGCCTTGGCAGGGGCTCATATTCTCGTGGCCGGATCTGCCGTGTTTGGAGCTCCAGATCCGGCGGAGGCCATCCGAAAACTAAAAGAATCCTGCGCGGTCCGCGTGTAATGGGTCCAGGGCATCGGGTTAGAATAGGGAGTTTTGTGCGTTCGTCTTCTTCATTGATAAGGGTCCTGGGTCTGTGGTCTGTTGCAGCAGATAACGGACGACGGGCAATGGACAATGGGTTAAAATCATGGAGTTAAAGGAAAAAATCATCCAACGAAAGGCAGTGGTGGGGGTTATCGGACTGGGATACGTGGGACTCCCCCTCGCATTGGAGTTCTGTAGGGCAGGCTTTCACGTCATCGGGTTCGATGTAAACTTAAATCGGGTGAATGCCATTAATAGTGGTAAGTCTTACATTCAAGATATCCATCCCGAAGTGATCGCAGAAGCTTTGCAACAGCATCGGCTCCAGGCGAGCGTGGATTTTTCACTCCTGGAAGGGGTCGACACAGTGAGCATTTGTGTCCCAACCCCCTTACGAAAGACGAAGGACCCTGATATTTCTTATATCGTGGCGGCGGTGGAACAAATTGCCCGCTACTTGCATCGGGGAGAGCTCATCGTCCTGGAGAGTACCACTTACCCGGGAACAACCAACGAGGTTATCCTGCCGGAGTTAAGCAAAACGGGTCTTAAAGTTGGAGAAGATTTTTACCTGGCCTTCTCTCCAGAGCGGGTGGACCCGGGAAACACGCGGTTCACCACCAGGAATATCCCCAAAGTCATCGGGGGAATTACCCAGGAATGCACCGACGTGGCGATGGCCCTTTATCAACAGATCATTGAACAGGTTATCCCGGTCTCCTCGACCCGGGCCGCAGAGATGGTTAAACTCCTGGAAAATACCTTCCGCAGCGTCAACATCGCGCTGGTCAATGAAATTGCGTTGATGTGCGATAAGCTGGGGATTGACGTCTGGGAAGTAATTAACGCCGCGGCTACCAAACCTTTTGGGTTTATGCCTTTTTATCCAGGGCCCGGACTGGGGGGACATTGTATCCCCCTGGATCCTTTCTACCTGGCCTGGAAGCTTAAAACCCTTAATTACACCGCCCGGTTCATCGAGCTGGCCGGAGAGATTAACGCCTTTATGCCGAACTATGTGGTGGGTAAGATCACCGAGGCCTTAAACAAGGTGGAGAAGAGCGTAAAAAATTCCAAGATCTTGATCCTCGGGGTGGCTTACAAAAAGGACGTTAACGACGTTCGGGAGTCTCCGGCCCTAGATATTATAAGCCTTTTGGAAAAGCAGGAGGCGGTCGTCTATTATAACGATCCGTTGATCCCTGAGATTCAAGAGGAAAGGGTTTTTTTAAAGTCTGCGGATCTCACAGACTCTTTTTTGGCCGAGATGGACTGTACGGTCATCGTCACCGATCATAGCTCGTATGACTATCAGTGGCTGGTGGATAATTCCCGCATCGTGATTGATACCCGGAATGCCACCAAGAAGGTCCGGGACCCTCGAAAAGTGATCAAAAAACTCTAGCGATCCCCGGAGGACCCAGATAAACGCAAACGCGCAAGATTTACAAAAAATGACCTGGGGGGCCCTGGGGATCAGGATTAAGGTTTTTCCAGTTGATCGATGAGTCGGAGAACGCGGTTGGTTTCTTCGAGGGCCTCGTCGAAAACGAATTTAATCTCCGGAACGAACTTCAAATTCAGGCGTCTGCCCAATTCTCCCCGAACGTAGCCGCTGGCTTTTTTGAGCCCTGCCAAGATGCTCGGTTTCTTCTCTTCAGGGGCAAAGCTGGTTACGTAGAACTTGGCGTGCTTGAGGTCTGGGGATAGATCTACCCGGGTAATAATCACCGCGTTAACTCGCGGGTCTTTCATATCTCGTTGGAGCATCCGGCTGACCTCTTCATGCAAGAGATCCCGGACCCGATCTGATCGTTTATACCTGCGCATTACTTTAATTCTCCGTGGTTTAGGCTCGTTAATTCGATCCCATAATCTAAAATGCTCACCCTGCCGGAATATTCTATATGGTTGATCACCTTACTCAGTTCCTGGTTTACGTGTTTGCTATCGTTGCTAATAATAGCAATTCCGATGGTAGACCGTTGCCAGGTCTCTAAATTATCTATTTCGGCGATGGAGACATTGAATCGATTTTTAATGCGGCTTTTGATGCTGTTGAGGACTTGTCGTTTTTCCTTTAAGGACTGGTTACTTGGAATGTATAACTCCACTCTGCAGATACCGAGGACCATTACAGTAATTATAAGGATGAACACTGCAACCGCCGATATTACAACCGCTTGGGTTCGGACCGCCGGTGCAGGCCGACAAGCGCCGGCTTATCTGGATCCATCGGCCTCCACGGGCGGCTGCAAGGTCTACGGTTGCAGGATCGTTCATACTTACAGTTTGGAGGCAATCTCCTCATAATAAAAGGCCTCAATGATATCTCCGATCTTGATATCATTGTAGTTTTCCAGATGGATGCCACACTCGAACCCGGCGGCGACCTCTTTAACGTCCTCTTTAAACCGTTTCAAAGAGGCGATTCGGCCTTGATGCACGACCACGCCATTGCGGATCAGGCGGATCTCGGCGTTTCGCAGGATCTTACCCGAGAGGACGCGGCAGCCGGCCACCGTTCCCACTTTCGAGATAGAAAAGGTCTCCTGAACTTCGGCCTGTCCCAGGACCACTTCTTTATAAGTTGGTTTTAGCAGCCCTTCCATGGCTTTTTTCACGTCGGAGATAGCATCATAGATGACCGAGTATAAGCGGATATCGACCTTTTCCCTTTCGGCAGATATTCTGGCCTTCACTTCCGGTCGAACATTGAACCCTATGATCAGGGCGTTGGATGCCGCAGCCAGCATGACGTCCGTTTCTGTAACCGCTCCCACCGCGCCGTGAATCACTTTTAATCGAACTTTGGCGGTGCTTAATTTTTCCAGGGCCTCGGTAACCGCTTCGATAGAGCCCTGGACGTCGGCTTTAACGATGATCTTCAGTTCCTGGACATCCCCCTCTTGGATCTTACGATACAAATCTTCCAGGGAGACCCTTGCCGATTTAGAAAGCTCTTCCATCCGCTGTTTTTCCTGTCGGCTCAAAGCGATTTGACGGGCTTTGCGTTCGTCGCTGACGACAATGAAAGAATCCCCTGCCGAGGGGACGCCGGCGAGGCCGAGGACTTCCACCGGGGTGGAGGGCCCAGCTTCCTTGATTTTATGGCCGATATCATCGATCATAGCTCGAACTTTGCCATAGTAAAGGCCCGTCACAAAAGGATCTCCCACCCTCAGGGTGCCATTCTGTACCAGGACCGTGGCCACGGGACCGCGTCCCTTATCCAGCCGGGCTTCCAGGATAGTGCCTTTCGCGGGTTTATCGGGGTTTGCTTTAAGCTCCATGATCTCCGCCTGCAGCAAAATCATTTCCAACAAGGTGTCCAGGTTGATGCGTTGCTTGGCCGATATTTCTACAAAGATGGTGCTTCCTCCCCAGGCCTCCGGCACCAGGCCGTATTTCGTCAGCTCGGTTTTAACCCGCTGGGGGTCCGCGTTCGGTTTATCAATTTTATTGATGGCCACGATGATCGGAACCCCGGCCGCTTTGGCGTGATCGATCGCTTCCACGGTTTGGGGCATGACGCCATCGTCCGCGGCCACCACTAAAACCACGATATCGGTCACCCGAGCTCCCCGGGCCCGCATGGCTGTAAAAGCCTCATGGCCAGGGGTATCTAAGAAAACGATATCCCCTTTCTCCAGATGAACTTTATAAGCTCCAATGTGCTGGGTGATGCCGCCGGCTTCCATGTCTGTAATTCGGGATTTTCGAATGGCGTCCAGGAGGGAGGTCTTCCCATGATCGACGTGACCCATGATGGTCACCACAGGGGGTCGCGGCCTCAAGATCCCCTCCTCTTTCTCCTCGCTTCTGAACAGCTTCTCCCCTTCCAGAGCGATAGAGTTCACATCAAAACCAAACTTGTCGGCCACTGAAACCGCCGCATCGATATCCAGGATTTGGTTAATATTGGCCATGATTCCCATTTTAATAAGCGATTTAATCACTTGAGGAGCGGGCACTCCCATTTTTTCAGCCAGTTCTTTGACGGTAATTGCTTCGGTCATTTCAATCGAGGGTCTTGCAGGAGTCAAGGGTCGTTCCGGTTTTTTCACCTCCGGCTTCGCCTCGCGTTTTACTTCCGGCTTCACCTCGGGTTTAATTTCAGGCTTTATCTCCGGCAGGACCTCTGGTTTCTCACGGACAGGGGCTTCATTTTGTACCCCCACATGGGATTGTATTTTCGTTGGTTCTTTTTCCTGAAGCTCCTCAGTTTTCTTGGGTTTCTCAGAGCCAAATATCTGGAGAATCAACTCTGCCGTATCACTATCCACGGAGCTCATGTGGCTTTTCACATCGATTCCCTCTTCTTGAACCAACTTGATCAGCTCTTTGCTAGGGATTCCAAGCCTTCTAGCCAGATCGTAGAGTCTTACGTTTTTACCCATAACACGTTTCACCTCCCATCCTTAATAAGTTTGAAAGATAAAGGAGGAAGGACGAAGGATAAAGGATAAATCATGAAGGTGCGGCACCGAGTTGTATTCATCCTTTCCCTTGACCCCTCCCCCTTACTCTTAAGGTTCTGAAGGCTGAGAATCCGTAGGTTCCGACGTTTTTACCAGCTCCTGAGCGCCTTGTTGGATCTTCTCGGCGGTCATCTCCTCCACATTTAGGGCGTCAACTAATTTCTCTAGAGGGCTCTGAGCGATCTCCTGGAGGGATGAAAATCCCGCTTCGACAAGCTGCTGACCGATCCTTGCATTCACTCCAGGAATCTGCAGGAAATCCTTGGGAACTTCGAATTCATCTTCTAAGACCTCCCGAGGTTTGTCCTTTTTCTCCGATTCCGATTTGACGGTCACCTTCCAACCTGTCAATCGGGTGATTAGCTTCGTATTTTGCCACTTTTTCCCGATGGCCATGGCAAACTGATCATCCGGGACGACCACCTCTACGGAATGCTCTTCCGCGTTCACGGAGGTATGAAGCGCTTTCGCCGGGCTTAAAGCTCGGGGGATCAGGATGGCCGGATCGTCGCTCCATTCAATAATGTCGATCTTCTCTCCTCGGAGCTCTCTGACGATCGATTGAACCCGTGACCCCCGCAACCCCACACAGGCTCCAATGGGATCTACATTTCTATCCAGGGACAGGACCCCGATTTTAGCCCGAACTCCCGGCTCCCTCGCCACCCCTTTTATCTGAACGATCCCCTCCGCAATTTCAGGGACCTCTATTTCAAAAAGCTTCGTTAAAAACTCCGGACAGGCTCTGGAGAGAATGATTTGAGGCCCTTTACTGGTCATCCTGACCTCTAAGATATAAGCGCGGAGCTTCTCACCCCGCCGATAGAATTCCTTCGGCAGTTGTTCCTTTTTAGGTAAAATAGCTTCGGTATTTCCCAGGTCCACAACGATCAAATTGGCTTCGACTTGATACACGGTGCCTAAGACGACCTCCCCTTCACGGGCTTTATATAAGTTATAAATTTTTTGCTTCTCAGCCTCTTTAACCTTTTGAATAATAATTTGTTTAGCTTTCTGCGCGGAGATACGCCCGAATACGGTCATATCTCCGGGTAGCTTAAGATCCTCTCCCAACTGAACGTTGGGGGACAATTTCCTGGCCTCTTCCTCAGAGATTTCCAGCTTCGGATTGGTAACCTCCTTAACCACCTTCTTAATGAGAAAAAGCTCGACTTGTCCGCTTTTGGAATTATACTCCGCCTTGAAGTTATACCCGGAATTAAACTTCTTCCTGGCTGCCGACTCAATGGCGGCCTCGACGGCCTCTATTAGCACATGGATGGGCAGCCCTTTTTCCTTGCCGACTTGTTCTAAAACTTGGATTAACTCACGGTTCATCTTCTTCTCCTCCCCCATCCCTCTCTTACCCTTCTTAACTTAAAATTCAACCTCTAGTCTGGCTAGAGATATTTGATCGTAAGGTATTTCGATCTCTTCCTCCGATTTGGTCCTAATCCGAACCTTATCGTCTTGGATCCCTTCCAAGTATCCGGAGAAGACCTTCTGTCCTCGAATAGCAGAGAAGGTTTTTATTTTCACAAGCCTACCTTGAAACCGGGTGTAATCCCCCTTCGTCTTCAAGGGCCGATCTAATCCAGGAGAAGAAACTTCTAAAGTATACGATCGATGGATCAGGTCTTCTACATCCAACAAGACGCCCACTTCTTTACTGATCTTTTCACAATCGGAGAGGGTCACTCCTGCCGGCTTATCTATAAAAATCCGAAGATACCACGTCCGCCCCTCCCTTTTAAACTCCACATCTACCAACTCCAGACCTTCCGATGCGATAACCGGGGCTACCACATCTCTCACGGATTGTACCACATCTTTTGGCATACTTCCTAACCTCAAACCCTTGCGTCACAATAAAAAAGTGGGCAAGAGGCCCACTTTTAGAGACAACTTCTGTAATATATAATTAATAAATACTATATCCCGCTTACAATTGCAAGGAAAAAATACAAATTTTTAAGCCCTCTTTCAAGGACGGGATGAAATGTTCTTGACATTCTAAAAGAATCCGTGCATAACCTAAAGGTTACGCCGGGTAAGAAAAATGAAGGGGGGATTTTGTCCCTGTCGCCTTCTTAAACTTTTTAAGACGTATCGAGGTCCTAGAGGATATGAACAAAGAGCTTTTTATCAGACAGATTCCTTTGTTTGCCTCTCTCTCCCAGGAGGCGTGTGCCCAGCTCTTGAAGAAGTTGAAAACCCTGGACTTTCAAAAAGGGGATATCATCGTTCAGGAGGGGGATCGCGGGGATTCTTTGTATATCCTGGAGTCGGGGCTGGTCAAGGTGGTCCTGGGTCATGGTACGGATAACCCCCAGGTGCTGGCCAGATTACGTGCAGGGGACTATTTCGGGGAGATGTCCCTCTTAACCGGGGAGCCTCGCTCTGCGACCGTGATCGCTGCCGTCGAGACAAAAGCGCTGGTCCTGCATAAGAATGAGCTGGATGAGCTCATGAAGCAGTATCCTTCCATGGCCCTTCATTTTGGTCGCGTTTTAAGCAAGCGGCTTAAGGATACTTCCCGGTTAAAAACAGATCGGGAATTGTATACGATTATAGCGATCTATGCTGAGGAAGAAGACCGGATGGCCCGAGCCCTTCTCACGGTAAATCTGGCGGCCAGCCTGGTCAAAGAAACTGCCAAGCGCGTGGTCGTAGTGGATGCCGATGGCGAGGCCAGGGAAGTTATCCAGGCTTTAAACCTCAACCTGCCCACGTCGTCGGTAGATGGGCCAGACTCTTACGAAGATGTGCTCAGTCGAAGCGATATAGATCGTTTCGTCCTGTCGCATAAGAGCGGTATTGATTTCATCTCGATCTTTCACGGAGCTTCCTCCAGGGCCCGGACCGGTGAGAAGGATATCGCTCCCCTGCTGAGCATCTTGAAAAACCGGTACGATTACGTCCTGATTAATTGCGCCAGCACGTTGAATACGCTGATCCGTCGGGCCATGGACCATTCGGATCTGGTCATCTACTTAACCTCCACGGCTCCGGACCACCTGGCCAAGTGCGCCAGCACCCTGCAAGGGTTTGAAGATCAGTTTGGGTACGGAAGCAACAAGTTAATGATCGGCATCCTTGAGAAAGGGAATACGCCGCTGCTCTCTAAGGACGAGATCGTTGAGAGGGTGAAGGTCAACAACGTCTTTTTCTTTGCCCAGGACCCCTATGCGGTCAATTCGTTTCTTCGAACCGGGTATCCCTTTGTCTTTGAATATCCCAATAGTATCCTGTCCTTGGGAGTTAAACGGTTGGCGCGGAAAATAGGCCAGGTCAGCGTCGGCCTGGCTTTAAGTTCCGGAGCGGCCCGAGGCTTCGCCCATGTGGGGGTTCTCAAAGTTCTGCACGCCGCCGGGATCCCCATCGATATGATAGCAGGGTCCAGCATGGGGGCTCTGATCGGCGGGTTCTACGCCGCCGGAGTCACCCCGCAAGAGCTTGAAGATCTGGTCAACAGCTATACGGATAGGGCTAAAGTTCGAAAGACTATGTACGATCTGACGCTCCCTAAATCGGGGTTAGCCAAAGGAAACAGCCTCATTGCCATGTTCAGGTCCCAAATTGGAGACATTACCTTCGAGAGGCTCCAAATCCCCTTCATCGCTATAGCGACAGATCTGAGGGATGGCACGGAAGTCAAGCTGAGAAGGGGAGTCGTGTGGGAGGCCTTGAGGGCCAGCGGGTCTATCCCCATGATGTTTGAGCCTTATTACCTGCAGGGCCGCTGCCTGGTAGACGGCGGGATCACCAACCCCCTCCCCACCAATGTGCTGGTGGATGAAGGTATGGACATCGTTATCTCCATCGTGGTGAACTCCGTCTATGCCCGCCCGACCGGTCCTGCGAACCCTATCACCTCCCATGGCGATACCCTCCTCCACTCCGTCTTTAATGAGCTCAAGGGGGAAATATCCTCCCCCTCCGATAAACCGGAGCAGTTTAAAATCCTGGATATTCTGTTTCGTACGATCGGAATCATGGGGGCGGCAATTATTGAGCCCCAGGCGAAATTAGCCGACGTCGACGTTCGACCGGATTTGAGCCATATCGATTGGCGAGAGTTTCATCGAGGCCCCGAGCTCATCGCTGCAGGCGTGGAAGCCGCCGAAGATGCCCTGCCGGCTATCAGGGAGCTCTTATACGAGAGGATGAAACCGGAGGGGTAAAGAAAGGCAAAAGGTAGCAGAAACTTGAAGATCGGACCTGGGTCTTCTGCCTTTTGCCCTCTATCACTTGTCTCGACTCAGCACGGAGTAGGTCAGTTCCAGCAAACGCTGTTTGGCGGTGCAGTCCTCAAATTCCTCCAAATAAGTTCTGGCCGCGCTGGCGTAATCCCTGGCCTCCCTTAAACTGAGCTCGATCGCGTTGTACTTTTCTATGAGGCCGAGGACCGATTTAAAATCGCTGGAGTTAAGCCCTTCGGAGGCCTGGATAATTTGTTCCAGAAGGGCTCTCTCTTTGCGGGTCGCTTTCTCTAACAGGATGATCAGGGGCAAGGTAACTTTTCCTTCCTTCAGGTCCGTTCCTAGAATCTTCCCGAATTTCTCAACGGGCGCTATAAAATCCAACGTGTCATCGGTGATCTGGAAAGCGATCCCTAGACAAAGCCCATAGTTTTTTAGGGCCAACTCTTTTTGCTTGGTCGCTTTTCCCAAAATAGCCCCCATTTGACAACAGGCCGAGAAGAGATAAGCGGTCTTTAATTGGATAATTTTCAGGTAATCGGCCCGCTGAGTCTCCAGATTCTTACTCTTGATGGATTCCAGCACCTCACCTTCCGTCATACGCATGGTCAAGTCCGCTATGATCCGCATGATATCCATATCCCCATCGTTGACGGCAATGAGCATGGACTTGGAGTAGAGAAAATCCCCGACAAGGATGGGAAGCGTATTGCCCCATACAAAATTGGCGGAGAGCTTTCCCCTCCTAAGTTCGGCGCGATCGATGACGTCATCATGTAAAAGCGTCGCCGTGTGGATAAACTCTACCACGCTTCCTAAAATGTATTTTCTTTTTCCGTAATACTTGGAGAGCTCTGAGCTTAACAGTAATAAAGCCGGACGTAGACGCTTGCCTCCACTTTTACAGATGTACCGACCGATTTCGGTGATTAAATCCACCTCGGATTGAAGTTGTCGTTCAATCTCAGCTTCTACTTCCTGGAGATCGCTCTGAAGATCTTTAAACAACTGATCAATAGTCATCTACCACCTCGTGACAGTCCTTAAAAAATAAAATCTGGAAGGATTTTTTGATAAATCGCCGTGAGATGAAGGGATCCTTATCTATTCTAGCATGAAGAGGCAGGATCATCCCACCCTTACGTTCCAAGATATGTGAAATTTGGCCCACGTCAATAGCTTTTCGGGGCCTTTGAATAATTTTAAAAAAAAACCTTGACAATTGAAAAAGGGAGCCTTTTTTATTATTAGTAATAGTAACTACTACTAATAGGAGATACCTGGATGGCTCGTAGACCCACTCGGTTGACGCGTCAGCGCAAAATTATCCTCGAAACGATCCAGCAGGCGGGGTTTCATCCCACGGCGGATTGGATCTATCAAAAAGTTCGGGAGCAGCTTCCCCACATTAGCTTGGGCACCGTCTATCGTAACCTCAACGTGCTGAAAGACGAGGGCAAGATCTTGGAGCTCAAATACGGAAAGAACCTTCGCCGCTTTGATGCCCTGACGGAGAATCATTACCATTTCACCTGTGAAGTCTGCCATAAGATTTACGATCTGGACGTGGCCTTAAATAAGGATATGGAGCAGAAGGTGGCTGCCCAGACAGGGTTCCATATCTCCTACCACCGGGCAGAGTTTTATGGAATCTGCTCGGATTGTAAAAACGCGGGTAGAGGCGACCCCGCGGGTCGTCCCTATCCCCGATAAATTACACCTACGTTCGATGATTAGCAAAGACCAAAGCGTAAGGCGTAAGACGTAATAAATAGGAGGCTTCGGTGTAAGAACGACCTGCCGTCGCCCCTACGTCTGGCCTCAGGTTTTACGTTTTACGTTTTTATGCTTTCGACGAGAGGAGGGTTAACCCGTGTCCAAGTCACTAAAAGGAACGAAGAGTTTTGAGAATTTAAAAGAAGCCTTTGCCGGAGAGTCCCAGGCCAACCGCCGGTACTTGTACTTTGCTCGAAGGGCCGATATCGAAGGATATCCAGATATCGGTGGACTTTTCAGGGATACCTCAGAAGCTGAGACAGGCCATGCCTTTGGTCATCTTGACTTTTTAAAGGAGGTCGGTGATCCGGTGACCGGGGTTCCCATTGGGACTACGGAACAGAATCTGAGATCTGCCGTCGAAGGAGAGACATACGAGTACACCCAGATGTATCCCGGGTTTGCCAAAGTCGCCCGCGAGGAAGGTTTTCAAGAGCTTGCGGAATGGTTTGAGACCTTAGCCAAGGCGGAGAAATCCCATGCTGGACGGTTCACAAAGGGGCTGGAAAAAATAACCGGTAAAGAACCTGCTGCAGCTATCTAACGCGGAAAGCATCCGACAGAAAGCAGGAAGCAGAAGGCAGAGAGCTCCTTATCTACTGCCTGCTGCTTTCTGAACGACAGGCATGGGTTTTAATTTGAACTCCGAAGAATTCTGGGACGAAGCCGCCTTAGAAAAGGAATTTCGACGCGTCTTTGATATTTGTCATGGGTGTCGGCGCTGTTACAGTTTATGTCCCTCTTTTTCCGATCTTTTTAATCGCATCGATGGAGAGAAAGTAGATGGGGACATCGATAAACTAGGCGCCGAAGATTTCAGGTCCGTCACGGACCTCTGCTACCAGTGCAAGCTCTGCTTCAACCACTGTCCTTACACGCCCCCCCATCGCTGGGAGATAGATTTCCCAAGGTTGATGCTCAGAGCTAAAGCTGTTCGAGGAAAATACCAGGGGATCGCCCTCCAGGATAAGTTCCTGGGAAAGACCGATTGGGTCGGTCGGATCGGAAGCGCCTTCGCTCCTCTGGTTAATTGGGCCAATCGAAATCCGATGACCCGGAGCCTTCTGGCGAAAGTCCTGGGGATCCATCCAGAGAGAAATCTCCCGGTTTATCAGCCGGAGACCTTCGCGGCATGGTTTAATAGCCGCCCGACCCGGCTGCGGCAGCCCGGGGTCGGAAAAAACGGCAAAGTGGCCCTGTTCTATACCTGCTCTGTGAACTACCATCAGCCCGAGGTGGGGAAGGCCAGCGTGGAGGTGCTGGAAAAAAATGGGGTGACCGTCGTCTGCCCCGAGCAGAAGTGTTGTGGAATGCCCTATCTGGACGGCGGAGATATAGATTCGGCCCTGGAGAGCGCAAAGTTCAACACCGCTTCCCTCCATGAAGCCATCAAGGAAGGCTACACGATCCTCTCCCCGGGGCCTACTTGTACTTATATGCTCAAGCAGGAGTATCCCTTTTTAGTCGGAACGGAAGAGGCCCGGCAAGTTTCCCAAAACACCCTCGATATCTGTGAGTTCCTCATGCGGCTGAAAGAACAGGGAAAACTAAACACCCAGTTTAAACGGCCTGCCGGGAAAATCGGGTACCATCTCCCCTGCCATTTGAAAGCTCAGAACATCGGTTTTAAATCCAGGGATCTGATGAAACTCATTCCGGGGACCACCGTGGAACTATTGGATTCTTGTGCTGCGGTGGATGGAACCTGGGGGCTTAAGAAAGAATATTTCAAGCTCTCTCTCAAGATCGCCGATCCTTTGTTTAAAGGGATTCAGCAGGCCCGTCCAGATGCCGTCGTGACGGATTGCCCCCTCGCCGGTCTTCAGATCCAATACGGAACGGGAATTACACCCCTCCACCCGGTGGAGATTCTAAAAAAAGCTTACGGACTATGAAGAAGATTCAATTCAACGAGATTAAGAATATCTTGGAGTATGAAAAAATTCGAGAGACCTTGCGTAACCACGTTATCCGGCTTAAAAAGAACCGGCGCCTCCAGGTGGGGGATCTTATATCTTTCCTCTTCGAGAACCGGGAGACCGTGATTTTTCAAATTCAGGAAATGATACGCGCGGAGCGGATCGTGGAGGATGCTAAAATACAGGACGAAATTGACGTTTACAACCAACTCATTCCGGACGATGGGGAACTCAGTGCGACGATGTTTATCGAAATAGAAGAGAAGGAAAAAATCAAGGAGTTGTTAGATCAGATGATGGGCATCGACCAGGAGGGAACGGTGTATTTTAAAATCGGAGAGACGCAGCAAGTACCCGGAATTTTCGAGGCGGGCCATAGTAAAGAGGATAAAATCAGCGCGGTTCATTATGTCCGATTTAGGTTCACTCCGGAACAGATAGAAGGCCTTAGAAATGAGCACGAAGAGGTTTCCCTGGTCGTGGACCACCCCAACTACCGGCGAAGGAAAGAAGTTCCTCTGGAGGTTCGGAGGGAATTGGTCAAAGACCTGGTGGAAGACTAAAATCGGCCCTTGGATTTCTCATTCCGCTTTCGGCTTGCCGGCGTCTGCGATCCGATCGACAAACCAGGCGACCGTCCGCCGCAGCCCTTCCTCGAAGTCCACTAAAGGAGAGAACTCCAGGAGGTGACGTGCCTGGGAAATATCTGCCAGGGAGTGGCGAACATCGCCGACCCGAGGGGGCTTATAGGCGGGTGGAATCTCCTTGTTTAAGAGGGCGCTCAAAGTTTTGACCAGGTGGGTGATGGTAATTTGTTTCCCACAAGCTATATTAAAGACCCTGCCGGCTGCTTTAGGGGCCGTGCTCGCAAGGAGGTTAGCCTTGACCACGTTATCCACATAGGTAAAGTCCCGGGATTGCTCCCCATCCCCGTAGATGAGGGGGGGAGTATCGGTCAGCAGGGCGCTAATAAATTTAGGAATTACGGCAGCATATTGGGAAGTTGGATCTTGCTTTGGGCCAAAGACGTTAAAGTACCTGAGGCAAACCGTTTCCAATCCGTAAATTTTGTGATAAACCTGGCAGTAATACTCGCCGGTCAATTTCGTAATGGCGTAGGGGGAGAGGGGACTGGGGGCGGCATCTTCTCGTTTGGGCAGGACCGGGCTATCTCCGTACACGGAAGACGAAGAACTGAAGACAACTCGTTTAACCTGGGTATGCCTGGCCGCTTCCAGCACATGGAGGGTTCCCTGGACGTTAATTTCGTTGGAAGTCTTGGGGTCCTGAATCGATCGGGGAACCGATGGGAGGGCCGCCACATGAAAAACAAAATCGATCCCCTGACAAACCCTCCTGACCGTCTCAAAGTCCCTTAAATCGCCTTCAATGAGCTGAATTTGCGAGATCATGGGAGAGAGGTTCTCCCGTTTACCCGTTATAAAGTTATCCAGCACCCGTACCTGGTATCCCGATTTGAGGAGCGCCTCAACGAGATGGGAACCTATAAACCCGGCCCCTCCGGTGACTAAACAGTGGACCAATAACTCTACCTCCTTATCTAATCGCTGAGTTAATCGGGGTTGATGTCCGGTTCTTTCCGGTACTTGATCAAAGTCAGTTGATTCCCCTGATCGTTATAAACGACTTCATCCATACTTAGTTTCATAAAAAGAATCCCGCGTCCGCTCATTTTAAGAAAGTTCTTCGGATCGGTAGGATCTGGAACCTCCTGGGTCTTGAATCCTTCCCCTTCGTCCTTTATGAGGATGCTAATCTTTTCGATATCGATATCTACATGAATTTTCACCTTTTTATGCTCATCAAATTTATTTCCATGTTTAATCGCATTCGTGACGGCTTCATCGATGGTCACAGGTATTTTATCTTTTAGCTCGCTTTCATTGTAACCCATCAGCTTGGCTTCCTGGATGATATTGTGGGCAATGCCCTTAATGAATTTAAGCTGGCTGGGTATTTCAATGTGGATAGATCGGGTCATAAAGGGAATGAGCTCCTCACTTTCAAAAGATAGCTCCTTAAGTTTGGAGACCCGCCAGATCACATCGAGAATTTCCTTAGGATCCGGAGGTTTACGAAGAAAATTGATAGCTCCAAGATTAAGGGCCTGGACGGCTGTATCCATGGTGGTCTCGCTGGTTACAACGATGACGCTGATGTCTTGATTAATTTGCTTGGCTTTTTTAAGGAGCTCGAGGCCGTTCATTTCCGGCATAATGATGTCGGTGATCACAATATTGAAGGACGTATTAAACTTCTGATTTTCTTCTATAGCTAGCAGCGCTTCTTTTCCGTTGGAGACCGTCTCTACTTGATAACCTTCTTTTTTCAGGAGGTTTTGCAAGAAAAGCCGCATGGTTTTGCTATCTTCCACCACTAATATCTTTGGAACGGCCATAAGGTCTCGTCGTTCATCTTTTCCGTGCGTTGGGTCGGTTGGAAAAAGATAGAAACCCTCCTTCGAAGAGATTAAAAGATCGTCCCCTACAGATCGACGCCGTCCTCCAGGCTTTTCAGCTTTAATACAGAGCTACCGGGGTCCGTACACCAAAACATAGCTAATTTAGCCTAAACCGGTCCAGGACGTCAAGTCTTTTTTGAGGCTACCTTTACCGCCGGTCTCTCGCTAACTCCTACCCAGCCAGGGGAGCGGGTCGACCGACTTTCCTCCGGCTCGAATTTCAAAATATAAGTAAGCTCCCTTAATGGAATCCGTGCTCCCCACCTTCCCCAGCATTTGTCGAGTTTCGACCTCATCACCGGGTTTGACGTAAATTTCATCCGCATGGGCGTATAAGGTATAAAAATTCCCGCCGTGATCCAGGATAATCAGATTTCCGTAACCTTTAAACCAGTCCGCATATTTAACCGTTCCCTTCCATACCGCATAGATCGGGGTCCCCTCCACAGCTTCTATATCAATTCCTTTATAAAAGGTGAAGGTATTCGTGCCGGGATACTTTAGCTTACCGAATCTGGTAACCAGTTTTCCTTTTACCGGCCAGTTTAATTTCCCCTTGATAAAGGGCGGGGCGGCATAAGAAGGGGAGGGGGGCGTACCTTTGTTACGGGAAGCTTCTGGATCCCTCTGTTCCTGTTTTTCCTTTTCCAGCCGCGTGATCAGCTCTTCCAGTTCTTTGGAGGATTCTGCGAGCTCGGTAATGATTTTTTCATAGGTGCTCTTATCGTTCCTTAGCTTGGCTAAAAACAAAGTCTTCTCAGCTTTCTGATCCTCGATCTCCTGTTTTTTCACCTGAATCTTTTCCCGATACAGGGTGGCCTTGGCTTTAAAGGCCTGGAGTTCTTTTTTCTTAGCTTCCAGTTCCTTGATATCTTCATCGAGCTGGCTGGCCAGGGCGACGTCGTTTCGGGCGATCAGGCTCAGGTACTTGATCCGCCGTATTAAATCATCGTAGTCGTTGGCCGCGAAGAGGGTTCGGAGATATCCCAGGCTTCCTAACTTATAAATCGCGATCAATCGGGCATTGAGTTGATCTTTTCTCTCTTTAGATCGATGGTTCAGCTCGCCGAGTTCTTTTTCTAGCCCCTGGATTTTTTTCTCGGTCTCTTTGACGTTGTACTCGTAAATAGCCAGTTCCCGTTGCTGGGCTTTCAAAGACTTCTCGATCAGATCGAGCTGGGATAAAACGTCCTGCTCTTCTTTCTTGGTTTGCTCGAACCCCTTTTGTTTTTCCTTCAGTTCCTTTTGAATCTGCTGGAGGTGTTTAAGTTCCAGTTCGATCTTCTCCTCCACAGACTGCGCGTGGGCGAGCAGATGGGAGCCCAAAAGGGTTATCAATAGGTATTGAGGAACCTTCTTAGCGTAAGGACGCTTCCGAACCATCCCATGACCCCCCCAAAGAGCAGAAGACCTATCATTAAATCGGTTGGAAGGAAAGAGAGAGATAAGAACTTGAGGAGCAAATAGGAAGACTGCTTGAGATAGGAGACAAAGAGGTTGTAGACCAGATATAGAATGAAGAGCGCGCAGGAAGATCCTACGACCCCCCGAAAGACCCCTTCGATTAAAAAAGGGCCTTTAATAAACCCATCGGTCGCTCCGACGAGCCTCATAATGTCTAGCTCTTCTTTACGAGCATAAAGGGTCAGCTTAATGGTATTTGAGATGATAAAAACCAGCGCTGCAAACAGGAGACTCCCCACAAAAAGGCTAACCAGCCGGAGTAAACCGACCAACGCGGTGAGGCTTTCTAACCAGTCCTGGCCGTACTGAACTTCTTCGACCTCCTGAAATTTTTCGAGGGTAGCCGCCAGCATCTTCATCCCTTCCGGGTTTTGATAGCGCTTTTTAATCTTCACTTCAAAAGAGGCCGGAAGCGGATTTCCGGTCATTCCGGCCAGTAAACTCTCCTGCCCCTTCAACCGGTCCTGAAAAATCCTCAAAGCCTCTTCCTTCGAGACGAAGGAGACGCTCTCAATCTGCTTTAATTCCTTCAAGGTTTTCTCAAGGGCCGGAATCTGCCCCTCGGGCAATTCATTTTTTAAATAAATCGTCATATGAACGGCCTCGCTCCACTTCTGGGCGATGGCATTCAGGTTTACGTAGACCAGGAGGAAAACCCCGAAGATGGATAAGGATATGGCAATGGTGCCGATGGCAATAAGGTTGGTCACTTTAGTCTGCTTAATACTCGAGCAGGTCTCCGTAACCAGATAGACGAGGTGATAGAATCTCACGGCTCCCACCCTCCCTCCCTTTCTGGGGTCTATCCATCGACCAGGCTTCTCTCTGAGATGTACCGGTGAAGTTTCGCAAGGTCTAGATGCTTGAGGAGCTCATCTGAAGGAGGTTCGAAGTTAACTTCCGGCCAGTTTTTAGGTTTTTCGCTGCTGAGGATATAGGTCCGCATGCATTTACACCCCTTATGGAGGGGGGGTTTAAATATGTCCGCCTCAGGTTGATCTGGATGAAAGACCATGCCGTGTAGAAACCGACATAAGGGGCAGGTATCTCGATCAATAATGGCGGAGTAAACAATTCTGACGACGCCTCGCCTGCTCAGATCGGACTTGGGTTTAATCGCCTTGAGTTTCTTAATCAGCTCAGCTTCTACTTTTTTCTGCCCGGTCTCCCTGAAAGGCTTCAAAGAAGAGGGGGTGAGTAAGTCCTCTTCCGGACCCCTGGAAGGATGATGCCCGTTAGATTCCACTCCCCGTTCTGGGTTTTCCTGGCCGGCCTTCTTTAGAGGCTCCAACGGAGGGTAACCAAACGATCCTTCCGCCGGGTCCTTGGAAGGATCACTCCCCTGGGGTTCCAGATCCATTTCCGGAGCAGCCGCTTTAAAAGCTTTCTCGAGTTTTTTTCTCTCCCGATAATTTTTAAGGAAGAGCCCTTTCATTTTATCTGTAAAACTACTCTCTCCCCCTACCGGAGAGATGCGATCCTTTTCAACGTCAGGATCCCTCATTATCACATCTCCGCGGGCAAAAACGGACAAGGATTCTTCCTTTTTAGATCCATGAGGTTCCAGGTCCAGGACAGGGGAGACCAGCTCCTCTTTGAGGTCCTCTTCCAGGATCTGAGGAATCAACTCTTCTACCGTTAGGGGATCTCTCTGATTTTCTGGCTCGGTCTCTTCTTCCAGATCTGTCTGCGCGATGGAGAGCTCAGGATTCTGATCCAAGCCCCCCGCCTCAAACAGTTCTCCAAATAGATAGACCTCCTGGGTTTCCGTGAACTCAGAATCCGGGACCTGCTGTTCACTTTCCGGAGCCTCCTGGGGGCAACATCCCATCTCTCGCTCCCTGATCGGACCTTCCGGACCTGAGGGGTCCTCCGGACCCAGGGGGATCTGGCTAAAATCAAGCTCCTCTTCGTGCAAGGAAAGCTCCGAGGCCCTCTCTTCCTGGGGCTCCTCCGGCAACTCCATCTCCGGATGGCTCTCCTGCATCAGATCTTCTTCGGTTAAGACCTGGGCGATCTCAGATTCTATCTTGGGAGCTTCCTCTTCAACGGGAACTTCGCCTTTGCACCGAGCCGCCTCATCGGGATTCAGGGGGGACATCTCCAGGGAGCGGGCTGGCGCCGTAGCGTTGGAGAGAGACCCCTCGTACTCCCACGCCTCCCCGTTACGGACCAACTCCCTATCCGCCTGCTCCTGGATTTCCGGGTTGTAGAGGGCCTCCCCGTCTGCCCTCTCAGGCTCCCGCTCGTGCTCCGGAAGTTGTTCCTGGGTTTCCCCTCCTTCGGAATACGCCTTGTTCTCTTCGGAGAGGTCTTCAACTTTTGCCTCCCTATCCAGGTCCCGCACGTCCCCCATATCCGACATCTCCTCCGGCGTAGAGGGGATCTCTTCGAGGGTCGTCTCCGGGGCGTCTTCGAGTTGTAAGACTCCTCTTTTCATCTCAGGCTCTGGACTGCGGGTCGTCCTTTGCGAAGTTAGAGACCCAGGCCCCGTTCCCTCGACGAACCTGGAGCCGGTCCCGAGCTTCGTTGAGAGGTCTAAACCTCCGGACTCCAGCTCCAGAGGATCTGCTTTTTCAGACCTTCGTAAGTTTTGAGAGATTTCCGCCCTTTTCTTACGACTGAATTTTCTGAAAAAGCTGCGGAAGCGATGGTGCCGAGTCCCAAGGATTTCCCGCCAGAAACTCTCCCCGCACTCAGAGCAGAAGGTGGAACCGCGCCCATAAGGACAGCCACAATAGCTGCAACAGGAGACCCTTACGCTTTTATTTCCCTGGAGGTCTTCGAGGGATATCTTCCCATCTAGGACCTCAAGACATCTTATGAACTGAGAGGTCGCTCCTGTCTCCATAGGTTGTGGCGTGCCAGAAGGAGGATGGTTCAAGGTTATAAAAATTTCCTTCCCCTTTGGAATCACGCCGACCTTTTCCCCCTTAGACAGGACGTAGTCCCAGTTTTTATCCTTTTGGGGGTTGATGCTGTTAGGAAGTAGCTGGAGGCCAAGCTTTAATTTTTCAAGATTCAAGGCCGGACAGAAAGCGTACGTGAGCAGGTTAGCTTGAATGCGCAAGAAGAGCTGTTCCTTATCTACGAAAAAGATGCCCAACGAGGAATCCATCTCCCCATAGCGGAACCAGCAATTCTCCCAGCTACTTTCCAGATCCCGCATCTGGGCCTTATGGCAGCCGATAAAGTTATAAGTAAACGGCGTCGCCCCGTAGCAGTAGCGCGGATTTCGTTTTCTTAAATAATTTACATAACACTGGGTCCAGGCCGTAAAAACCTCATCGCCCATGAGCTTGCCATCGATGTAGACCTCAAGGGGGGTCACCGTTTTTAGCTCCTCATAGATTTCCCGAAAAATCAAAAAGTCTTGGGTTTTAAAATCAATGGTATACAGGTTGGGTTCCAGGGGATCCTCTTTCAGATTATACCGGTCGTAACCGTCCCAGTTTTCAAGTAGCTCTTGAAACCCCTTCAACTTAAATTTAATCCTCAGACTCCAATCCCCTTTGAAATTTAAAAGCGGCCTCTCAGTTCTCTGGAGAAGTTTAACCTGGAATCGGTTTTCAATGCGATTAATTTCTGCTTGTATTTGATCATTTCCCGGTTCGATATCTAAAATTGCTTGAAGTCGAGATAAAGCTTTCTTCACCAAAATTTCTAAATGTTCTTTGTCTTCTTCCGCCTGGGTTACATATTGATCCGCCTGGTCTCGAAGGGCATCTATCTGAACCTTGAGCTTAAAGGCTTCGCAGCGCTCTATGTATCTTTCCAGTACAGGGTTTTCGGCCAGCTCGATCGCCTGTTTAAGGCATTTAATAGCCTCCTCTGCTTTATCCAGTTTTACCTTGGGGGATTTGGTTCGATCTGCCTTACGAATACACTTTAGAGCTCTGGTTTTTAAAGATTTCGTAAGTTGTTTGTCAATTTTGTCCATCTTAGCCATAACTTATACCCACCATAGAGGTTGATAAAAAACACCTTTTTTAAGGTTACCCTGCATACCTTAAAATAGTTGGATTGTCAAACGTTTTTTTCGGGAGTTTAGGGTTTTGTGCGTTACTTTTAGGGGATCCTTATCCTATACCCGGGCAAAAATGCCCGAATATCAATCTTTTAAGCGAAAAGCAGGTGATCGCGCCGAAAGACCCAAATACCAAAAATTTATTGATTTGGGTTTGAACTTGTCGTAGAATTATAACAAAAAGATCTATCAAAAGTCCCGACCCCTTCAAAAATTTCATTTCATGGGAAAATTTTGTTCCAGGATCATACAAACGTTTTTCATTTCTCTGAGCCTCCCGATATATATCCTGCTGATCGGTCCCCTCCTTTCAGAAGGCGAAGCAAAGCCGGAGAAGGCGCAGAAAAATAGAAGAGTAAAGGCCGAGGACAGAACGCCGGCTCCGGCGCCCACTTCTACTTCGCAAGGGCCTTTCGTTAATTTAGATATCAGTTCTCAGTTGGTCCTGGAGGTTTTGAACAAAGTCCTGGGATTCCCTGTAGACACGTTATTGGGAAAAGTGGAGGTCAGAAGCAAGGTGACCGGATTTTTATCTAACCTACGGATCACCGCATCCCTGAGCTCTCCCCGGGCATCTATCCTGGGAATTTACACAGAAGGGCTCTCTATCGAATTGGAGCTTAAAGACCCCCAGAACCTGCAGACCCTGCGCCTGACCGCCTCCGTTAAACTTCCCAGAGCCCAAATTTATGGGATCGACCTAACGAACCTGACCGCTCAAATGAGTTTGGAAGAGGGCTATTTGAACGTTTCGAATCTTTCTGCAAAAGTTTTTGACGGGCGGTTGGTGGGAGGACTTCGCATACCCCTAAAATCTGTCGCAGCTCTAAAGGGCGAAGGGCCAAAGGAAGGGGCCACCGCAGATCGTATAGATAAACAGAGGCCCTACCTGCGTTCCCCAGTGTCCTCCGCGAACGCCCCGTCTACCGTAAAGCTGCAGGTAACCTCCTCCGTTCTTAAACTGAATCTGGACGGCGAGGTTGATTTCCAGAACCGGAGGGTCCATCTTCAGCTGGAGGCCTCTTCGCCCGAGCTTCAAGAGGTGCTCAAAGAAATCTCAATCCCCCAGCCGGCAGCCGGCAGCCGGCAACAGGCGGACTGCCCGCTCCCTGCTCCCTACTGCTTTCTGATAAAGGATCTCCAGGGGGAGCTCGTTTATCTCAGGGGCCGGCTCACCGGTCCCCTCCCACGCCCGGGCTTTCAGGGGGATCTTTTGCTACGAGGGGTAAAACTTCCTGGAACCCAAATCCAGCAAATTAAAGGCCGGGCCCTTTATCCCGGCCCTGGCAGCCAACAAGTTCAGCTGGACTTTGCCGAGGTTACGACCCCTTATCAGGCCTTTGATCGCGTTTCCCTTTTAATTCGTGAAGACCGGTCGGAAACCTGTCCCGGCAGGAGACGCGGTTCGTGTCCCGATCTGGTCACTTTTTCCCTTCAAGCCCAGAAAGGAAGTAACCAGCTTAAAGGTACCGGTTCTTTAAACCTGGATACGAAAACGTTTGAAGCCGCGTTAAGCGGAGAAAACCTGCAACTGACGGATTTAAACTGGCTACAAGGCCAGGCTCGCGGCGGAGGTCCTGGCTTTCCTTATCGCGGGCAGGTGGATATTTCCTTGAAAGGGATGGGTTCCTTAGCGGACCCCCAAGTCCAGGGCTCCCTGAGGTTTAAAAATTTACAGTTTGAAAACCTCCCCGTCGCAGATATCCTGGCAGAGTTGACCCTGAGGGATAGACGCCTGGCCTTAACCGTTAATGCTTTCCAGGGGGAGTATCTGGCTAAGTTGAACCTTCTGTTAAAGGCCTCTCTGGACTATGAGTTTAATCTGTCCATGCGTCAAGCCAACCTCGAAAAAGCCCTCAGTTTTTTCAGGCCTATAGAAAAAGTCAAGGGAGTACTCTCGGGGCAGATCATCTCGGCAGGAAGCTTAAGAAATCTTAAGGAAGCCTCCGCGGAGGTGACCTTGGATCAAGTCGATCTGAACCTCTATAATCGTAACTTCTTCAATAAAGGGCCCCTGGAATTGAGGGTGACCCGACAAAAAGTGACCTTTACTTCGGTGCAACTGGTGACAAGGTCCGGAGGCTCCGGGTTGTTCCTCCAGGGCGATTTGAATTTTGGAGGGGAATTAAATTTAGGCCTAGATAGCCGGATCGGCCTTCGCTTTTTTACGCCCTTCATTCCTCGCCGGATCATCCAAGAAGTAGATGGGACGGCCCAGATTTTGCTGGATATCAGCGGGACGTATAAAAACCCGGAGTTTAACGGCGTTATAGAAATCAGTCAAGGTTTTGTAAACTTTGTCAACTATCCGGACCCCCTGACCGAAATCGCTGGAAAGGTTCTGCTCAAAAAAAACCTGATCCAACTGGTAGGGGTTAAGGCGCAGCTTCCGGATCAATCCCGACTTGAAGCGAACGGGAGTCTTTCTTTAAGGGGGAGGTCCCTTTCCTTTGTAGATTTGGAAATTCGGGGGCAAAATGTGACCATTCGACGTCCTACGGAGGCTATTTCCGTGAAGACCGATCTTGATTTAACCTTAAGGGGGAGGCCCGACGCGCTTTTACTTTCCGGGAGGGCCAATCCCCTGGGGGCCCAGTACCTTCAGGAACTGGACCTTCAATCCCTGATCCGGATTACTCAGAGGAGCCGGGCCCTGCGGGAGCCGGGCAAGCTGGATACCTGGGAGCTCGGGTTAAATCTGGATATTAGGACCCCGCGGACTATTAAATTAACCGGGAGATCCCTGGAGCTCAAGTTACAGGCGGATTTAAGGGTCCGTGGGACGTTCCATGATCCTGAGATTCAGGGCCGCATTGAGGCGACGGGGGGGACGATCACCTTTGAAAATCGCAC
>Ga0073934_10002900_pt1 | contig 33501 bp, 28 predicted proteins | sample LarsenN4metaG_FD_76834 | JGI IMG/M metagenome (GOLD analysis project Ga0073934, IMG submission 76834) | Hot spring sediment bacterial and archeal communities from British Columbia, Canada, to study Microbial Dark Matter (Phase II) - Larsen... ...
GCAGCGCCTATGAATTTGTCGGCAGCCGCGTCAAGCTCTGCTACAACCAGGTGGTGGGGGATGGCTTCAAGGCAGCGCACAAGATGCTGCAACAGGCGTTGAGTGAGGACAAGATCGAACTAGCTTTGATCCCGAATGGCATTCTGCCCATTGTGGACGCACGCCTGGCAGCCCATGCCGTGAACTCAGACCGCCGGGATGACATTTTGATCTGGCGCTACAAGAAGGAAAAATTGGAGGAACTCGGTCCGTTCGCCGATTCCTTATTGGGGTTTGCCTCCCACTTTGTGCCTGCTGTGCGTGAGGGTGCTTCGCGAATTGGTTTGCTTCCCAGTCCAAAGAAAAAGCGCGGCTGGTTTGGGAGAGCATAATCATGTTTGATATCGCCGGCAAAACGCTGAAACCAATAACGGAGGTGCGCTCATCGGAGGAAATGGAACGTTGGTGGATCATCCTGACCGAGGAAGGTCGTGCAAAGAAGGCGAGCGAATCGTTGCACAAAAGCATGACATCCACCGAGATCGAGGCGTTGGCTCGTCAGGTTTTTGAAGAGGTAAGTTCGCGTGCGGTCGATGCTGGCGTGGCGCTACCAAAGGAATACATCCTGCGCTTGATCGGTGAACTGTCCGGCATGGGTTCGCTTCTCGAACTCATTGCACGTTCCGATATTGAAGACATCGCCATCAATCTGGGACATATCTATGTGTATACGACCAGCAATGGCTGGGAACATGCCGGTCCCGCGCCGGATGGGATTGGCGATGCGCTGAGAGTCATGATCGACCGTGCTGGTCAACGTGCGCCGACTCCGGATTATCCAGTTGCTGATGCGATGCTGCAGGTCATGGTCCCGCTCATCGATGGTACGGTTCGTCGCAAAGGTGTACGTATCAATTACATCATGCCGCCTGCATCCCCTTATGGCGATACGATCACGTTGCGTGTCTCCAATTATCGAACAGCATCCGATCTTACGCAGGGGAGTCTGGCTCTGCTTTGTCAGAATAGACTCCCGCCTGTGCCCCGTCCCAAGTTCGATCCAAAAGATTTTCCGCGCGGCAATGGCATTCTTACTCCCGAAGCTGCCAATTACTTGTTGAGTGTGATGGTGCATGGCGGCACGCTGGTCATCGCCGGAACCACCGGTTCGGGCAAGACATTTGTGGGGCAGCGCATTTTGCAGGAGATGCTGGACTACTATCCCCGCGGCGCGATCCGTTTATTCATCGTAGAGGACAGCAATGAAATCATCCTGAATGGTTGGAATGGGGATGGAAAGACGGATACGGGAAATATCATTTACACCGTGACCCGCCCTGAAATTCGCGGTGGTCCGCCGCCGGTCACCATGTATGACCTGATCCGTTCGGCGTTGCGTTCGCGTCCACATGGCGTGGTGATCGGCGAAGCACGCGGAGCGGAGGCGTGGGAGTTGATCCGGGCTGCGGCAACTGGACATGGACACAGCGCTTTTACCATTCATGCCACCAGCGCCGAACATGTCTGGCCGCGTTTTCTGCAGGTAGTGCAGGCGCATCCGGATGCGGGGCGTATGTCTGAAATTCAAATTGCACAATCCTTTGCAGAGGCAGTGACGGCGGCTGTGTATATCGAACGCAATCCCCAACATGGACAGATCGTGCGTGAGATTGTGGAAGTCTCCACGATCGTGGAACGAACGGCGGCGCGTCCTTCGTTCTCGCCCTTATTCAAATTTGAGCAGGGCAAGGGACTGGTCCCCACCGGGAATCGCCCGATGCGTCCTGGCTTTCGAGCCAAGGACTTAAACATACCCGAAACCATTTTCAAAATAATGTGAGGAACAATGAGCAATGAATATGTGATTGATGTGGATGGTGAGATCTATTCCACACCCGACCTTAAACAGATCCAGACGGAACTGGAGGCGAACAGGCATCTCTGGCATCATATCCTGTATGAGCATGATGGTGGTATGCCAAGGCCTTTCCCCCCTTTGAATGACATGGGGATTTTCAACCTGTACATTTTGGTCGCCGGTTGCCCCAGTATTGATTTGATGTCATTAGCTTCTGCCTGGCATCCGAATAACCTGAACTGGCTGGATACTTTTGAAAAAACGGAATTCCTTTGTAATGTGGTTCCATCGGTAATACTTGATTCCCATGCTGTTCTTATGGTTACCTGGATCTGTGAATAATGGATGCTTTGCAGGTCGGATCCACGCGCACATTTGTTTTGTCAAAGGGATTTGCAAAAATGGGTGTCCTAGTCGCTTTGATCGGCGAGGATGATACACGCCGATTGTTTGCCGAAGTCTATGCCGACCCGGATCGTCCGGATGTGCGGCCACAGGAGGCGTATGCCGCCATCCTGTCCTCCATGCAGCCCGGTTGGACTCTGCGACTCTTGCAAATCTTCTGGCCGGACCCGGAACCAAGGTTGGAATTTCAAAAGCATCTGCAAAAATGGGAAACACCAAAAACGGAGGGTCTGGACATCCTGCATCAAGGTCTGTTGCTGGCAGTTCAGGAATATCCCCTGCCATTTGTCCGCCGCACAGTGCTGGAGTTTGTATTACCGGGCGATGAAGGAATTGCCTGGTGGGAAGGGTTGAGCGGCTTATGCGCCGGCTTTGGACTGCGCATCCGTTATCTGGATCAATCTGCCATTGAGGGATTGACCCGCTGGGTTCTGAATCCCAATTTGGAATACACCCAGGCACATTCATGAGGATGAGGTATGAAGCATTTGATTCCTGAACCAACCCTGGATGTGCCCAATCATCTCCTGGCGATCCTGGATTACTACGAGACCACGGACGAGTCAGTGCGTTTGCAGCGTATCGAAAGCGAATTGGAGTTGCTGCGCACCCGCGATATTCTGGCCCGGAATTTGCCTCCGGCTCCCGCTGAGATCATCGATGTAGGCGGTGGACCGGCTGTGCATTCCTATTGGCTGGCTGGTTTGGGGTATGTCACGCACCTGGTAGACCTGGTTCCGAAACACATTGAACAGGCCCATCAACTGGCGACGCATTACCCTGAAACGCCACTGCGGAGTATCGCCTTGGGAGACGCGCGCCAATTGAACTTTCCGGATCAATCTGTGGATGCTGTTCTGATGTTGGGTCCGTTGTACCATCTGGTGCGTAGTGCAGACCGTCTCACGGCGTTGCGGGAGGCCTGGCGGGTGCTTCGCCCTGGAGGCGTATTGATCGTCGAAGCCATCTCGCGCTATGTGCCGCTGGTTAAGGTATTGACCCGCAACATGCTGGCGGATGAACGGCTGGCGCCGATTGTGACCCGGACACTTCACACCGGTCAACACCGTCCGGACCCGGATCTGGATTTCTTTACCACTGCGTTCTTTCACCATCCCAGTGGACTCAAACGGGAGGTAACGCGAGCCGGCTTTGTACCTGGAAACATATTTGCCGTTGAGGGACCGGTGCGGTTGTTGAAGGACTTTGGTCAACATTGGCAGCAACATGAACGAAGGGCATGGTTGTTGGAACTTGCACGCCGGCTGGAGCTGGAGACCGTGTTGCTGGGCGTCAGCGGACACATGATCCTGACGACCACCAAACCAGAAGGAATGAAACGAGGCTGATGACATGCAATCCGATATGAACATTATGAAGAACGAATCAATCACCACGGAAATCTCCCAACTGGTGTTGAATGTGGCGCGTCTCCGATCCCCCAAAGGTGGTTGTCCGTGGTTCAAGCAACAAACCTTTCAGACCCTGCGGCGTTATCTGTTGGAGGAAGTCTATGAAGTGTTGGGACCCCTGGATACGGAATCACCGGATGCCATGCAGGAGGAACTGGATGACTTGTTATTCCAGGTGGTGGTGTTAAGTCACATGGCTTCTGAACGGGGTTGGTTTTCACTGGCAGAGGTGCTCCACCGTTTGAATACAAAGGTCATCCATCGCAACCCGCATGTCTTTGGAGATCTGCAGTTCAATACAGTGGAAGAGGTTCAGAATATCTGGCTGGAAAGGAAATCACTTGAAAAACTGGGGCGGGGGAAAACTGCGGAATCCCCATTGGATGGGCTTTCAACAAGCACACCTGCGCTCGCATTGGCACAGGCATACATTGCAAGGTGCGGTTTATCGGATACAGGTTGGACCTTTCCTTACCCGTCATTGATATTTGATTTTGAAACGAGATTGGTTTCCCATCCCGATGGATTGGAAACCAGTTTTGGCAGGATGTTGTTCATGTTGGTGGAGTTGGCTGTTCGTCATCAGCTGGACGCGGAGGCGGCGTTGCAGAAGATCAACGCCCGGTTTCGAAAACAGGTGTCTGGGAGGTTTAACTCATCGGCGGAAGAAGGGTAAGGATGAATCAGACGATAACTCATTCCTCAACAGAAGCGCAAATTGACATCCACGAAAAGCAGGTTGTGATCCTGTTTCCAAACAGACCAGTGGTAATATTTTCGCTGGATATTCCTGACATTCGCTGTGCCGGCTATTTACCAACGTATACCCGGATGGGCTGGTTATGGTGTGCTTACAATAGCGCCCTCTTTACTGAAGGGATTGAATTGGAGGAAGGGTGCAACCTGAATTTGTTTCAGGAAATCCGGGCTAGAGTTGGAAACCTGAGTAACGACTCCCCTGATTTTCTCTCAACACATCCGGCCGACCGGGTCTAATTTGAAAGCTGAATCTAATTCGGTGATGTCCATCGCGATAGAGTCTACAAGGGCAGATAAAAATTATTCCCAGCCCATCGAACCGCTTCCCGGTAAGTTGATTGTTTGGATGATGGGTTTTTAGTTGTCCGGCCTCTTCCCAAGCCGCCCTTCACGCAGATTTGCACCGAAGGCAGCCAGACCGCCGCCCCATAGTACGAGAAAAGCTCCGAAGAGGTAGCTTTCCACTAGCTCCTTCATGATCACATTTCGTGCCGGGAGGATGTAGTGGATAATATCCTGCGGGACCAGTGAAATACCGGTGTTTTCCTTAATCAGATAACCAAGCAGGAAAAGACCCAGGAAAAGGATAGGGAGCCCAAGGAGACTTATCAGCCATCCCCAGAAAACTGCGGCTCCTCTTGTAAACGCCAGGGGTTTTACCCGGGAATTTACGAATCTCAAACTGATGAATCCAAGAATTAATAATCCAATTTGAATCGACCCCCAATTCTTAGTGATGAACACATTTCCTTGGGGCATTTCACCAGGATCGCCGGTTAGGTTGAACGCGCCCCAGTAATAGGGGTGGGCATACTGCGGATTTGAGAGCATCTGCAACTGGGCAGCCCGCAAGGCATCGGCTTTTGTTTTCCCATGATTGAGCTGTGAGTAAAAATGTTCCATGAGAATTTGGGTCGATTCATCATCCACACTCCACAAGCTTGAAACAATGGTGGAAGCGCCGGCAAACATAAACGCCCGACTCAATCCCACAATCTCGTCTCCGCTGCTCATGGAGCCAACGTTTGTCTTGCAAGCGGATAAGACAACCAGGCTGGCATTGTTAAGATTCAGTCCTCTTTGGTAAATCTCGTACACATCAAGATGTCCATCCTCCTGTTCATCTCCGGCCAGCAGAATGTATGAAAAGAGCGGATTTCTTGGATCATAAACACCATGGGTGGCAAAATGCAAAATTCCAGCCTGGTCCGCCTGTTCCCAAACCCATCGTTCAAGAGCATCCGATTGTTCATGCAGCGGCAGCGTTTTCAACGAGAATGTGTAAAGCAAATGAATTTGGAGAGCTTCTGCGCGGGCATTGGGCAGGTCTCCGGTTGGGTCGCTGAAGATGAGGGGTGGTTTGTAGACCGCCTTTTCGTTGTCCAATGCGAAGGGATACATGCTTGCGCTGGGGGTGTAAAAAAGGGTATATTTTTCGATCAGGTATTGGGTCCCGTCATGCAGGGCGCCGAAGGGTACATAATGTAAAATCCCATTGGGCGCGATGAGGAGCCTGTCATTCGAAATGTAGGATGCAATGGGCGCGACAAGCATCCGGTAGAGTGTTTGGGATGCTTCTGGCACGCCCTCCAGGGAACTGAATTGATGGAAACTGTTGATTTGCTGTGATAGTTCCTCCTGGCTGACATCCAATTCAACCGCCTGCAATTGCTGTGAAGTGACCACGAACGCGATGGTGGCTTCGGGCGTGACAACATATTCAACCAGGGTTTGGTCATGGAGCAGGGCCTGTATTTCGGGTAGGGTCAGGGGGGCTACATTGAAGATCAAATCGTCTGGCGAGCCATATAACCCTGTCAGTTGTTGGAGTTCATCTCTTTTCAGTGTAAGGCTGTCGGCCAGGGAAAGGATTTGAGCCTGATTTTGTTCCCGCGTAGGCTTAAGAAGTTCTCTCTGCAATTGCTGGTCAAGGAACCATATCTCACTGTCCAATTTTTGGATGTTCGAAGAGCCGGATATCCGGCTGTCCATGAATCGGTTCAGGCGAGCCTCATACAGCTGGCTTGCCAGCCCGCGTCCTCGCGCTTCCTCGGTGTAGCCCAGTGCCTCCTCATGGCGTCCCATTCGAACGAGCAGCAGGATGGCGTTTTGGTAGGAGGAAAGAATTTCGTCTGGCAGAGTATGTTGAATATCTTCGATTAAATCAATACTCCGAGTGTTTTGGAAATGAAAGATTGACTCCAAATGGTGGTCCAGTGCCTTGTCGGGCTGGTCCTGGAGTTGATATATTCTCCCCATATCCGACTGCGTTAATGCCTGCCCCATTTCATTTTCGACTTCTTGAAAGAGATCGAATGCCTGCTGGTAATGAAAGAGAGCGGTATCCAGTTGACCCATCTGTACATAAACAGATGCAACCTGCCGGACATGGCTCCCTTCGCTTATTGTATCTGCCAGATTTTGGCTAATGAGAATGGATCGATTGTAATATTGGATGGCACTCTGGTATTTTCCCTGAGCGATATAGGCTTCGCCCAGTTTTCCAAGAATATCAGCCTCGTGGAGGGGATCGTTCATGGCAAGATAGATCTCAAGGGATTGGTTGTAGGAGCTTATTGCCTCCTCATAGGATCCCATTGCCATTTGAACTTTGCCATAATCGCTCAGAATCTGTGCCTCCTGGAAAACATCCTTATCCTGCCTGGTCAGGTCCAGTGACTGTGCATAGAAATCAAGCGCCTTTTGATAGTCTTCCAGGCGAAAATGAACGCCTCCCATATTCAGCAAAGTGCTGGCTTCCACGGAGCGATCGCCCGTTTCGCGCGCGATTTCCAATGCCCGCTGGTGGTATTTCAAGGCTTCACGGTAGTTCCCCATCCGGTCAAAACAGGTACCCATGTTGACCAGCGAAGCGGCAATATTGACATCCTCCTCCAATCGATAAAAAAGAATCAAAGCCTCTCGATAATCATCCAGAGCGGCACCGTACTGACTAAGTTCATGATAAATTCCTCCCCGTTTGCTTAGCGCCAGCGCCTCATAATGCTGGTCGCCGAGTTCCTGCGCCACCAGGATCATTTCCTGGTAGGAAGTGAGTGCCGCGTCATACCGCCTCAATACTTGTTCAAGGGAGCCGATACTTTGGAGCCCGGCGATCTGTGATTCTCTGTCATTTGTCTGGCGCGCGATCGTGAGCGCCTGTCTGTAGGCGATCAAGGCCTGGTCTGGATGACCGAGGGCTAGGTGCATGGTTCCAATGCCGTATAAGGCGCCTCCCTGGGCAACTGGGTCATTCCTTTCCTGATAACATACCAGGGCTTGCTGGAAGGTTTCCAGGGCATCAGCATCAAAGCCCTGGTTATGGAGATCAACTGCTTGTTGCATGAAGACGTTGCAGTCGTCGTTCCCGGGAGAGGCAGGGTATGGTGAAAGATTATCGACGCCGGGCTCATCCAGGTGCAGCACTTGCATTGAGACTTCATTATTGGCCGATGGGTTATCGAGTCTCTTTAGGTTCTCTGTCGCCATGCGTTCGCCATTTGCATCATTGATTTGCCGGGCGAGAAGGACAGCCTCATTCAGGTATCTTGAAGCCTCCTGACTGTTTCCGATGGCATAATAGGATAATCCAAGATTGTTCAGGAGCAGCACTTCAAGGTTCTGATTTCCGGCAGCACGGATGATCTGTAGCGCATCCTGGTTATACTGAATGGCTTGCTCATGCTCGCCCAGGGTATGACTCAACTGCCCGAGGCTGTTTAGAGCCCTCGCTTCCCCGATCAAGTCGCCAGACTTGTGGGCAAGGTCCAATGAGTCCTGAAAATTCCTGAATGCGTTTTGATGATCCCCCATGTTTTCGTAAATCATGCCCATCAAATTGAGTGTGACGGCTTGATTGACTTCATTCCCCAATGTCTGCCATAGCTCAAGTTCCTGTTGGAGAAAGTCCAATGCCTGCTTGAATTCCCCCCGGCTTTCGTGGATTCTGCCAATGCGATCGAGGGTAATTGCCTCCCCGATCAAGTCGCCTCCCTTCTGGTAGCAGGAGAGTGCCTGTTGATAAGAACGCATTGCCTCGCCGCTATTGGTTTGGTTTTGCCAGTCCACCCCGCCCTTGAGTAGTTCCGTGCACGATAGATTCGGGATCGTATAAGCCTGGTTACCGAAGGCGGTTGGTACAGTCGAAACACTCGGGTTGTTCTGATGAGTGGGGGAAGGGAAAATACTGGACCTGAGTTGCTGATAGGTATTCGCTGCGCGTTGCAAGGCTGGATCAAGCGGTTTCAATGGAAGAGCAAATAGTCCTCCCAGCACACAAACGACGCCAAGAATGACGAGAGACATATGAGCAGGATATTTGTGTTTCCGCCAATGGGATAGGTTAACAAAGAGAAACGCCAATCCGACGAGAAGCCAGTTGGTTCTCCAAAGCCAGCCATGAGCTGATCCAACCAGGAATTTTGCCACCCATAGACAAACAAAACTGATCAGGATTTCCCACTTTGGCAGGCGCCACTCCCATTCATCTCTGAAATAGGTGATAAAAAAAATCAGACTTTCGCCGGCAATGAATAAAATTGCCACTGTCATTCCCCTGACCCAGCTGTCGGCAGCCGCGCCTAGATAGATCCCGGCGACGAGGATCGATAGGAAGACTAATGTAACAAAACCGCAGGCGGTATTGCTGTTTCGCATTCCTTGCCTTTATGGTGTATGACTCATCCCATCTGGAGAATACGAACTTGATGTGGTCATTATACAACTTGCCGCGATCTTTTTCTCAGCATGGGTAAACGAGACAGCGTGCTTAACAAATACTGTAGTTCGATCCTTGGTTCGCTTTCTATGGGATTGCTGTGATATTCTTTGCTATTAAAAAAGGCTCCTCCCGTTCGGCATCCTTTTCAATCATGCCGGTGACCAGGAAGGGCGTGTTGGATTCCAATTGTGATTTGGCAACTCGATACACATCCGGAAACAGGATGACATTCAATGTCCCTTGCAGATCCTCCAGAGTCAGGAAGAGCATCATCTTCCTTTTGACGGTGCGACTTCGACGGGAAGTTTGACGAACACCAGCTACTGTGACAACGCGCCCGATCTGCTCCACTGCATCCAGGGTAGAAATCGCTCCGGTGATTTTCTCCTTCACCAATTCCAGGGGATGCGCTTCGAGGCTGGCGTCGAGAAGTTCCAGCTGGGCATCCACTTTTTGTTGGAGAGTCCAATCTTCTTCACTGGTATCCGTCCAGGCAAACAGACTCATTTGGTTCTGCTGCCAACCGCCGCTTAGCAGGCGGTGAAGGATGGCTGGGATCTTTCCAAAGCCATCCAGTTGTAAATTTGCCCCTTTTGTATCGGAGCATTCCCAATAAAAAAGACAACCATGCCCCATAGTGAACAGATAGATCAACTGTCCGTTTTTTGTTCCTCCCTGCCATGGCGAACTTTATTGATTATCCAGTCGCATTCAAATATCATTGGAGACTTTTTGCATCATGCCGCCTAGGCAGGAATTCGGGGTCAATAGGATCATTCTGCTTTCAGTTAGCTTTGGAATAATGTCCACGGCTGGGTAGGTCGATTTTGCAGGTAACCTCGTTGATAGTCAAATTGCGCATGCTTCTTCAAGAACCCTTCCGCCAGGAAGGGAACGCCATCGGCACGCCCAAAGCGCGCCCAGAGGTCCAGATTCTCTGCAAGTTCTGCCGTCGTGACTTTGCCATCAACGGACCCTCCGGGGAAATAAGGTATGTTCCAGACTGCATTGGGATCGCTTGCGAAAAATTGTGGATCCTCATCGTAGTGGGCGCAAATGGTACGCGAAGAAGGCTCGATCCGCATGAGATACACATCAAATGTGTCGGCCAACATGTTCTGTGCCGTTGTACCATCGATCCGACCCTGATACTGCGCCAACAATTGCGGCCATCGTACACGCCGGGCCCCTGTTTGCTGGCGAACGTCTTCGTAGCCCACATCGGAGCACTCCAGGTTGCGAATACGAGGATCTTCCGGCGCATTACAGCCAAAGAACCACCCATCGGTCTTTTTTTCAAGATTTTGGTACTTTAACCCCTGTTCATATTTGGCAATCGTGTTGGTTTTCAAATCGCCAAGGAGCCACATATTCGCATACCCTCCATTGTTCTGTGCATCCATCAATTCAACCCAACGATCAATACTGTCCCCATACTGGCAAGCCAAGCGCGCACGCACATATTCCGGCGACTTTGTCGGATCGTAGCTGGAAAAGCCTACGATCGTGGTTTCCGCAATGACCAGTTTTGCGCTGGTAATCCAAAAATCTGTCATGCTGGCGATCCAGCCCGGGCAGGTCTGCATCACCATCCGATAGCCTTTGTCCGGGGTGATATCCAGAATCAGATTTAGCGATTGACCGTTCCAGAATTCCGTAAACGTTTCATGCCCCAGCACAATCCGTCCATCACTGGTGGCGGATCCAAGCGCAATAAAAGCGCTACAGTGACTTTTGCCTTTGATGGAACCCGCGGCTTCGCTGGCTGTGTACTTCTCCTTGACAGTGGGCCACCAGTAGCCTGTTAATTCCATGTAGGCATTCCAGCCGATAACATCATCGAGCGTGGTCGGTATCCCTGCCCGTGTAAATCCGGCTGCAATCCCATTCATCTCCTGTAACAACTCATCGGGGATCAGCGCCTTATGAAGTTTTGCACCTTGCGCTATGAAAAAGTCAAGTTCCATCCCCAGCGTTTGATAAGTCATGCTGCGATACGTGCGTAGCGCTTCCTTGTATTCAGGAGCGGTTAAGTATCCATGCTGAAAGCCACGCGTATAAGGATCGCCTTGCACTTGCACGTGCATCCATCCTGCCCGGTCAAAGCGCCGGGCTTGATCGATCCAAGCCTGCTCTTGCGCAGATAGAGTGGTTTGTTCCGTAGTGGTCAATTCTCACCATCCTAAGTAATAATCTTTTGCAAGCCACTCCGGCCAGGGTAGCTGGAAGTGCTCCTGGAGCATCTTCTCTGCCTCACAGAAAGCACCCTCGACCCACCCCTGCTGATCTGAATAGGCTTCCCCGCAAATATGAATGGATTCTTCTACAACAGGCTGTCGCATGAAAGGCATCACATCTTTTACCGAGTAAACGGCCTTCCAGGCATGATAGCCTCCGCCGAACGGGTCATCCGTCCAGTCCTTATACCAGGCCACATAGGGGGCGGGTATCTCGAAGCCATGCAACTCCTGCACCTGTCTCATCGCTTCCGCAACCATTACTTCAGAGGCCGGGTCAGGCAGTTGCGCCTGGATGTCCTCCACAGACACGCGCGCCGTGCTCCTCGGTTTGAATCGGTCAGGGTGCGAGTCCAGGGCCTTCCAGAATGTCACTGTGCGCATGTCGTTGTAGCTGGCAAGAAAGAGGGAGTGCGAATCATTCGGATCTGTTCCAAAGTAGTAACATTGCCGTATTGGCAGGTCCGTGATGGAATGCCCGGAGGTGGCCCCGAAATCTTTTTGCCACCAGGGAGTTTCGAACCCCATCAGGATCTTGAACGATGGCTCCATGATCACTGACTCGATATTCGTTTGTAGCGCCTGGTTCCTGAAGAAGAAATTTTCCTGATCAAGTAGCTCGAGGGATCGCCGAGGCATGGCCAGCACAATGCGATCCGCATACACATTCCAGATGTGACCACTCTGCAGGTTGCGGAATGTCAGGCAATACCGGCGTCCGGCGTTTTCGGCGTGCTTGAATGTAAGCAGTTGGTTTTCTGCCCAAATAACCGCCCCTGGAGACTTCAGGTAATAAAAGGCCAGCGCGTACGCAATCAGATCATATCCGCCATCAATGGTACGGTATTTCACATCTGCATCAGAAAAATCACCAACCATGTACGGAAAGGCTTCGGCTGCATTCCAGTTGATGGTATTCGAGTAATAGCCGCCTCCCTCGTCGAGGAAGAGATAGCCCTCCTCAGACACCTGATCTTTGACAAGATTCCAGAATCCCAGATCATTGACCTTCTTGCCCTGATACGGACCATCAAAACAGTAGGTTAGATTCGGCTTAATGATGTCCCAATCCTGGCTGGTCAATTCAAAATTGTATTCATAGGGACTGGGGTTGCCGACTTTGGTGCCATAGTTTTGGCGGAACCAGGGGTCGGCCGTGAGAACATCGTAGATGACTTTGTTGAATAACTGATCTGCGCTGAAGCCAACGTCATCATCGTTCAGCGCATAGTTTGTAAGTTGTTTTTCTCCACGAGATTGAGCCTCTTCCCAGGCATTCGCGAGTAGCCGTTGCTTTCGCAAATAGAGGAAGAGATGCGCATCGTCGCCCATCGGGAAATCGACATGGGTCAGGTCGTTCTGAAAGACGTTTTCGATGAGTGTCGTCACGATCTGCTGTGAATTAAGGTAGCGCATACCGCCCAATTCACCCGAGATTGTCATACCTGGCAGGGTGACGGATTCCAACCGCCCCGCGATCCGGTCGCTCATTTCGAACACATGGAATTTTAGAGGAACATCATCAGGTTTTGCCTTCGTGGTTCCGGTTGCAAGACGATAGGCTGTATACAATCCCGACACACCCGCGCCGATGATAGCTATATCCAGATCCAGATCATCCTGGAAATTGGATTTGAGCGGAATATTTCGAAGGTTGAGGTTGCTCATTTTAGAACTCCCGGACGGGTGATTTTGAAATGTGAAATGTCATAGGGTGTTTGCCCCTCGCGCACCAGTTGGCCGAGAATCCGTCCAATCAGTGGTACCAGCTTGAAAGCCCATCCAGCAGTGAAGATGGCGACATTATGGGAACCGGCTATGTTCGGCGGCAAGAAATCGAGCACATACATATTGTCTGCAACATTAGTTTGCAGGCACGTTCCACAGTAATTGGGGCGCGTGTCCACGCCTATGATATGCTGTTCAACAAACTTGGAGGTAATCGTCAAGTCGTTTGCAGCTGGAATGATCTGGCGTTTTTCCGGATTATCGATAATATTGACTGCATTATCAACGGCGATGCGTGCCAAATTCGGCGGTCCCCAGGGTACGGTTGGAAATCCATAAAAAAGGTTGGATTTTGCGGGGTCGCCTCCAGTGCTGGCCAAAAATTGAAACCACATACTGGGGAAATACGTTCCCTTTGGACCAGGGTTGGTGGCGTAGTATTCGTAAACCATTTCCCAGATCTGCAAGTCAAGTTGTAGGTTGGTAGACTCCAGTACCTGGTTGGTATATGCGCCGCAAGCAACAATACAACGTTTGGCGGTAAACATTTCGGGTTCCCCCAGTCCGGCAATAACCTGCACACCGCCTTCTGAAACCTTCAATTCGAGAACTGGTGTTTGGGAGAGCAGTTTCGCTCCGTATGAGAGTGCCAGACGGTAAAGGCTGCGTAACACCAGGGGTACATTGATACAGCCATTGTCGGGTGCATATATGCCCACAAAATTGTCGGGCAGCCCTTGCATTGGATATTCCTTCATGATTTCCGCGGCTGTCAGGGTTCGGAAGGGCATCTTTAGGCGATTAAGGTTCTTGATGGGGTCCATCAGATTGCCCTCTGGTCCATTTACATAGTTGGGATCGCCGAAGTTGAGCAACCCGGTCATCAGGATCATTTGTTCGCCCGCCTCCACTTCCAGTTCCTTCCAAACATCGATGGAGTCTTTTGCCAGATCGGCCATAAAATCCTGGGCATACATCGTACGGAACATCCGCACCAAGTCATTTGAACTGCCAGACTGGTTGAAAAAGTTAAAGCGTTCGAGCAATAGAACCGACTGCCCTGCTTTGGCACAGTTATATGCCGCAGCAAGTCCGATGGGGCCACCTCCAATTACGATCACATCAAAGATACTGGCGCTGTTCACGATTTACCTCCTTTGTCTTGACCATCAACTATACAATCAGATAAATTAGAAAGGTTTTGGGCTTGGAAGGATTTTTAATTGTCGGTATTCACTTTGTCTTCTGGGTGTGGGTGCTTGACTCTTTACATGTGAGGGAACTTAATGAATTAAGTGTCCGCCTATATACGTTTGCTCTAGGGTCATTATAGATATTTGGACAAAAGATGTCAATTTTAGGAATTCTTTCACAACCCTTTCTTCGGGGATGGAGTGTATAAATATCGAAGCAAAGATATCGGGGAGCCATGCATCATGTGCATTCCCCCTAAACCGGATGGAACTGATATTACTTCCTTGACTACGTACAGGGGCAGGAATACAAGTTTGTGTGCGCCTCAATCTGGCATGAACATGCGTTCAAGAGGAGTCAAGATAAATTTGATTTCCAAACTCTGATAGCGACACGGAAGGACCACCCGTCCGTGTTTTTTTGTATTATGCCTTCCATGCCTGAACCTCAAGATCAATTTGTTGCCTCGATCGCATCCGAAGCTGTGGAAGTATTGGAAGATCATCTGCTCTTTCCGGGCGGGTATCTGTTGCCGCTCTCCGCACGCGGCACGGGCGTGCCGGGAATGGCAGATCGTCCCTGGTCGCGTTTGTCCGCGGATGTCTTCTATCCCAATTTACCAGTGATGTACTCTCTTGCCATGCGCCGCGAACCACCCGACGTGTTGCGTGGTTCCCTGCGAGCAAGGCGAACATTCTTCGAAGGTTTCATGCTGGCGATGGCAGAGAAGACTGGTCGGCGTCCCTCGATGGCGGAACGCTCTGCCGACCATGCAATGGATGCGGCTGAGTCAGAACTGACCTTCGGCAAGCCAGCCTTCAAGATCGCTATGATAAGCGCGCTCTTTGTCGAACGCAATCGTTTCGAGGAAGCAGAGTCCGCACGCAGAGTCATCGAATCCAATTTACGTGCACGCGGTCTTACCGCCCAACGACTCTTCTATATCGCAGAACGTGCTCTGCATCATTTCCAACCGGGAGGCAAATTGTTTCCCGGTTTGGATGAGCCGACATTATTTCTCGAAGAGACCATGCCGTTGATGCCCACTCCATCCAGACAGGTCATGCCGGTCGAAGATTCAGTTTGGATCGGAACCCATGCACGAGATGGGCGCGACATCCATTTCTCCTTCACTAAGGGAGTTGACCCGGCAGTTCCACCTCCCCCACATGCCACCACCCTAATCCTCGGCGAACCCGGCGCAGGCAAGACCAGTTTGTTGCGCTGGGTCATGCTGCAAAGATTGTTGCAGGGCAGAACCGTTATCTCCATCGATCCGGAAGGGGAGAACAACAAACTCTGTGAAGCGGTCGGCGGCAGGGTTGTGCCTGCTGGTATTCCCGAAGACAAGGAAACCTGCCTCATTCATCCCTTGCAAGGCGAGAACCCGGCAGAGTTGTTGCTGGCCGTTCGTTTCCTAATTGCTTCTTTGGCTGGCGAATCGGTTTTATCCCCCGGCATGCAAGCCGCTTTACATGAAGCGGTGAAGAGACGCTGGGAACGCAGACCTGGTGCGATGTCCATTGCAGAGTTCGTGGAGACCTTGGGAACGATCAATGCTCAGGAAGCCGCGATGCCACTGGCATTGCTCAGACCTTTCATGCGCGGCGGACTCTTCGAGGGTTTCTTCGATAGACCCAAAGCTCTGTTATCGCCTCACTTCCCGGCAGGACAATGGTGGAACTTCGATCTATCATCCCTCCGTGAAGAGAACCGCGCCATCGTGCATTCGGTGCTGGCATGGTTTTTGTATCATGCGGTCACGGTCGGCAAACAGCCGATGGATATCTTCATCGATGAGGGCTGGCGTTTGTTGCGCAGTGGTCCCTTCACAGATCTATTGGATGAACTCGGCAGACGCGCTCGCAAGCGCGGAGTCGGTGTGACTCTGATCACGCACCTGCCTGCCGACCTGATGAAAAATCCCACCTCCTTGAGTCTGGCGTCCACGGCCTTCATCGGACGGCTCGGACCGGAGGAAGCCTTCGCCTTCTACCGTTCCCTCGGCGTTCCGGAAAGCGAAGCCAGGAAGAATGCGGAGACTACTTCGCGCCTGCCGCCGCGTGTCTTTCTTGCCGCTCCATCGGCAGGCCGCGGTGCTTTGTTCCCTGTATTGGTTTCCATTCCTCCCATGTGGATCCAGTTTTGGAAACAGCTTGGGGCGACTGGAGTGTCACGATGATTTACCCAAAGAACGGGTACACGCACCCGCATGGCGGGTATGTATGTATCAACTGTGGTTATGAACATTCAACCGCTCCGGATCAATGCCCCATTTGCCAGGGCGAATGGCAGGGATGGGAATTGCTCTTTGCGCCGCATGCCCTGGAGGATCTGCGTGCGCAGGTCATGGGTTGGATGGCGCAACTGCCTTATCCCACGATCGTGGAATGGATTGCCTCTTCCAGAGGCTTGCGCGTCAGAATGTATCTGCCTCCACATGTGGCAGAAGGTGTCGTTCAGTCCTGGTCTGCCATGACCGGGCAGCATTCCAGATGGCGCAGTCTGGGATCGGTGAAGGTCCAATCCGGTGGGTATGCCCTGCACGCCACCAATCGATTGCCATCCTTGATCGCCTCTGCCAAGGACAGCGATCCTTTGCTCGCCATCGGCAGTCGGCTGATCAGCGCCGCCCGCGAAGGAAATGAAGTTAGTCTGACGTTATGGCTTCTTGGTAACGAAGATCAACTGCAAGAGAAGCTGAGAAGTCTGTCCGCTTACTCCTATGGCACGGAAGGCGGCGTGGGAAACGAAACGCCCAATTCCTGGGGTTTGCAATTGAACTTCCTCCGTTCGGGTCTCTTCCTCGGCATGATCATGGCAGGTATCAGCAGCGGCATTCTGTTCGCCGATTGGTTCAATCCCTTCGCGGTGTCCATGTTCATGATCGTAGGAGTCTCGATCTGCATTGCCTCCGCGCTCGGGATTCGAGACTGGCTTGCCTGGCGCTCGATCCCCAAGGAAGTGCTGGAGAAACGAACACAGGAGCCGTTGTTGAAGGTAGCTTTTTCCATTTCCGCGCCGATCAATCTTCCTCTCCTGGCGGGTGAACAATCCTGGTTGGAAATAGAAACTGGCTGGACGGGCATTCAAAAGCATGGCTTTCCTCTGCCAGCTGGTGAACTCGCCGGGCTGATCGCTCCTCTGCAATTGGGAGAAGGTTCCGGGTTGATGGATCGTGCCGTCTGGCAGGAAGTGCCGGCGCCGCCTCCGGCGCAGCCGTTACTCGAAGCTGGTTTCAAGATCGGGCAGAGTGTCGCCACCGGTGAAATGGTTGGCGTCGATCCGGATGGGCATGGATTGGCGACCGGCGGTAGCCGCAGTGGTAAGTCATCCTTTGTGTATTCGATGTTGGAGCAGTTGGTCGCCAGAGGCGATGATGCGCCGGGAATCTTTTTGGTTGACCCGCATGTTTCCCTGGCGGATGCCTTCCTCGATGCCATTGCACAACTGCCGGAGGGGCAAAGACAGAAAGCAATCAAGCGATTAAGAGTCGTTACCCCGGATCAGCCACAGGTCATTCCGTTGAACCTGCTGGCTGTTCCGGACTTCACCTGGGCGGGCAATGCCATCGTGCAGGTCGGTCGGCGCATTTGGGATGACTATTGGGGACCGCGCATGCAGGCTGCTTTACTGGGTTTGTTTCGTCTGGCGCATGTCTGGAACCAGCAGCATCCCGAAGCGGGCCTCGGGCTCCTACACGTGGTCTTCATGGCGTTTAACAAGAAATGGCGGCACAAAGCGATGGCGTTGTTACCGCCAGGGGAACGCATGGGGGCGCTGGCGCTGGACGCCCTGCTGGGGCAGACGGGCGAGACAGACAAGTGGAGTCAGGGTTGGGTGACGGAGGTGATCAGCCCGGTGCTCTCGAAGGTCATGGCGTTGGAGTTGTCGCCCTGGTTGTTCTCCGCCATGCATCAGGATCGCTTTGTGGATCTAGGTCGATGGATCGAGGACCGTGCATGGATTGTGTTGCGCTTATCTTCCGGTGAAATGGGACGCGAAGGCGCAAGGCTTACAGCAGGTGTGCTGTACAACGTCTTCGATGCCGCTTATCGAAAGGCAACCCTGGAAAAGCCTGTGCCGTTTTATTTCATCGTGGATGAAGCGCAGGAGATCGGCTCGGGCATGCGGCTGGAGTCCATGCTGGCAGAAGGCGCCAAGTTCGGCGCGCGCATGTTTGTACTGGCTCAGTCGCTCTCAATGATGCGCAAAGTGGAAGGCATGGAGCCTGTGGTGCAGGCAATGCTTGCAAACACTTCCACCCAGATGTTCTTTTCCCCCGATCCGGAGGATGCCGACTTGATCCGCGCTACGTTGAATTCCACGGTGCGCTACGGGAACATGACTCTCGACCTGCCTTCCCTGCAGTGCTGGTTGCGCGCTCGTATCGGCGGAAGATGGCAGCCGCCCACGTTGACCCAAATCAAGCCTTTGCCGCGAGCAGATGCTTCGAGAGTCCGGGCAGTGATCGAGGAGGTGATCGCTGCCCATCCCACAGATTACCTGCCTGCCGATGGCTGGCAGGAGAAAGCCTCAACAGTGCTGGAGGATATGCTGCCAGTTGCCCTTTCCAAACTTCTGGATGAATTCCTGGCAGTACGGATCGAGGAACAGGGCAATACCCAAATTCATCAACCTGCGCCTCAGGAAGACGAACGGAGGCTGGGCTTCTGATGAGTGCCATGATTGCACGTTTTCTTGTGGTCTGTGGTGGCTCGCTTGCCTGTGTTCTGGCGTGTGCTGGCATTATTTATTCCGCATGGATTATGTCCCGGCGGGATCATGGATGGGATCAATGAGTGAATTGGATGTTTTGATCGAGCAAATGGTTCCAGGTATCTCAATGCAAGCCTGCCAACCGGAAGACCTTTGTTAGCCGATGTTCCTGAATTGGCTGACCGCTCATAGCAGCAAAGTAAAAGCCGCCTTGCGGATGGATGCTTCAACATTTCGAGCAGCAGGAGCGGAAGAGCAATTCAGGTCCATTTTGAAAGCCTGGTTGGAGTCCCTGCCTGTGCCGGGCATACGCTGGGAGTATCGACTCGTTCTGGACGAGATCGCCTGGTGGCGTGATTTCGAACCACGCCCAGTGTTCGTGAGCTTGAAATCGGAAGCAGGGAAGTGTGAGATGTTCAAGTTCCTTGCCGGACTTGGGATTGGCATCTTTGCCGTGTATGTGCCTGGGCATGTGATCTCTTTCAAAGTGTTCATGATCGCCTGTCCGGTGTCCCTGGCATTGGTGGTTCTGTTGTTCTTCCTGTTCGATCTCGGCATCCGGGATTTCCAGGAATAGTAGGAGTTTTGCATGCAACGAGTTCGAATTGGAATAATTTCAGTATTGCTCTCTGTTCTCTTCTTGTGGAGTACGACATCAACCCATGCTGCACCCTTGGCAGCGATTACCTTGCAGGAGGGTCGCACCTACGATCAGGCGCACAATACTGGGTTTATTGATTGGGCCGGACCGGCATCCTATGTGTTTATCACTCACCGTGACGGTTCTTCCCTGCCGCCGGAGGAAGGCGGTACCTTTTGCACCCCGAGTTGTTCTGAATGGGTTACCAGACTGGGCAATGGAGGTGTGGCCAGTGGCACCTTTGATCGGAATGTCTCGTACTTTGAGGTCATGGTCGGCTTTACCCCTGATTCGAACGTTGGGAATGCCGTGCTGAGAGCCTGTTCGGCAGTGGATACATATACCCTGCAAACCAGTTCCGGCTTGCCTGGGTTCGTGAGCATGCCCCTGACTGTGCCGGCAGGCTGTCGTTCCTGGTCCCTGACCGCTTCCAGCGGATATGTAGATTTCCGTTCCATCGATGTCTACTATATCGGTTTGCCGTCTACAGCTACACCTACCCCTTCACAAACGCCCACGTTTACATCCACGGGAACACATACTCTAACGGCAACCTTTACGCCCGGCGTCACACCAACGCTGACATCCACTCCGACCATGACCTTTACACCGACTGCCACATACACAGACACACCCTCTCTCACACCAACACCTCTACCGCCCCAGATTACAGGAGTCGTGGTTTGCGATCTATGGGGGGATGCTGACTGGTGTAGAGGGAATGAGACGCTGGATCTCTATGCCAGTGATCCACAGGGTTTTGATGTGACAATCACTGGTGATTTGAATGGAATTCCATTTACCTGTGGAGGTTCCTGCGAGTTGCCATTGCCGGAGGGGACAGGTACAGCCAATTACATGGTGACTTCCACCAGCGGGCGAACCGCCAGTGGAGTGTCCGCCTGGCAGCGGGATGCAACTCCACCTGACCTTGAAGTCAACCTTCCGCCGGTGGATGGCAGAAATGGATGGCATGTCTCCGAAGTGGATCTTTCTGCAAATGCAATAGACGCGGTCTCGGGACTCTTCTCCCTTTTGACAAGCACCGATGGAGGTGCAAGTTGGGTCACTGTTCCAATGCACTTCACCGATGGTTCTCGTTCCATCCTGATCCACGCCAGGGATGTAGCTGGGAATGAAGTGACAGTATCCAGAGTTATCCGTATTGACACCGTTCCTCCGGTTGTTCAAATCACTTCCCATTCCAATGGGGAGGGTGCGTATGGTGATGTACGCTTGGCCGGAAGTTTGACGGATGGTACGTCCGGTCCGGAGGGTGGTGAAGTCTCCATCGATGACGGAAACACCTGGCAGTCTGTTTCGATGGATTCTGGAGATGGCTGGTCTACCATCTGGCCATCCAGTGAAGTGCCTAATGGCAAGTACACCATCCGGATGCGCGGCAGGGATCGCGCCGGTAATGTTGGAGATCTAGTTTCGGTTGCTTTGACTGTGGATAATGCTCCACCTGCTGTGTCCATTACTGAACGGTGGTGGATCTGGGAGTCAGGTCAGTTGAAGGTATCGCCCAGTTACTTCCCCATTGCCAGCCTCAAGGTAACGATCCGCGATCCGCAAAACCGTTGGCCGGCGGCGATATTAAACTTTGACTCCGTAAAGAATTCCTACCCAGTGAATTGGGATCGACGCTTTGGGGATGAGACTCTGGCGCCCTCGGGAGAATACCCTGTGGTGGCAGTGGTTTGTGATGTGAATGGGTTATGCGGGCAGGATGCCGGCAGGATCGTGATCCCGGAGGTGGCTACCTCGACCGTCACGCTGACGCCATCTTCAACGGCAACCAGTACGCTGATTCCATCGGCAACACCAAGTGCGACCCAATCACCGCCGACACCAACCATGGTGTTGATCACGCCGATTCCGGAAAGGACTCCTGAGCCTGTTCAATCATCCTTGCCATTTTGGCAGATCATCGGCTTGTTGGGTTTATTCATGGTGATTGCCTCGGCTAGTGTGGTGGATCCCCGTCCGAAAGCATTGGACAGATTGGGTGAAACATTCAGGGTCATGGCTGAATGGGCAAAAGAATACTCCACCTGGAACAAATAACTTCAAAAAAGGAAAAGATAAAATGGAAATACTGCTTGCCATAGTGGTGATCTCTGCCGTGATTTTCTTTGGAGCATTGATCAGTCTGGGAAATGAACGCCAGAGAAGGGCGATTGATCACCTGCATGAACAAATAACTCTCTGGGCAATGCGGGATTTGATGATCAAGCGTGAAGAGTTGGCGCGCAATGTCAAAGTGGACAGTCCCCTTGGCTGGCTAAACAAGGTTGCCAGCCAGGCTTCTGGCGAAGAATTGGGGCTACAGGTGGTCGAGGTAACCTGCGAACCAACGATATTGGTCTGTCACAGCCAGTCGAAAAACCATACCGTGTACTTCTGTACATCTTCGCCTGCTGACATCAGGAAGGCGTCCCGTTTTAAGCACAACAGACTGACCCTTCAGGATAAACGCAGTTTACTTTTTTGGAATGCAGATCATGGCGCGGCGTATGAGCTTTCCATACTCAACGCAGGCATTCTGTTTGATGTTGAGCTTCCGCTTGCCTGGTATTCCCTGACTGGCATAAAAGCGGAATCCCTGGAGAGATTATGGATGTATGTAGTTGGATAGGACTTCTGTGTTGAATAGTTTAACAACGCTCTGACAACCAATGGAATAAATAAGAAAACAAACCGATGTCAACAGGGCCATCGGTTTGTTGAATTTATACCGCACCCGGTTACAAATTGCGCCTTGTTAGAGGTGGAAAGCGCAATTTGTGACCGAGTGTATTATAGTATGACCAGTGGAAAACCGGTTTATGACTTCTTTTTGCTGGCTTTTCCCTTTCGATTTCTGAAACGGATCTCGCGCTTGATTTCCAACACCTGCTTGTATTCCTTCCCATTCCAATGATAGATAGTTGCTTCATCCACGGTACCCCAGACTGCGCCCAGACCAAAAGCAAGCGCGACCGGGGTAGCCAGGAAAATGTGCATGTGTACCGCACCCATCTCTTTCTTGACAACGGTGATCGCATCGTTGAATTCCTGGACCACTTCAAACCACATTTTGGGCTTGTTCTCGTCCAACCCATCCAGGGATTGAGATCCATCTTTGGCGGCTGTAATGACCACCAGATTGGCATCTATTTTCTTTTTTTCAAGGAAAGATGCCGCATCTTGCACAGCGGGACGGGAGATTTCCACCACCACGGCTGCATTCTTTTTCCTCACGATCTGATCCGGTGCTTTTTTATGTTGGGTGGCTGCCCGTTCTTTGGCTTTTGAACGTTTTGCCGCATTTTTCTTTCCAACGGCAACAGTTGCCAAATGTTTTCCATTTTGCAGCACCTTTACCAGAGATGAGCCTATGGTATATGCCGACGTTCCGAACTTGATCGTCGAATCCAGTACTGGCTGGTAATTCTGCATGAAATTAGAAAAAACATCCACGTACATGAGGAGATCCATCTTGCCTCTATGTTGACTAATGAGTGGGTTTTGTCAATCCAATTTGCTTGATGGAGCGGTTTGTCCCATGCCTACTGACGTATGACGCCCAGTGCCACAAAACAACGCGAACCCGGCAAGTACCTGCCAGTCGCGCTGAGCACGGTCCCAAATAGCCTGCCAATTCTCACAACTGTCGCTTGGGCGCATTCTCATGGAAACACCGCCCTTGAATCCTATCCCCCTGGCGTGATTTGGAAGGTACCAATTCTCTGTATGCACACCCGATAGATCCGTGAGCTGGATACAATCCTGAGCGAATTGTTGTATCGGATACCCGAGTCGTTCGCTGGTTGGCGCGTATGCGTTCCATTTTTCCGCCCATGATCGCAAAATGAGAGGAGGGGCTGGCAGGGGGTGGTCTGCTCCGTTCGATCCGAAGGCAGTTGGGCTTGTGAAAGTGACTCGAAGTGAATCGTCTCGGGTAGCAGACTGAATGATTCCTGCAAATGAACTCAGCCCGGCAAGTGGATGGTCGCTGGTGTTTACCGAATATCCATTGACTTCAAAATCGGGAAACGTTCTTTGCTCGGGAGATGCCTGTTGTTTGGATTCTTTCCGCGGAGAAAAGGAGATAATATGCGTGTTGGGCAGCAATGCCTCCAATAATACGTCCGTCAAATCGCTCGCCAGGCTGGTCACACGCAGGTAATATTTTCCAGCCCTGCCTTTGAATTGGCGGTGTATGCCGGACACCGTGTATCCACCCTGTTCGTGAAGACGTTCTGCCAGTGATGGCAGGAAACTGTGAACTTCATTGAGGAGCCATCCCTGTGCTTTGTGCCCCAAAGAGGCAGGGATGGGCAGATCCATTGTAGGCGTCAGGTTGATAACGGCAGATAGGATCATGAGAATGGATGTTATCTCTCTTTAAAACTTGTGGTCATCATGGACGTCAGGATATCGTTCAGTAGTCTGCCCCTGAAGTTCACAATAATGGAATTCCTTTGACTGTTGATCTTCCCCATGTCAATATCGCTCACTGCCCGTGGTGGCGCATAAATAACAAGAGCCGCAGCATCTTTTTTGATATCTATGATTTTATCGATTTCACTTCCAAAAGAATTCCAATCAACAAGAAACAAGGACAGGTCCCCCGCTTTTTTGATGGAGCCTTTGTCGACCCTTACAATGTTAGTTGGTTGAAAGATCTTCGAGTCTACAAGCATACTTTTTAAACTATCGAACTCTTCCTCGGCGAAAATTGCTATCTTTCTCTTGGCTAATCCCATGCCAAGCCTGTATAACACAGGGAATATTCCCTTGATGAACAAATAGATTGTGAAGAGAAAGACCACGACCGAGAACAAGGTTGCCAACCCTCCGAGGATGATAAAGAAAGGGTGATTAAAAATATTGGAAAGTATTTGCATGTCACTTCTCCTTATTTGAAATACCCATACCCTGCACTTGTTTTCGCTCCCGCGCCGATTTTTTCCAAACCTGCCTTTAGCCAGTTCTTTGTCTGATCTTGTGCAACCATATCAAGCGAGCTGCGCCGACCTACAGCAAACCAAAATTTGGTATTTGGTGCGACGGTGAGAAAATAGGTGGGAATGGGACTTTGCCAATCGGTTGGATATTTACCCTTTTTGCCGTCAATATCCTCATAGTATTCAGGGTAGTGAGGATTGATGATGTCCAGATCAAGAACAGGAAGTATTCTACTGTCGGGGATGGCATCGAAGAATACCGCGCCGCCTGCCGTGCCTGTGTTGCCGAAGATTTTTCGGAATTTCCTTGCCAGATCCTGGCACTCGCTTGATCGGGAGCAAAGTTTAAATTCTTCTTCGAACTGCTCATCCTTGTCTCGCGAAAGGGACAAGTCAAGGGCGGTCAAAATAGTGTATTTCTTTTCTTTTATTTCCTGCTCGGATGGATTTTCATACACCTTCTGAAATAGAGCCTTGAAACCTTCTTCCGTTATTTTTTCTGCGATATCGAAAAACGCCTTCGTTCGTGCGATACCTTTGACACTACTCCCAGGTAAATAGGGGAAGCCGTAGCGATTGAAGGTGAACCCCACCTCGAACGGACCCTTGCGTCCCAGCCCGGTGACAAATCGCCAGTCGGTTGACATGTCAAATATGAGTGCGTTATATCGCTTGACCGTTTCATTCCAGCGCGTGTGGCAACTCACGAGAAGGGTTGAATCTGCTTTTTCACTTGCGGACCTGACTGCGTTCAAACCATGTTTCTTCGGAGTCTCTTCTCGATTGCGCTGACCACCATTGTCGCGTTGCTCCTGGGTATCAGGAACAAAACGATCAAAGATCAAGCCTGGGTTTCGTTTAATACCCGCCGCAAGATTTTCAAACGCCGTTTTACTTGCCAATGGGATAGGATAATCTATAGGCATAACACCTCCACTATGAATCGCTGCTGAATTCTGCCTCTGCAAAACGCTTCAACCAAAGCAAGATGGCAATCGCTTCACTTGTGGCTCGACGATATGTGTCGGTAGTAGCGTCGTGTGAAATCCAATAAACCACCTTATTGCCCTCGTATTGCTCGTTGTTATTGATGTTGAAATGGCGCTCATCCATCAACAACCACTCGGACACATGCAGTAACACATCCGCATCAGCTTTATTGTTTTGTGGGTGTCCGTTTTTGTACCCTTTTGCGCGCCAGAATGCCAGCGTCTGACCCAGACCATTAACCTGAATATCTGCTGGTGTGCGTTTTACCAGGCTGCCATATTCTTTTTTGTTTCCTTCCGGAACTTTTTTGATACGATCCCAGGCAAAAGCCGCGCGTTTCTGCTCCAGCGATTGCTGTGGAGAGACCACGTTTTCATATGGAGACATTATGCACCTCCTTCAAAATGAAGCGCGACGATTCCCTGTCCCGTGGTTTCATCACCGCCAAGATGGATGCGATTCAGGTTGGTGTTCCTTACGGCATTCAATATCGCTATTCCATCAATCAGGCTTGGATTTGGCTTGCGCGGTGGGGTGGATTGAACCGGGGCATAAAGAACGCTATCCACGGGCAGGCTTTCGGATGTCCACAACGCGCCTTCCTTGACGACCTTCGTTTCCGGATTGAGCGCGATGTGGGTTTGCACTTCAGTTCCATATAACACGAAATCGCGGAAGGCATTTTCGGGGAGAATACAGAGTTTCTCGGAGAGATGATCACGCCAGTATTTGTATTCGTCGGTCTGTGGCAGAGCGTGATGGGCAAGCCACTTTGCCAATGGAGTAAAGCCCGCGTTCTCTTTTCCCTTGAAGCTAAATTCTTCGAGAACCACGTTTTGCTGATCTGCCCATAAATTTCGGGTTATGGTCGTCGTGGAATTTTTCTCAGGCTCATTTGGCAGGATGAATTTTTCGTCATGACCTACTTCCAGATTCAGACCAATAGCTTTTGCGTCCCGCTCGAAGCGTGCCAACACATCCACGCAAGTGACCCAGGCGAAGACTCCCGCCAAGGAACGCACGGGAAATAGCAGAATGCGCGCGTCGCCGGTGGAGAGTGCCCCACCGAAATCGGAAGATCGTTTGCCTTCCACTGTCGCATCCTGTTCAGGGCCGAAAATGGTCAGCCACTTTTCATCATCATTTATCAATTCTTTTGTCTCTGCACGCAACCGACCTTTGATACTGCTTGCCTGTACCATCGGGTAGCCTGTTGACCGTTCGCGCTGGATGGGCAGATCTACCGTGCCAAGCGAACGACCTGTACCTGCATGAAGCGGGGTCTCGACGCAAAAGAAAAGCATGGATTTGGCTGTGTACATGATTACCACTCCTTTGTTGGTGAGAGGATGAATCTTCCGAAGCCAATCTCGGCTCCGAACTCAGTGATGGTTTCTGGAATTGTTGTTCCGCTGATGTTATTGAAATAATAGACGCTTCCCGCGGGAATGTAGCGGTGGGAGGGGCGGTGAGCTTCATGGGAATTTGAATCCTTCGCCCAATCGAAGCCGCCGACGGTTTCGAAGCCGCGCACAGCAATGGTTCCCAATTCCACTTCGCCGCCGAAAATATCATTCCACGTTCTGATTTTCGGTTCGACGCCATTTCCGAAATAAGTAGGGGCGATAAAGTAGATTTTGAAGTATTTTGGCAGGCTGGTGGGCTGGTCGGGCATGGGGATGGAATCGACCGTTTCGTAGTGTGCGGCGCGGCTTTCGCCTCCTAATTGCATCAAGCCCGATTTCCATCCAGCGTCATCATATCCTTCCATGTTCACCAGCAGCCCCACTCCTTCAGGCAGGCGGACAAATTCGGCTTCGTATAACATACCCTGCTTGACTACCCATTGTTCGTTGCGCCCAATGCCAAAGCGGTTTTCTTTTTCGAAGAGATCGTCGGCGCGAATGCCGTCCACAGATTCTCCTGCGAGATATTTTTTCAAATCCTCTTCGGTAAGCCAGCGGGGAGAGTCGTCAGATTTGCCTGCGTCATTTCCGGGATGGAGAAGAACATTTGGGCTTTCACAGACCAGCTCCGAGGTCCGTTTGTGAGGGGTGGCGGCTTTGACCCCCCCACTTTTTGCGTGGTAAACATCTGCAGGCATAGGATAAAGCCGTTCGATGTTTTTATCCACTTTGCGGCGGGCGAGGAAGGGACCGGTTAGTCTCAGTCGATTCAGGTTGAGTTCGCCGTCGAAGGTGAGGGATTCACCTACGGTCTTTTTGATTTTCTCTTTATCGGTCAGATCGATCTTTTTCAAAGCCAATTGGTGCGAACGGATTGCGCCCTGCACGACGATGGGTGAGGGTGGGAATATACTCTCGGCGCGGTGTGCGCTCCCTGCGTCGAAGGGACGACCGTCGCGGAAGAGCCAGACATCCTGGGGTTCGATGAACAGGGTTCTCATTCTCCGCCTCCTTGTGCGATGAAGCGAGTCAGCGAAAGCCATTTGCCGAGTTCAGACATGCCCTGCGGAATCTTCACGCTGTTTTCGATGAGGTGCGGGGCGTAGTCATCCATGAGTTTTGACCAGCAATGCAGGCGCTCGGTGAAGATCTCGGGTTCGGGCAGTTTTTTCGTCTTATGACGCCCCACCAGCCGTTTGAGCAGGGCAAGTTGCGCTTCGGGTGGCAGCGCCGAACCTGCGCGAGCGTCGGCAATGACATCGTAGGGAAATTTGGATGTGAGACAGCCGTCATCCTTGAAATATTCGAGAAGCAGACTGACCAGCCCTTCTTCATGATCCCATTTGCTGACCATTTGCACAGGTTCGCCGCTCCGTCGATGAAGGACGATGCAGACTGCGTCTTTGTCTGTCACATTCTTGGCAGTTTTTTCTGCGCTCTGAGCCGCGCGCAGCGCCGCCCCGAGCGGAGAAAGATGATGTGTGATGGCAATGCCTGCGGAAGCGGTATTTCCCGTTTTGTTCTTGAATTCCGTCGCAAGCTCCTTTGTCATCTTGAATGCAGTGGAAAGCGGCGCCATGGCGAGAATGTCATCGCCGCCGTTGTAGATGACTGCACCGAAATACCTTTTGGATATCCCATCTACCTCCCATGAAAATTTAGCAATGTTGTTGCTGAATTTTCTGTGTTCTTCGGCGCTGCCGCAAGCCCTGATCCTTTCCCCCATGTTGTCGCCGTCCAGGGCGATGATGGCGTAGTAAGGAGATGGTTTCGCTCGGGCAGTGGACTTATCTGCCGCTTGTTTCACAGCATCTTTGGCTGTTTGATTGAGGTTGTTTAATGCGTTCAAACACACGGATAGTTTATCGGCTGAAATATCATCTAACCCATAATCGTTTTTCATGCGCTGAGAAGTAAGGGTTTCCTCATAAAAGAAATCACCATCATATTTCCACTCTTTAGATTCTTTTCGAACCTGATATTTTTCCTTGCGTGGAAACAAGGTTTCAACTGTGATTTGATATGTAGAAAGCGCAGAGGTCTTCTTGATTGCTTCGAGAAAATCAGCGCTGGCGACACTGCTGGTAGATGGAAACTGATTAAATGGATCAATTCTTTTTTCTCGCGCGGTTTTGCTAAACCGTTTTATCAACCCAATCGAATCCAGCCGTTCCCTGCCGTTTGGGCGAATTTGCACAGGGGCGATATTCGAGTTTTTGCCTGAAATGCCCGTCCAGAACTGTTTACCGTCCTGATCTTTTGAATGCAAGGTTTCACGTTTGCCGCTGAGAGAATCCTTGAAGCCTGATTCCTCAGCTTGCACGAAAGAACGGTTGAATTTTGCCGTGATTAGCAGCTGCTCAACGGTATCGTATGCCTCCCGGTAGGATTTTTCCGAATCATCCTTCAGTGGCGCAACGGACCAGAAAACTTCCCATAAGTAATTCTCATCCGTTTGACGCTCCCATATATTTTTCCATACCTTGTCGGCAGTGGATGGAATGTGCCTGTAGAATGGGTTTTTCTTTTCTTCGTCAGTTTCTTCGATCTGATGTGTTTCCTGTAGAGTGCTATCGGCAATATCCCGCCATCTCATTAGCAATGCTTTCTTTGACTCCTTGGCAATGTCGGCAGCTCTGTCAACAGGAACTTTCGCGACGATGCGGTTGGGCACGTTTTCAACTCTATCGCCTGGGTAGATGATACATTCCGCGTTCCCGCCCATTTGGTTTACGATCTCATCACGCGCGGCCCTGGCGAGTTCGACCAGAATTTGGCTGCCTGTGTACAAATCCGCGGCGCGGCGCGCTTCGGTGATGAAGGATTGGATGGGGGAGAAAGTGAAGAGGAGGAGGGAGTTAGTCATACATTCCATCCTGTAATTTGCAAGTCGGTTTTTTTAGGGAATTTCTTGTCCAAAAAAGGTATTAAATTCGAGTAGTCCTTATGGGCATTTTGAGCTAATTTGGATGGCAAAAAACAGATCAGTAAATGATAACTATTATCTGCCCAAATTACTCTAGCCCACAATGGAGATCTCTGGCGTGATGGATTTTGATGAGGATATATACCACCCAGATAATTCACCTTGGGCATTGAGCCGATCAGAGTCTTTAGGATTTCTTCATGGTTCTCATCCTCGATGTCCACCAATCGAATCAGGCTACCTTTTGATGCGCATGGAAAATTCGTAGGCTGATTAGGCAGACCCGAAACAGGAATGTTCATATTTGTTGCGAGCTCTCTTGCCTGTGCTAGTGCAGAGGTCGTGACAATCTTTATTCGGTTTTCCCATCTTTCGCCTTTCAATGAGGATGGAGTCAGCGGGATGATCTCTGCGTTGGTCGTTTTTGTTACTCTCAAACTGCCGAACCCACGTCTTGACCGAAGCCCGACACCTCCAAACAGAAGGATGAGATTGAGTGCCATGCAAGCATTATTAAAAACTAACTCACTTGTCCCAATTCTTGCTCGTAACGTCAAGGTCATTTCTTCTACATTGTCGAATGCGCTTCTTGGTCCACTTTGTTTATGAGGCAGAATAAAATGTTTCGAAAAATGGGGATTTCCACTAAGCAAAATTGAAATGGGCGATCCTGAATTTTGACTTCCAAAAACAGCCGACTCGAGTTTGTGTAAACCATCAAGGTTATGATCGCCAATAATTCCACCTGCTGTGGCGCGGAACCAATACCGCATGGCTCCTCTGAAGGCTGACGCACGTACTTCGGGCGGGTCCTTTTTAGGCTCCGCCCCTCCCAAAAACAGCGGTGTGACCGTTTCAAGCTGAATGGTAATTTCGTCTTTCATTTCACCTCGTCGCAGTGCATACGTGCTTCTGGAAAATCCCGAAGTTCGGTCGCCCATTCACAAAAATGGCTGGCGACCCAAACCCATGTAATTATCATAGCAATTTCAGGACGTGGTTTCAAGATGTGGTTTGTCATATCTGTGCATTGTGACATAACTGAAATGGAACGAAACACACTTTTCCTCTATAGACGTTATGCCCGCTTCGGGTGGAAATATTTCACTTGTTGTACTTTACAAGGACTATGTCAGATTTGACGGACACCGTTCCGAAGGTCATGTTGGAGTATACGGGCGCTGGGCGGCAACCTTCGGGACGTTTTTTCAACCTTTTTCCACACGCGCGAGCACATCGCCGGGTTGGACGTCAAATAACCGGCTGTGGACGACAATTGCCCGTTCAAGGCGTGGATCATCGACCGCGATCCAGTCATGGTCAGGAGCGAGTCGATGTGTCAGAGTTGCAAATAGCCAGCGCGGGATTTTGCCGCTCAGAACGATCCCGCCTCCAGAGTGGACCAAATCGAGGCTGATTTCGTAGGGTTCGAGCGTCCCGCCAGGCAGTTCGAGATCGATCCAGGCAGCGTGAATTTGGTATGGCTGGCTGCGGACTTTCACATTCGCCTCCGGCTCGCCAAAATGGATTGGCGGCGGGAGCAGCCATCCATACCGGGCATCGAAGATGGCAAACGTTTCGGGCAGAGCATGCGCCGCTAGTGCGGAGGCAAGCCAAACCGGTCCACGACCGTAGATCGCCAGGGGAGTGGACGCGGTTACAAATTTTGGAATCAGCTTTAGATGAGATGGACTCCAGGTCATCCTTTCCCCATCCACCGGCACAGACAGGCGTTTTGCCAACTCGCGCTCGTTGACGATGGGGAAGGGCGCATGTTTGAGGTGCTCCTGCTCCAGTGAGACGGCATCGTACGAACAGATGCCTGCCACACGTTCCAGCAGACTGCCAAAGACCATGCCGGTTTTGCGTTTGGTGATATCGCGTTCCAGCCCGTTGATCTGTCCCCGCAGCCACGGTTCGCGTTCAGTGCGCTCTTCGAGTTTTTCCTCCTCGAGTTGGATCGAGCGGAGTTCGGCAATCGGCAGTAGTTTGGCGTTATTCAACATGTCCCGCCAGGCAGATCGCTCCTCGTTGGTGCGATACAGTAAAATGGAATGCGTGCAGGCACGGATGAGATTGAGTTGCTCGCCCTGGGGTTTCCCGCCGATATCCACCAGGAGTGGTAACGGGCGTGCTTCGATGGCGGAGTGCATGTGGGCGATAAATTCGGACGAAAATTTCCGTTTATGAATGGAACGCAGCGTCTGGACGATCTCCGGTTGCCCGGTCAGGAACCAGTCGCCTTCACCATCGGGGGCGGCGCGCAGCAGATAGTGGGCGATCCCCGATTCGCGCAGATGACGGGTGAGCAGAAACGCCAGCACGGATTTTCCACAGTTGGGCGGACCCGCCAACAGGACGGCAGGAAAGAGATTGGTTGTCATCGTACACCGGTCATGGGAGGCAGAAAGCAATGAACAGACATACAACCCTCGTAGCGATTTTGGGCGGACAGCCGCAGGTGGTCACGTTTACCCTCGACCTGCTGCTGGCGCGTGGCGAAAGGATCGATCAAGTCGTGATCGTGTACCCACATTCCAACATACGCTATCATAACGCCTATTTACGTCTGGCTGGCGAATTTACCGGCGACCTGTACAAGAATCAACCCTGTCACCTGCGCAGCGTGACGATCAAAAGCGCAGGCATCTCCCTCGAGGACATCAGCCAGCCGGGAGATGTCGAAGCGGTGCGTCAGACCCTGCATGAATTGCTTTCCTCACTCAAGGATGCCGACCAGGTGATCCACCTGAGCCTGACGGGTGGACGACGCATCATGGCGCTGGTGGCATTGAGCGCCGCCATGCAATTTCTGACTCCCGCCGATCGCATCTGGCACATTTATACTCCTGAAGAGTTGATCGCCGAAGCACAGGACGGCGCACTGATGCATGCGCCCGCGGACGCCGGTGTGCAACTGGTGAACGTGCCGTTCGTGCCATGGGTCGCTTATTTTCCGGGGTTGGCGCCGCTGCTCGCCCGCTCGAATCAGGAACTGCGTGAAGCGGACCTGGGCTGGCTGGAGGAGGACGAACGCGAACGCTGCAAGCAGGTCTGGGAGCAGCTCACGCCGCGCCGCAGGGATGTGTTACGCGCCTTTGCAATGGGACTGGCTCGCCAGCAGGTGGCAGCCCGGTTGACCATCGAACCCAGCACGGTCGACTCGCATCGTGACGCCATCCTGGACCTCTGCCGCCAAATCTGGACTTCTCACGATGGCAGGTTTGACATTCATTTCCTGCTGCATCGTTTTGCGCCCTATCTGCGTGGATTGGGAGAACTGTATTGACAACGATAGTGTAAGACACAGGAAGCCTCACGGCATCCGTACGATGTGGGAAAAATCTCCCAAAATGTTTGGATTGGATGGATCTGCACGATTTTTCACTGGCAAACCGTCACCATGTTCCCGGAACTTCCATCCGATCCAACCGGAACGTTCTCTGCGCGCGACGGGTCTGGCAATACGCGATCACGTAGGTATGCTCGCCACGCTCCTCGATCAGCAGCGGTGTAATACGCCTCTGCTCCGCCGGGAAACCAGGCGCGCGATAGAGAATATCCAACGCCTGC
>Ga0073934_10002901_pt1 | contig 33486 bp, 32 predicted proteins | sample LarsenN4metaG_FD_76834 | JGI IMG/M metagenome (GOLD analysis project Ga0073934, IMG submission 76834) | Hot spring sediment bacterial and archeal communities from British Columbia, Canada, to study Microbial Dark Matter (Phase II) - Larsen... ...
GCCTAACCCTTCGCTCGAGAGCGGACCCTCCGAGGCAGGTCGCCTTGGCCGCCCAGCCGAGCATGCTTATCATCGGCCGTGCGGCCAAGGCGCCCTGCCCCTACGGGCCGCTCAGCTCAAACGTTAGGCCTCAGATGGCGAAGGCTCCACTACTCTGGCCGTCAGCAAAGACTCCTCAGCCCGAGGTCGCGGCGATCAAGGACCTGAACGCGCACCTCATCGGACTTGAGTACAGCGCCAAAGCCTGGGAGGCTGGCCTGCTTCTGTACGAAACCGCCAAGCAGCCTCCCGCATCGATCTCCCGTGACGTTGCCAGTCGTTGGCGATTCATCGCATGCAACGAATGCGTCCTTGAGCTGTATCACCTGCGAGCGCGCTTGGCCAAGATCCAGTCAGTACAGCTTCGCAAGTGCCCTTCGCTGTTGGCGTGGGTGGACATGACCAAGGTACGCGGCGCTCGGAAGCGGCTTGACGACAACTTCCCTGGCATTGAAGCTCTGCGGCATGCCACCGCACACAAGGGCGAGAACGAGGCTCACCCCGAGGTTCATGCCCCAGACGGGCAGTTCGCCCTTACCGGACTGCGAGAACCGGATGTGTTCAGCGCGCTCTATGAAGGCAAGCTGTATCGTCTCGCCATCACTGGCCAGACACTGGAGCAGATCGACCAGGTGCTCCAGGAATTCCTCGCGGGCTTTGCACGCGCTGCCGCGGAGTTGGAAATGCAGGGACACCTTGACTGAGTCCGACATGAGGCCTAACCCCTCGCTCGAGAGTCCACCCTCCAGGCCCGGCTGCCTTCCCCGGCCACCCGCCGTTGTCTATCCTCGGGCAGCCGGGCAAGGCAGCCGTCCGCTCCGGGCGCCTCAGCTCAAACGTTAGGCGCCGCAAACCTGATGTCCTGCGCAGTTGAACTTGTCACCCCTCGCCTCCGACTGCGCCAGTGGCAGGAGAGCGACAAGGCGGCGTTCGCCCAGATGAACGCCGATCCCGAAGTTATGCGCTTCTTCCCCAGCACCCAGACGCGGGAGCAAAGCGACAGGAGCGTCGCCGTCTGGGCGGCCGAGTTGGACGAGCGTGGCTGGAGCAACTGGGCAGTTGAACGAATCTCAGACGGACACTTCATTGGATTCGTGGGCCTCACGATCCCCAAGCGGGCGCTCCCATTCATGCCATGCGTCGAGGTCGGGTACCGCCTCGGCAAGCAGTACTGGGGCAAAGGCTACGCTACGGAGGCCGGACTTGAAGCCCTCCGGTTCGGCTTCGAGGAACTGCAGCTGCAAGAGGTCGTCTCCTTCACTGCCAAGCTGAACCTACCGTCGCAGGCTGTCATGCGTCGTCTAGGAATGAGCGATGCCGAGGAAGACTTCGAACACCCAGCAGTGCCCGAAGGCAGTCCTCTCAGAGCCCATTGCCTCTACAGGCTGCCCCGTGAGCACTGGGCTGCGCGCGGCGCCTAACCCTTCGCTCGAGAGCGGACCCTCCGAGGCAGGTCGCCTTGCCCGGGCAGGCGGCTGCCGCTATTCTCGCCTACCCGGGCAAGGCGCCCTGCCTCTACGGGCCGCTCAGCTCAAGCGTTAGGCCGCACAGGAGACACCGAGCGATGTTGCGGAAGTTCATGTTCGCCACTGTGTTGGCTGTCGTAGGGGTCGCACTGGGCGGCCCGTGGGCGCTCTCCTGGCTCGGGCTGTATGGAACGAAAGGCTACCCTGCGCCACCGAAGACCATTGCCACACGAGAGCAACAGTTGGAGGTCTGGCGCCTCGCCCGAGGGACCGAGGAACCACGCTCGCTGGAACTGAATCCCTACAACTACCTGCCACTAGCCGCTGAGCCAGGGGCAGAGAAGTCCGCCATTTTGGTTGCGTGGTGGGTGGCGTCGGACTTCAATCTCAAGCACCAGCGCCATCCCGGCATGGGCTGGTGGCATCTCTCCGGTGCAGCGCTCACTATCTGGCTCAGCCGCAACTGGTCAATCGAGCAGTTACTTTCCAAAGCTGCAGAGACACGCCTAAAAAGTGCGGCCTAACACCTCGCTCAACCGGACTCGCTACGGCAGGCAGCGTAAGCCTGGTCCGAGGCACACGGTGCATCATCTCGTACCAGGCTTACGCTGCCTGCCTCCGCGGGCCGGTTAGCTCAAACGTTAGGCAGCACACAAGGCCCCGCCGTGCCCTACTCCGTCCCAGAAGCCGAGCTTGAGTTCAGCGCCATCCGAGCGCAAGGCCCTGGCGGTCAGCACGTCAACAAGGCCTCCACGGCTGTCCAGCTGCGCTTCAACGTCCTAGCCTCCGCGTTGCCCGAGCAGGTCAAGGCTCGACTGCTAGCCCTCCCGGATGGCCGCATCTCGACCGACGGAGTCGTGATCATCAAGGCCCAGGGGACAAGAAGCCAGGAGAAGAACAAGGCGGAGGCCTTGGCGCGGCTTCATGAACTCATCGCGCTGGCCGAACACGTACCCCGCACCAGAAAGCCAACCCGGCCGACCTACGGGTCCAAGCTGAGGCGCCTGGCTGGCAAGGCGCAGCGGGCCGAGGTCAAGGCCGGTCGTGCCAAAATCGGCTCGTAGGCGCTTCAATACGGAAAACTTGCCAACCGTGCGCGGCAAATGTGCTGCCTAACCCTTTGCTCGAGAGCGGACCCTCCGAGGCAGGTCGCCTTGGCCGCCCAGCCGAGCATGTCTATCATCGGCCGTGCGGCCAAGGCGCCCTGCCCCTCCGGGCCGCTCAGCTCAAACGTTAGGCCTCATGATGCCTACGCACCTGCGTCCTCAAGTTCCGGAAGCTGTCCGCCGCATCGCGAATGCCCCGGATCGCAGGCTCGCATGGGAGTTCTTCGTGTTCTTCTCGCGTTTCGAGTACGCATTGAAGCGCGATCGTCGCTTCCTCATGCCCGGGACTGGCGATGCGCAGCCAAGCTGGGATCGGTTCGCCTCTGACTCCAATGCCGCGTTTCGCCCGGAGGCCTCACCACAACTCAAGGCCGCGGTGGACTACTACCTGGCGCAACCTCCAAGGAAACAGGTGAGGGCCAATGGTGAGATGAGTTGGTCTGCGCCACAGGCCTGGGACGGTCAGGAGCCGCTGCTGATCTGGCTACTCCGAGCAGTGCGCGCAGTAAGGAACAATCTCTTCCACGGCGGCAAGTTTCCAGTCGTTCCGATCGCGGAGCCCAGCCGCGATCGCGACCTACTCACTCATGGCCTTGCCATTCTCGGGAGTGCGCTGACCATGGATCCCCAGGTTCATCGTCACTTCGAGGAGGGGCTCGAGTGAGGCCTAACCCTTCGCTCGAGAGCGGACCCTCCGAGGCAGGGCACCTTGGCCGCCCAGCCGAGCATGCTTATCATCGGCCGTGCGGCCAAGGCGCCCTGCCTCTGCGGGCCGCTCAGCTCAAACGTTAGGCCGCAGAACCCCAAGTCGTGCACCACACACCGCTTAGCGCGCCGCTCTGCCCAATCTGTGGTGAACCCAATGAGTGCGCTGTTTCCGCTTCCGGAAGCCTTGCCACGGATTGCTGGTGCGTGCGCGTCACCTTTACGCCGGAGCTTCTGGCCCAAGTCCCACCAGCCCTCGCAAACAAGTCCTGCATCTGCCGCGCGTGTGCGGGGCGAAGCAATGAGCGTCATTCAGGTCAAGGCCAAGCCTAGCAGCGGCAAGAGTGCGCTTGAGGAGCTGAACGACGGCTCGTTCCTCGCATACCTCAAGGCACCACCCGCAGAGGGAAAAGCCAACGCCGAGCTCATCGCCCTGGTCGCTAAGCACTTCAAGGTACGCAAGTCGGCCGTCACCATCAAGTCGGGTGCAGGAGCACGAATCAAGCTGGTCGCCTTCACGCTGCCCTAGTCAGGCGCGGGGCAGGCCCGAACTGCGGCCTAACCCTTCGCTCGAGAGCGGACCCTCCGAGGCAGGGCGCCTTGCCCGGGCAACCGGCTGGCGCTATTCTCGGTTTCCCGGGCAAGGCGCCCTGCCTCTCCGGGACCGCTCAGCTCAAACGTTAGGCGCCGGCTTTTTGTTCCGACGGTGGCAATCCAAGCTCCGGACGCCGCGTTGCCCTTCACCCTGGACTCCCTCCGAATGATTGGTACGGCAAAAGGGGGCAGGTCAATCCAGGCCGCACACTGCCGCAGGCACTCACGCATCAGAGATACGTTCGATGGCTTTCGCAGGGCTGCGCTCAGGCCAACTCGCCGGAGGATTGCTGGCGACAGTTCAGTGGAAGTGTAGGCAATGATGGGAATTCTTGCGTCGGCACACTTTGCTTCTTCGAACCGTCGGATCTCCACGGTCGCTTCCAGCCCATCCATGACCGGCATGTCTATATCCATCAGAACTATGTCGAAGGCTCGCTCCCGAATCAGGTTCAATGCTTCGGTGCCATTGCACGCAACTACTGGCTGAATTCCGATGGCAGATAGCAGAACGACACCCACCTCGCGGTTGTGCGGGCTGTCGTCCACAAGCAGAACTTCAAGTACTGAGTCTGGCCGTCCGTGCATGCGGCCAGGGACATTCGCAACGGCCAAGACAGTCTCCACGCGGGTCTTATTGTTTGAAGGCCTCTGAAACTATCGTTGCGCGCACTCTTGACGGTCTGTGCGGTAGCCAACGTAACGAACACGGCAATCCTGTACCAGGTGCTTGACGATGCAGGACTCGAAAGGACTGACTCAGCCACAGAGGACCTTGCGGCGGCTCGATCACATGCGAAGGAGAAACCCGGGCTGATCGACCACGCGATCGCAAGACTTGCGTCCATCGGCCAAACCGTGGATCCGGGAGTAGTCATCGCCGTCAAGAGTACGAGGGTCGACCCGTGGGTCTACCTGCCGATCAGCAGTACCCTTCACGCTGGACTCCCTCCGAATGATTGGTGCGGCAAAAGGGGCAGGTCACTTGAACTTGCCGTGCCGGGGGGGCGTTCGCCGTGGGGAGTTGCCCAAGTGACGCCCAGGCCTTCGCTCGGAAGCAGAGCCGCAGGGTCAGCCCGTCATGCCTCGCCGATCCGCCAGTCTCAGACGTTCGGCCGTGCATGGTCGCAGCCACCACGGCCCGGAGTCGGCTCGCGGCTACCATCCGCCCATCACCTCCGGGGAGCGCAGCGTGGTCACTCCCACCATCAACATCAACGACGTCCCGCAGGCCATTCAGTTGGCGCTCGGGCCGGTCTTCCTGCTGACGGGCATCGCCGGGATCCTGAACGTCATGACCGGGCGCCTGGCGCGCATCATCGACCGCGGTCGCCATCTGACCGAGGGCGTCAGCCCGCTCGCGGGCGACGTCGCCCTGGCGGTGAGCGCCGAACTCCAGAGCCTGGAGCGACGGCGGCATCTGACCAGCGCCGCCATCTCGGCCTGCACCCTGGCCGCGCTGCTGGTCTGCATGGTCATTGCCGCGCTGTTCCTCGAGGTCTTCCTCGACGCTCCGCTCAAGTGGCTGGCAGGAGTCCTCTTCACCGGTGCCACGCTGGCGCTCATCGTCGGCCTGGCGCTGTTCCTTCGCGAGGTGCGCTTGGCCACGGCGACGGTCAGGATTCCGGGCAAGCCAAGGGGCTAGACGCACCGGGTGCTGCCTGACGCTTCGCCGATCCGGCGCGTCGACGCGGTAACCTCCGGCTCCCCGCACGCCACGCACCTGCTTTCCTTCCCTCGCCCATGGACGAAGCCGCCCGCCCTGCCCGGTTCGGGCAGATCCTTCGCCGCTGGCGCCTGCACCGTGGGGCGAGCCAGCTCGCGTTGTCGCTCGAGGCGGAGGTGTCGGCGCGCCATCTGAGCTGGCTCGAATCGGGCAAGGCGCAGCCGAGCCGCGCGATGGTGCTGCGCCTGGCCGACCGTCTCGACCTGCCGCTGCGCGAGCGCAACGCGATGCTGCTGGCCGCCGGCTTCGCGCCGATGTACGGCGAGCGCACGCTCGCCGATCCGGCGCTGGCGCCGGCGCGCGCCGCCGTCGAGCGCCTGCTCGCGGCGCACGAGCCGGCACCGGCGCTGGTGGTGGACCGGCACTGGAACCTGGTGGCCGCCAACCGCATGGTCGGGGTGATGATGCGGCAGGTGGTGCCGGCGCTGCGCGAGCCGCCGGTCAACGTGCTGCGCCTGTCGCTGCACCCCGCGGGCCTGGCGCCGATGATCGAGAACCTGGCGTCCTGGCGCGCCCATGTGCTCCACCGCCTGCAGCGGCAGATCGCTGCCACCGGTGACGCGCAGCTGGTCGCGCTGCGCGAGGAGCTGCTCGCCCTGCCTGCACCCGTCGGCGCCACGGAAGCCGACGCCCACCCCGACGCGGTGGTGATCCCCTTCGTGCTGAACACGCCTCACGGCCGCCTGAGCTTCCTCACCACGGTCACCGTGTTCGGCGCGCCGCACGACGTGACGCTGGCCGAGCTCGCCATCGAGACGCTGCTGCCGGCCGACGAGGCCACCGCGGCGGCGCTGCGTGCCGTGCATGCCGGGCTCGGCTGAGCCGCGGCTGCGGCTCCATCAGCCCTTGAAGGGGTTGGCCGTCGCGAACCACAGGCCGATGCCGGTGGCGATGATGAAGGCGCCGTCGAGCACGCCGACGAGCAGGAAGACCTTGCCCTGCAGCGGCTCCATCATCTCCGGCTGGCGCGCGCTCGCCTCTAGGTAGCGGCTGGCCATCAGGCCCACGCCGATGCACGATCCGATCGCGCCCAGGCCGATCATGTGGCCCACGGCGAGCGGGACGAGGTCGATGCCGTTCAAGGCTGGCTCCCGAAGTGGTTGGCAGCGCGATGCTCGGGCCGCGCGGGCGCGCTGTCGATGACCTCGCAGGTCATCGCGCACTTACATCGATTGCCTTCCGCTCACAATCAGGCGCCGGCCACCAAGCCGGCGAACCGCGAGCATGCACGCATGAACACGACCCTCCGCCCGGCAGGCTTGGCCTGCGCTCTCGTCGTGCTGGCTCTGGGCCTGTCGGCGTGCGGCGGCGGCAACGACTCGAGCGACGCGCCGCCCACGGCCGTGATCACGGCCCCGGCGGCCGGCAGCACCTTCCGCGCCGGCGACACGCTCACCTTCAGCGGCAGCGCCACCGACGACAAGGACGGTGCCCTGCCGGCGAGCAGCCTCAGCTGGTGGGCCGAGCTGCACCACGATGACCACAGCCATCCGTTCGTGCTGCCCAGGGCCGGCGCGAGCGGCACGGCCACGATCCCGACGCGCGGCGAGACCTCGGACAACATCTTCTACCGCTTCCACCTGCGCGCCGTGGACAGCGCCGGCCAGGCCACCGAAGTCACGCGCGACGTGCTGCCGCGCAAGGCGCGCGTCACGCTGGCCACGGTGCCCGCGGGCCTCAGGCTCACGCTCGACGGCCAGGCCGTGACCGGCCCCACCACCTTCACCGGCGTGGTCGGCATCGAACGCGACATCGCCGCGGCCGACCAGCAGGCCAACGGCCGCCGCTACCGCTTCGACACCTGGAGCCAGGGCGGCACGGCTTCGCAGACGATCTCCACGCCGACCACCGACACCACCTACACCGCGAACTTCACGGACCTGGGGCCCGCGAACAACCAGCCGCCCACGGTGTCGCTCACCGCGCCGGCCGGCGGCACGGTGGTCACCGTCAACAGCAGCGTCACGCTGCAGGCCACCGCTGCCGACAGCGACGGCACGGTCTCGCGCGTGGACTTCCTCGACGGCGGCACGCTGATCGCGAGCGACAACACGGCGCCCTACTCGACGACCTGGACGCCCACCACGACCGGCAGCAAGACGCTGACCGCGCGCGCCGTCGACAACCTGGACGCCGCCACGACGAGCGCGACGGTCAGCGTGACCGTGAACCCGGTGGTCGGCAACGACACCACGCCCCCCACCGCCACGCTGACCGCACCGGCCGCCTTCGCCGACGCCATCACGGGCACGCTGACGATCAGCGCCACGGCGAACGACAACGTCGGCGTGGCCGGCGTCGAGTTCCAGGTCGACGGCGTCACCGTCGGCAACGAGGACACGAGCGCGCCCTACTCGACGAGCATCGACACCACGCAGTGGGCGAGCGGCCAGCACGTGGTGCGCGCCCGCGCACGCGACGCGGCGGGCAACCGCTCGGCGTGGGCGAGCGCCACGGTGCGCTTCGGCGGCACGCGCGACGTGCCGGCAGGCTTCACGCGCAGCGTCGGATGGATCACCGGCCTGTCGGCCGCCACCGCGTTCGCGCAGGCCCCGGACGGTCGCATCTTCGTGGCCGAGCAGGGCGGCGCGCTGCGCGTGGTGAAGAACGGCGCGCTGCTCGCCACGCCCTTCGTCAGCCTCACGGTGGACTCGGGCGGGGAACGTGGCCTGATCGGCGTGACGCTCCACCCCAACTTCGCGAGCAACGGCCTCGTCTACGTCTACCACACGCGCATCAACGGCACGGCGCGCAACAACCGCATCTCGCGCTTCGTGGCCAACGGCGACGTGGCCGCGAGCACCACGCCCGACGCGACGCTCGACCTGCCCAACCTCTCGGGCGCCACCAACCACAACGGCGGCGCGATGAAGTTCGGCACCGACGGCAAGCTCTACGTGGCGGTGGGCGACAACGCCAACACCGCCACGCCGCAGAACCTGGCCAACGTGTTCGGCAAGATGCTGCGCTTCAACGACGACCTCACGATCCCCAGCGACAACCCCTTCTTCGGCACGCAGACGGGGCTGGCGCGCGCGGTCTGGGCCTACGGCCTGCGCAACCCCTTCACCTTCGCGGTGCAACCGGGCACGGGCCGCATGCACATCAACGACGTCGGCCAGAACACCTGGGAGGAGGTCAACGTCGGCGCGGCCGGCGCCAACTACGGCTGGCCGGCCTCCGAAGGGCCCGACAACATCACCGCGGGCGTGACGGCGCCGCTGTTCACCTACCGCCACAGCAACACCAACCCGCCGGGCACGGGCCCCGGCGGCTTCTTCGTCGGCTTCGCCATCGCCGGCGGTGCCTTCTATCCGACGAGCGGACCGGCGGCGACCTTCCCGGCCGGGTTCCGTGGCCACTACTTCTTCGCCGACTTCGTGAGCAACTTCGTCGGGGTGGTCGACCTGGCCAACGGCAACGCGGCCTACTCGTTCGCGCGGTTGTCGGACAACCCGGTGGACCTGCTCGCCGGCGGCGACGGTGCGCTGTACGTGCTCACGCGCGGCGGCATCACGCGCATCAGCGGGCCCTGAGCCCCCGGGGCGGCTGAGGCCGATCCGGCTTGTGGCACGATCGCCCGCAGCGAAGGAGCCTGCGAATGAGCGACGTGCACGTCATCCGTCACCCCCTGGTGCAGCACAAGCTGACCCTGATGCGGCAGAAGGACCGCAGCACCAACAGCTTCCGCCGCCTGCTGCGCGAGATCAGCGTGCTGATGGCCTACGAGGTGCTGCGCGAGATGCCGGTGCAGATGATCGAGATCGAGACGCCGCTGGCCAAGATGATGTCGCCGGTGATCGACGGCAAGAAGACGGTCTTCGTCGTCATCATGCGCGCCGGCAGCGGCTTCCTCGACGGCATGCTCGAGGTGGTGCCGGGCGCGCGCGTCGGCCACATCGGCCTGTACCGCGACCCCAAGACCCTGGTGGCGGTGGAGTACTATTTCAAGATGCCGCACGACATGCACGAGCGAGACGCCATCGTGCTCGACCCGATGCTGGCCACCGGCAACTCGGCGGTGGCGGCGGTGGAGCGGCTCAAGGAGACGCGGCCGCGCTCGATCCGCTTCGTCAGCCTGCTCGCGGCGCCCGAGGGCATCGCCAACATGCAGCAGCACCACCCCGACGTGGACATCTACACCGCGGCGGTCGACGACAAGCTCAACGACCACGGCTACATCGTGCCCGGGCTGGGCGACGCCGGCGACCGGCTGTTCGGCACCAAGTAGCTCCGCCGGCGCGCCCTCAGCGCGCGGCCGCGGCGTAGGGATCGGCGAAGCCGAGCGCGACGAGCAGCGCGCTCTCGCGGGACTCCATGCGCCGCGCGTCGCGCGCGCGCTCGTGGTCGTAGCCCTGGGCGTGCAGCGTGCCGTGCACCACGAGGTGCGCGTAGTGCGCCTCGAGGGCGAGGCCCTGCGCCGCGGCCTCGGCCTCGACGACCGGCGCGCACAGCACGAGGTCGGCGGCGACGAGGGGCGCGCGCTGGTAGTCGAAAGTCAGAACGTTGGTCGCGTAGTCCTTGCGCCGGTAGTCGCGGTTCATCGCGCGGCCCTCGGCCTCGCCGACGATGCGCACCGCGATCTGCGCGTCGGCCTCCAGTGCGGCACGGATCCAGCGCGCCACGCGGTGGCGCGGCAGCAGCGCGCGGTGGCGCGCGTCGGCGAACTGCAGCGACAGCGCGAGCTTCGGCTTCACCGCTGCAGCCGCTCCGGATCCGGCTTCGCCGGTCCGGGGCGAGCCCCCTCGGGGGGTGGCGACCGCAGGGAGCCTGGTGGCACTCGTTCATAGGCCTCGACGATGCGCGCCACCAGCGGGTGGCGCACCACGTCGGCGGCCGTGAAGTCGGTGAAGGCGATGCCCTTGACGCGCGCCAGCACCTGGCGCGCCTCGACCAGGCCGCTGGTCGTCTCCTTGGGCAGGTCGATCTGGCTGGTGTCGCCCGTCACCACGCAGCGGCTGCCGAAGCCGATGCGCGTGAGGAACATCTTCATCTGCTCGCGCGTGGTGTTCTGCGCCTCGTCGAGGATGACGAAGGCGTGGTTCAGCGTGCGCCCGCGCATGAAGGCCAGCGGCGCGATCTCGATGGCGCCCTTCTCGAAGGCCTTGGCCACGCGGTCGAAGCCCATCAGGTCGTACAGCGCGTCGTACAGCGGGCGCAGGTAGGGGTCGACCTTCTGCGCTAGGTCGCCGGGCAGGAAGCCCAGGCGCTCGCCCGCCTCCACCGCCGGGCGCGTGAGCACGATGCGCTGCACGCCGTGGCGCTCGAGCGCGTCGACCGCGCAGGCCACGGCGAGGAAGGTCTTGCCGGTGCCCGCGGGGCCGATGCCGAAGGTGATGTCGTGCGCGAGGATCTGGCGCAGGTAGCGCACCTGGTTGGGCGTGCGGCCGGCGAGATCGGCGTGGCGGGTGTGCAGCACGATCGGCTCGTCGGGCCGCGGCGCGGTGGGGGTGCCGGCGGCGGTGGTGGTGGCGCCACGCGCCGCCTCGTCGCCGCGTGATGCCTTGACCAGCGCGAGCTGCAGGCTGCGCTCGCCGATCGGCCGCTCGGCCTGCGCGTACAGCGCGTCGAGCAGCACGCTGCAGCGCGCCACCGCGTCGCGATCGCCCTCGATGCGCACGAGGCCGTCGCGCCGCGCCAGCGTGACGCCGAGTGCGGCCTCGATCTGGCGCAGGTGCCCGTCCAGCGGCCCGCACAGATGCGCCAGGCGGCGGTTGTCGGCGGGCTCGAAGCTGTGGCGGCGGATCACGGCGGCGCGATTGTGGCAGCGCCGGACACGGTCGCCGCGTAGGGATGGTGCCCCCCCGGCAAGCTGCAAGAATCGGCGCCCCCATGCGACACCCTGCCCTGCGCCTGACCCTGGCCCTGCTGTTGTGGCTCGGCGCCGGATTCGCCGCCGTGGCGCAGACGGCCGTGGCGCCGCTGGTCGTGCGCTCGGCGCTCAGCGCACCCGGCGCCGGTGCGGCCTTCCCGGCCGACGCGCTGGCGCTGGCCACTGCGCTGCCCGACGAGTGGGCACTATCGCGCCCCGGCTTCGGCGGCACGCTGTGGTACCGCGTCGGCCTGCCCGCGCCCGCCGCCGATGGGCCGCTGCTCGCCGTCTACATCGAGCATCTGTGCTCCAACCACGAGGTCTACCTGAACGGCGCGCTCGTCGCCAGCGGCGGCCGCATGAGCGAGCCGGTCACGCACAACTGCAACCACCCGCAGCTCGTGAGCCTGCCGCGCGCCCTCTTCAAGCCCGAGGGCAACACGCTGGACATCAAGCTCGCCGGCCACCGGCTCGAGGAGGTGGGCTCGCGTTTCCGCGCCGGAGCGTTGTCGGCGCTGGTCATCGCGCCGCACGCCGAACTCGCGCCGCAGCACGCCTGGCGCAGCGCGCTGGCGGTGATGGCGGCCCAGGCGGCCAGCGTGAGCCTGCTGCTGCTGGGCGGCTTCATGTTCGTGCTCGGCTACATCCACCGCCACGAGAGCCACCTGGCCTACTTCGGCGCGCTGGCCGTGGGCAGCGCGTTGGCCGACGCGCGGCTGTGGCTGCGCGAGCTGCCGCTGGCGCACCAGCGCGTGGAGTTCCTGCTGCTCGCCCTGCTCGCCTTCATCACCTGGGCGGCGGTGCAGTTCCTGCTGCGCTACGCCGGCGTGCGCCTGAAGCTGGCCGACCGCGCGCTGCCGGCGCAGACGGCGCTGGTGGCGCTGTCGATGATCGTCGCCGGGCCGCGCCAGCAGCACACGCTGGCGCTGTTGTGGTACGCGGTGATGGCGCTCGAGGTGGCCGCCGCCGGCGCGCTGCACCTGCGGCTGAGGCGCGGCACGCGGGCCGGGCGCCTGATGGCGCTGCTGCTCGGCGCGGTGGCACTGGCCGGCGCGGTGGAGGTGGCCGCGCAGTGGAGCGGCGAGCGCGGCACCGCGGTGCTTCTCGCGCAGTGGGTGATGCCGGTGGTGCTGGTGCTGGTCGGCCTGCGCCTCGTGCAGCAGCACGGCCACGCACTGCAGCAGTCCGAGTCGAGCCGCGTGCAGCTCGAGCAGCGCGTGCGCGAGGCCACCGCCGAGATCGAGCGCAACTTCCGCCAGCTCTCCGAGCTGAAGGTGGAGCAGGTCACCGAGCGCGAGCGCAAGCGCATCGCCGCCGACCTGCACGACGACCTCGGCGCCAAGCTGCTGACCATCGTGCACACCAGCGACAGCGAGCGCATCTCCACGCTGGCGCGCGAGGCGCTCGAGGAGATGCGCCTGTCGGTGCGCGGCCTCACCGGCCGCGCGGTGCGCCTGGTGGACGCCCTGGGCGACTGGCGCGCCGAGGTGGTGGCGCGGCTCGGCCAGGCCGGCATCGACGGCGACTGGCACGCGCCCGACGAGTTGCCCTTCCAGCTCAGCTCGCGCGCCTACGTGCAGACCACGCGCATCCTGCGCGAGGCCACCAGCAACATCATCAAGCACAGCGGCGCCACGGCCTGCACGATCCACTGCACCATCGCCGACGGCGACTTCCTGCTCGTCATCCAGGACAACGGCAACGGCATCGCGCCCGAGGTCGAAGGGCGCCTCGACCGCGGCCATGGCCTGGCGAGCATGAAAAACCGCGCGAAACAACTGCACGGACAATGCCTGGTCGAATCGAGCCCCGGATATGGAACCGTGATACGCCTCACGCTTCCACTCGATCGCGCCACCGGAGCCTCCTGATGGACGAAGCCAGGCCGATAACATCTTCATCCGATGCCGAAACGGCGATGAAGACCATCCTCCTCCTGGAAGACCTGCCCGAGATCCGGGCCTGGATGCGCAAGCTCGTGCTGCAGGTGTTCGCCGGCGCCACGATCCACGAGAGCGCACGTGTGCACGACGCGATGGAGATGGTGGCCGCGGTCAAGTTCGACCTCGCCCTCATCGACCTCGGGCTGCCCGACGGCAGCGGCGTCGACGTGGTGACCAAGCTGCGCGACGTGCAGCCCGAGGCGCAGAGCGTCGTCGTCACGATCCACGACGACGACGAGCACCTGTTCCCGGCGCTGCAGGCCGGCGCCTTCGGCTACATCCTGAAGGAGCAGCCGCGCGAGCTGATCACCGAGCAGCTGCAGCGCATCAGCGCCGGCGAGCCGCCGCTGTCGCCGTCGATCGCGCGCCGCGTGATGCACTACTTCACCGAGAAGGCCAAGCCGCAGGCGCAGCCCTCGCCAGTGCCCAACGTCAGCCTCACCGACCGCGAGAGCGAGGTGCTGCTGCGCGTGGCCAAGGGCTACACGCTGCCCGAGATCGGCGTGCAGCTCGGCCTGTCGCGCCACACCATCGCCGACTACGTCAAGCAGATCTACCGCAAGCTCAACGTGAGCTCGCGCGCCGAGGCGGCGCTCGAGGCGCAGCGCCTGGGCCTGTTCGGCTCGCGCTGAGCGCGGCGCGGCGCCGGCGCGCTCCCCCTTTGGGGTGACGGGCGGGCACAACAGAGCCCTTGCCCGGCCCCGGCCACCGCCCTGCCGCCGCGCAGGGCCTATGCGAAAATCCGCGCGGTCAAGAGCAACAACGCCCTCGCGAAGCTCGCGTCTTCCCAGGGCCCCCGCCTGCGGTGAGCCCCGAGCACCTGATCGAGATCGACCACGTCACGTTCGGTTACGACGCGAGCCGGCTGATCCTCAACGACATCTCGCTGAAGTTCCCGCGCGGCAAGGTCACCGCCATCCTCGGCAGCTCGGGCTGCGGCAAGACCACGCTGATGCGGCTGATCGCCGGCGTGCACGGCGCCAACTCGGGCCGCGTGGTGTTCGACGGCGAGGTCGTCGACGCGCGCAACCGCGAGCAGCTGTTCAGGCTGCGCCGGCGCCTGGGCATGCTGTTCCAGTTCGGCGCCCTGTTCACCGACCTCACGGTCTACGAGAACGTGGCCTTCCCGATGCGCGAGCACACCACGCTGCCCGAGGCGATGATCCGCGACATCGTGCTGATGAAGCTCAATGCGGTGGGCCTGCGCGGCGCCGCGTCCTTGCGCATCAGCGAGGTCTCGGGCGGCATGGCGCGGCGCGTCGCGCTGGCGCGCGCCATCGCGCTCGACCCCGAGCTGATCATGTACGACGAGCCCTTCGCGGGCCTGGACCTCATCAGCATGGGCGTGGCCGCCAAGCTGATCCGCACGCTCAACGACGTGACCGGCTCGACCTCGCTGGTGGTGAGCCACGACGTGCCCGAGTGCATGGCCATCAGCGACTACGTGGTGCTGCTGGCCAACGGCGGGCGCATCGTCGCGCACGGCACGCCGGCCGAGCTGATGAACAGCAGCGATCCGGAGACGCGCCAGTTCACGCGCGGCGAGCCCGACGGGCCCGTCAAGTTCCACTACCCCGCGCCCGACATCGCCGAGGACTTCGGCGTCGCGCCGCAGGTACCGGCATGAACGCGCTGGCGCGCCTGGGCGGCATCGCGCTCGACCAGCTGCGCGGCTGGGGCCACGCCGCGTTCTTCTTCGTCGAGCTGCTGCGCGCGCTGCCCGCGTCGATCAAGCGGCCGCTGCTCATCGTCGAGCAGGTGCATGCCATCGGCAACCGCTCGCTGGTCATCATCCTCGCCTCGGGCATGGCGGTGGGCTTCGTGCTCGCGCTGCAGATGTACTACGCGCTGGTGCGCTACGGTGCCGCCGAGAGCCTGGGCCTGATCGTCAACCTCGCGCTGGTGCGCGAGCTGGGGCCCGTGGTCACCGCACTGCTGTTCGCCGGCCGCGCCGGCACCTCGCTGACCGCCGAGATCGGCCTCATGAAGGCGGGCGAGCAGATCGCCGCGCTCGAGCTGATGGCCATCGACCCCAAGCAGCGCGTGCTCGCGCCGCGCCTGGTGGCCGGCATCCTGTCGATGCCGATCCTGGCCGTGCTGTTCTCGGCCATCGGCATCCTCGGTGCCTGGGTCGTGGCGGTGCTGCTGATCGGGGTGGACGGCGGCAACTTCTGGTCGATCATGCAGACCGGCGTGGACGTCTGGGACGACGTCGGCAACGGCATCGTCAAGTCCTTCGTCTTCGGCATCGTCTGCACGGTGGTGGCGCTGTACCAGGGCTACGAGACCGAGGCCACGCCCGAGGGCGTGGCCTATGCCACCACGCGCACGGTGGTGATCAGCTCGCTGTGGATCCTGGGCATGGACTTCGTGCTGACCGCGCTGATGTTCTCCGCGCCCTGAAAGGGAAAGAGTCGATGGGCAAGAAAGGTATCGAAACACTGGTCGGCCTGTTCGTGCTGCTCGGCGTGCTCGGCTTGGTCTTCCTCGCGCTGCAGGCGGCCAACCTGGGCAGCACGCGCAGCGGCGACAGCTACGAGATCAAGGCACGCTTCGACAACATCGGCGGCTTGAAGCCGCGCGCCCCGGTGCGCACCGCGGGCGTCACGGTGGGGCGCATCAAGTCGATCGGGCTCGACCCCAAGACCTTCCAGGGCGTGGTCGTGATGGACATCGAGCGCGGCTACCAGTTTCCGAAGGACACCGCGGCCAAGATCCTCACCGCCGGCCTGCTCGGCGACCAGTACGTGGGCCTCGAGCCCGGCGGCGACGACAAGGTGCTCGCGCCCGGCGACACGCTGGCGCAGACGCAGTCGGCGGTGGTGCTGGAGAACCTGATCGGCCAGTTCCTCACCGGGCGCGCCGAAGCCGGCGCGGGGGCGGCGCCCGCGGGCGCCGCGAGCGGAGCCACCAAGTGAGACGCCTCGTCGCCCTGCTGCTGCTGGCCCTGGCGGCCGCGCTGGGCGGCTGCGCGAGCACGCCGCCGCCCGGCGCCGCGCCGGCGGCCAGCCTGGGCCAGAACCCGGCCGACCCTTGGGAAGCGTTCAACCGCAAGGTCTTCGCCTTCAACGACGCGCTCGACGAGGCCATCGTCAAGCCGGTGGCCACCGCCTACACGAAGGTGGTGCCCGAGCTCGTTCGCAAGGGCGTCGACAACTTCTTCGGCAACATCGGCGACGTCTGGTCGGCCTTCAACCAGCTGCTGCAGGGCAAGGTGCACCACGGCCTGGACATGGGCATGCGGGTGCTGACCAACACGCTGTTCGGCCTCGGCGGCATCCTCGACCCGGCCACCGAGTTCGGCCTCGTGCGCCGCTCGGAGGACTTCGGGCAGACGCTCGGCCGCTGGGGGATGGGGCCCGGCCCCTACGTGGTGCTGCCGCTGTTCGGCCCGCGCAACGTGCGCGACACGGTCGGCCTGGTCGGCGACCGCCAGTTCGACGCGCCCGCCTTCGTCAGCGACGACGCCGCCAGCTACGCCGTGAGCGCGCTGCAGCTGCTCAACACGCGCGCCAACCTGCTCTCGGCGACCCGGCTGCTCGACCAGGTGGCGCTCGACCGCTACAGCTTCGTCCGCGACGCCTACCTGCAACGCCGCCGTGATCTGGTGTACGACGGCGCGCCGCCGCTCGAATCGTTCGACGACGACGACCCGGAAGCCGACGACAAGAAGCCCAAGAAGTGACAAGACGTGTGCAAACGCCCGGCGCCCCGGGTGAACCCGAAGCCCGGTTCGCGCGTTAAGTCATGCGGTGCCCGGCCCTGGCCGGACATTCGACGAAAGGAAGACCCAACGTGTTCAAGCATCTGATTCCCGCCGCCGCCCTCACCGTTGCCGCCGCCGTGGCGCAGGCCCAGGCCATCGCGCCCGACGTGCTGGTGCGCCAGGCCTCGCAGGAGGTGATCGACGCCGTCAAGGCCGACAAGGCCATCCAGGCCGGCGACGCCAACCGCATCCTCGCCCTCGTCGACACCAAGGTGATGCCGCACCTGAATTTCGAGGTCGTCACGCGCTCGGCGGTGGGCCCGCAGTGGCGCAACGCCACGCCCGAGCAGCGCAGCAAGCTGCAGACCGAGTTCAAGACGCTGCTCGTGCGCGTCTACGCCGGCGCCCTCACGCAGGTCAAGGACCACACGGTGGAGATCACCAAGACGCTGCCGGTGCAGGGCAGCTCGCAGGTGGTGGTGCAGTCCGAGGTGCGCAGCAAGGGCGAGCCGATCAAGCTCGACTACCGCCTCGACAAGTTCGACAACGCCTGGAGGATCATCGACGTCAACGTCGGCGGCATCTGGCTCGTGCAGAGCTACCGCTCGCAGTTCGGGCAGGTGCTCTCGGGCGGCGGCATCGACGCGCTGATCACGCGCCTGGTCGATCAGAACAAGGCCAACGCCAAGACCTGAAGGACGAGCCGATGGCCACCTTCGCGCTGCCGGCCACCGCCACGCTGGAGCAGACGCCGGCGCTCGCGCAGAGCGTCGAGGCGGCGCTTGCCGGCCTGGACGCCGGCGAGCCGCTGCGCGTGGACGCCTCGGCGCTCGCCGCCTTCGACACCTCGGCCGTGGCGCTGCTGCTGCACGCGCGGCGACTGGCGGCGGCGGCGGGGCGCGGCTTCGAGCTCGTCGGCGCGCCGCCCAAGCTGACCCAGCTCGCGCAGCTCTACGGGGTGGGCGAGCTGATCGGTTCGCCGTCGTCGGTGTCGCCGGCCAGCGCGGCGTAGCGCCGCTGGCGCAGGTTGCGCTTGATCTCCTGCAGCATCGGCCGCAGGCGCGCCGAACCCAGGCGCAGCGCCACGCCGGTGGTGAGGATGTCGATGATCAGCAGGTGCAGCAGGCGCGAGACCATCGGGCTGTAGCGGTCGGCGTCCTCCGGGTGGTCGGCGGCCAGCAGGACATGCGTGCCGCCGCGCACCGCCAGCGCCAGCGGCGAGCCGCTGGCGGTGATGGCGATCACCGTGGCGCCCTTCTTCTTCGCGATGTCGCACACGTCGAGCAGGTCGCGGCTGCGCCCGCTGTTGCTGACGATGACGGCCACGTCGCCCTCGCGCAGCATGGTCGCGCTCATCACCTGCACGTGGCCGTCGCTCACCGCGGTGGCGCTGACGCCGAGGCGGAAGAACTTGTGCTGCGCGTCCTGCGCCACGATGCCCGAGTTGCCGACGCCGTAGAACTCGATGCGCCGGCCCTGCTGGCCGGCCGCGGCGAGCGCCGCGATGGCGTGCTCCACCGCCGAGGCCGCCGCCGCGTTGCGGTAGCGCAGCAGCGCGGCCACCGCGTTGTCCACCACCTTGACGACGATGTCGCCCGGCTTGTCGTCCTCGTCCACCGCGCGGTGCACGAAGGGCACGCCCTCGTTGACGCTGCCGGCCAGCTTGAGCTTGAAGTCCGCGAGTCCGTCGTAGCCCACGCTGCGGCAGAAGCGCACCACGGTGGGCTTGCTGACGTGCGCGCGCTCGGCCAGCTCGGCCACCGGCAGCGTGGCGAAGCTGCGCGGATCGGCGAGCAGCAGCCTGGCGACGCGCTGCTCGGCCGGCGGCAGCGCGGGGATGCTGGCGCGCACGCGGTCGAGCATGCTCATCGGCGCCCCCGCGGGCTCACAGCTCCTCGGCCCAGGCCGCGCCGTCGCGCGCCACCAGCGCACTCGACGCCGCCGGCCCCCAGCTGCCGGCCACGTAGGGCCGCGGGCCGACGGGATCGTGGCGCCAGGCCTCGAGCACCGGCTCCACCCAGCGCCAGGCCTGCTCCTGCTCGTCGCTGCGCACGAAGAGGTTGAGCCGCCCGGCGATGGCGTCGAGCAGCAGCCGCTCGTAGCCGCCCACGCGTTCGGCGGCGAAGGCCTTGTCGAAGTCGAGGTCCAGCGACACCGGCACCAGGCCGTCGTTGCTGCCGGCGCTCTTGGCCGCCATCAGGTGCAGTTCGAGGCCGTCCTCGGGCTGCAGCTTGATGACGAGCTTGTTGGGCTGGCGCGGCCCGGCGAAGATGGGGTGCGGCACCTCGCGGAAGCTGACCACGATCTGCGCGTCGCGCGCCGCCAGCCGCTTGCCGGTGCGCAGGTAGAAGGGCACGCCGGCCCAGCGCCAGTTCTGCACCTCGGTGCGCAGGGCGACGAAGGTCTCGCAGGCGCTGCCTGCGGGCACCTTCTCCTCGTCGAGGTAGCCGCCGACCGGCTTGCCGTCGATGACGCCGGCGCGGTACTGCCCGCGCACCACGTCGCGCGCCACGCTCTCGGGCGTGAAGGGCTTGAGCGACTTCAGCACCTTGAGCTTCTCGTCGCGGATGGCGTCGGCGTCGCTGGTCGACGGCGGCTCCATCGCGATCATCGTCAGCAGCTGCAGCGCGTGGTTCTGCACCATGTCGCGCAGCGCGCCGGTCTTGTCGTAGAAGTCGCCGCGCGAGCCCACGCCGATGCTCTCGGCGATCGTGATCTGGATCGCCGCGATGCTCTCGCGCCGCCACAGCGGCTCGAACAGCGCGTTGCCGAAGCGCAGCGCCATCAGGTTCTGCACCGCCGGCTTGCCGAGGTAGTGGTCGATGCGCAGCGCCTGCTCTTCGGCGAAATGGGCGCTCACCACGCGGTTGATCTGGCGCGCGCTGGCCAGGTCGTGGCCGAGCGGCTTCTCGAGCACCAGGCGCACGTTCGGCCCGTTGATGCCGGCGCGGCCGAGCTGCTCGCAGATCGGCATGAACAGGTGCGGGCTGGTGGCGAGGAACACCACCACCGTGCCGGCGCCACGCGCGTCGAGCCACTGCTTCAGCCCGGCGTAGTGCTCGGGCTGCGCGAGGTCCATGCGGCGGTAGTGAAGCAGCTCGGCGAAACGCGCGAACTCCTCGTCGCTCGGCTGCTTGGCCTCGTCGACGCCGGCGAAGCGGGCGCGGATGTAGGCGCGGTACTCGGCGTCGCTGCGCTCGTCGCGCGCCACCGCGAGGATGCGCCCTCCGGCATCGGCACCCGGCAGCTTGCCGTGCCGCCAGGCCTGGAAGAGAGCCGGCATGAGCTTGCGCCAGGTCAGGTCGCCGGTGCCGCCGAAGAGGACGAGGTCGAAGGACATCGGGTCCGAGCTGTAATTCAGTTACGCCCGGATGATGCCCAAGTTTCATGCGCCGGTCAAACCGGGCGGCGCGCTCGCGCGCTCTCTCGCCGCCTCACTCGCCGCGCTCGTGATCGCTGATGCGCGCGCCTTCGGCGCGCAGATCCTGTTGCGCCAGGGCGCTCCAGCGGCGCAGTTGGCCGGGGGTGGCCGACCACTCGCTGCCGAACTGCGACAGCCCGTTGCGCAGCAGCGCCAGCGCCATGTGGGCCGCGGGGGCGTGGCCGGCGTCGGCGAGCTCGGCGAAGCGGCCGTAGGCTGCGGCGAAGTGGCCCTGGCGCAGGCAGCGCATCGCGTCGGCGTTGCGCTGTTGCAGGGACGGTTCGGCGCCCGGGTAAGCGACCCGGGTCCGGGCCGGGGCCGGGGTCGCGGTTCCGGTCGCGGCCTGGACCGGCAGCGTGCAGGCCAGCTGCAGCGCCGCCAGCGCAGCGGTCGCGACGATGACCGGCACGCAGGCGCGCAGGCGCTGGCCACGGCCGAGCGCGTGGAAGGAGTCCGGGCGGCGCGCGGACGGTTTGGCGTTCATGGGGGCAGTCCCTTCGTGTGATTGGCGAGGGCTGCCACTGTCGCGCCGCAGCGGCCAAGGCGTCTTGAAACGGCGCTCCGAAGATCTGAAATCCGCTGAAAGCGCGGGCTTCCGGTCTCAAGGTCCGAGGTCTTCGGCTCCGTCCTCCGGCCCGCCGAATGCGAGGCCGGCGATCTCGGCGTCGCCGAGCGCCGCGCCGGCCGCGCGCAGGCGTTCGACTTCGGCGGCGCCCAGGGCCTCGCGCGCCAGCCCGAGGGCGCGCTCGGTGGCCCGCGTTTCGTTGGCCTCGCGCACCTCGTCGCGCGCGGCGTACACGGCTTCGGAGTAGCCGGCCAGGCGCGCCGCAGCGCGCGGCCGGCCTTCCAGCGCGGCCAGCAGCGCGAGGTAGGCGGCGGTGGCGTGCTGCAGGTCGAAGGCCGGCGCCTTGGACCAGACCACCTGGGCCACGCGGCCCGCCTGCTCGCGCTCGCCGAGCGCGAGCAGCGCGGCCAGCCAGTTCACGTGCGCGAAGGCCAGCGCATACTCGTGGCGCGTGCCGCTGAGCGCGGCCACCAGCGCGGCGCCCGACTCGGCCGCGCCGCGCACATCGCCGGCCGCGAGCTGGGTGTCGACGAGGTTGCCGGTGGCGATGGCCCCGTTGCTGCCGCGCTCGCGGTCGAGCACGAGCAGGCGACGGCCGATGCGCAGCGCCTCGCCGGTGTCGCCGCTCACGCGCGCCACCCACTGCGCCACCTCGGCGCCCCAGATGCGGCGCTGCGCCGGCCAGGCCGGGTCTTCGAGGCGCTCCAGTTCGGCCAGCTGCACGCGCGCGAGGTCCAGGTCGCCGCCCTGCGCTGCCGAGCTCGCGGCGCGGCACAGCGCGTGGTAGAGCGTGAACCGGTCGACCTCGCCGGCGCGCGCCAGCTGCAGCGCGCGCTCGGCGAAGCGGCGGGAGCGCGCCTTCTGCGTGTCGGCGAGCATGCAGGCCAGCTCGATGCAGGCGCGCAGTTCCAGCGGCGAGCCGCCGGGGGCGTCGATGCGCGCCTCGACCGCATCGGCCAGCGCCTGCCGCTCCACGTGCAGCGTGGGCGGCAGCGCGCGCAGCAGCGTGCAGGCGATGCGCAGCTCGACCTCGCCGTCGCCGGCCGCGCGCGCCCAGCGCAGCGCCTCGCGTGCGTTGTCGAGGTCGGCCTCGCAGCGGTGCAACCAGTCGTCGGAGCCGACGCGGCCGCTGAAGAACTCCGCGTAGGCCGCTTCGAAGCGCTCGGCCAGCGCCAGCGCGTGCCGGCGCTCCAGCGCGGCGCGCTCGCCGGCCTCTTCGAGCCGCTCCATCGCGTAGGCGCGCGGTGACTCCAGCAGCCGGTAGCGCGGCTCGGCGTCCTCGGGCGCCGAGAGCACGACGAGCCACGAGCGCTCGACCAGCGCATCGAGCGCGTCGAGCACGCCGAAACGGTCCAGCCCGGCCGCCGGTTCGTGCAGCACCTGCTCGATGAAGTCGAGCGAGCCGCTGCCCGCGATCACCGCCAGGCGCCGCAGCACCGTCTGCTCGCGGGGTGCGAGCAGCGCGTGGCTCCAGTCGAGCGCCGCGCGCAGCGTGAGCTGGCGGCCGGGCGCGGTGCGGCGCGGACTGCGCGTGAGCAGGCGCAGGCGGTCGCGCATCTGGGCCAGCAGCGGCACGATGCCCAGGCTGGGCACGCGGGCCGCGGCCAGCTCGATGGCCAGCGGCAGCCCGTCGAGCGCGCGGCACAGCTCGATGACCTGCGGCGCGTTGCCACCGTCGAGCGCGAAGCTGCGGCCGGCCGCGAGCGCACGCTCGGCGAACAGCGCCACCGCGCCGTACCGCAGCGCCTCGGCCGCCGGCAGCGCACGCGGCGGCACCGCCAGCGGCCCCAGGCGCAGCACGCGCTCGGCCGCGAGCCTGAGCGGCGCCTGGCTCGTGACGACGATGCGCAGGCGCGGCGCGGCATCGTGCAACGCCTGCGCCAGGTGGGCGAGGCCGTCGATCAGGTGCTCGGCGTTGTCCAGCGCCAGCAGCAGCTCGAGCGGCGCCACCGCGGCGACGAGCGCGGCCAGCGGCTCGCCGCGCCCGCCGTCCACGCCGAGCGCGGTGGCCACGGCGCCGGGCAGCGCCGCCGCATCGGCCACCGCCGCGAGCTCGACCCAGCACACGCCGTCGGCGTAGCGGCCGCGTTGTGCCTGCAGCAGGTGCTGCGTGAGCAGCGACTTGCCGATGCCGCCCGCACCCACCACGCTCACCAGGCGGTAGCGCTCGAGCAGCGCGCCGAGTGCGTCGAGTTCGTTGGCGCGGCCGAAGAGCGGCGGCAACTCGGCCGGCAGATTGGTGCGCGGCGCGCCGCCCGGCGCCGCGGCCGGCGCGCCTTCCGCGCTTCCCGCGTTTCCCGCGCTGTGCGTGCCGTGCTTGCCTTGCTCGCCTGGCACGCTCTCGATGCGCGCCACGAAACGATAGCCGCGCCCCGGAATCGTGGCGATCACGTCGCCGCCCAGCACCTTGCGCAGTGCGCTCATCTGCGCCGCCAGGTTGTTCTCCTGGACCACGAGGCCGGGCCACACCAGGTCCATCAGCTGCCGCTTGTCCACCAGGCGCCCGGCGCGCTCGGCCAGCGCGAGCAGCAGGTCGAACGAGCGCGCGCCGATCGGCACCGGCGCACCGTCCATCAGCAGGCGGCGCTCGTGGCTTTGCAGCTCGAAGCGGCCAAAGCGCAGGATCGCCGCGGGCGCAGTCATCACGGATCGACGGGCAGGGGCGGCGGCGCGGGCCGCCGGGTGCCTCAGCTTATCAGCCGAGGGCGGTGCGCGGCGAGACCGCGTCGGCGATCGACACGCCCGTGCCGAGCGCGGCCACCGCGCCGATCACCAGCAGCGCCGGGCTCTGCAGCGCCTCGCGCTCGACGGTGGCCGCGAGCGTGGCGAGCGTGCAGCGGGCATGGCGCTGCGCCGGCGTGTGCGCGGCGCTGATCACCGCGGCCGGCGTGTCGGGCGCGAGTCCGGCTTCGAGCAGCTCGCCCGCCACCAGCGCGAGCTGCGCGATGCCCATGTACACCACCAGCGTGAGGCCGCTGGCGGCGAGCGCGCGCCAGTCGGGACCGCTGCCGCCCGCCCTGGCGTGGCCGGTGACGAGGGCCACGCCGGGCGCACAACGCCGGTCGGTGACCGGGATGCCGACCGCCGCCGGGCCGGCGATGCCGGCGGTGAGGCCGCTCACCACCTCGACCTCGATGCCCGCCTCGCGCAGCGCGTCGGCCTCCTCGCCGCCGCGGCCGAAGACGAACGGGTCGCCGCCCTTGATGCGCACCACGGTCTCGCCGCGCCGCGCCTCGCCGATCATCAGCCGGTGGATGAACGCCTGCGGCGTGCTGGCGCAACCGCCGCGCTTGCCCACGTGCACGATGCGCGCGTTGTGGCGCAGGTAGCGCAGCACGCCGGGGCCGGCCAGGTCATCGACGAGCGCGACGGTGGCGCGGCGCAGCGCCTTCACGGCCTTGACGGTGAGCAGATCGGGGTCGCCCGGGCCGGCGCCGACCAGGAACACCTTGCCGGGCGGCTGGCCGTTCATGCACTTCATGCCGTCCATGCCGTCCATGCCGTCCATGCCGTCCATGCCGTCCATGCCGTTCACGCCATCAGCTCCAGCTTCGCGTGCCGGCGCAGCAGCGCCTTGAGCGCCGGCAGGCACGAGCCGCAGGTCGTGCCGCAGCGCGTGGCAGCCTGGATCGCGGCGAGGTCGTCGCCCGGCCGTTCGCGCAGCGCCGCGACCAGCGTGGCCTCGCTCACGTCGTTGCAGCTGCAGACCACGGCGCCGCGCGGCGGCGTGGCGGCCGGCGGCCGTGCCCCGGCGGCGAGCAGCGCGCGGCCGAAGGGTGCGGCCGGGCGTCGCTCGGCGAGCCAGTCGTGCAGCCACGGCGCGGCCACCGTGTCGCCGGCGAGCAGGTAGCCGGCGAGCGCGCCGTCGCCCCCGATCTTCAACAGGCGGCGCGTGCCGCGGCGCGCGTCGGCGTAGTGCAGCACCGCGGCATCGTCCAGGCCGAGCGCACCGGCGAGTTCGGCGACCAGCGCCTCCGATGCCGGCGCGGCCGACGCGATGCGCAGCTTCATGCCGACCCGCGGCTCGCGGCCGAACGGCACCAGCGAGGCGAACTCGGCACGCCCGACGAGCTGGCCGACGAGCTCTCCGATGCGCTCGCGCACGCGCCAGGCTCGATCGGCGTCGAGCCAGGCCGCGGCCGCCAAGCTCCACGGCAGATCGGCGCGCTCCACCTTCACCGCCGCGTGCTTCAACTCGGGTTGCCTGGATTGCGGGCAGAACGCCGGCAGCGTCAGCGCGTTCACGCCCGTCGAAGCCGGCAGCACCTCGCTGCCCCAGTGCATGGCGACGAAGGCCTGCGCCGCTGCCACGCTCTCGCTGGCCTGCACCGGCAGCACCAGCGTGCCGCGGCGCGACTTCAGGCGCACCAGATCGCCGTCTTTCCAACGCCGGCGCGCCAGCTCCTGCGGGTGCATCTGCACCACCGGCTCAACTGCGTGCACGAACAGGCGCGCCACGCTGCCGGTGCGCGACATGGCGTGCCACTGGTCGCGCAGGCGGCCGGTGCCGAGCGCCACCGGGTAATGCGCGTCGCGCGGCTCGGCCACGCCGCGCCACGCCGGCGCGACGAAGCGCGCGCGGCCGTCGTCGGTGGCGAAGCGCCCGTCGGTGTACAGGCGCGCCAGCGAGGCCGCGTCGCCCGCGCGGCGCGGCCATTGCTGCGGCGACTCGAGCGTGGCCCAGTCGAGGCCGGTGATGTCGAGGTCGCGCCCGCGCGTGCCCTCGCGGTGTTCGTTCCACACCTGCTCGGCATCGGTGTACGGGAACAGCGCGGCGGCGCGGCGCGCGTCGATGCGCCGTGCCACGTCCACCGCGATGCGCCAGTCGGCACGCGCCTCGCCCGGCGCCGGCACCGCGGCGCGCACGCGCGAGATGCGCCGCTCGCTGTTGGTGACCGTGCCCTCCTTCTCGCCCCAGCTCGCGGCGGGCAGCAGCAGGTCGGCGTAGGCCACGGTGGCCGCGGTGCGGTAGGCCTCCTGCACGATCACGAACTCGCAGCGCTCGAGCGCGCGCCGCACGAGGGCCTGGTCGGGCAGACTCTGCGCCGGGTTCGTGCAGACGATCCACAGCGCCTTGATCTCGCCCTCGGCCGCGGCGCGGAACATTTCCACCGCGGTCCTGCCCGGCCGCTCGGGCACGCTCGGCACGCCCCACAGGCGCGCCACCTCGGCGCGGTGCCCGGGGTCGGCCACGTCGCGGTGCCCCGGCAGCAGGTTGGCGAGCCCCCCCACCTCGCGCCCGCCCATCGCGTTGGGCTGCCCGGTGAGCGACAGCGGCCCCGCGCCCGGCCTGCCGATCTGCCCGGTGGCCAGGTTGAGGTTGATCAGCGTGGCGTTGTTGTCGGTGCCGCTCGCGCTCTGGTTGAGGCCCTGGCACCACAGCGACAGCGTGGCGCCGCGATTGCCGTCCTCGCGAAGGCCGGCGAACCAGCGCGCCGCGGTCACGATGTCATCGGCCTTCACGCCGCACACCTGCGCCGCATGCGCCGGCGTGAACTCGCGCACGCGGTCGCGCAGCGCCGCGAAGCCGGTGGTGTGCGCGGCGATGAAGGCCGTGTCGGTGAGCCCTTCCCACAGCATCACGTGCAGCAGCGCGTGGTGCAGCACGACGTCGGTGCCGGGCTGGATCTGCAGGTGCAGGTCGGCCTCGGCCGCGGTCTCGGTGCGGCGCGGGTCGACGACGATCACCTTCATCGCCGGGTTGGCGCGCCGCGCGTCCTCGAGCCGCCGGTAGAGCACCGGATGCGCCCAGGCCATGTTGCTGCCGGTGATGAACACCGTGTCGGCGAGCGCGATGTCCTCGTAGCAGGCCGGCACGCTGTCGGCGCCCAGGCTCTGCTTGTAGCCGGCCACCGCGCTGCTCATGCACAGGCGCGAGTTGGTGTCGACGTTGTTGGTGCCGAAGAAGCCTTTGCCGAGCTTGTTGAAGACGTGGTAGTCCTCGGTCAGCAGCTGGCCGGAGAGGTACAGGCCGATGGCGTCGGCGCCGTGCCGCTCGACGATGGCTGCCAGGCGCGCCGCCGCTTCGTCGAGCGCGGCGTCCCAGCTCACGCGCTCGAGCGCGCCGCCGCGCGCGGCGCGCCGCATCGGGTGCAGCGCGCGCAGCTGCACCTGCAGCTCGCGCGCGGCGGTGAGGTGCAGCGTCTGCCCCTTGCTGCACAGGCGGCCGAAGTTGGCCGGGTGATCGGGGTCGCCGCGCACGCCGGTGATGGCGTCGCCGTCGCTCTCGATGATCACGCCGCAGCCCACGCCGCAGTAGGGGCAGGTGCTGCGCGTGGCTTTCATGCCGCGGCCGGCTCCACGCCCACGCAACGCAGCTCTTCGGCATCGAGCCGCACTTCGCCGCCTTCGACGCTGACGCCGAAGGTCGGCGTGCTGCCGCAGTCGGCGCCGCGCGCGCAGCCGTCGGCCAGGCCGATGGTCCAGCCGTGCAGCGGGCAGCTCACGCCGTCGCCGGCCACGATGCCCTGCGACAGCGGGCCGCCCTTGTGCGGGCAGCGGTCGAGCAGCGCGAACACGCGGTCGTCGGCGGTGCGGAACAGCGCCACCTCGCCGCCCTGCGCGCGCGCGACACGGCGTGCGCCGAGCGGCGGGATGTCGTCGACGCGGCAGATCGTCACCCAGTCCGGTCCGCCGGCCATCACGCACGCTCCAGTCTGGCCACCGGCTCGAACTGGCGCAGGTCGACCTGCGCCTTCTCGAACTCGAACCAGGGGTCGGGCTCGCCGTCCAGGCTGAACTGCAGCCGCTCCCACAGCGCGCGGCGGCCGGCCGCGTCGTCGACGATGCGCTTCTTGACCAGGTCGAGCCCCACGCGGTGCACGTAGTGCACGGTGCGCTCGAGGTACCAGCCCTCCTCGCGGTACAGCTGCAGGAAGGCGCCGCTGTACTCGAGCACCTCCTCGGGCGTCTTGACCTTGACGAGGAACTGCGCCACCTCGGTCTTGATGCCGCCGTTGCCGGCCACATAGATCTCCCAGCCGCTGTCCACGCCGATCACGCCCACGTCCTTGATGCCGGCCTCGGCGCAGTTGCGCGGGCAGCCGCTGACCGCCAGCTTCACCTTGTGCGGCGCGTACATGCGCCACAGCGCCCGTTCGAGGTCCTTGCCCATCTGCGTGCTGTCCTGCGTGCCGAAGCGGCACCACTGGCTGCCGACGCAGGTCTTCACGGTGCGCAGCGCCTTGGCGTAGGCGTGGCCGCTGGGCATGCCGATGTCGGCCCAGACCTTCGGCAGGTCTTCCTTCTTCACGCCCAGCAGGTCGATGCGCTGGCCGCCGGTGACCTTGACGGTGGGGATCTTGTACTTGTCCACCGCGTCGGCGATGCGCCGCAGTTCGCTCGCCGTGGTCTCGCCGCCCCACATGCGCGGGATCACGCTGTAGCTGCCGTCCTTCTGGATGTTGGCGTGGCTGCGCTCGTTGATGAAGCGGCTCTGCGGATCGTCCCTGGCCTCCTTGGGCCAGGTGCTGATCAGGTAGTAGTTGATCGCCGGGCGGCAGCTCGCGCAGCCGTTGGGCGTGCGCCAGGCCATGCCGCGGTAGACGGCGTCGATGGTCAGCCAATGCTCCTTGCGGATGGCGTCGCGCACCGCCTGGTGGCCATGCTCGGTGCAGCCGCACATCGCCTTGAGCTTGGGCGCGGCGCTGTAGTCGCCGCCGGCGGTGGCCATCAGCAGCTGTTCGACCAGGCCGGTGCACGAGCCGCAGCTGGCGCTCGCCTTGGTGTGCCTGCGCACGTCGTCCACCGTGAACAGGCCCTTGTCCTTGATGGCCTTGCAGATGCGGCCCTTGTTCACGCCGTTGCAGCCGCAGACCTCGTCGTCGTCGGCCATCCGCGCGGCGCGGTTGTGGCCCTCGTGGCCGACGTCGCCGATGTTCGATTCGCCGAACATCAGCCGGTCGCGGATGTCGGCGACCTTGCGGCCTTCGCGCAGCAGCTTGAAGTACCAGCTGCCGTCCACCGTGTCGCCGTAGAGCACGGCGCCGACGAGCTTGTCGTCGCGGATCACCAGCTTCTTGTAGACGCCGGCGGTGGGGTCGCTGAGCACGATCTCCTCGGTGCCCTCGCCGCCGCCGAACTGGCCGGCCGAGAACAGGTCGATGCCTGTCACCTTGAGCTTGGTGCTCACCGCGCTGCCCGCGTAGCGGCCGATGCCGAACTGCGCCAGGTGCGTGGCGCAGACCTTGCCCTGCTCGAACAGCGGCGCCACGAGCCCGTAGGCGATGCCGCGGTGCGCCGCGCATTCGCCCACCGCGTAGATGCGCGGGTCGGTCACGGTCTGCAGCGTGTCGTTGACGACGATGCCGCCCGGCCTGGGGTTGGCGCACAGCAGCCCGGCGCTTTCCGCGAGCGTGGTGTTGGGGCGGATGCCGGCCGCCATCACCACCAGGTCGGCGGGGATCTCGCGGCCGTCCTTGAACCGCACGGCCATCACGCGCCCGGCCCGGTCCGGGATCAGCGCCTCGGTCTGCGCGCCGATCTCGAAGCGGATGCCGCGCTCTTCGAGGCTCTTCTTGAGCAGCTCGCCCGCGGTGCGGTCGAGCTGGCGCTCCATCAGCCAGGGCATGATGTGCACCACCGTGACCTGCATGCCGCGCTTCATCAGCCCGTTGGCCGCCTCCAACCCGAGCAGGCCGCCGCCGATGACCACCGCGTGGCGGTACTTCGCCGCTGCGTCGATCATGGCCTGCGTGTCGGCGATGTCGCGGTAGCCGATCACGCCGTCGAGGTCCTTGCCCGGCACCGGCAGGATGAAGGGGTTGGAGCCGGTGGCGAGCAGCAGGCGGTCGTAGGGCGCTTCGATGACACCACCCGTGCCGTCGTCGGCACACACCACGCGCCTGACGCGGTCGATGCGCGTCACCCGCTTGCCGGCGTGCAGCGTGATGCCGTTGTCGCGGTACCAGTCGAGCGGGTTGAGCACGATCTGCTCGAGCGTCTGCTCGCCGGCCAGCACCGGCGAGAGCAGGATGCGGTTGTAGTTGGGGTGCGGCTCGGCGCCGAAGATCGTGATCTCGTAGAGCTCCGGTGCGATCTTCAGCAGCTCCTCCACCGCGCGCACGCCGGCCATGCCGTTGCCGACGACGACGAGGCGCTGCTTCGCCGCCACCGCGGCATCGCGCTTCATGCCGCCGCCTCCACGTGCTGCTGCTTGGCGTACAGGAACTCGAGCACCGACTCGCGCGCGTGCAGGTACTCGGCGTGGTGCGCCATCTCCAGCCGGTTGCGCGGCGCTTCGCGCAGCGGCGGCAGCGGCACCTCGAGGATCTCGCCGATCGTCGCCGCCGGGCCGTTGGTCATCATCACGATGCGATCACTCAGCAGCACCGCCTCGTCGACGTCGTGCGTGACCATCAGCACCGTGCTGCCAGTGGCTCGCACGATGCGGGCCAGCTCGTCCTGCAGCCGCGCGCGCGTCAGCGCGTCCAGCGCGCCGAAGGGCTCGTCCATCAGCAGCATCTTGGGCTCCATGGCGAGCGCGCGCGCGATGCCCACGCGCTGCTTCATGCCGCCGCTGATCTCGCCCGGGTGCTTGTCGCGCGCGTGCGTCAGGCCGACCAGCTCCAGCGCGGCGAGCGCGCGCTCGCGCAGCTGCGCGCGGCCCTCGCGGGCGCCGAACACGCGCTCCACGGCGAGCAGCACGTTGTCGGTGCACGAGAGCCACGGCAGCAGCGAGTGGTTCTGGAAGACCACGCCGCGGTCGGGCCCCGGGCCCTTGAGCTCGCGGCCGTCGAGCAGCAGCACGCCCTGGGTGGGCACGGTGAGGCCCGCCACCAGGTTGAGCAGCGTGCTCTTGCCGCAGCCGCTGTGGCCGATCAGCGCGACGAACTCGCCGCGCGCGATCTCCAGGTCGATTTCGCGCAGCGCCACGAAGGGCCCGCGCCGGGTGGCGAAGGTCATGCCCGCGCCCTGGATCTGCAGCATCGGCTTCATCGGCGCCCCTCAGCTGCGGTACTCGAAGCGGCGCGCCACCAGCAGCAGCATCGACTCGAGCAGCAGCCCGACGACGCCGATGGTGAAGATGGCCACGATGATGTGCGCGACGTTGAGGTTGTTCCACTCGTCCCACACCCAGAAGCCGATGCCCACGCCGCCGGTCAGCATCTCGGCGGCGACGATCACCAGCCAGGCCGTGCCCACCGACAGGCGCACGCCGGTCAGCATGTACGGCATCACCGCGGGCAGCAGGATGCGCGTGGCGATCTTCCACTCGGAGAGGTTGAGCACGCGGGCCACGTTCAGGTAGTCCTGCGGCACCTTCTGCACGCCCACCGCGGTGTTGATGACCATCGGCCAGATCGAGCAGATGAAGATGGTCCAGATCGCCGCCGGGTTGGCGGCCTTGAACGCGAGCAGGCCGATCGGCAGCCAGGCCAGCGGCGAGACCGGCTTGAGCAGGCTGATGACGGGCGCGAACATCGCGTTGAGCGTGGCGAAGCGGCCGATCAGGAAGCCGAGCGGAATACCGACGAGCGCCGCCAGCCCGAAGGCCAGGCCCACGCGCTCGAGCGAATACAGCACGTTCCAGCCGATGCCCTGGTCGTTGGGGCCGTTGCGGTAGAAGGGGTCGGCGAACTGCTTCCACGCCGCGTCGAAGGTGGCCGCCGGCGTCGGGAAGGCGCCGCCCTTCTGCGTCAGCAGGGCCCAGATGCCGATCAGCAGCGCCAGGCCGGCGATCGGCGCCAGCACCTTGCCGGCCAGGCCCTTCCAGTCGAACGGATCGCGCGCGGCGCGGGCCGGTGGCGTCGGCCGCACGGCGCCCTCGCCGGCCGCGGCCATGGCGCGCGCGGGCATGGGCCGGGCCTCGGCCTTCGCAGCGGGCAGCACGCCTTCGGCGCGCTGATTCGCAGGCAGCACGCCTTCGGCGCGCTGGTGAAAAACGGCGGCCACCATGTCAGGCCACCGCGCCGGCGCGCACCTTGAAGCCGTCTGCGTACTTGGCCGGATCCTTGCCGTCCCACACCGTGCCGTCGATCAGCTTGCTGGTGCGCAGGTCGCTCCTGGGCACGCTCACCTTGAGCTGCGCCGCGGCCTGCTTGTAGAGCTCGGTCTGGTTGATGGCCTTGGCCACGCCCAGGTAGTCGGGGTGGTCCTTGAGCAGGCCCCAGCGCTTGTGCTGGGTGAGGAACCACATGCCGTCGGACAGGTACGGGTAGTTCACGAAGCCGTCGGCGAAGAACTTCATGTGGTTCGGGTCGTCCCAGGTCTTGCCCAGGCCGTTCTGGTAGCGGCCGAGGATGCGCTGGTTGATCACGTCGACGCTCGTGTTCACGTAGGCCTTGTCGGCGATCGTGTCGGCCATCCGGTTCTTGTTCTGCAGGGCGGCGTCGATCCAGCGGCCGGCCTCGAGCACGGCCATGATCACCGCGCGGCAGGTGTTGGGGTGCCTCTTCACGAACTCGGCGGTCGTGCCGAGCGCCTTCTCCGGGTGGTCCTTCCACACGTCCTGCGTGGTGGCGGCGGTGATGCCGATGCCGTCGGCGATGGCGCGGTGGTTCCACGGTTCGCCCACGCAGTAGCCGTCCATGTTGCCCACGCGCATGTTGGCCACCATCTGCGGCGGCGGCACGGTGATGACCTTGGCGTCGCGCATCGGGTTGACGCCCACGCTGGCCAGCCAGTAGTACAGCCACATCGCGTGCGTGCCGGTGGGGAAGGTCTGCGCGAAGGTGTACTCGCGCCCTTCTTGCCGAGGCTGGCTCGCCATGAGCTTGGCGAGCGACGCGCCGTCGACCGCGCCCTTGTCGGCCAGCTTCTTCGACAGCGTGATGGCCTGCCCGTTGTGGTTCAGGTTCATCAGGATCGCCATGTCCTTCTTGGGCCCGCCCACGCCCAGGTGCACGCCGTACACCAGGCCCCACAGCACGTGCGCCATGTCGAGCTCGCCGTTGACGAGCTTGTCGCGCACGCCGGCCCAGCTGGCCTCCTTGGTGGGGATGATCTTGATGCCGTACTTCTCGTCGAACTTCAGCACCGAGGCCATGACCACGCTGGCGCAATCGGTGAGCGGGATGAAGCCGATGCGCACCTCCTTCTTCTCGGGCGCGTCGGAGCCCTGCGCCCAGGCGCCCGTGCTGACCGCCGCGCCCGCGGCTGCACCCGCCGCCAGCGCCGCCGAGCCCTTGATGAACTGCCTGCGCTCGTCGCTCATGAGCCCCTCGCGTGTGAAAGCCATGCCGCATCTCCCGAACGGAAACCCAGAAAGACAAAAAAAGAGAAGGCGTCGCGACCACCGCGGCGGGAGCTGCAACTCCACACCGCGGCAGCCGGACGCCTTTGCCCGTGCTGTCATGCACCACGCACGTCGTTGCGCGGGTGCCCCGGCTTCAGTCATGCACGCGGCGTGCCAGGCCCCTCCCCCCCCCCGGCAGCACGGCATGCGCGGCCCGGCTTCGCACCA
>Ga0073934_10002902_pt1 | contig 33472 bp, 33 predicted proteins | sample LarsenN4metaG_FD_76834 | JGI IMG/M metagenome (GOLD analysis project Ga0073934, IMG submission 76834) | Hot spring sediment bacterial and archeal communities from British Columbia, Canada, to study Microbial Dark Matter (Phase II) - Larsen... ...
CGCGTCGAGGAGCTGCTGCCCTGGAACGTCGCCGATGCCCTACGCGGCGAAGAGCCGCTCGAACTCGCCGCCTGAATCGGAATCACCCGTCCGGCGTCAAGAGGGTGCTCGCCGGACGCTTACGGTAAGCCCCGGTGGCCACCTCAAACTCCCCCACCTGTGGCCGGGTCAAATTCCCCCACCCCCGGCGGCGGGACAGGGAGACTTTAGTCAGCTGATCCGCGCTTGGCAAGGCGCGCGGCGGCCTCCTTCAGGCGCCAGCTCTTGCCCTCGAACTTGAGCAGGTGTCCGTGGTGCATGAGGCGGTCGAGCAGTGGGGTGACCACCACGAGGTCGCCGAGCAGCTTCGCCCAGTTATCGAGCGTGCGGTTCGAAGTGATGATAGTCGAGGCCTTCTCGTAGCGGCTCATCAGCACGTCGGCGAGCTCGTCGCAGGCGTTGGCCGGGAGCTTGCGCAGGAACAGGCGTCCGACCAATGGGTCGGACCACGCTATGTCTCGGCAATTTCAAGGTTTTTCTCCCGAGGGACACTGTTATTCGGCCTTAGCGCGCCATTTTCTCTGCCAAAATCGGGGATTCCTCGAGCCAAAAAGCGAAACTACTAAGTCGTTGCCCCAGGGGTTTTGTTTTCGATTCCGATCGCTGAGCGTCAACGGTCTTCGCGGGTGTGGAAAATCCGCAGCACGAACACGTCGCGTTCGGCCACCTCGTACCGGATCTCATAGTCACCGACAAGGATGCGGCGGACCTCCCGATCGCCGAATTCCCGCAACCGCACGCCGAGCCGGGGGCGCTCCGGAATCCGCTTCACGCCCGCGACCAGCCGCCGCGCGACACGGGCCGCCGCCGCGGGATTGACCGGCTCGAGGAATTCGTACAGCCGCAGCAAGTCCGCACGCGCGCTCCTCGCCCAGTGCAACGCCACGGTCAGCGACGGCGCTTGCGCTTCGGCTTGCCAAGGGCGCGCGCCCAGGCCTCGATCTCGGCGTGATCGTGCGTGCGCCTCGCGGCCACGTCCGCGAGCGCCTCGAGCGTCATGCGGCGCCGCTCCTCCTCGAGGGCGACATAGGATGAGATGGCCTCCTTCACGATCCATCCTTTGGGGCGATCGAGGCGCTCGGCGAGACCGTCGAGCTTCTCGGCGAGGTCCGCCGGCAGGTGGCTGGTGACGACACGCGTTTCCATCGGTCAGTCAACCTTAATCAGATTGATTAACATATTTTACCCGACGCACCCCGGAGGCGCAAGCACCCGCCAGCGCGCGCGCCGCCCTCGATGCGGGAAGGGTAAGGCCCATCGGGCCGGCCGGAGCCAAAGTAGGACATCGTCAAAAAAGCCCGGTCCTTGCGACCGGGCTTTTTTATTTCGTGGACCGCCCTGACGATTCCTTACTTGAGCGGATCAGGACTCAATTCGGTTGGGTTGCCAAAACCGAGCGTGCTTCATGTAAAAAAAGCCCAGCGTCGTCGGGCTTTTTTTAGTGAAAATCCCTCGACCCCGCGACGAGTCGTCCCAGGAGCTGTGTGTAATCCATCAGCCGCCGCGCGAGGAGGTGCACGACCTCCCCTTCGCGCTGGATCTTGCCCTCTACCCCGAGCAGGCTCGAGCCGAGCAGTTCCCGCCGCTGCCGTTCCACGAGGTGGTTCCACACCACGACGTTGACGTAGCCGGTCTCGTCTTCCAGCGTGACGAAGACCACGCCTTTGGCGGTCGAGGGGCGCTGGCGGCAGGTGACGATGCCGGCGGTGCGCACGGGCCGGCCATTTGCGAGACCCTGCAATTCGGAGGCCGTGGCAAGGCGCATGCGCTTCAAGCGGCCCCGCAGCAGCGCGAGCGGATGGCGTCCCAGGGTGAGTCCCAGGCTCGCGTAATCCGCGACGAGATCTTCGCCCTCGGCCGGCGCGGAGAGAGCGGGCAGTGCCTCATGGATCGGCGCGTTCTTCAGCAGGTGTGACGGAGTTTCGGCCCCGGCCGCGAGCCAGTGCGCGCTGCGGCGATGCCCGGCGAGCGCGGCGAGCGCGCCCGCCGATGCGAGAGAGCGCAGGTCGCGCCGGTCGAGCGCGGCGCGGCGGGCGAGGTCCTCGACGTCCACAAACGGTGCTTGCGCGCGGGCAGCGACGATACGTTCCGCGCCGGCCTGCGACAGCCCCTTCACCATCAGCAGCCCCAGCCGTACCGCTGGCTGAGAAAAGCGTGACTGACAAGGCGTGACTGGTGAGGCGTGACTCGTGACCCGTGACTCGTGATCCGTGACCGGTGATTCGAGGGTGCACTCCCAGTCGCTCGCGGAGACGTCCACCGGGCGCACCTCGACGCCATGCCGGCGCGCGTCTTGCACGAGCTGGGAAGGCGCGTAGAAGCCGAGCGGCTGCGCGTTCAGCATCGCGGCGAGGAAGGCCGCGGGCTCGTGGCGCTTCAGCCACGCGGAGATGTAGGCGAGCAGCGCGAAGCTCGCGGCGTGAGACTCCGGAAATCCGTAATCGCCGAAGCCCAGGATCTGCTGGAAGATCTGTTCGGCAAATTGCCGCGGGTAGCCGCGCGCGAGCATGCCCTCGATCAACCGCCCGTGGAAAGGCTCGAGCCCCCCTTTGCGCCGCCAGGCGGCCATCGAGCGCCGCAGCCGGTCGGCCTCGCCCGGCGTAAAGCCGGCGGCGACCACCGCGAGCTGCATCACCTGCTCCTGGAAGATCGGCACGCCGAGCGTCCGTTCGAGCACCCGCTTCACCGCTTCGGAAGGGTAGGTGACGGGTTCCAGCCCCTGCCGGCGGCGGAGATACGGGTGCACCATGCCGCCCTGGATCGGGCCCGGTCGCACGATCGCAACCTCGATCACGAGGTCATAGAACTCGCGGGGCGCGAGCCGCGGCAGCATCGACATCTGCGCGCGCGACTCGATCTGGAACACGCCGATGGTGTCGGCGCGCCGGATCATCTCGTAGACCGCGGGGTCGTCGCCACGCTCGAGGATGGCCTGCATCGTGAGCGCGCCGCTGCGATGGCCGTTGACGAGACCGAGCGCGCGCCGGATCGCCGAGAGCATGCCCAGCCCCAGCACATCCACTTTCAACAGCCCCAGCGCCTCGAGGTCGTCCTTGTCCCACTGGATGACGCTCCTCTCCGGCATCGCCGCGTTCTCGACCGGCACGAGATGCGCGAGCGGCCCGCGCGAGATCACGAAGCCCCCGACGTGCTGGGAGAGGTGCCGCGGGAATCCAACCAGCGTGTTCACGAGCCGGATCAGGCGCTCGATGACCGGGCTTTCCGGGTCGAACCCGCCTTGCCGCAGGCGCTCCGGAAGCACCCGCCTGCCGTCCCACCAGTTCATGGACTTCGCCAGGCGGTCCACCTGCGAGAGCTCGAGCCCGAGCGCTCTTCCGACGTCGCGCAGCGCGCTCCTCGGCTGGTAGGTGATGACAGTGGCGGCGAGTGCGGCGCGGTCGCGGCCGTACTTGCGGTAGACGTACTGGATCACTTCCTCGCGCCGCTGGTGCTCGAAATCGACATCGATGTCGGGCGGCTCGTTTCTCTCGCGCGAGATGAAGCGCTCGAAGAGCACGTTCATGCGCGCGGGGTCGACCTCGGTGATGCCGAGGCAGTAGCACACCGCGGAATTCGCCGCCGAGCCGCGCCCCTGGCAGAGGATGCCCTGCGAGCGCGCGAACTCGACGACATCGTGCACGGTGAGGAAGAAATGCTCGTAGCCGAGCTCCGCGATGAGCGCGAGCTCGTGCTCGATGAGGCTGCGCACAGGCTCCGGCGCGCCGCCCGGAAAGCGCCGGGCGAGGCCCTTCTCGGTCAAGTGGCGCAGGTAGCTTGCGGGCGTATGGCCGGCGGGGACGATCTCGCCGGGGTATTCGTAGCGCAGGCTGTCGAGCGAGAAGTCGCAGCGTTCCGCGACGCGCAGGGTCTCGGCGAGGAGCCCGGGGGGATAGATTTGCGCGAGCCGCAGGCGCTGGCGCAAATGCCGCTCGGCGTTGGGGTGGAGCGCGTGGCCGGCCTCGTGCACGGGCAGGCCGAGACGGACCGCGGTGAGCGTGTCCTGGAGCGGGCGGCGCGAGCGCACGTGCATGTGCACGTCGCCCGCGGCAACGAGCGGCAGGCCCGAGCGAGCGCCCAGCTCGCGGAGCCCGGCGAGCCGCGCGCGGTCGTTCGGGCCGCAGGTGAGCTCCGCCGCGATCCAGGCGCGCCCCGGGAAGCGCTCGGCGATGAGGCGCGCCTGCTCCAGGGACTCATGCCATCCTCCCTTCACCCCCGACCCCTCTTCCGCAGGGGGAGAGGGGAGATTCGTGACCGGCAAAGCCGGTGGAACAAGAATGGCGAGGCAGCCCGGAAGCCCCCCCTCGAGATCGCCGCGCGCGAGGCGGTAGCTGCCCTTCCCGGCGCGCATCCGGCCGCGGGTGATGAGCGCGCAGAGGTTCCCGTACCCTTCGCGGCCGGTGGCGAGGAGGACGAGCTTCAACCCGTCGTCGAGCCGGACCTCGGTGCCGATGAGAAGCTTGAGCCCCGCTTCCTTCGCGGCGACATGCGCGCGCACCACCCCCGCAACGGAGCATTCGTCGGTGATCGCGAGCGCGCTGTAGCCGAGCGCTGCCGCGCGCTCGATGAGCTCCTCCGGGTGCGAGGCGCCGCGGAGAAAAGTGAAGTTGGAGAGGCAGTGCAGCTCCGCGTAATCGGGCAGCGAAGACATAGTGCACAGTGCAGAAATGCAGAGCGCAGAGCGCAGAATATCGTTCTTGACTCTGCACTCATCACTCATCATTCATCACTATCCAAAGAAGCCGTGGAGATACCAGCCGCCGTCGCCGCGGCGCTCGCGGTAGACCCAGAGCAGCGCGTGTGCCGGGTTGCGGGCGATGAAATAGTCGCGTGCGATATCGTTGCCGTCCCACCACCCCGATTCGATGCGCTCGGGTCCCGCAAGGAGGGCGAGCGGCCCCTGGTAGTGGGGCATCGACGAGATTTCCCTGAGCGGTCGCGGCGCGGCGAGCAGCCACAGGGGCCGGGTGAGCGGCAACGTGTCCTGAGCGCTGCGGCCGCTTCCCGGCTCGCAGGTGCGCCACGCGTTCTCCGGCCGGTAATCGGCGGTCGTGTCGAGCCCCTTCACCGCGTCCTCGCTCAGGCGCGCCCGCAGCCGCTCGATCAGGCGGGTGACGGCCTCGGCGTGCCCGCGGGCATCCGGCAGAAATGACAGGGTGCGCAAAGGCAAGGGCAGGAGCAGCTCGCTCTCCAGGGCGATCGCGGTTGCCGCGCAGGGAAGCGCAAGGCGCTCCAGCCGCTCGCGCAGGACGGTCACAAGGTGTTCGAGATCGCGGGTTGCCGCGATGAGGTTCAGCGTAAACCGCGTGTCGGCGCGGTCCTCGTGGGAAAGCGCGAGAGCGAGGCGCTGCACGCCGTTGCCGGTGGCGGAGAGAAATCCGGTGAGCTCGGCGAGCAGCCGGCGGGCGGCGAACAGCAATGCCTGCGCTTCATGCACCGGCGCCGGAAGCGCGAGCGCGGCCGTGAAGTTCGCGGGCGGAATGAAATTCGGGCGCGGATCGGGGACATGGCCGAACGCGCGGTCGAGCGCATCGAGCAGTCCCGGACCCAGGCGGCGCGCGAGGCCGTCGCGCGGCAGCCGCAGGCATTCGTCGAGGATGCGCACGCCGACGTTGGCGAGCAGGGTGTTCGATTCCCGGGGCAGGCCGAGGACGTCCACCGGAAGCTGCCCGAGGCCCGGGCGCAATGCGTCGGGGTGCTGGATCCTCGCCGGCAGCCCGGCGCGCGCGAAGAGCTGCGCGGCGAGTGGCGTGGGCGCGCAGGCGAGGGCGGTGCCGTAACCGAGCTCGGCGATTCCCTGCTCGAGCCGCGCGCACAGGCGGTTGAGCCCGTCAAACAATTTGAGCGAGCCCGCGATTTCGAGCAGCACCTCGGCCGGTGGCGAGATGCTCACGGCCGGGGTGAACTGGAGCGCCCACGCGGCAACGCGTTCCAATGCCGCGCGCTCTTGCGCGGCGTCCCGTGCGAGCACCTTCAGGTCGGAAGCGAGCGCGCAGGCCGCGGCAAGCGGCATGCCGGGACGCACGCCGCGGCGGCGCGCGGGAGGGTTGCAGGCGAAGATCGCTGCGTTATTGCCCGGGGAGGAAGCGATGGCGAGCGGGCCGGTTTCGCGCGTGCCACGCGCAAAAACGTCGAGCGCGAGAACGGGGAAGTGCAGGGCGAGCCACAACATGAACGGAACCGCAGATGATTTGCAAGTTTTGTCGGCTGCAGGTGGCGCGTCATGGTAATGCTTCCAGCGCACGAGCCTTCCCGGGAGCAGGGGCGCGCGGCATCCCGATTCGTCCGACGAGGATACTGTGCAGGTCGAGCGCGACCGGCGCCGGCAGGCCGCCGCCGCGGCGCTTGAGGACGCGCACCACGGTCCGGCTTTCGGCTTTGCTGACGTGCAGCCGCAACGCCGCAGGCGAGGCGGGGATCACGCGCGCGGAGCGGAACAGCAACGCCAGCGTGCCGCCCGCTTCCGCGGCAAGTTGCAGGCGCTTCACCGCGCGCTCGTGGATGTGGGTGAGCCACGCCAGGACCGCACCGCAGCCCCCCGCGCGCAACGCCTGCTCGCACGCCCACAGGCTTTCGTCCGTGGCCGGCGCCTGCACCAGCAGCAGCCGCGACAAATTCACGCCGTGGGCGGCGAGCGCGGGGGCGTAGGGCAGGTAGGGCGGCGCGACCAGCGTCACCCAGCGCTCCGCCACCTGCGTAAGACGCGCCATGGCCGGCATCACGATCTGCAGCTCGCCTATTCCCGGGCGCTCGGCGTAGATCTCGGTGAGAGCCCCCGCTGGCCAGCCGCCGCCCGGCAGCACCACGTCGAGCTCGGGAAAACCAGTCGGCACGCTCGGCTCCGCCACCCACGCGCAGCCGTTGCCGCGCCAGACGGCGGGATTTTGCAGGACGAGATCGAGAGCGGAAGCCATGGACAACGCCGATGGCTGAGGAAATAGGAAATGGGAAATAGGAAATGGAAACGTGCCGCGCGCTGCTTTTTCTATTCACCATTCACGGGGTTCAAAAGGGCTTGCCGTTCCGGACGACCCCCACGCCGATGCCTTCGATCGCGAAGCGGTCGCGCTTGAGGTCCACGTGGATGGGCTTGAACTCGGGGTTTTCGGGCAGCAGCCGCACGAGGCTTCCCTGGCGCCGGAAGCGCTTGACCGTGACCTCGTCGTTCACGCGCGCGACCACGATCTGTCCCGAGCGCACCTCGCGCGTGCGGTGCACGGCGAGGAGATCACCGTCCAGGATGCCGGCATCGCGCATGCTCGAGCCGCGCACGCGCAGCAGATAGTCGGCGCGCGGCCTGAAGAGGGCGGGGTCGAGCCGGTAATGGGTCTCGATATGCTCTTCGGCGAGGATCGGGCTGCCGGCCGCCACGCGTCCCACTACCGGGATGCCCAAGGGGTGTTTCAGCCGGATGCCGCGCGAGGCCCCGGGGGTCATCTCGATCGCACCCTTGCGTTCCAGCGTCCGGAGATGTTCTTCGGCGGCATTGGGCGAGCTGAAACCCATGGCGCGGCAGATCTCGGCGCGCGTGGGCGGGAAGCCCGAATGGGCGAGATGCTCGCGGATCAGGTGCAGGATCTGCGCCTGGCGGGGGGTAAGCTCATCCATTTTCGCTCCTCGATCAGCCCGTCTTGAGACTTGAAATCTGAATTGACTGTAATTATATACAGTCTTCGGGGGCTGGCAAGGCCGCTCCCGACCGCGGGTGCCGCCCCGGCGCCCGGCGAACGCTCCCGAACCGGCAGCACCCGGAAAACGCCTTGCGCGACAGGGAGTTCTTGCCGGGCACCGATTCCCCTTATAGGAGCCCCGGCTCTTGGATTTCGGTGTGATTTTTGTTACACTTTGCATCCCTGATTCCGGGGAAAGAGCAGAAATGGGCGGTTCGCCCATTTTTTGTTTGTAGCGCAGATTTCTTATGGATTTGAACGGGTTATTGGAACGCACCGTGGCCGGCATGGGCTACGAGCTGGTGGGCTTTGAGCGTCCGGGCAAGGGGCGGCTGTTGCGCCTCTATATCGACAAGCCGGGCGGGGTGAGCGTGGACGACTGCGCCGCCGTGAGCAACCAGGTGAGCCGCGTGCTGGCCGTGGAGAACGTGGCTTACGAGCGCCTGGAGGTATCCTCGCCGGGACTCGACCGGTTGCTCCGGAAGGAAGGCGATTTCGCGCGCTTCGCCGGGAGCCGCGCGCGCGTGAAGATGCGCGTGCCGGTGGACGGGCAGCGCAACTTCGTGGGCGTAGTGCGCCAGGCGAATGCGGGCAGGGTCGATCTCGAGGTCGACGGCAAAGTGCTCTCGCTCGAGCTCGGCAACATGGAAACGGCGCGTCTGGTGCCCAATATCTGAGCTTTGCGGGAGTAAGCAATGAGCCGTGAGATTCTGTTACTGGTGGACGCCCTGGCGCGGGAGAAGAACGTCGACAAGGAGATCGTGTTCGGCGCGCTCGAGCTCGCGCTTGCCTCCGCCACCAAGAAGCGTTTTCGCGAGGATATCGACGTGCGCGCGTCGGTGGACCGCGCGACCGGGGATTTCTCGTTCTTCCGCCGCTGGCACGTGGTGCCTGACGAGGAACTGGAAGCGCCCTCGCGCCAGTACATGCTGCGCGAAGCGAAGGAAACGAACCCCGATATCAAGCTGGGCGAATACGTCGAGGAGCCGCTCGGGGCGCTCGAGGTCGGCCGCATCGGGGCGCAGACGGCGAAACAGGTGATCCTGCAGAAGATCCGCGACGCCGAGCGCGAGCAGATCCTCAACGATTTCCTCGGGCGCAAGGAGCACTTGGTCACGGGCGTGATCAAGCGCATGGAGCGCGGCAACGCGATCATCGAATCGGGCCGGCTGGAAGCCGTGCTGCCGCGGGACCAGATGATCCCGAAGGAAAACCTGCGGGTGGGCGACCGCGTGCGCGCCTATGTCTGGAAGATCGACCGCGCGAGCCGCGGCCCGCAGCTCGTCCTCTCGCGCACCGCGCCGGAGTTCCTCGTGAAGCTGTTCGAGCTCGAGGTGCCGGAGCTCGAGGACGGGTTACTCGAGATCAAGGCGGCGGCGCGCGACCCGGGCTCGCGCGCGAAGATCGCGGTGCATTCCAAGGACCGGCGCATCGACCCGATCGGCACCTGCGTGGGCATGCGCGGCTCGCGCGTGCAGGCGGTGACCTCGGAGCTCGCCGGGGAGCGCGTCGACATCATCCTGTGGGCGGAGGACCCGGCGCAGTTCGTGATCAACGCGCTCGCGCCGGCGGAGGTGAGCAAGATCAAGGTCGACGAGGAAGCGCACAGCATGGACATCATCGTGGACGAGGAGAATCTCGCCCAGGCGATCGGCCGCGCCGGGCAGAACGTGCGGCTGGCGAGCGAGCTGACCGGCTGGGAGCTCAATATCATGACCCTGGAAGAGTCCCAGAAGAAGGGCGAGGAAGAAGCGGGGCGCGCGCGGGCGCTGTTCATGGAAAAGCTCGACGTCGACGAGGAGGTCGCCGACATCCTGGTGCAGGAAGGCTTCAATACGCTGGAGGAAGTCGCCTACGTGCCGCTCTCCGAGATGCTCGAGATCGAATCCTTCGACGAGGCCACCGTCAACGAGCTGCGCAGCCGCGCCCGCAACGCGCTGCTCACCCAGGCGATCGTGAGCGAGGAGCAGGTCGAGCACGACATCGAGGACCTGATGAAGGTCGAGGGCATGGACAACGAGACCGCGCGCCTGCTCGCGGCGAAGGGCGTGGGCACGCAGGAGGCGCTCGCCGACTGCGCCGCCGACGATCTCGTGGAGCTGACCGGGCTCGCTGCGGACCGCGTCAAGGAGCTCATCATGGCCGCCCGCGCGCCGTGGTTCGCAGAGACCCATTCCTAGACCGAAGGACGCCATGGCCCAGATCAACGTCACCCAATTCGCCGAGCAGCTGGGGCTCCCGCCCGCGCTGCTGATCGAGCAGCTGCAGGCGGCCGGCGTGAGGAAGGTGCTCACCGAAGAGACGCCGCTCACGGAAAGGGACAAGAGCCAGTTGCTCGACTACCTGCGCCAGGCGCACGGCGCCCGGGAAGCGAAGCAGAAGATCACGCTCACGCGGCGGCAGACCAGCGAGATCAAGAAGGCCGACAGCACGACCGGCAAGGCGCGCATCATCCAGGTCGAGGTGCGCAAGAAGCGGGTGCTGGTCAAGCGCGAGGCTCCCGAGGCGGAAGCCGCAGCGGAAGCGCCCCGGCCGGTGCTCGATGCGGAGCAGATCGCGCTGCGCGAGGCGGAAGCGAAGAAGCAGGCGGAGCTCGCCGCGCGGCAGGCGGAGGACGCGGAAAAGAAACGGCGCAGGAAGGAAGCGGAGGCCGCGGCGGAGGTCAAGCTCGCCGAAGAAGTGAAGCCCGCGGCGGCGGAGGCGGCGCCTTCGCACGTCGAGGGCACGCTGCACAAGCCCGCCGTCAAGCCCGAAGAGAAGGCCGAGAAGGCCGAGAAGAAGGCGAAGAAGCAGGTGAGGGCGGTGGTCTGGAGGGACGAGACCGTCAAGCGGCGCACCATCAAGACGCGGGGCGACGTCACCGGCGGCCTGGGCTGGCGCGAGCGCAAGGCGCGGCATGCCGCTGCGCACAAGGAGGAGGGCGAGCAACAGCATGCCTTCACCGCGCCCACCGAGCCCGTCGTGCGGGAGATCACGGTGCCGGAAACGATCACCGTCGCCGATCTCGCGCACAAGATGTCGGTCAAGGCCGCCGAGCTGATCAAGACCCTCATGAAGATGGGCACCATGGTCACGATCAACCAGGTGCTCGACCAGGACACGGCGATGATCGTGGTCGAGGAGATGGGCCACGTCGCCAAGCGCGCCAAGCTCGACGAGCCCGATGCTTTCCTGGCCGAAGAGCAGGTCGCGGCCGGCGAGCTGAAGCTCGAGCCGCGCGCGCCCGTGGTGACCGTGATGGGGCATGTCGATCATGGCAAGACTTCGCTGCTCGACTACATCCGGCGCACCCGCGTCGCGAGCGGCGAGGCGGGCGGCATCACGCAGCACATCGGGGCGTACCACGTCGACACGCCCCGCGGCACCGTCACCTTCCTCGACACGCCGGGCCACGAAGCCTTCACCGCGATGCGCGCGCGCGGCGCGAAAGTGACCGACATCGTCGTGCTGGTGGTGGCCGCGGACGACGGCGTGATGCCCCAGACCGTCGAGGCGATCCACCATGCGAAAGCGGCCAGGGTGCCGATCGTCGTGGCGCTCAACAAGATCGACAAACCGGAGGCCAATCCCGACCGCATCAAGCAGGACTTGACCGCCCACGCGGTGGTGCCGGAGGAATGGGGCGGGGATACCATGTGCGTCGAGGTGTCCGCCAAGACCGGCAAGGGGATCGACTCCCTCATCGAGCGCCTGCTGCTGCAGGCGGAGGTGCTGGAGCTCAAGGCGCCGCGGGATGCTCCCGCCAAGGGCATCGTCATCGAATCCAAGCTGGACAAGGGGCGCGGGCCCGTCGCGACCGTGCTCGTGCAGTCGGGCACGCTCAAGCGCGGCGACATCGTGCTAGCCGGCGCCGTGTTCGGCCGGGTGCGCGCGATGCTCGACGAGAGCGGCGGCGCCATCGAGAACGCGGGCCCTTCGATCCCGGTCGAGATCCTGGGGCTGTCCGACGTGCCGGTCGCGGGCTCCGAAGTGCTCGTGCTGGGCGATGAGCGCAAGGCGCGCGAGATCGCGCTCTTCCGCCAGGGCAAGTACCGCGATGTCAAGCTCGCGAAACAGCAGACGGCCAAGCTCGAGGACATCTTCGAGCAGATGGCCGAGGGCCAGGCGAAGACCCTCTCGCTCATCATCAAGGCCGACGTCCAGGGCTCCTACGAGGGCCTGTCGCACGCGTTGGGGAAGCTCTCCACCGGCGAGGTGAAGGTCAACATCGTGCACGCCGGGGTCGGCGGCATCACCGAGTCGGACGTCAACCTCGCCCTCGCGTCGAAAGCCGTCATCATCGGGTTCAACGCGCGGGCGGACGCGGCGGCGCGCAAGCTCGCGGAAACGAGCGGCGTGGACATCCGTTACTACGACGTCATCTACGACGCGGTGGACGACGTCAAGGCCGCGCTGTCCGGGATGCTCGCGCCCGAGCGCAAGGAAAACGTCCTCGGGATGGTCGAGGTGCGCCAGATCTTCAAGATCTCCAAGGTGGGCACGGTCGCCGGCTGCTACGTGACCGAGGGGCTGGTGCGGCGGAGCGCGAAAGTGCGTGTGGTGCGCGACCACGTCGTGATCCACGACGGGGAGCTCGATTCGCTCAAGCGCTTCAAGGACGACGTGAGGGAGGTCAAGGCCGGCTTCGAGTGCGGCCTCTCCCTCAGGAACTTCGACGACATCAAGGTCGGCGACCAGCTCGAGGCGTACGAGGTGGTGGAACTCGCGCGCACGCTGTAGGTTCCGCGTGCGCGCCCAGTGACGGGTACAAAGTGATGAGTGATGAATTGGCTGGGTTTCCCGCTCTGCATGCTGCACTCATCATTCATCACTAAACGACAGTGCCGAGAGATTTCCCCCGGAGCCGCCGCATCGCCGAGCAGGTGCAGCGCGAGCTCTCCGACATCATCCGGCTTGAGCTGAAGGACCCGCGCGTCGGCATGATCACGCTCACCGGTGTCGAGGTGACGCCGGACAACGCCCAGGCCAGGGTTTACTTCACGCTCCTCGGGGACGCCTCGAAGGTGGCGGAAACGACGGCCGGCCTGCAGCGTGCCGCCGGGTTCCTGCGCAGCCAGCTCGCGCGGCGGATCAAGCTGCGCATGGTGCCCGAGCTGCAGTTCAAGTACGACGCCTCCGTCGAGCGCGGCGCGCGCCTGTCGCAGCTGATCGACGCCGCAGTGGCGGAGGACACGAGGCGCAGCAGGCGCCGCAAACGATGAAGCCCGCGCGGCGCGACGGCGGGGACGGCATCGACGGCGTCCTCCTGCTCGACAAGCCTTCCGGCGTCAGCTCCCATGCGGCGGTGCAGAAGGCAAAGCGCCTGTATCGCGCGCGCAAGGCCGGACACACCGGCACGCTGGATCCGCTGGCGACGGGGCTCCTGCCGGTGTGCCTGGGTGAGGCGACGAAGTTCTCGCACCTGCTGCTCGACGCCGACAAGTCGTATGTCGCCACGATACGGCTCGGCGTGACCACGGCGACCGGCGACCTCGAGGGGGAGGTGACGGGGCGCGCGCCGGTCAGCGTCGCGCGGGAAGCGGCCGAAGCCGTGCTGCGGCGCTTCGTCGGGGAAATCCTGCAGGTCCCGCCGATGCATAGCGCCATCAAGCAGGGCGGGCAGCCGCTCTATAAGCTGGCGCGCGCAGGGCGGGCGGTGCCGCGTGCGCCGCGCAGAGTCGTGATCCGCGATCTCGCGCTCGCCGGATTCGGCGAAACGGAGCTCGAGATTTCGGTGACCTGCAGCAAGGGCACCTACATTCGCGTGCTGGCCGAGGACATCGGGCGGGAGCTCGGGTGCGGGGCCTGCCTCGCTCGCCTGCGGCGCATCGCGGTGGGCGAGTTCTCCCTTGCCTCCGGGGCGACCGGCTTCGAACGGCTCGAGACGCTTGTCCCCGGTGAGCGGGAGGCGCTGCTGCTGCCGGCGGACGCATTGGTCGCGTCGCTGCCGCGATTCGATCTCGACGCCGGGGAGGCCGGGCGCCTGCGGCGGGGCCAGCCGGTCGAGCTGGCGGAGGCGCGCGCCGTGGGACTGGCGCGCATCTACGGGCCGGCCCGCGAGTTTCTCGGGGTGGCCGAGGTGATCGCGCCGGGCCGCATCGTGCCAAGGCGGCTGAAATCGCAGGGTGCCGCCGCTTGAGGAGCGGTGCCAAGTATCAATTGAGAAACCGAGGGTTAGAGAGTAGAATTCGGCTTCTTGCAGGCGGAGAACAGGATGGCTGTCACGAACGACCAGAAAGCCCAGCTGGTGCAGCAGTACCAGCGCCAGAAGGGCGATACCGGATCACCCGAGGTCCAGATCGCGCTGCTCACGGCGCGCATCACCGATCTTACCGAGCACTTCAAGACGCACGTCAAGGACCATCATTCGCGGCGCGGACTGCTGCGGATGGTGAGCCGCCGGCGCAAGCTCCTCGATTACCTCAAGCGGGCCGACGCCGAGAAGTACCGGCAGTTGATCGATCGCCTCGGACTGCGCAAGTAAACAGGGACAGGGGCTCCAAGATCACCCCTATGGGTGCGGGCGTGGCGGGCAATCACCCGGGCGATACCGAGCGCCCGAGGGGATGCCGAGCGCTGCATCGAGCCACGTTCCATTGACCCAAGACCGCGTCGCGCGGTCTTTTTTATCGTATCCAGAGGACGACACCTTGAACCACATCAAGAAGACTTTGACGTGGGGGCGGCACCAGCTGACCCTCGAGACCGGCGAGATCTCGCGCCAGGCAACGGGCGCCGTGCTGGTCAACATGGAAGACACGGTCGTGCTGGTGGCCGTCGTCGGCGAAAAGCGCGTCGAGCCGGGGCAAGACTTCCTGCCGCTCACGGTCGACTACCAGGAGCGCACCTACGCCGCGGGGAAGATCCCCGGCGGCTTCTTCAAGCGCGAAGGGCGGCCGTCCGAAAAGGAGATCCTGACCTGCCGGTTGATCGACCGCCCGATCCGGCCGCTCTTTCCCGACGGCTTCTACCACGAGGTGCAAGTGGTCGCCACGGTGGTGTCTTGCAACAACGAGATCGATTCGGACATCCCCGCCATGATCGGCACGTCGGCGGCGCTCGCGATCTCGGGGATCCCGTTCAACGGCCCCATCGGCGCGGCGCGCGTGGGCTATCTCAACGGGCAGTACGTGCTCAACCCGACCGCGACCGAATTGAAGGCGACGCAGCTTGATCTCGTCGTGGCCGGGACCGAGCAGGCGGTGTTGATGGTGGAGTCCGAGGCGAAAGAGCTGCCCGAGGACGTGATGCTCGGGGCCGTCGTATTCGGGCACGAGCAGATGCAGCCCGTCATCCGGATGATCAACGAGCTCGCGGACGAGGCCGGCAACGCGCTGTGGGACTGGGCGCCGCCCGCGAAGAACCAAGCGTTGATCGACCGGCTCACGGCGCTCGCCGAGGCCGACCTGCGCGACGCCTATGCCTTGCGGCAGAAACAGGCGCGCAGCACCCGCCTGGAAGAGATCCGCGCGCGCGTGCTCGCCGAGCTCGCTCCTGCCGGCTCGACGACCGAGCAGGAGAACGCGGTGAAGAGCGAGTTCGCCAACCTCGAGGCGAAGATCGTCCGCAACCAGATCCTCGGCGGCGAGCCGCGCATCGACGGCCGCAACACGCGCACCGTGAGGCCGATCTCGATCCGCACGGGGCTGCTGCCGCGCGCGCACGGCTCGGCGCTGTTCACCCGCGGCGAGACCCAGGCGCTGGTGACCGCGACACTCGGCACTTCGCGCGACGAGCAGATCATCGACGCGCTGCAGGGCGAGTACCGCGAGCGTTTCATGATGCATTACAACATGCCGCCCTACGCGACCGGCGAGACGGGGCGCGTCGGCGCGCCCAAGCGCCGCGAGATCGGCCACGGGCGCCTCGCCAAGCGCGCGCTGCTCGCGCTGCTGCCGCCCCCCGAGCAATTCGCATACTCGTTGCGGGTGGTCTCCGAGATCACCGAATCGAACGGCTCGAGCTCGATGGCGAGCGTCTGCGGCGGCTGCCTCGCCCTGATGGACGCGGGCGTGCCGCTGAAGGCGCACGTCGCCGGCATTGCCATGGGTCTCATCAAGGAGGGCAACCGCTTCGCCGTCCTGTCGGACATCCTGGGCGACGAGGACCACCTGGGCGACATGGACTTCAAGGTCGCCGGCACCGAGCGGGGCGTCACCGCGCTGCAGATGGACATCAAGATCACCGGCATCACCAAGGAGATCATGCACGCCGCGCTCACGCAGGCGCGCGAGGGGCGCATGCACATCCTGGAAAAGATGAAACAGGCGCTCGAGGCGCCGCGCTCCGAGCTCTCGGCGTGGGCACCGCGCATGATCACGATTAAGATCAAGCCGGAGAAGATCCGCGACGTGATCGGCAAGGGCGGCGCGGTCATCCGCTCGATCACCGAGGAGACCGGCACTACCATCGACATCCAGGACGATGGCACCGTCACCATCGCGTGCGTTTCGCCGGAGGCGGGGGAAGCCGCGCGCAAGCGCATCGAGGACATTACCGCGGACGTCGAAGTCGGGCGCATCTACGAGGGCACCGTGCTGAAGCTCCTCGATTTCGGCGCGATCGTGAGCGTGCTCCCGGGCAAGGACGGGCTGCTGCACATCTCGCAGATCGCCCACGAGCGCGTCAACAACGTGGCGGATCACCTGAAGGAAGGCCAGTCGGTGCGCGTGAAGGTGCTCGAAGCGGACGACAAGGGGCGGCTCCGGCTTTCGATGAAAGCGGTCGCCGCGGAAGAGCGGGCGACGACGACCGCGCGATAAACCGGTGAACGGTGAGCGGTAAACGGTAAGCGGTCAGCTGCCGGGGACGAGCGCCCGTCCCCGGCGTTAATGATTTCGCCGCCGGCAGGCGTCAGTACGCAAGAAGGGGCAGCTTGGGCTGCCCCTTCCGTCGTCCACCCTCCGCTAACCGCTAACTGCTTCCTGTCATTTGGCCACTTGGCGTTCCCGCAGCTCATCGAGCGTCTTGCAGTCGATGCACAGCGTCGCCGTGGGGCGCGCCTCGAGGCGCTTGAGTCCGATCTCGACGCCGCAGCTCTCGCAGTAGCCATACTCGCCGGTGTCGATGCGGGCGATGGTTTCGTCGATCTTCTTGATGAGCTTGCGCTCCCGGTCCCGGTTCCTGAGCTCGAGCGACATGTCCGATTCCTGGCTCGCGCGGTCGTTGGGGTCGGCGAAGATCGTCGCCTCGTCCTGCATCGTGTGTACGGTGCGGTCGATGTCCTGCGACAGGTCGCGCTTCATCTCTTCCAGCATCTTGCGGAAGTGCGCGAGCTGGCGGGGATTCATGTAGTCCTCTTTCCCCTTCGGCTTGTAGGGCGGGAACGGCTTGCGTAACTCGGTCGGCATGAGCCCTGGAGCCCTCGAAAAAAGACGCTTTATAGCCGAAATCCCCTGCCTCCGCAAGTTGACTTTTCCGGGGCGGAAAGTGCCCCTTTTTCCATTGACCGTCAGAGGCTTCGAAGGGTATATTACGCCGCTTCCAAGGTGCGGCACAGCCTGGTCTGCGCGTCGCGCTTGGCGCACCGCGACGGGGCGCGGCAGACTCACTTGCCAGAGGGCGCCCGTAGCTCAACGGACAGAGCACCGGCCTTCTAAGCCGGGGGCTGTGGGTTCGATTCCCGCCGGGCGCGCCAAACTATGATGCCGAGTGCTGAGCGCAAAGTGCAGAGTCAGGAGCGCTCAAGGATTGCCATTCTGCATTCCGCATTCCGCATCAGGTGACAACGGTGGCAGTAGCTCAAAGGTAGAGTACCGGATTGTGATTCCGGGTGTTGTGGGTTCGAATCCCATCTGCCACCCCACAAATTCGCCGCTTCGCGGCGAACGTTTTGGGCCTTGCACTGGGTTGTGCTCGGCATCGTCCTGATGCTGCTCGAGGTCGTGGTGCCGGCGTTTTTCCTGGTGTGGTTCGGGCCGGGCGCGGTGATCGTCGGCGTTGCCGTATTCGCGTTACGGCAAGTCGGGGGAGATCCAGGACATCAAGCCTTTCGAGCCGATGGTGAAGTCGATCGAATTGCAGGCGGCCGCGGAGCGGGAGCGGAAAGCGGTCGTGACCAAGGCCGAAGGCGGCAAGCAGGCGATGATCGTGGAAGCCGCAATCATGATTTCATGCGCATCAGGCGCTGCTGTGTGCGACGCCACTCTTTCTCCCTTTCGGCGGCGCGCCGGTCATGCAGCTTCTTGCCCTTGGCGAGCCCGATCTGGAGCTTGATGCGGCCCCCCTTGTAGTGCAGGTCGAGCGGCACCAGCGTATAGCCCGCGCGCTCGACGCTCCCGATCAGGCGCCTGATCTCCTCCGCACGCAGCAGGAGCTTGCGGGTGCGCGTCGCGTCCGGCACGAAATGGGTCGAGGCGGCCGGCAGGGGGCTCACGTGGCAGCCGGTCAGGAAGAGCTCGCCATGGCTGACGATCACGTACGCCTCCTTCAACTGGACGCGTCCCGCGCGGATCGCCTTCACTTCCCAGCCCTCGAGCGCGATGCCGGCCTCAAAACGCTCCTCGATGAAATAGTCGTGGAAGGCCTTCTTGTTCTGGACGATGCTCATGGCGGGAATTGACCGCGGCCGCGGCAGGGCGCGGGCCCGGTCATTTTACCAGCCGGCCGGGCGGAGCCCGGCCGCAAACGCCCGCATGGCTGCCGGGAGAGTCGGATAAGTGCGCGAAGTGAACCGCTCCGTGCTGGTGGCATACTCCCCGCAGCAGATGTTCGCGCTGGTGGATGCGGTCGAACGGTATCCGGAGTTTCTTCCGTGGTGCGGCGGAACGAGCGTCATGCAGCGCGACGAGGCGACGACGCGCGCGACGGTCCTCATCCACTACCGGGGCATCAAGCACAGCTTCACGACGGAGAACGCCAAGCAAGCACCGCATGAAATGGTGATCCGGCTGGTCGAAGGCCCGTTCCGCGCGCTGGACGGCCGATGGCGGTTCGTCCAGCTCGCGGATCGCGGCTGCAAGATCGAGTTCCGGCTGCACTACGAGTTTTCGAGCAAGCTGCTCGAGAAGCTGGTCGGCCCGGTGTTCAGCTACATCGCCAACACCCTCGTGGAGGCATTCGTGAAACGGGCCGAGCGCCTTTATGGCTGACAAGGCTCACCGCCAGTCACCAGTCACGGGTCACCGCTCACTCATCAGAGTGGAGGTCGTCTATGCCCTTCGCGACGAGCAGGTGCTGCTCGCGCTCGACGTGGGAGAGGGCGCGACCGTCGAGCAGGCGATCGAGACCTCCGGCCTTCTGCGGCGCTTCCCGGAGATCGATCTCGCGCGGGCGCGCGTCGGCATATTCGGGCGGCCGGCCCGGCTCGACACGCAACTCACCGAAGGCGACCGGGTCGAGATCTACCGGCCGTTGATCGCGGATCCGAAACAGGTGCGGCGGGAGAGGGCCGCAAGGGCAAAAGGCGGGTTGCGCCGCTAGCGGGCGACGCCGGCAGGCCCGGTTCTGGATCCTCGCCTCCGCGGGGATGACGGTCTCCCTTCAGGCGAACGTCACTGGCAGTTCTGGTCGACTGCGAGCTGCGCCCGGGCGACTTCCTTGGGATACTCGGCGTCCTCGAGATAGATTCGCTCGCCGGTCTTGGGATCGGTCCTGGTGATGCGCTGGCCGTCCTGCAGCGCCTTGAGGTAGGCGCGGGCGCTGTCACAGGCGTAGCGTTTCTGCGCAGTCTCGGCCACCTTCTTTTCCTCTTTCTGGCGCTCTTCCTCCTTCTCGGTGAGCCGCTTCTTGAAGGCGGCGTCCTGCTCGGCGAGCGACTTCGATTGGGGCGCCCGGCTCGGCGCCGCACCGGCCCCCTTGCTGAAAATCGTGGTTCTCTGCTCGATCGTGCCGGGCGGGCATTGGTTGGCGTATTCCACCTTACCGTCGTTGCTCACGCACTTCAGCACCTGGCCGTGCGCGGCCGCCGAGGCCAGCATCATGATGACTGCGATGATCGCTTTCACAGGGTCTCCGTCCTTTGCCAGACGCGAGCCGGGCCGGGCTCCCGGCTCGCGAGCACCATAGCGAGTTTGTGCCGTGGAGTCAATCAATTAACGCACGTTTCGGGTTTACGGTTTACCGGCATTTCCGTATAATTCGCTCTTTGCGCAGGGTCAAAAACATGCGTGTGGTGCAAAAGGCGCTCACCTTCGACGATGTCTCGCTGATCCCCGCCCACTCGACCGTCCTCCCGCGCGAAGTCAGTCTCCGCACCAAGCTCACGACCGGCATCACCCTCAACATCCCCGTCGTCTCGGCCGCGATGGACACCGTGACCGAGGCGCGGCTCGCCATCGCGATCGCGCAGGAGGGCGGGATCGGCATCATTCACAAGAACATGCCGCCCAAGGCGCAGGCGACGGAGGTGACCAAGGTCAAGCGCTTCGAGAGCGGGATCGTCAAGGACCCGATCACGATCACGCCCGACATGAAGGTGAGGGATGTCCTCGCCCTCACCCAGCAGTACAAGATCTCCGGCCTGCCCGTCATCAACGCAGCGGGGCGCGTCGTGGGCATCGTCACCAACCGCGATCTCCGCTTCGAGACCAAGCTCGACCAGCCGGTGAAGAACATCATGACGCCGCGCGAGCGGCTGGTGACCGTGCGCGAGGGGGCGAAGCGCGAAGAGGCGATGGCGCTCATGCACCGGCACCGCCTGGAGCGGGTACTGGTGGTGAACAAGAACTTCGAGCTCCGGGGGCTCATCACGGTCAAGGACATCCTCAAGTCGACCGAGCATCCCCATGCCTGCAAGGATCAACTCGGGCGGCTGCGCGTCGGCGCCGCGATCGGGGTGGGCGAGGGCACCGAGGAGCGGGCCGCAGCGCTCATCGGGGCGGGCGCGGACGTGATCGTGGTCGACACCGCGCACGGGCACTCCAAGAACGTGCTCGACCGGGTGAAGTGGGTCAAGCGCAACTTCCCGCGCGCGCAGGTGATCGGCGGCAACATCGCCACGGCGGCGGCGGCGAAGGCGCTGATCGACCACGGCGCGGACGGGGTCAAGGTGGGCATCGGCCCGGGGTCAATCTGCACGACGCGCATCGTCGCCGGCGTGGGCGTGCCGCAGATCACCGCGATTGCGAACGTGGCGAGGGGCATCGGCAAGAGCGGGGTGCCGGTGATCGCCGACGGGGGGATTCGTTACTCCGGCGATATCGCCAAGGCGATCGCGGCCGGCGCGTACGCCGTGATGATCGGCAGCCTCTTTGCCGGCACCGAGGAGTCTCCCGGCGAAATCGAGCTCTTCCAGGGGCGCTCCTACAAGACTTACCGGGGCATGGGCTCGCTCGGCGCCATGCAGCAGGGCGCCGCCGACCGCTACTTCCAGGAGGAGGCGGCGGACACCGAGAAGCTGGTGCCCGAGGGGGTCGAGGGGCGGGTGCCCTACAAGGGGCAGCTCCCGCCGCTCGTGCAGCAGCTGATGGGCGGGCTTCGCGCGAGCATGGGCTATCTCGGCTGCTCCACGGTCGAGGAGGTGCGCAACCGGGCGGAATTCGTCGAGATCACCATGGCGGGCGTGCGCGAGTCGCACGTGCACGACGTGCAGATCGTGAAGGAAGCGCCCAACTACAGGATCGAGTGAATCGTGAATGGTGGATCGTGGGAACCTTTGACCACCTGCGCCGGACTATTCACGAATCACGATTCACGGTTCACGGATAGATGCACCACGAGAAAATCCTCATCCTCGATTTCGGCGCGCAGTACACGCAGCTGATCGCGCGCCGCGTGCGCGAGGCCCACGTCTATTGCGAGATCCATCCCTACGACGTGGACGAGGCGGCGATCCGCGCCTTCAACCCGCGCGGCATCATCCTGTCCGGGGGGCCGGCCTCGGTCTGGGAGGGCGGCACTCCGCGCGCGCCGGAGATCGTCTTCAAGCTCGGGGTGCCGGTGCTCGGCATCTGCTACGGCATGCAGACCATGGCCGCGCAGCTGGGCGGCAAGGTGAGCATGGGGCACGTGCGCGAGTTCGGCTACGCCGAGGTGCGCGCCCGCGGCCACTCCGCGCTGCTGAAGGACATCCAGGACCGCGTCACCCACGACGGGCACGCGCTGCTCGACGTGTGGATGAGCCACGGCGACCGGGTGGATGCGCTCCCGGTCGGTTTCAAGGTGATCGCGGAAAATGCCGCGACGCCGATCGCCGCGATGGCCGACGAGAAGCGGCGTCTCTACGGCGTGCAGTTCCATCCCGAGGTCACCCACACCCTGCAGGGCAAGGCGATTCTCGAGCGCTTCGTGCTCGATATCTGCGGGCTCGCGGGCGACTGGAACATGCCCGATTACATCGAGGAAGCGGTCGGGCACATCCGCTCCGAAGTGGGCTCGGAGGAGGTTGTCCTGGGGCTCTCAGGGGGCGTGGATTCGTCGGTTGCGGGCGCTCTCATCCACCGCGCGATCGGCCGGCAGTTGACCTGCGTGTTCGTGGACAACGGGCTCCTGCGCCTGAACGAGGCCGAGCAGGTGATGAGCGCCTTCGCGGGGACTCTCGGCGCAAGAGTGATCCACGTCGACGCGCGCGCGCAGTTCCTGCGGCACTTGAAGGGCGTCACCGACCCGGAGGAAAAGAGGAGGATCATCGGGCGCGAGTTCATCGAGGTGTTCCAGCGCGAGGCGGCGAGGCTGCCGCAGGTCAAATGGCTCGCGCAGGGCACGATCTACCCGGATGTCATCGAGTCGGCCGGGGCGAAGACCCGCAAGGCGCAATCGATCAAGTCGCACCACAACGTCGGCGGGCTGCCCGACACGCTGCACTTGAAGCTCCTCGAGCCGCTGCGCGAGCTGTTCAAGGACGAGGTGCGCGAGCTGGGAGTCGCGCTCGGGCTGCCGCACGATATCGTGTTCCGGCACCCGTTCCCCGGCCCGGGGCTGGGGGTGCGCATCCTGGGCGAGGTGAAGGCGGAATACGCCGATCTCCTCAGGCGCGCGGACGCGATTTTCATCGACGAGCTGCGCGCGGCCGGCTGGTACGACAAGACGGCGCAGGCTTTCGCCGTGTTCCTGCCCGTGAAGTCGGTGGGCGTGATGGGCGACGGGCGCACCTACGAGTACGTCATCTCGTTGCGGGCGGTGCAGACCGAGGACTTCATGACCGCGCACTGGGCCGAGCTGCCGCACGGGCTCCTCTCCAAGGTCGCGAACCGCATCATCAACGAGGTGCGCGGCGTGAACCGCGTGGTCTACGACATCTCGAGCAAGCCGCCCGCCACGATCGAGTGGGAATGAAAATTCGGGGCGAGCGTCCTGGGGCTTGAGATGAAAAGACGCGCCGTGCCCCCCGCTTGACGAATTCCTGGCCCTTGGTCTCTAGCCCCGAATTTTCATGACCGACGAAGACTTCATGCGCGAAGCGCTCCGGCTCGCCAGGCAAGCCGCCGCGGCAGGCGAGGTGCCGGTGGGAGCCGTCGCGGTCAAGGACGGCGCGATCGTCGGGCGCGGATACAATCGCCCGATTTCCGGGAGCGATCCGACGGCGCACGCCGAGATCGTCGCGCTGCGCGAGGCCGCGGCGCGGCTCGGCAACTACCGGCTCGGCGGCTGCGATCTCTATGTGACGATCGAGCCGTGCGTGATGTGCGCGGGGGCGATCCTGCACGCGCGCATCGCGCGGGTGGTGTTCGGGGCCGCCGATCCCAAGACGGGCGCCTGCGGCAGCGTCGTGAACCTGTTCGCCGAAGCCCGGCTCAATCACCAGACGCAGGTCGAAGGAGGCGTCCTTTCGGACGCGGCCGCGAGCCTGCTGCGGGAGTTCTTCGGCGCGCGCCGCCAGATTCAAGCCGATGCCTAGAATCAACATTAGAATCAGATCTCAAGAGCTTGATCTGATGGATGATAATGGCGCGCTGCTCAAGCGTTACCCGGTTTCGACCGCGAAGAACGGGCCGGGCGAGCTGAACGGCAGTTACCGCACGCCGCGGGGAAAGCACATCATCCGGGCCAAGATCGGTGCGGGCCAGCCGGTGAACGCCGTATTCGTCGAGCGGCGGCCGACGGGTGAGGTCTACAGCCCGGAGCTCGCGGCACGCTTCCCCGGGCGCGACTGGATCCTCACGCGCATCCTGTGGCTCTCGGGCTGCGAGCCGGGATTCAACCGCATGGGCAAAGTGGACACGATGCGCCGGTGCATCTACATCCACGGCAGCCCGGACAGCGTGCCAATGGGCAAGCCCGGGTCGATCGGCTGCATCCGCATGCGCAACGCCGACATCGTCGAGCTGTTCGACGCCGTTGCCGTCCTCACCCCCGTCGACATCGTCGAGTGATGGAGTGAGCTGATCACCGCGTAATCACTTAATCGCTGTCGTTAGTGCTCGACGGCAAGCACCCGGACTTTCAGCCTTCCCACCCAGTCGAGCAATGGCAGCAGGTCGGCGAGGCTTTCGCCCTCGACGAGCTTGAGGTGCGTCGCATCGGCGACGGTCTGGCCGAAAGTCGGGTCGACGGCGATCCAGTTCCCCTCGACGAGGCTTTCCGCCCAGCTGTGATAGAGGAAGCCGTCGTAGTCCTGCGAGTAGGCGATCCCGTTCACGATGCGCGTGGGAATGCCCAGCGCGCGCGCGAAGGCGGTATAGAGGTAGGCGTGCCCCTGGCATTCGGCCCTGCGCTTCTCGAGCACGTCGAGCGCCGAGAACACGTCGAGGGGCGCCTTCTCCACGTTGCCCTGCATCCACTGAATGAGCCGCCCGACCTGCTCGGATGGGCGAGCAGCCTCCGCAACGATCTGCCGCGCCATCCGCAGGATGGAGGGGTCGTTGCTTTGGACCGTGACCGAGGGCTGCAGGTGGCGCGCTCCCCCCGCATCGGCCGCGGCGCCCGTCGTGTCGAAGCCTGCCACTCGCATCTCGCAAGCGATCTCCGCGCCCGAACGCGCGCAGCGCTGCGTGGCGTCGGAGAGCGGCAGCCGGTCGATGCCGCTCAGCACGAGCTTCAGCGCCGACACGGCGCGAGGTTCGCGGATCGGCCGGTCGGGCCTGACCAGGCTGTACTCGACGAGGCTTTCCTTCTTGTTCAAGCTCGCCAGCGCGACGTAGCGCCTGGCTTTTTCGGGCTCCTCCAGCGCCGAGATCATCACTCCGTTCGAGCCGAGCTCGAACACCGGCCGGCCCTGGTGGTCGATCCAGGTTCTCACGCGCTGCCCGCTCATCGCCGTTTCGATGCGGAAGGCGTTGCCGGAGAAAAGCCTGCTCGTCTCGTACGCGGCGACGCTCTGCGTGACCTCGGCGAGCCCCTGCAGCTCGCCGCTGTAGACGCGATAGCCGTACTCGCGCCCCGGGACGAGGCCGTGCACCACCGGATAGAGCGCGATGACGCTCGAGGGATAGAGCTTGCCTTCGAGCGCGAGCCGCTGCTCGGTCGGCCTTCCGCCGGACACGATCGTCACCGCGAGCTCGCCGCCGTCGCGCCGGCCGGTCAAGCTGAGGTCGCTGCCGTCGATGTGGTAGTCGTAGGCGAATTCGCCGAGCGCGAGATCGGCGTCCACGAGATCGCGCGCCCTGAGGTTGATTTTCTTCTCGAAGCCGAGAAAGCGCAGCACGAACGAGGCCTCGGAGTCGAGCTGATACTGCTGTGGCCGCCCCTCCGCGGGGCGCACCGAGAACCGCGTGAAGCCGATCTTCTCCCCGTTGAACACGATGCCGGTCCAGTACTCGGAAAAGGGCAGCTTCGCGAGCTCGTAGCGGAGCGGCGCCGCGGGCGGCGCGCCGGCGTCATGGAAATATTCCTGGATCTGCGAATCGACGATGCGGTCGATGAGGGTGGCGCACCCGGGCAGGAGCGCGAGCGCGAGGAGCGCGGCCGCCGCCGCGACGATCGATTTCAGGGAAAAACGGGCCCGCGTCATTCGAACAGCCGCCGTATCTTGTCGCAGTCGGGCGCGGCCATCACGCCTTTTTCGGTGACGAGCGCCGTCACGAGCGCCGCGGGGGTGACGTCGAAGACCGGGTTGCGCGCGGCCACCTCCGCGGGCGCCCACCGCGTCTCACGGTAGCCGGCGACCTCCTCGCCGCCGCGCTCCTCGATCGGGATGTCCCGGCCGGAGGCCGTTCCCGGGTCGACGGTCGAGACGGGGCAGGCGACGTAGAAGGGGATGCCGTGGCGCTGCGCGAGGACGGCCACGCCGTAGGTGCCGATCTTGTTGGCGACATCGCCGTTGGCGGCCACGCGGTCCGCGCCCACGATCACGGCGTCGATCTCGCCACGGCTCATGAGATGGCCCGCCGCGCTGTCGGCGATCAGGGTCACGGCGATCCCGTCCTGCGCGAGCTCCCACGCCGTGAGGCGAGCGCCCTGCAGGAAGGGGCGGGTCTCGTCCACGAACACGCTGATGCGCTTTCCGCACGCCACTGCGGAACGGATGACGCCGAGCGCCGTTCCGTGTCCCGCGGTGGCGAGCGCGCCGGCGTTGCAGTGGGTCAGCACGCGCATGCCGTCCGAGAGCAGGGCAGCCCCGTGCTCGCCCATGCGGCGGTTGAGGCGCACGTCCTCCTCGGCCACGGCGCGCGCTTCGTCGAGCAGCGCCGCGGCGATCGCCTGTGCGTTACCCGAACGATGCTCGCCCCATTTGCGGCGCATCCGCCCGAGCGCCCAGAACAGATTGACTGCAGTGGGCCGGCTCTCCGCGAGGATCTGAAACGCGCGCTCGAGGCCGGCGTCGAACTTCGCGCGCTCCGCAGCCCGCAGGCGCTGCGCTTCGAGGGCCACGCCGTAGGCCGCAGCGCAGCCGATCGCGGGCGCGCCGCGCACGACCATGCCGCGGATCGCGTTGGCCACCGCCTGCGCGCCATCGCAGGCAAGATAGCGGCATTCCGCGGGGAGGAGGCGCTGGTCGATCAGCTCGAGGCGGCCGTCGCGCCAGCGCAGCGTCTCGAACGAAGCCACCGTCAGTTACCTCTCACCGCGAAGGTCGCGAAGACCACGCCAAGGGCGGCATACACGAAACGCGCCTGGTCGTCCTTCATCCTTGTGCCTTCATCCTTGGGGATATCCCTCATCCCTTGAACGAGTCCGAGTCACGAGTCGCCGGTCACGGCTCTTCAAATCACGCGGTCGCTCCCGCCGTCCACCGGCACCTGCGCGCCGGTGGTCTTGGCGAAGGCGCGGCCGCACATCTCCGCCGCGAGCTCCGCGACATCGCGGCTGGTTACCTCGGTCTTGAGCACGTTGCGCCGCTTGTATTCGTCCACCGTCATCCCGTAGTGCGCGGCGCGCGCCTTCAGCACGTCCTCGGTCCACATCGCGGTGTCAAAGACGGCGTCCGGATGCAGCACGTTCACGCGGATGCCGTCCGCGCCCCATTCGAGCGCTGCGACGCGCGCGAGCTGGTTGACGCCCGCCTTCGAGGCCGAGTAGGCCACGGCGCCCGGGCCGGGGGCGGGGACATTCTTCGAGCCGACGATGACGACGCGGCCGCCGCGGGGCGCGAGCTTCAGCAGGGGATGGCACTCGCGCATCACGGCGAGGTTGGCGTCGAGGTTGACTTGCATGACCTTGCGCCACTCGTCCATCCTGAGCTCGGCGATCCGCGCCCCGCCCGGGAAGATCCCGGCGCTGAGGATCAGCATGTCGAGCCCGCCAAACGCGCGGACAGCGGCTTCGAGGGAGCTGGCGACATCGCTTTCGACGGTGACATCGCGGCGTAGCCCCAGGAAATCCGCGCGTTTGTCAGCGCCCTCAATTTTCGGGTCGAGGTCGAGGCCGACGACGGCCGCGCCGCGCGCGAGCAAGGCCTCGACGCACGCCCTGCCGATGCCGGAGGCGGCGCCCGTCACCAGCGCGACCTCTCCGGCGAACACGGGGGGCTCTCCGCCCCTGCGGAGCTTGGCCTGCTCGGGCTCCCAGTATTCGACGTCGAAGATGTCCTTCGCGGACAGCGCCTGGTAGCCGCCGAGCAGCGTCGCGCGCTCGATCACGTCCATCGTGTGAGAGTAAAGATCGGCGGCGATGGCGGCGTCCTTGGCGGTGCGGCCGAGCGCGCACATGCCGAGCTCGGGATCGAGCACCACCCGCGGCGCGGGATCGAGCATGGTCTTCGGTTCTTTTGCCAGCGGCGCGTGCTCGTCGAAGTAGGCGCGGTAGGCCCGCGCGTAGCTGTCGACGTCGCGCCCGAGCAGCGGCAGGCGCTTGGTGTGGATCGCGTGGTCGGGAGTCGCCGGCCCCTGTTGCGAAACCTTTGCGATATCGGCGCGCCGGACGAACGCGAGGGTGCGCGCATCGTCGCGCGTTGCCATGACCATCGGCGCGCCGGCCGCGCACGAGACCTCGCGCCGCAGCTCGGCGATTTCCCTGCGGCGCGTGACCCTGGAAATGCCGTCGGGGGAGTGCTTCAACTCCCACGCGCCGTGCTGCGCCAGATAGCGTTCGGCCCGATCGACGAGACGGATCATGCGCTCGTACGATTCGCGCGCGGTTGCGCCGAACGAGAAGATGCCGTGCTTGAGGAGCACCATGCCGATCGTGTTGCCCGACGCGTGGCGCGGAAAGAGCTCGGCGCAGAGGCGCGCGAGGCCGAAACCCGGCATGACGTAGGGGATGATCACGACCTCGCTGCCGTAAATCTCGGCGATCCGCCGCTCGCCCTCTTTCGTGTTGGTCACCGCGAGCACCGCGTCGGCATGGGTGTGGTCGACGAACTTGTGCGGCAGCAGCGCATGCAGCAGGGCCTCGACCGAGGGCGCCGGCGCTCCGGCGCGCGTCACATGGGTGGCGAACTCGTTCACGATCTGCGCATCGCTCACTGATTCGAGCCGCGCGAGCCTGCGAAGATGCGCCAGCCGCACCGGCGCGAAGCCGACCTCATCGATCGTTGCGAGGTCGCCGCCGCTCCCCTTGACGTAGAGGATGTCCTCCTCCTCGCCGAAGAGATTGCGCTCCCTGATCTTGACCGACGTATTGCCCCCGCCATGCAGGACGAGCGAGGAATCGCGCCCGAGCAGCCGCGAGGTATAGACGCGCTGCGCGAGGTCACCCTCGAAGCGCGCGGCTTCCTCGTTATTCCACAGGCTTTGCATGGGGTGACCGCCCCGGGCGCCTGTTACGCGGCGCGGGCCCGCTCGCTCTTGAGCGTGAGGTAGTAATCGTAGGCCTGCTTCGGGTTCATGAGCTCGTGCACAACCTTGCCCACGGCCTGGATCATCGCCGCCGGCGCCTCCGACTGGAAAATGTTCCGCCCCATGTCCACGCCCGCCGCCCCCTGGCGCACCGCGTTGTAGGCCATGGTGAGCGCGTCGAGCTCGGGCAGCTTCTTGCCGCCGGCCATGACGATCGGAACCGGGCAGGCCGCCGTCACCCGTTCGAAGCCCTCGGCGCAGTAGTAGGTCTTGATGACCTGCGCGCCGAGCTCCGCGCAGATGCGCGTGGCGAGCCCGAGGTAGCGCGCGTCGCGCGTCAATTCCTTGCCGACCGCCGTCACACCCATCGTCGGGATGCCGTAGCGCAGGCCCACGTCCACGAGCCGCGTCATGTTGTGCACCGACTGCGTCTCGAACTCGCCGCCGATGAACACCTGCACGGCCATGGCCGACACGTTCATCCGGACGGCGTCGTCGATGTCCACGGCGATCTGCTCGTTCGACAGCTCCTTCAACGTGCTCGGCCCCCCGCTCGCGCGCATCACGACGCCCCCGCCGAAGGCGGCCGGAATCGTCGAGCGCAGGATGCCGCGCGTGCACATGAGCGCGTCGGCGTAGCCGAGCAGCGGCACGATCGTGAGATCCACGCGCTCCAGGCCCGTCGTGGGCCCGAGAAAGTAGCCGTGGTCGATCGCCAGCATGACCGTGCGCTCGGTCTCGGGGCGAAAGACGCGCGCAAGCCGGTTGCGCATGCCCCAGTCGAGCTGGTGCGCGCCCTTGAGGAAGAAGCCCTCGTGGCGCGCGGGAGTCTCGGGAAAGTAGCTCTTGGTTTCCTTCACGTCTTCGATGTCGGCCATTGAATGACTCCTGATTCAATTGGCGCGCGTTGGAACGGACAGGATGCCCGCCGCTTGACGCGCGCACCCAAAACCAAGCGGAGCGCCGCTTTCAATGCCAATTCTATAATGTCCAGCGTGACCGAGTCGCCCTTATTTAGCGTGCGGGAGGTCAACTGGCACGCGAACGAGAATGCGCTGCGCGCAATCCGCAGGAAGGTCTTCGCCGAGGAGCAGCACGTTGCCGAGGAGCCCGAATGGGACGGGGAGGACGAGTTCATGGAGGCGGGGATACCCCACGTCCTGATGTCGCGCCCCACTCAGACCGGTGAACAGTGAACGGTGAACAGTGAACAGCGAGGGACGGCCACCCAGGGTAAACGCATCCTTCCGTTCACCGTTTACCGTTCACTCCGCGGAAATACGCGGATCCAGCGCGAAGCGCCGTTCCGTATTTCCGATGGACACGCCGCGCGCGCCGAACGCGCGCTCGATGAACACGACTTCGTTGTTGCGGCCGATGAGCAGCACGGTGGAAGCCCGCGTGCCGTAGCGGTCTCCGGCGACGAAGGAAGCCGAAAGCTCGCGTTCGCGCTGCAGCCCGACGCCGGTGTCGGGCAGCTCCGCATCCGGGGCCGGGCTGCGATCGGCGAGAATCTCGAACAGCTCGGTGGTCAGCCGGACTTCGTCTGCCACAAGCAGCCCGGCAAGCCGAAGCTTCCCTTCTCTCACCTTCGGCCAGGGCGTGTCCATCAGGTGGTTGCTCAACCCGTGAACGCCAGGGGCGATTTCCCCGACGCCGGCGGCGCGATTCGAGCACCAGAAGAGGCGCTCGAGCGTTCCCGCGATGAGGGTGTAGCCGCCGTAATCCCCGGCGGCGGTCATAGCGCGCTCCAGATAAGCGCGGGGATCTTCCGTCCCGCGGAGGAAGCCTGCCGTCAGCTCCCCGCGCGAGCGCGGGAAGCTCTTCCTCGGCACGCCGTCGCGGAAATTGGTCACCGCCGCGATGCGGCCGGAAAGGGTGAGGGCGAGCCAACTGCCGCCTTTTTCGAGGTCGCGGCCGCCGAAGATGCGGGGATCATCCCGCCAGAACTCGGCCGCGGCGCTCGGGCGCTCGTACGCCTCGTCGCGGTTTGCCGCGAATACCAGCGGGTATTCCGGGTGCGCACGCCAGGCGAGGAGGATCAGGCACATCGGCGAAAGCCAGGGATAAACTGATTAGGTGACTGAGTGATTGAGCGACTGAGAGCGCTCGAAGCACTCCATGTGCCGCGGGGTGCCCGGCAGGAGAAATTCCTGCACGTTGATCCGGGCGACCGCCTCGGCGAGCTGCCACTCGAATTTCGATTCGTCCACGACCTTCTCATAGACCTCCATCCAGAGATTGGGTTCGCCGCGTTTCTTCATGAGCTGTCCCGCGATGCCGGTCGCCTTCCGCACCGCGGCGATCAGCTCCCTGATGCGCGGCTCGCAGGCGGCTGCCTTGGCGGGATCGACGCGGTAGTAGATGTAGTAAGAACAAGTCATCGCATCACCAGTCACGAATCACGCTGTTTCAAAAGCGTACGGCAGCGAGAGCAGCTTCAGGACCGGTCCGCCGGGCGCCTTCCAGCGTACGTCGCCGCCTTCGGCGGCCGCGATCTGGATCACGGCGAGCACATCATGGCCGCCCTCGGGCGAGCGCGCGGCGTTGACGATCATGCCGCACGACTGCTCGCCGGTGGCGGGCGAGTAGAGCCTGTCGCCCGGTTGCGGGCGCTCCTCACCGGCGATGTTCGCGAGATACGTGCGCTGCTTGAGCGTGCCGCGGTAGTGCATGCGCGCGACGATCTCCTGGCCCGGGTAGCAGCCCTTGGTGAAGCTCACGCCGCCGACGAGATCGAGATTCGCCATCTGCGGCACGAGCTCCTCCCGGGTCGCGGCGGTGATCGTCGGGATGCCCGCGCGGATGTCGAGCCAGTCCCAGTATTCGGGTTCCGCCGGCTGCGCTTGGCCCGCCAGGGATTCGACGAGGCTCGGCGCCTTGTTTCCGGGGGCGATGACCTCGAACCGGCCGATAGGGAGGGCGATGATGGTTGTCCCGTCCGCGTGCACGACCTCGTGCGCGGCGTGCGGCGCCTGACCGAAGCAGCGCTCGACGACAGCCGCTGCATCCTCGCCGGCGATGCCGATCGCGATCCACTCGTTCGATACGTCGGCGGCCTTCACCTTGGAGCGGAGGATGAACTTGGTGAGCTGCCTCTGGATCGGCTCTCCCAGGGCCGATGGCAGTTGCATGAAGAAGTCCTCACCCGACCGCCACAGCAGGAAAGTCGCGAGCATGCGGCCCTTGGGCGTGCAGTAGGCGCCGTAGGTGCTCCTGTCCCGCGCGAGCGCCGCGACGTCGCAGGTGAGCTGGCTGTGCAGGAACGACTGCGCGTCCGCGCCGGAGAAGACGATCAGTCCGTGGCCGGTGAGGGCAATCGAATACGCCATTGAAAGCACCAAAACTTCCGCAATTTGTCGGAAAAGACGCCCCGGCGCTGAACACGGCGGTTGTAATTCTCCAGTGCCGCGCGATTTTGCGCGAGGGAGCCCTTCCGGCTCCGGATACGCCGGCGCTGCAAATCCAGTCGAGGCGCTTTGGGCAAACTAGGCACGCTGGAAGCTGCGTTCGGGTTGCCAGCACGGGCACAAGGAAGCAGCTCACGCGCTTCAATGTGATTCAGGCGCGCTGATTGTCGTCCAAATCTGCCGCTCGCGCAAAAAAGCGCCGCTGCCTTTGGGTAAGGTCCCGCGGTTGAGAGGTTTCGTGTCGAATTGTGGTCGCGCGTGTCGCAGGTATGGACAGTTCAACTGCAGCGAGCGAGGGCCCCGTGCGCGGGGCTTCGGACGTGACGGAATGCCTGAGAAAACAGCGAATTGATGCACGGGGCGCGTGAAATCTATCATTTTGTTAGATTTTTTCTTCTCCAAGACCATGATTCTACGTCGCTAATAGCCCCTGTGGATAACCGCCGTTGACGCACAATCTGGCACACTGGCTGCAACAAGAGCACGCGGGAGGAGGCGGAAAAGCAAGGGCGCCTTCTTCCCGGACAGGGGGGCGTTCGTGGCGAGCGAGCCGTCGGTTGGCGCGGGATCCTTTGCGTGGGGGTTGCAGCGCATCTGCGAGCTTCACCGAATCCCTTTCGCCCCGGCGCTGGCGCTGCAGCAGTTTCCGCCGCCCTACGACCTGCGATCGCTGCGGCAGGCGGCGCAGGCCGCGGGCCTGAAATGCAGCCTCCGGGACGTGCGGCTGGAAGAGTGGCGGAAGCTGCCCACGCCCTTCGTCGCGGCTGTTTCTTCGCCTGGCCAGCCGGCATCACTTGCGGGCCCGCCTCCGGGGGAGCGCGGGAGGGATTGCCGGCTGGCCATCGTTTTGGGCTGCGACGGCGCGGGGGTCTCGTTACTCGAGGAGGGCGCGCCGGAACCCGTGTCGATCGCGCTCGAGCCGTTCGCCGCGCGCTGCCTCGGCAAGGTCCTCTTGTTCTCGCCGGCCACGCCTGCGCCGAGCGACGAAGATGCCGCGTCGAGCACGAAGCCCGAGTTCGGGTTCCGCTGGTTCCTGCCCGAGCTACTCCGCCACCGCGCGATCTGGCGCGACGTGCTGCTCGCTTCGCTCGCGATCCAGTTGATGGCGCTCGCCACCCCGGTCTTCACCCAGATCGTCATCGACAAGGTCATCGTCCACCAAACCGTGAGCACCCTCGCGGTCATCGGCATCGCGCTCGGGATATTCATCGTGTTTACCGCGGCGATGAGCTGGGTGCGGCAGTACCTGGTGCTCCATACCGGCAACCGCATCGATGCAGTCCTGGGGTCTCAGGTTTTCGAGCATCTCTTCAAGCTGCCGCTGCGCTATTTCGAGCGCCGCCCG
>Ga0073934_10002905_pt1 | contig 33427 bp, 31 predicted proteins | sample LarsenN4metaG_FD_76834 | JGI IMG/M metagenome (GOLD analysis project Ga0073934, IMG submission 76834) | Hot spring sediment bacterial and archeal communities from British Columbia, Canada, to study Microbial Dark Matter (Phase II) - Larsen... ...
AATCGCCGGCCGGCATGTTGGAGATCAGCTTTGAAGATTTGTTCGCGGGCGGATCGATCTTGGAAGATCAACACGGGTCTTCCGTGATCGATTCGGAGGAAGCGCCGCTCGCCGGCAAGCCGCCAAAAGAATTTCAAGCCGAGGGCGAGCCTGCCGACGAGGAGGCGTCGTTCTTTGCTGTTGACGATATTTTGCGGCAGGAGCTTGACGACAGTTTCAGCAGTTCGGTCACCACGATTGACGATGACACCAGAACGGCTGTGTCGCCCGAGGATCACGCGGGCGCGACGCCGTCTGAAATGGATTTGCCTTACGTCGACGTTCATGAAATTCTCCAACAAGACGGCGCGGCGCCCGGCATTCAGCTTGTCGATGAGCCAACGGCTGCGAACGAGCCGCTTCAGGCGCCGGCGGCCAGCGCTCGTGAAAACGGCAGCTCAACAGGCATTCGGAGTGATTACGGCCGGCGCGAATCTCACTCCGCGCCGGAACGCAAACGCGACGGCGCCAATGGTTTGGCGCCAAGCCGGCGGCGTGAAGACGAGCGGGAACACTTGTTGATTGCGGGATTGCGCCATTATAAAAATCAGCGGTTTCAGGAAGCCATCGCCGAATTCGAAAATGCCATTCGCCTGTATCCGGATTTCAAAGAGGCCTACAGCATTCTCGGCAACGCCTATTTTCGCAACCGCATGTTTGACGCCGCAGCCAAGGCTTATACGCGGGTCAAAGAAATGGATCCATACGACACGACGGCGTATGAGAACATGGGGGTGATTTACGCCAATCGCGGCGATTTTTTAGACGCCATGAAGGAATGGCAGCGGGTGCTGGAAATCGACCCCAATCGCGATGATATTCGCCGTAAAATCGAGCGCGCCAGCCGCATGGTGACGCGCAAGGCGGTCGCATAAATTTGTATTGACTTTTATTTAATCCCCATGTATATTTCTAAATCGAATTGGTGTGTGGTTCGAAAGTATCAGGAGTGAACCATGGAAGGTATTCAGGTGTCTGTAGAAAAAGCAGGCTTGCACAACAATATCGCCGTGATCAAGGTCGGCGGCTATATCGACACGACCACGTCGGCCGAGCTGGAGCATTCTTTGGATGCCCTGCTCAAGGCGGGAACGTACAACATTATTATTGATCTCGGCAACGTCGATTACATCAGCAGCGCGGGATGGGGCATTTTCATCAGCGAAATCAAGGGCATTCGCGAAAAAGGCGGCGATTTGAAACTGGTCCGCATGATTCCGGATGTCTACGAGGTTTTCGAGCTGTTGGAGTTCCATTATATTTTGCGCGCGTTCGACACGATTGAAGAAGCTGTCGGCGATTTTGACCGCGGCGGCATGGCCGCCTCTTTCAGCAAACCGCAGCCGGCGGCAACGCATCATGCAACGGCGAAAAGCGACGGCCATGGCCGCGGCGTGATTGCGCCGGCCGGTCGTTCCGATGTCGCCACCGCCGAAGTGTTCGCCCCGATGCCGGAGGCCAGAACGGCGCCCAGCCTGGATGAGAAAATCCGCCAAATCGTGCGCGATAACCCGGAAGCCGGGACGCTGAAAATCAAGCAAATGCTCAGCACGGCGCGCTACGGCGGTTTAAAAATCAGTTGGTGGGACGTGCGCCGGCGTTTGAAAGATTTGGGACTCGATTCCAAATCCAAGCGGCTGGAATATTACAAAAGCGTGTAAGAGCAGAAAAGTTTTTTTATGGACTTGCGCCCCTGCCATCGTGACCCCGGCTTTGAAGGCAAGCCGAACGCGGGCAGGGGTTTTTAGTTTGTGGGCGGAATTTTCTTGTTGCGAACTTGTGAAAAATGTGATACTTTAGTCAATGCCACGCCGCTTAAAGTTTGCACTGATATTCGCGCCGGAAGCTCTGGACCACCTTGATGCTATTCCGCGTAAGTATCATCGGCTTATTCAGAACACTATTGATGAGCAGTTGAGTTATACGCCATTAGATGAGACCCGCAATCGTAAGCCTCTAGAACAACCCGCCCCGTTTGAAGCCACGTGGGAACTTCGCTTCGGGCCAAATAATCGCTTTCGCGTGTTTTACGACGCAGACCCCGAAGAAAAGAAGGTATCGGTGTTGGCCATTGGCATCAAAGAAGGAAGCCGACTATTTATCGGTGGAGAGGAGTTTGAGCTATGAAAGTTGTGCCTGTAGCTGACGTGAAAGCGCGGTTGAACGCTTATTTGGAAGAATGTGAGACGAATGGACCGGTGGTCATCACAAGAAAGGGGAAAGCCGTAGCAGTCCTGCTTGTTCCATTTGATGATGACGACTTGGAGCGTCTGCTTTTGTCACGTTCCGCACGCTTTCAAGCCTTGTTGAATAAATCGCGACGAAGCATCAGGTCCGGCCGAGGGCTATCACGTCATGAGTTTTGGAAAGCAGTCAGGCAACGCAATCAGAGGCGCGTTAGCCAAAAGTCAATATAGATAAGCGTTGATTTGCACGGCCAAGTCTATTTACAAAAACCTTGTGAGGAGTGCGATGGGAAATTACACGCATTTAAACCCGCCTCAACGCGGCGAAAAAATTCACATGAAAAACGGCCGGCTTGTTGTGCCGGATCAGCCGATCATCCCGTTTATCGAAGGCGACGGCACCGGGCCGGATATTTGGCGCGCCAGCCAAACGGTGTTCGACGCGGCGGTGGCCAAAGCCTACGGCGGCAAACGCCGCATCGTCTGGTTTGAAGTTTTTGCCGGTGAAAAATCATTGCAAGTTTATGGTGAAACTGTCTGGCTGCCGGATGATACGCTGGCGGCGATTAAAGAGCATTTCGTCGCGATTAAAGGCCCGCTGACCACGCCGGTTGGCGGCGGCATTCGCAGCTTGAACGTCGCCCTGCGCCAGATGATGGATCTTTATGTCTGCCTGCGGCCGGTGCGTTATTTTCAAGGCGTGCCCTCGCCGGTGAAACGGCCGGAGCTGGTCGACATGGTCATCTTTCGCGAGAACACCGAAGATATTTATGCCGGCATCGAATACATGTCCGGCACGCCGGAAGCGAAAAAGATCATCGCGTGGCTGCAAACCGAAATGGGCGTGAAAAAAATTCGTTTCGCGGAAACTTCGAGCATCGGCATCAAACCGGTCTCGAGCGAAGGCAGCAAACGTTTGATTCGCGCCGCCATTCGCTATGCGATCGCGCATCACCGCAAGTCAGTGACGTTCGTGCACAAGGGCAACATCATGAAATTCACCGAAGGCGCGTTTCGCGATTGGGGTTATGAGCTTGCCAAAGAAGAATTTTCGGATAAAGTCGTCAGTTGGGAAGAGTGCGGCGGCAATCCACCCGCCGGAAAAATTTTGATTAAAGACGTCATCGCGGATGCATTTCTCCAGCAGATTCTCACGCGCCCGGCGGAGTATGACGTCATCGCCACGATGAACCTCAACGGCGATTATATTTCCGATGCGCTGGCCGCGCAAGTCGGCGGCATCGGCATTGCGCCCGGCGCCAACATCAATTACGACAGCGGCTACGCCATCTTCGAAGCCACCCACGGCACCGCGCCGAAATACGCCGGCCAGGACAAGGTCAATCCCGGCTCGATGATTCTTTCCGGCGTGATGATGCTCGATTACCTCGGCTGGACCGAAGCCGCGCGCCTGATCGAGACCGCGATCGAAAAAACCATTCAGCAAAAAGTCGTGACTTATGATTTTGCCCGCTTGATGGAAGGCGCCAAAGAAGTGAAGTGCTCGGAATTTGGCAAGGCGATTGTGGGAAACATGTAATTGATATGTAGGGAGGCGGTATATGCATTTTAGAATTTCTACAATCGAGAAACTTGGTGAAACGTTTATTCGTTTTGGAGAAGCTTCGGTTATTGGAGGGACGGCAACATTATTTGTGCAGAATTTTTCCGTCGTTGTTTCACTTGGGGGAATTTTCGGCGGCACAATGTTTATATGGGTCGGTCTTTTAATTTTTGATGGGGCAGATCAATGGGGAAGAAGATCACCAGAAACACAATTCAAGGAGATTGTCTCATGAAGACTCCGGATCAAATAGCCATGTGGTATGCGATTGCCATGGGGATTGTTTTTGTTTTTGTTGTTGGATCAGCATTATTTGTGGTATGGAGCAGCAAAAAAGGGAAAAAGACTTCTTAAACCCAGACTGTATATTCTCTTGTTTGATGCTTTACAGCCGCCAATTTGCCGACAAAAGCCATGTCAGTTGAACAATCTTATCTTTTGGCAATGGGAATTCTTATCTTTTTTGCCATCGCTGCTGTCGTTTTCTTCGAGTGGCATGCGAGAAAGAAAATGGAAGTGGAAAACAAACGAGTGGAAGATTGGTCCAAATGACAAGTACCTCGTTATGCCAAGTCGCGACTTAATTATCATCATCGATTTCGGCTCGCAGTACACGCAGCTCATCGCCCGGCGCGTGCGGGAGTTGGGCGTGTATTCCGAGATCAAATCGTGTGACACGCCGGTTGACGAGTTGCTGCGCGCCCGGCCGGCCGGCATTATTTTCTCCGGCGGCCCCAATTCCGTTTATGATCCCGGCGCGCCGAGCATCGAGGTGAAAATTTTTCAACACGGCACGCCGATTCTCGGCGTGTGTTACGGCCAGCAGTTGATGACGCATTTGCTCGGCGGCAAGGTGGTTTCCGCGCCGGAGCGGGAATACGGCTCGGCGCAATTGGAAATCAAGACGCCAGACCTGCTCTTTCAAAACGTAAATAAAACCACGACGGTTTGGATGAGCCACGGCGATTTTGTCGAGAAATTGCCTCTTGGCTTTGTGCCGCTCGCGACAACCAAGAACTCGCCGTTCGCCGCGATTGCCCATCTGCAAAAGAAACTTTTCGCCATTCAGTTTCATCCCGAAGTCGCGCACACCGCCGAAGGCCGGAAAATTTTGCACAATTTTGTTTTCAGCATTTGCGGCTGCTCGGCGAGCTGGTCGCCGGAGAATTTTGTCGAAGCTGCCGTGTGCAAGATTCGCGAGCAGGTCGGCGAGGCGCAGGTGATCTGCGGGCTTTCCGGCGGCGTCGATTCCGCGGTGACGGCGAAACTTTTGCAGCGCGCGATTGGCAAGCAACTGCACTGTGTCTTTGTCGATCACGGCTTGCTGCGCAAAAACGAGGGCGCGCAAATTCGCGCGGCGTTTGTGGAACATTTTGGCGAGGCGTTCATCGCGGTCGAAGCCTCGTCGCTCTTTTTGGAAAAATTGCGCGGCGTCGTCGATCCCGAAATCAAACGCAAAATCATCGGCGAGCAATACATTCGCGTGTTCGAAGCCGAGGCGTGCAAAATCCCCGGCGTCAAATTCCTCGCGCAGGGCACGCTGTATCCCGATGTCATCGAAAGCGTCTCGCCGCGCGGTGGCCCGTCGGTGACGATCAAAACGCATCACAACGTCGGCGGCCTGCCGGAGAAAATGCACTTGCAGCTCGTCGAGCCGCTGCGCGAGCTGTTCAAAGACGAGGTGCGCAACTGTGGCCGCGTCCTCGGTTTGCCGGAAAATATTCTCGGCCGCCATCCGTTCCCCGGCCCCGGTTTGGCCGTGCGCATTTTGGGAGAAATCACGCCGGAACGTTTGCGCTTGCTGCGTGAAGCCGACGCGATTTTTATTGAGGAATTGAAGCGCAGCGGCTGGTACGATCAAGTGTGGCAGGCGTTCGCCGTGTTGCTGCCGGTGCAGTCAGTCGGCGTGATGGGCGACAACCGCACCTACGAAATGACCATCGCCCTGCGCGCCGTCAATTCGGTCGACGGCATGACCGCCGATTGGGCGAAACTGCCGCACGATTTGTTGACGCAGGTTTCGTCGCGTATCACCAACGAAGTGCGCGGCGTCAATCGCGTGGTGTACGACATCAGCTCGAAGCCGCCGAGCACGATTGAATGGGAGTAGCTTGGAATCCGGACCAGTTTGTTGTGAATTTTTCTTGCATTTTTAGTGGGGAGTTCATATTTTGCCGACGTACCAGCGGTCTCGGTTTGGCTAACCGTATGCGTAAAATTCAAATCCCGAATTCGTTTCAAATTGCCGCCACTAATTTACGATGGCAGGTGTGATATGAAAATCTCGATACCACAAAATTCAAGCGCTGATTCATCCCAATCCACTCAGTTTAAAGAGAATCTCTCGCAGAACGGTGGACAAGATGATGAGTTCGTTAACCAAAACCATATTCAACCACAGTATGGTTGGGGAAAGTGCTACGGAAATAATGGATGGTGTGGATGCGGGCAATTCCAAGCGCAGCCAGGTAATAGCTGGTGGTGCAAGTGTGGCCATCATTATGATGAACATGGTTCGTGACGGCAATTAGGCGTAGAAAAATTTCATACCAAGGATATTATATTACAGGAGGAATCACCATGTGTGGCATCGTCGGTTATCTCGGCAAAAAACCGATTGTCCCGGTTTTAATCGAAGGCCTCAAGCGGCTGGAGTATCGCGGGTACGATTCCGCCGGTATCGCGACCCTTTCGAATGGCCAAATCAATCTCATCAAACAGGCGGGAAAAATTTCCAATCTCGAAGCGCTGTTGGCGGATAAGCCGCTCAACGGCTCGGCCGGCATTGCGCATACACGCTGGGCGACGCATGGCGTGCCAAATTCGCAAAACGCGCATCCGCACACGGATTGCCAGGGCAAGATCGCGCTGATTCACAACGGCATCATCGAAAATTATTCGGTGATCAAAACCGATTTGATCTCCAAAGGCCACGAATTTAGAACGCAGACCGATACCGAAGCGCTGGTGCATTTGATCGAGGAGTTTTATAAAAACGGCATGACGTTCGAGGAAGCCGTGCGCGCCGCGCTCACGCAGGTGGAAGGCACGTATGGCATCGCCGTGGTGTGCAGCGACGAGCCGGAGGTGATCATCGCCGCGCGCAAGGGCAGCCCGCTGGTCGTCGGACACGGTGACGGCGAGAATTTCGTGGCCTCGGATGTTTCGGCGATTATCGATCATACCAAGCAAGTCAGTTACCTCGACGACGACGAAATGGCGGTGGTGCGCCGGGACGGCATTGAAGTGAAAACCATCAGCAATCTGCCGGTGCAAAAGCAGGTCGAACAAATCGCTTTCGATCTCGAGCGCATCGAAAAAGGCGGCTACGATCATTTCATGTTGAAGGAGATCATGGAGCAGCCGCGCACGATCAAAGACGCGATGCGCGGCCGGTTGATCAAAGACGAAGGCATCGCGCGTCTCGGCGGCATGCGCGACGTGATGGACGCCTTGCTGAATGCCAAACGTTTTCTCATCACCGCCTGCGGCACCTCGTGGCACGCCGCGTTGATCGGCGAGTACATGCTCGAGGAATTTGTGCGCGTGCCGGTCGAAGTCGAGTACGCCAGCGAATTTCGCTATCGCGATCCGGTGATTGAAGAGAACAACGTCGTCATCGTCATCAGCCAATCCGGCGAAACCGCGGATACGGCGGCGGCATTGCGCGAGGCCAAACGCAAAGGCGCGACGGTGATCGGCATCTGCAATGTCGTCGGCTCGACCATTGCGCGCGAAGTTCACGCCGGCGCCTACATACACGCCGGACCGGAAATCGGCGTGGCGTCGACGAAAGCGTTCACCTCGCAGGTGACGCTGCTGGCGCTGATCACGCTGTTTTTGGCGCGGCACCGAAACATGTCGGCTGCCAAAGGCGCGGAGATCGTGCAGGCGATGGCGGCGCTGCCCGAGAAAGTTGAAAAGATTCTCGGCTTGCGCGAAGAGATCAAAAAGATCGCGCAAATTTACCACCACAACAGCAACTTTCTTTATCTCGGCCGCGGCTATAATTTTCCGGTGGCGCTGGAAGGCGCTCTGAAATTGAAGGAAATTTCCTATATTCACGCCGAAGGCTATCCGGCGGCGGAAATGAAACACGGTCCGATCGCGCTGATCGACGACAACATGCCGGTGGTTTTCGTCGCCACCAAAGATTCGACCTACGACAAGATCGTCAGCAATATCGAAGAAGTGCGCGCACGGCACGGCCGGGTGATCGCCATTGCCACCGAGGGCGACGACGAGATCAAAACACGCGCCGATCACGTGATTTACATTCCGCCGACGCAGCAGATGCTGATGCCGATTTTGACGATCATTCCGCTGCAGTTGCTGGCTTATTACATCGCGATTTTGCGCGGCTGCGACGTCGATCAACCGCGCAATCTCGCCAAAAGCGTGACCGTAGAATAAAACATGGAAAACTACATTTTTCGCGCTCGCAAGATGACGTGGGTCGCCGCCGTTTTTTGTTTTTTCCTTTCAGCGATGGCGACGGCCCAGGAAAGATCGGCGCTGCGCTCAACGGCGGAAGTGGAAACGCAGTTCAAGCAAGGCGTGGATTTCTTCAATGCCGGCCGCTATGAGGAAGCGCTGGCGGTCTGCGACGGCTTGCTGCAAGGCGAGGCGAAGCATCAGCGCGTGGCGGCGGCGCTTTACATGCGGGCGCGGTCGGCGTATCAGCTTGGCCGTTACGAAACGGCGCGCGCGGCGCTCGATGACTTGGAGCGGGATTTCCCGAAAAGCAATTACATGCAGCACGGCCAGGCCTTGTTGGGGATGATTGCTTTTCAAAAAGAGGAATATTTGGAAGCTGCCGTTGAATTTCTGTTGGTGATTGAAACCGGACGCAATGTAACGCTGCGCAGCCAGGCCATGGAATGGCTGCGGGTCGTTCTGGACGACTATCTGCCCCTCAACGATTTGCGGCGTTTGCGCAAAAGCTACGCCGGGCCGAAAGGCACGCCGTACGTCGTGCTGGCGTTGGCGCGCGACGAGATGGCGTCGGGCATTCGCGAAAGCGGTGAAAAACTGATCGACGATTTTTTGCGCGCCAATCCCGACACGCCGCTGCGCGCCGAGCTTGAAGAACTGCGCAAAACCGGCGGCGAACCGCTTGTCAAGGCGGTGCGCGTCGGCATCGTCCTGCCTTTGAGCGGCATCGACGCTGACGCCGGCGTGGGCGTTTATAACGGCATCAAATACGCTCAGCTCACGAGCGGCACGAATAACGGCGGTCCGGCCATTGAGTTCGTCGTGCGCGATTCGGAAAGCAGCCTGCTCAACGCGTTGAAAGTTACGCAAGAGCTGCTCGATGATCCGGCCGTGGTGGCGATCATCGGCGAAGTCGACAATGCCGCCACCACTGCGGCCGCGGCGCTGGCCAACGCCAAAGGCGTTCCGTTTTTGGCTCCGGTGGCCACGGAAAACGGCATCGGCGCGTTGGGCGAAAATGTTTTTCAGCTCAATGCCGATCGCGAGCGCAAGAGCCGGGCCTTGGCCGAATATGCCTACAAATTTTTAAACGCGCGCACCTTTGTCACCATCGCGCCGCAGGATGATTACGGCCAGCAGATGGCCGATGCTTTCAGTGCCGCGATCGACAGCCTCGGCGGCGAAATCTTCGCCCAGAAATGGTATTACGGCGAGCCGCAGGATCTCGGCCGCTCGTTTAAAGCGATTCGCGCCGCCGCCTTTCGCCGCGCCCATAAAGATTCGCTGCAGCTCAAGCTTTTTCCGGCGGGAGCAGCGTCAAAAATCATGGACGCTGAAGAAGTCAACATTCCGGTGACGAATCTCAATGCGATTTTCATGCCGTTGCACCAGGAAGACATTCGCTTGGTGGCCGGGCAGCGCGCCTACTTCAATCTGCAAAGCGCCATCATCGGCGGCGAGTATTGGTATTTGCCTGATTTGGAAAAGAACCGGGAACTGCAGCGTTACGTCGACGGCGCCATCTTCGCGAGCGATTATTTTATCGATGTTGAAAATGAGCGCTACAAGCAATTTCGCAACGACTTCCGCACCCGCATGGGAACGACGCCGGAGAAGTGGGAGCTTCTGGGCTACGACGCGGCGAATCTGCTGTTCAAGGCCATTCAACAAGGCGGCCGCAAGCGCAGCCAGCTTCGCGAGACGCTCGCCAAGATCGATAACTTTGTCGGCATGAAAGGCGAAATTGCGCTTAACAATCCCGCCCAAGTCAACAGCAAGGTGAATATTTTGCAAATCCGCGGCGCGCAGATCGTCAAGTTGCGTTAGGCTTTTGCGCAGCAAAAGTTAGAAAAAAGTAGGGGCTCAATAAAAGCAAAACGATTTGGGCAAAACTATTAAAAGACAATTTTTAACAATGGTCTTGCCCTAAATAGTCTTGCCTTAAAAATAAGCCATTCTCGGCGTTCAGAAATTTTCCTAAAATTCCTCAACCATTCCGTCTTCGCCTGTTTGTTCAATAGGTCATGGTTAATTTCGAGGCGGCGGCTTTATCCGCGAGCACGAAGGCGTAGCGATGCAACTGCACGATCGTTGCCGGCCACTTCGCTGTGATGGGGCCTTCGCAGGTCGCAGCAATCGCCTCGGCTTTGTTTTCACCGCTCGCCAGCAGCAACAATTCCTTTGCGTCCATAATCGTGCCCACGCCCATGGTGATGGCGTATTTCGGCACTTCGTCCGGATTCTTAAAGAACCGCGCGTTGGCCTCGCGCGTCGTGCCGGTGAGTGTTTTAATGCGCGTGCGCGAGCCGAGTGAGGAGCCAGGCTCATTGAACGCGATGTGGCCGTTGGCGCCGATGCCGAGAATCTGCAAATCAATCCCGCCGGCTTTTTCAATTTGCGCTTCGTACCACTCGCAAAACGCGTCGATGTCTTTTGCCATGCCCATCGGAATGTGAACGAAGCGGCGATCGACGTTGATGTGCTTGAAGAGATTTTCCCACATGAAATAGTGATAGCTCTGATCGTGCTCCGGCGGCAGGCCGACGTACTCATCCAAATTGAACGTGGTGACTTTGGAAAAATCCAGGCCTTCATTTTTGTGCATGCGAATCAGCTCTTTGTACATACCCAGCGGTGTGCTGCCGGTGGCAAATCCCAGCACGCAATTCGGTTTTTTGCGCACCAATTCCGCCACAATGCGCGCGCCTTCTTTGCTCATTTCGTCGTAGTTCTCTTTGATATAGACCAGCATAAATTCTCCTTTCGTTCGTGTACGTGCTTGTCGTGTAACGTGATACGTGTAACGTTCTTAAAAAGAAACACCTTTTATAATTACAAAGTAACATCCAATTTGTAGACCGTTACACGTTAAACGTTACACGATTTTTAATATTTTCGTTCCGAAGCCGTCATCTCAAACACCTGCCGCAGCATTTTTTCCTGCGCGGTTGACAGCGCCAGCTTGCGCCGGGCCATGACGCGCCGGGCAACTTCCAGCGCTTTGTCGATTTCGTAAGTTTCCATGCTCTCGATGCCGCCCCAGGTGAAAGAGGGAATGAATTTATCTGGATAGCCCGCGCCGAAAACGTTGCTCATCGCGCCGACGACGGTGCCGGTGTTGAACATGGTGTTGATGCCGCACTTGGCATGATCGCCCATGATCAAGCCCACGAAGAGAAGGCCGCTGTCCACCATCTCGCCGTTGACATAAACTTTCACGGTGCTGTAATTGTTTTTCAAATCGCTGTTATTCGAATCCGCGCCGAGGTTGACCCATTGCCCGAGATAGGCATGGCCAAGAAAGCCTTCGTGCTGCTTGTTGCTGTGGCTGTGAATGATGGACTCCTCCACCTCGCCGCCGACTTTGCAGACTTCGCCGATGGAGGTGCCTTCGTAAATTTTTGCGCCCATTTTGATGGCGGATTTGGCGCCGACGAAGAGCGGGCCTTGTAGTGAAGCGTTGGCCATGATGGTCGCGCCTTCGTCAATGTAAATCGGACCCTCTTCTGCATCAAGCACGGCGCCCGGTTTGATTTCCGCGCCGGCGCCGATATAGATGTTTTTCTCTTCCAGCAGCGTGACGTTGGGATAAATTTTTCCCAGGATTTGGCCGCCGCGATTGAAATGCGCAAAATCGTTTTTAATCTGCGCAGGATTGTGATGCACCAAATCCCACGGGTAGCGAATGAACGTGCCGTCGATTTCTTCCACCGGCAAACCCTCGAACCACGCGGTGGGGATGATGCCGTCTTTAAATTGCGCCAGCGAAGAGAGACGAGTGCTGTTGATCCACGCCGCCGCGACTTCGCCATCTTTTTTCCAAACCAGATTTTGCGAGGCGGGCGCCGGCAGTTTTTCACCCAGAATAAAACGGCCGTTGATGAAAAGGCAATTCTCGGTCGGGGGTTGATTGACCGGCACGCCGGGGGTGGCTTCGCGCACCACCTCGGCGAGATAGTCGCGGCAAAAAAGATGAACGCGGCTATCAGGAAAACGACGTGCGCTTTTTTCTCGCAACAAGGAAATGCCACAACGCAGCTCATAAACCGGGCGGGTTAAAGTGAGCGGGTAGAGGCGATTGAAGTGTTCATCTTCAAAGATACAAAGACTGGGGGGCATAATTTGCCATCCTCATGATTTTGGTTTGCAATTTAGGTTGTAATGTGTTATCTTTTAGCATCAAATATTTTAGGCCCAAGACATGACTAAAAAATATTCAGCACAACTTCCCCGTGATCCGGCGGGCCGTTCTCTCATAAAAAAAGCGCTGGAAGGCTACCGCCGAATGAATCAGCTTACCGAAGAAGAGCGGCGCCGCGATCTGCCGAAAATGACCGAGGATGAATCTCGCAACGAGTATGAAGACCTTTGCGAAGTTTGGGAACATACACGCAAGCATTACCCCGATCCACAAGGCGAGGCCATACTCGATCAACTGCACATTCAATATTTAATCGAGCGCCGCCAGTTGTGGGATAAAATTGCTCTCGGATTAACCGGAAAGAGAAAGCAAAGATTTGATTATCCATAAGGCCGTCGCCGGGCGTCCGCAAGATTCAATCGATTTGCGCAACGTTATTTTCCGCCAAGGGACAAGGCTCGAACTTATCTATATTCGCCATTGGCTGAAGGAATTTTCCATTCCTTTGGAATCAGACGAAGTGCTCCATCGCTTCGAGAAAGCATGGGCTGAATGGGAACAAGCTTCCTTAAAATAATCAAATGACTCAAAGAATCAAATGATCGATTGTCCTGAACGCACCGCACGAACACAGCCCAAGCGGCCTATGTCGCGAAGGTGGTAAGTACCGCCGTATAAACTGACACACCACGCCCGCCCCGCGCTTTCCTTATCGACCGTCCAAATCCACCACTGCTCCTTGTCAAATACCGGATCGATATACAAATCGCCGTTCATCTTTTTCGGCTCCATCAGCGACATCGCCTCAAAAATAAATTATTTTACTATGGCGTTTTTTGACCAATAATGCGGGCTTTCGTCGCCGTGACCACCACGAGCAAGCCACGATAATCGGCAGAGTTAATTGTGAAAGAAAGCGCTGAAGAGCGCGGTTCATCCGTTCCGCAGTAAGAGGTTTAACCCGAATGACGATAATTCCCGTGTACATACTTGGAGGGTATTGGCGGCCATTGGCAAAAATTTTGTCGCCTGAAATCAACACACGATTTTCCCGCCGAGCCAAATCTGCAACGACATGATCCGGCACACCGCTGCCTAAACGCACATCCACGCTATCGACTTGGAAGCCGTAGTGTTCCAAAAGGCGTCGGGGGGAACGTGCAATGTCGCTGTCCGCTAATGCCGGGATTTTCATCTGCCGTTTTCAATTTTTTCGACCGCCCGAGACGCAAAACGCATCGCGGCTTGAATATCCGCACGTGTTAGCACGGGATATTCAACGATAATTTCTTCAGGCATGTAGCCTTCGGCAAGATGATCGAGAATCAGACGCACAGGAATGCGCGTTCCGGCAATGACTGGTTTACCGCCCAAAATTAGTGGATCGCGAACGATCCTGGTTTTCGTTTGTGGACGTTTTAAAGTTTTCATGTTTAGTTTCCGGCTCCATCAAAAACAGAAGAATCTTTTCAAATCCCCCACTCATATTTCTCTTTGAACTTCTTGATGCCGTTGACAATCGCTTCGGCAATGTCTTGCTGAAAGCTGGCGTCCTTGAGGAGGGCTTCTTCTTTGGGGTTGGAGAGGAAAGCCGTTTCAACCAGGATGTTGGGCATGGAAGCGCCGACCATGACGTAAAAGCCGGCTTGTTTGACGCCGCGATTGGGCAGCTTGATGCTCTGGCAAATCTCTTCCTGAATCATGGCGGCGAAGTCCTCGCTCTCGCGATTGAACGCGCTCTGCGCCATGGCGGCCAAAATAAAACTTTCTTCGCCTTCGCCGGCATACGAGCTGCTGTCCGGATCGTATTTGATGACGGCGTTCTCGCGTCTCGCCACTTCGAGCGCTTCCTCGCTGTGCGCCGGTCCCAGGATGTAGGTCGTCGTTCCATTCACCCGCCGGCTGAGATTGGAGTTGCAATGAATGCTGATAAAAATTTTGCCTTGCACCTCGTTGGCTAATTTCGTGCGTTCTCTGGGGGAAAGATAACTGTCGTTGTCTCTGGTCATGACGACCCGCGCCTCGATATTCTTTTCCAGAAGCCTTTTGACCCGCTTGGCAATGGCGAGGGTGATATCTTTCTCGCGCACGCCATTCGGGCCGATGGCGCCGGGGTCGTGCCCGCCGTGGCCGGCATCGAGCACGATGGTATCAATCAGCCACTTGCGGCGCGCGGTTTCGAGATTGCGCAAAACGTCGGTGGACAACTGATCGAGCATCGGCAAAGAGATGAGAATTTCATTGTTCAGACCGCTGATGCTGATGCGCTTCTGGTCGATGTCTTCTTTCAACTGGCAGGAAATCTGGGCGACCGCGCCGGCATATTGCGGCACCACGCGCTGCACGATGCCGGCGGGCCGGATGGAGCGCACGGCGCCTGAATCAAAGCGCGCGCCGACCACGTCGATATACAACCAGCGCTGGCTGAGGCGGGTGCTGACCTGCTTGCGGGCAAACGGCCGCGAGGTTTGCAAACGAACCAACGTACCATTGGCTTTTTCTTCAACGATAATTTTGGAGATGCTCGCCGGGGTCGTTGGCGTGGCGGTTGCCGGCGCCGGCTTTTCAGCCGGGCCAAGGTCGGGAGCGTTGTCGGTCTGACGGCCGGGTTTCGCAAAGTCCAATTCTTCCGGCCAGCGATTGGGATAAAGCGGGCGGAGCAAATCCACAAAATAAGGCAGCGGCACCAGAATATCGCCGTCGGCGTAACGCGTCTCGAGCGGCAGTTGCACGAGGCGGTCGTTGATCTGCACGAACGGATTCATCGCCGTGACCTTCACCTGGCTGCTGCCGACGTAGAGGATGACTTTGCGGGCTTTTTCGCTATAAAACGTGCGCAGATCGAGCCATTCCGCCAAATCGCCGAGCGCCGCGAATTGGACGTGCCCCATTTCCGGCAGCGTCACAATCGACAATTTTTGCTTTGCGCCATGCGAGACGGAATTGGTTTCTTGCGGTTGGGCCGATGATCCGGCGCCAAGGCCCATGACGATTGCTGCAATCAACAGCAGGCCATAGCGGCCATCAAGCGCCGGAAGGCGGAAGAGGAAAGAACCGATGGACAAAGTAAAAACCCCGGCGCGGCCAAGTTTATGACAAGCCTTCGGAATGAAGATTCTTTTGGTTGAGATACTGGCTGGCTTCTTTGAGAATCTGTTTTTCTTGTTCCGATAGATTCTCATAACCGACTTCATTGATTTTATCCAAAATAGCATCCACACGCTCGCGAAGCTGGACTTCCTGTTGGCGCCGGCGGACCACCTGCATTTGCCGCCGCTTTTCCGTTCGCTGCCGAAACCATTTGCCGAGACCGCTCATACCCGGTTTTTGCGAACGGTTGCTGAATATGGGTTCGCCCCAACGCAGGCTCGGTTTGATATTTTTCAAATATAAAAATCCTACCAGCATTCCGCCCAAATGCGCAAAATGCGCCACGCCGCCGCCCGGCTGTTGGACATAATGCAGGCTCGAATACAACACGATCAGGCCGGCAATGGTGACGAGATACTTGACTTTGATGTTGATGGGCAAAATGAACAACAACAACAGGGTGATGACACGATTGGGAAACAGGATGCCGAAGGCCATGAGCAGCCCGTAAATCGCGCCGGAGGCGCCAACCACTGAAATCATCGGGGTATTGGGATTCGAAAGCGCGAAGCTCACGATCATGTGCACCAATCCGGCGCCGATGCCGCAAATGGAATAAAAGCGCAAAAATTCTTTGGTGCCCCAATAGCGCTCCAGCTCGCAGCCGATCATCCACAGCACCAGCATGTTCATCAAAATGTGCCCAATGCCGCCGTGCAAGAACATGTACGAAACAAGCTGCCACACCGCGAAGTCGTTCACAACCTCATAAGGCGTCAACGCGAACCATTTCACGATCACATCGTCGGCGGCGAGCTGCAGGAAAAAGAAACCGACGTTGGTCAAAAGCAGATATTTGACCGCCGGCGTCAAGCCTTCGCCCAGCCCGAAAGTATATTGTTGCCCGTAATAGTTCATCGTTGAGGTGCGAAAAAATGGGCCTGTTGGTCCCGCTTCTCCTTGATTGTTTTATTTAACGGGAGAAGCGGGATGAGCGCTTTTGAATTTTACCACAGTCCAAACCGCAGGCCGCCGCGAAAACCGAGGCCGGAAAGATCAACCTGGCTCCACACCGGCAGGCCTTGCGTGTTCTTGTTCTGAGCGCGCTTGACCGTGGCGTTGTGATAAAAAACTTCGCCAATGAACGCCGAACGGCTGCCGATGCGGTATTGAAAACCGCCGCCGGCCAGCCAGGTAAACCCGCTGTAATACCGGCGCTCTTTTTTGCCGTCAATAAAATTGTTTTCATTGTTCCACAACATCTCGAAGCCCAGTCCGCCGTTGGCAAAAAGATGAAAGTCTTCATCGCCAAAGTGAACGATGGCCTGGCCCATGATCGGCACGAAGAATGTCGTGAACTCGAGTTCTTTTTGAACGTGCTGTTCGACAATACCGCCGGCGCTGACTTGCTGCGCGATGGTGGTGACTTGCTGGTAACTCCGGCGAAAACCGCTAATGTTTACGCCCAGCTCGACGGATTCATCGACTTGAGCGGTCAAATCCATGCCGAGCATCAATCCGGGTTTGGAGCCTTTGGGATCGAGATAGCCGAGACGAACCCCGGTGAAACGCAGTTGAGCCAGGCTGTTTTGGGCGCTGAGAGCGAAAACGGCGGCGAGAACGAGAACCAGACGTGTCCGCATACAATCATCTCCTTAAAATTAGAAGCGTAAAGTGCGGTGATTTCATTTTATGAAACCAAGACTTAAAAGTCAAGTAAAACCTTTTTCGCCTCGGTTCTTTTTATTCAATGAAATAAACGCCGCCATTCTTAATTGGTTTCGTATGCAAACTCTTTGGCTTCCAGGTTCTCCCGCAAACTTCCGTTCAATTCAAACCGCCGGCGGAAAACTTCAAGATAGACTTCGGCGTAATGACGCACCATCACCTCGAGGCTGAATTTTTCTTCGGCGCGTTGGCGGCCCAGCGCTCCCATTTGATGCCGCCGTTCCGGCTCGCGCAATAATTTCGTGATGGCGGCGGCCATTGCCGGCGGATCATTCGGCGGAACGAGCAAACCGGTTTCGCCGTCCACCACCAGCTCGGGATTGCCACCGACCGCAGTGGCGATCACCGGCCGTCCGGACGCCATCGCTTCGAGAATGGTGTTGGACATGCCCTCGCTTTCGGACGACAACACGTAAACATCAAGGCCGCGCAAAATCTCCGGCACGTCCTTGCGGGCGCCGAGAAAGTGAACGCGATTCAGGATGCCGCAATCCTGCGCCGATTGCACCAGCTCATCGAGAAGCGGGCCGTCGCCCACCAGCAACAAATGCGCGTTGGAAATTTCGTTAAAAACCAAGCTGGCGGCTTGCAGGAGAATCGGATAGGCTTTGACCGGCACGGCCCGGCCAATGGCACCGAACGTCAGAGCGTTGGGCGGCAAACCCAGGCGCGCTTTGTAATCGACGCCGTTGCGCGACAGATCAAACCGCGAGAGGTCGACGCCGTTGGCCACGACCCGAATGCGTTCTTTGGGGAAATCGAATTTCCGGTGCAGATTTTCGCGCAGCGCTTCCGAAACCGAAAGCATCTGATCGGTCGCGCGCCACAGCCGGCGCTGAATTTGAATATGCAGACTGGTATCGGTTTTCATCGTGCCGTGCTCGCCGTGAATGATGATCGGCACTCGCGCCATTTTAGCGCCGATAATTCCTTCCATGGCCGTCGCCCACGAATGGGTGTGCGCGATGTGAATGCGATAACGCCGAAATTCCCGCGCCAGCTTGAAGTACAATCGATAATCGCCGCCCAATTTATCGCCCAGCTCGACGACGCGGCAACGAGTCGGATCGACGCGCTGCGCCAACGCGCCGCCGCGAACGTAGGTGAAAATATAGTTTTCAAAAATCTTGGGGTCGAGGCCGTTCACTAAATTGACGACGCCGTTCTCTTTGCCGCCATAATGCAGCGAAGCGGAGACGTGCGCGATTTTAATTTTGTCGAAAGAAGCTTTCATGCTCAATCAAACAGGACGACGCCGTTGGCAGTCGGTGTTACGTTACACATCGCGGTCGGCTTGCGTCATAAACCAATTGCCGGCGTCGAGCACAACGCGATCTGGCCCCTCGGCCGGCGCGTGTATGGCAATGCCGGAATTGACCGGGTCGAGCGCAGTCGGCCCAAACGAACGCAGCCGCGGCAAAATCGGGTTGTGATCGTTGGCGCGCACGGAGACGCTGCAGATGCCGTTTGGCCTGAGCCGGCGAATGACGCCGCCAAGCAACATTCCCCAATCTTTGTTGTGATTTTCAACCAGAAAATCAAGAATTCTGGCGCCGTCGCCCTTGAAATCGACGATGGCATAGCCTCGCAAACAGTTCCCGGCTTCGAGGCGGAAAATCCGAAACTCACGATGCAGCGGATTTTGCAAAAAACGCCACGAGAGAAATTTGGCGTTGCGCTCGGCGATGACGAGGTAATTTGTGGCGACGCGCTCGAATAAAGCGTCGAATTCGTCGCCAAAATGATTTTGCACTTGCACGCGCACAGCCACGCCGTTGCTCTGAGAAAAATTTTTTGGCCACGACCAGGCTTGCAGCAGCGGATTGGCGGTGTGGGCCAGCAGCGATGCTAAAAAATTTTTGCCCATGACGTTGTTGACGAAGCGGTCGGTGCGCAGCATGACACTGTGCCGGGCGAGTCTGCCGGTCACCACGTGGCCGATTTTTTCCAACACCGCCGCCATGCGATCAACCGGATGTGAATAGAGAAAGCGCATCTCGCCGCGATTGACGCATTCTTTGACGGCGCGGCGCAATTTGATGGCCGCGCCGAGCGTGCGAAACTCCCGGTCGATCGAAGTATCGCCGCCATTCCAGGCGACCGCGGGCTTGCCGTCAACCAGCAGACGCCGCGGATAGGCGCTCACCGAGCCAATGATCCGGCCCGAGCTTTCGTCAATCGCCAGCCAGGCGCGCGGCTGACCGTAAGGGTTGCAGGAAAGTGACCACTCGAATCGCGCCTGGCGCAGAGCGTTGTCGCCATGATCGCGATTGCGCAGCAAGATGTCGAGCAGAATCTCGCGGTCGGCCGGCAGCTCGGCTTCACGGATGGCGATGCCCATGGACTGCCTTGTGTGTTTTAAAACAAATTTTCATTCGTTAAAGTTTTATACCCACAAAGGCGGGAAAAAGCGGAGAGTTGCGGATGTGAATTGGTCATTATTATTAAGGAAAACGTTCTACGGCACTGGCCGGTAGGAGACAGCTTGACGGGTTACACCCAAATGCTTTTAAGACGAGAATGGTGATGCGAGAAAATTGGCGGCGCAAAAGAATAGCGGCGCCAAGCCTACTCTTTCGATTTGAGCTGCTTTTTTGCGTGATAGACAAGAAAAAGCGTGATGAGAAATGAAACAAGCGCCATTACGGCACCGCCGATGAGAAGGTTGTCGTAATTAACCATGGTTTTTGTCTTCACTTTTTTACATACTGAAGCGGCTTGAGGAAATCCGCGTTGCAGCTTACCCTTTCGATTTCATTTGCTTCTTCGCATGATACATAAAAAAAAGCAAGATGAGAAAGGAAACAAATAACATAAAGGCGCCGCCAAGAAGCAAGCCGGTAAACTTATCCATTTGTTTTGTCCTCCGTTTTCGAGACATGGTGAGCAACTTAAATGAATGCTGCTCCAATAAAGACTTGGGCAAGGCCGGTAATAATCCCAAGAAGAAGTTTCCACCAGGCAACCGGATCCTTGGTAAAGAGCCATGCAATCACAATAGCAAAAGCAAACCCCAATTCTGCATTAACAAACGCTTTGCCTACTTCACTGACAATTTTCATTTCCTTCCTCCGATTCAACCCAAACAAAAGATATGAGAAAAAATTGTGAATGTCAAGAACAGCTTGACAATGCCGGGCGCTTTCTATATCTTGCCAGAAGCTTTTTATGTCCGACCCGCCACTCCGAGTGACCGGTCGGTAAGGGTGCAAGATATCAAACTAATATCGGTTACCCTATGCCTGCAACTATCTTCCAGCAACAACTGCAATCTATACAAGTCGATCTCGGTGTGATCGACTTGCTTCGTGACTTGATACAGGCGCCAAGTTACATCGGTTTGCCGCGCCAAGAAGAGAAAGCCGTGGCGGTGCTCGCCAACTATTTTGAGACACATCAAATCGAATTTTCGATAACTGAAATCCGTCCCGGGCGGCCGAATTTGTCGGCAACTGTTCGAAGTCCGAGGTCGGGCGTTCATTTAATTTTCTGCGGGCATACTGATACCGTTGCGCCGAACAAGATCACGACGATGGATCCGTTTGGCGCGGAAATTCGCGACGGCCGCATTTACGGCCGCGGCGCGGTGGATATGAAAGGCCCGGTGGCGGCAATGGCGGCGGCATTGGTTGCGCTCAAAAAGTTGCAACTATTGGAAAGTGGTTCGGTGACTCTCGCAGCAGTGATCGATGAAGAAATGCAAAGTCTCGGGGCCGAGGCCTTGATTCGCTCCGGCCTCACCGCCGACGGCGCGATTGTCGGCGAGCCGACGAGCAATCAAATTGCCATCGGCCACAAGGGTTTGGAATGGCTCGAAATCGAATTTCTCGGCAAAGCCACACACGGCGGCACACCGGAGAAGGGCGTCAATGCGATTTCGGCGGCGGCAAGATTTGTGCGGATCGTAGAAAACGAACTCGTCCCTAAATTTCAAGGGCGCCGCCATCCCATGCTCGGCGCGCCGACGATCAATATGGGCACGATTCATGGCGGCGACCAACCGAGCACGGTCGCAGCGCGTTGCACGATTCAGCTCGATCGGCGCTGGGTGCCGATGGAAAATATTGAACAAGTTTTTGGCGAGCTTGAGGAAATACTCAGCCGCGTGCGTGAAGCTATGCCCGGTTTGTCAACCGAATTACGCCGCGTTCCGGGCGGCATGGCGACGATGGTTCACGGCCCGCTGGAAATTGCCGAAAATCATCCTTTGGTTCTTGCAGCGCAGAAAGCACGCGCCCAAATTTTCGGGCAAACGGGTGCGCTGACCGCGTTTCCTGCCTGGACGGATGCGGCGCTGCTTTCGCGCGAGGCCAAGATTCCTTGCATTGTTTGCGGACCGGGTGATTTGTCGTTTGCGCATTCGGCTGAGGAGTCTATTGCCATTACGGAAGTTGAAGAAGCGGTGAATTTGTATGTGGCCACAGCAATGTGTTTTTTAACGAAAGGCTGAACTGGCAGTTTTATTCAATCAACCAAAAACATTATGAAGCTTCGCGTCCCCCACACTTACGTTCTGCTTTTCTTTCTGCTCCTCATTGCCTCGGCTTCCACCTATTTTATTCCCGCCGGCGAATACAATCGCATTGAGCGAGAGGGCCGCCAGCTCGTCGAGCCGGATTCCTACCACCGCGTCGCGCCCAATTCGGCCGGCATTGATGATGTTTTCATGGCTTTTCCCAAGGGGCTGATTGAAGTCGCGTATATCGTCTTTTACATTTTTATTGTCGGCGGCGCTTTCGGCGTCATTGCCGGAACCGGCGCTATTGAAGCGGGCATCAATCTCGTCGTCCGCCGCGTCGGCAAATATCAAGGCGCCGTCGTGCCGGTGCTGACACTGATGTTCGCCATCGGCGGCGGCTCGTTTGGCATGGCGGAGGAAACTTTGCCATTTTTGCCGGCGCTCGTTATACTTAGTCGCTCCCTCGGTTACGACTCGTTGGTTGGCGGCGCCATCGCATTAGTCGGCGCTAATGCCGGATTCGGCGGCGCGTTTCTCAATCCATTTACCATCGGTGTGGCCCAAGGCATCGCCGGGTTGCCCTTGTTTTCTGGCGTCGAATTTCGCCTCATGGTGTGGGTCGTTCTTACCATCGCTACGATAATTTTTGTTTCACGCTATGCGAAGAGAGTAAAACACTCGCCGGAGAGCAGTCCGGTTTACGCCCTTGATCAACTGCGGCCGGCGGTGACAGCCGATTTCGCGCAGGCCAAACTATCGCGACCACAGGCGATGGTGCTTTTGCTCTCGAGCATCGTTTTCGGTTTCCTCATTTTCGGCGCGATGCAATGGGGCTGGGGAATCAACGAGCTTTCCGGACTCTTTTTTGCATTAGCCATTCTCGCCGGGCCAATCGGCGGGCTTTCGCTCAATGCCACCGCGGAAAAATTCATCGAAGGCGCGGCTTCGCTTGCCGGCGGCGCACTCGTTGTGGGTTTGGCCAGAGCAACATTGGTCGTGTTGTCTGAGGCGCACGTCATCGACACGATTATGATGGGCCTATCCGGCATGGTGCAGCATCTGCCCTCAGAAGTAAGCGTGGTTGGAATTTATCTCGTGCAGGTTCTGCTGAGCATCATCGTTCCCTCCGGCGGCGGGCAAGCGGCGCTCTCCATTCCCATTCTCGCGCCGCTGTCGGATTTGCTCGGGGTGACGAAACAAACGATGGTGCTGGCGTATCAATTCGGCGACGGCTTCACGAATGTGTTCACGCCGACGCAGGGCTATTTCATGGCCGGCCTGGCGTTGATCAAAATTCCGTGGAATATCTGGGCGCGCTGGCTCTTTCCGCTGCTGCTGATTTGGTGGGGGATTGGGTTGGTGGCGCTGCTGGTGGCGCACGCGATGAGGTGGGGGCCGTTTTGAACGTACTTTTATATCAGAAACCGCAAGCTGTCGGTGAAAAATCTTACTCGTTCTCTTACTCCTACGCGCTTATAAAAATCTCTAAAAAGCGAGTAAGAGTATGAGAATGAGTAAGAGTAAATTAGAGAAGAAATTATCTGTTCTTCACCACCGCCCGCCCCGGATAAACCGCGGATTCGCCAAGCAGCTCCTCGATGCGCAGCAATTGGTTGTACTTGCAAATGCGGTCGGTGCGGGAGGCGCTGCCGGTTTTGATTTGGCCGGCGTTCGTCGCGACGGCGATGTCGGCAATCGTCGTGTCTTCGGTTTCGCCGGAGCGATGCGAGATCACCGCGGTGTAGCCGGCGCGATGCGCCATGTCAATCGCCGCCAGCGTTTCCGTGAGCGAGCCGATTTGGTTGACTTTCACCAGAATCGAATTGCCCACGCCTTGTTCGATGCCCTGCCGCAAGCGCTGGGTGTTCGTCACGAAAAGATCGTCGCCAACGAGCTGAAGTTCGCGGCCATAACGCTCGGTGAATTTCTTCCAGCCGTCCCAATCGTCTTCCGCCAGGCCGTCTTCAATCGACACGATCGGATATTTGCTTTTCAGGTTGGCGTAATAGTCGATCATCTCATCCGAGCTCAAGCTGCGATTCTCCGACTTCAAATCGTATGTTTTCGTTTGTTTGTTATAAAACTCGCTGGAAGCCGGATCGAGCGCGATGAAAATCTCCTCGCCGGGCTTGTAGCCCGCGGCTTCAATGGCCTGCATGATCACTTGCAGCGCCTCTTCGTTGGCTTTCAAATCTGGCGCGAACCCGCCTTCGTCGCCGACCGCAGTGTTGTAGCCTTTTTTCTTCAACACACTTTTGAGATGATGAAAAATCTCCGCGCCCATGCGCAGCCCTTCCGCAAATGATTTTGCGCCGACCGGCATCACCATAAATTCCTGCAAATCGACATTATTATCCGCATGCGCGCCGCCGTTGACGATGTTCATCATCGGCACCGGCAGCGTGCGGCCGCTGACGCCGCCGAGATATTGAAACAGCGGCAGATTGCTCGCTTGCGCCGCGGCTTTGCAAACCGCGAGCGAAACGGCAAGAATCGCGTTCGCGCCCAGTTTGCCTTTGTTCTCCGTGCCGTCCACCTCGAGCATCGTTGCATCAATAGCGGTTTGTTCGCGCGCCTCCATGCCGACGACTTCCGGCGCGATGATTTCATTCACATTTTTCACCGCCTGCAAGACGCCTTTGCCGAGATAGCGCTTCGCATTTTTATCGCGCAATTCCAGCGCCTCGTGCTCGCCGGTGGAGGCGCCGCTCGGCACCGCCGCGCGCCCGACAATGCCGTTCTCCAAAACCACATCGACTTCGATAGTGGGGTTGCCGCGCGAATCGAGAATCTCGCGGGCGTGAACTTCGACAATAGTTGACATAAAATCTCCTTTTTCGATACAAATAAAAATTTGAACACAAACAATGCAAAGCAAAGTCAAGAGAAGTTCAGCTTTCAAGCATTGTCATCTGATCGTCGGTTTGTTTTTGAGGAAGATCGCGGGGGACTCTTTTCATGCGTGGGTCGTAAGAATCAAAATCAAGCATGCTCTCAGCAAGGCGCTTTTTCGCCATTTCAATATAAGTTTTATTAATGTCTATGCCAATCCATTTTCGGCCCAATACATCAGCAACTTTACATGTCGTGCCACTGCCTACAAATGGATCTAAAACCAAGTCTCCAGGATTAGAACTGGCGCTGATCATTCTTTCGATCAAAGCTTCAGGTTTTTGAGTTGGATGTTTCTGACGTTCCTCACTACAGTAATGAACATGTGAAAATTGCCAAACGTCTCCAGGATTGGCGCCCTGCATGTTATTTCTGGCACGATAATATTTCTGAGGAACTCGGACGTCATCTAAATTAAAAATGAAATTATTAGTTTTGGTGAAATATAGAATATCTTCATGCCTTGGAGAAAATCCAACTTTTCTTCCCATCCCTTGCGTATAATGCCATGTAATCCATCCATTAAAATTCAAGTGCAATTCGTCTTCCAAGATAAGAAAAAGTTTTGAAATAAATCGAACTCCCATGAATACATAAATTGTCCCGGTTGGCTTCAGCAATCTTACGGCCTGTTTAAGCCATTTACGAGTAAAATCTTCGTATTCGTGCCATGCTTTCAAATCCCGATTGTTGCCGTAATCCTTGCCCAAGTTGTAAGGCGGGTCTGCGATAATAAGATCACTAGAAGAATCATCAAGTTTTGTGAGTTCGCTACAAGCGTCTCCACAAATCAACTTGTTTTCAATTTTCATTCTTTCTCCTTTATCCATTGATTCCGTCTCGCAAGCTTAAGCCATGAAGCCTTGCCTTTCGACCGAATAAATTTTTCATCAAGCATTTGAAGAAATTCCCAAGTCGTTCTCTTTTCTAGATCGACATAATGTATGTCGCGAATCTGTAGCTGACCCGTTCCTAATGCAGGATTATAGTTTAAATCCGCAGAAGAAATATATTTTAAGTCATATTCCGAATGAGATACCACTTCCATGATTCCTTTTGTGATACCGGCAACTTCGTCCTTCTCACCATAAACACGATGCTTCAACGACAGAATGATAAAAATATAATCCGGGTCATCAATATACTCGTTTCTAATTCGTTGATAAGAGGTGATATTGGGGCTTTTCCCGGAAGTTGTAATATCCTCTGCGGTTGCCTTCACATCAACGTTGGCAGAGACATAACCGGAAGAATTTTTCTTGCGCTTGAATTGCAAAATAATGTCGAATGGATCGAGTCGTCTTCCCGTCGGGATAATCCGGACTTTCTTGCGGTATTTTATATCTGATTCTCTTGTACGTTTGCCGTTTGCTCATACTTCAATCACTTCAACTTTAATCAAATTCGTCGTGCTTTGCGCGTTCGGCGGCAGACCGGCAGTGATCAGCACGGTGTCGCCGCTTTTAACCAATCCGGAGGCCAGCGCCTCCTGCTTGCACAGCTCGATCAGCTCGTCAGAGGTTTCGAGATATTCTTTAAAACGGAGGGGATGAACGCCCCAAACCAACGTCAGCGTGCGGAAGGTTTCCTCCCGATGGCACAACGCCAGGATGGGAACTTTCGGGCGATAACGCGCCACCATCCGCGCCGTCGTGCCGGAGCGCGTCGGCGTGAGAATCGCAGCCACCTGCAAATCTTGCGCGATGTTCACCGCCGCATGACAAACCGCCGCAGCGATGGCAAGCTTGCCGTTATGCTCTTCGGTCGGCAGCCCATGCCGCGGCTGCAATTCACTTTCCGTCGTTTGCAAAATCTTATCCATCACTTGCACCGTCTGCACCGGATATTTCCCAATCGCCGTTTCTTCGGAGAGCATCACCGCGTCGGTGCCGTCGAGAACGGCGTTGGCCACGTCGTTTGCTTCGGCGCGCGTCGGTCGCGGATCTTCAACCATCGATTTGAGCATTTGCGTCGCGGTGATCACCGGCTTGCCAACACGGTTGCATTTTTTGATAATATCCTTCTGCACCAGCGGCACATTTTCCAGCGGCGTTTCGACCGCGAGATCGCCGCGCGCGATCATGATGCCGTCGGCGGCCTCGATGATGGCGTCGATCTTTTGCAGCGCCTCATGCTTCTCAATTTTGGCGATGATCGGCGCCGCACGCTTTTTCGCCGCCATCACTTCTTTTACGCGCTGAATATCACCCGCTTCGCGCACGAACGACAGCGCCACATAATCGACGCCGGCCTTGAGGCCAAATTCCAAATCGGTTTTGTCTTTTTCCGTTAAAGCCGGAATCGGCAGCGAAGTCTGCGGCAGATTGATGCCTTTTTTGGAGCTGAGCGCGCCGCCATCGATCACGCGGCAACGCAAGTCGGTTTCGTTTTTGTCGATGACTTGCAGTTGAATCGCGCCGTCGGCGAGCAGAATGCTGTCGCCGAGGTTGACGTGGCTGGGCAGATCGCGATAGGTTGTCGAAACTTCGCGGGCGTTGCCAGGCACTTCGCGATTGGTGAGAATGAAAATGTCGCCGGATTTTAAAACTGCCGGCGCCATCATTACGCCGGTGCGCAATTTCGGCCCACTCAAATCCTGCAAGATCGCGATGGGGAGTTTTTTCTGCGCCGCAATCGCGCGAAGGCGTTTGATCCGTTGTTGATGCTCTTGTTGCGTCGCGTGCGAAAAATTGAGGCGTGCGACGTTCATGCCGGCATCCATCAACGCCGCCAGCATTTCCGGCGAATCCGTGGCGGGGCCGATGGTGCAAACAATTTTTGTTTGGCGCGGGGTGGGCATGATGACTAATCCGGCAAGGGGATGCCTTCAAAGATTTTGCTCACCGGCAGCTCAAACCCAGGCAAAAGCTCGGGCGCTGTCAAAACGTCAACCGCTTTGAATCTGCTCCCCGCCGTGAAAACCAGCGCTTCACGAGTATGAGGAATGATCAGCCAAACGATCTGGGCACCCTGCGCGAGGTAAGCATCGATTTTGTCCAGCACCTCAGAAAGCTTGTCGTCCGGCGAATAAACTTCGACGGCCAAATCAGGCGCGATCGGCGGAAAACGGAACAAATCCTCGGGCATGCGTTCCTTCTTGACAAAAGCGACGTCGGGGATGCGCGACTCTTTGGGGCGATCCGGCCAAAGCTTAAAGTTGGTTTCAGTCATGGCGTAGCCGATGGGATTCTGCCGCAGGTAAAACTTAAGCTCGCCGGCAATATTTGTTTGTATCATTCCATGCGCTGGATTTGCCATTTTGAAAACCACCTTTCCGTTATAAAGTTCGGCATTGTAAGGAAGCGAGGTTCTTTCCAATTCATCGACGGTGACATCCGTGCGCTGCTCGATGGGCAGACGCCCAAAGGGAACAGTTTTGGGGCCGGCAGGTGGAACGTTTTTGCGTTTCGGAGCTTCAAGCTCCAGGGTGTCAATCATTTCGGCCATGGGGCGCTCCTGAAAAATTTAAAAAATTAATTCGCAAACTTTTGATTTGTCCATCAAAGATAACTCAAAAATATCCGAAAAGCAAGCGCAGCAAGGGGCAAATTGCAAATTGCAAAAAACTTGCCCTTTGCAACTTGCCCCTTGCAATTTGCTACGGCCAATATCTCGGATCCTGGCTCCACGCCTGCTCAACCGGCTTCAAGCGGTCTTTATATTTTTTGATGTTGAAATTGAAGCGATAGGCGATGTTCAAAAAATCCGAAACGCAATCGTATTCCTGCTCGATTTGCGGCGCGGCCAGAATGCGGTCGATCAAACCGTCGAGGTGTTGCTGCAAAATCGCAAAGATGTGGTTCTGAATCGAGGCGGCGTCCAGCGTCAATTTCAACCGGTCGGCGATATCGACCAGCGAAACAATCTCTTTGCAAGCTTGGCCGGCGCCGTTTTGAAACAGGTGTTGCAGGCGCTGCTCGATCATGTCTTGAAAGAGCTGCGAGGGCTGCTGGTTTTCGAGCTGGAGGCCGAGCCGGTGGGCGGCGCGGGCGATTTCGAGGCAGGGCTTGTAGGCTTCCGGATCGGTCACGTTGTGCAGCTTCATGATTTCCTCGCGCAACTGGCGGCTCAACGTGTAGCGCGCCGGCACCGAAAGCTCGGCGGGAAGGTTGGCGCCGAGCCCGCGCAAGGCTTGCATCTGGTGGCGATTTTGTGTGTAGATGCGCAAGTAAAGCTCGCTGATTTCCGACAAGCGGCCTTCGAGCAAAATATTGATGACCTGCTGCCGCTCTTCCGCCAGCATGGCGCCCAAATCAAACGCCTCGCCGCCCCAGCGTTGCGGCAGCTCGTCGATGATTTCCTGTTCGTGCTTGGAAAAATCCGCGATCAACGCCTCCCGCGCTTCGGCGTAATTCCAACCCGCGCCCGCCGGCGGGCCATCATCGCGGCGCACGAAACACTTAACGCCCTCGCCGGCGCCATGATTGATCAAGGCGAAAACATACGTGTGCTTCGAGGTGGTCACACCCGATTGCACCTCGACGCGGCCGATCATCAGTGTCGTGTGCTCGGTGCGTTTCTCGACCAGATCGGAGCGCTGGATCGAATAATGATAAAGCCGCTCCTGCGCCGGCGCGCCCGCAAACAGCGTGCGAATCGCATGGGTATTCACCACCCGCGGAAACGTCACCATCGACGGCTTGACTAATTTTTTGTAAACGTTTTCGCCATGTTTGTATTCAGTCACGTTGCTGCGCGCCTTTTTGAGATCGGCCAGAAAGCGCTCTTCATAAGAGCGGCCGCTGAGGTTATCGGCCAGCCGCAAGGCGCGCGCGGCATATTGAATCACCTGCACCGTCTCGATGCCGGAGAGCTCGGTGAAAAACCAGCCACAGCTCGTGTACATCAGTTGCGTCTGGCGCTGCATTTCCATGAGGTTGATCATATCGATGCGCTCGGACTCGGAAAGCAGGCGCTTCTGATGTTTCGCCAGGAACTCGTCAAAACTTTCCGGCGTGCGGCGGAGAATCACGTCGATATAATCGTTTCGCGCTTCCCAGACGTCTTTCAGCAACGGCTCGCCGATTTCCACGGTAAGCGCCGCCAGATCGTCGCGCAGATTGTCGAGAGCCTGGCGCAGCGGGCCGCGCCATTCCTGATTCCACTCCGGCGGGCCGTCGCCGCGGCAGCCGCAATTCCGGCTCCACCGCCCGAGGCCGTGCGCGCAGCTCCACGCCGTGCCTTCGCCATCCGGGCCTTCTTTCAGCTCGACTTCCATCACCGGCGGATTTTCCGCCAGAAACTCGGCGTAGTTGGTGACGCGAATGTGGCGCTGCGGCGCTTCGATATTCAGCAAATACGCCAGACCCATTTCGCCGTGGCGCTCGTGATGGCCGTAGGTTTCGCCGTCGGTCGCAATCGAAACCAATTCCGGCTGCGTCGAGCCCCGACCTTCCTTTATTTTTTCCTGCGAATGAAAATCGGGGCTGAAACAATCGTCGATGCGTTGCGAAAAATTTTTGGCGTCGCGCAGCAGATGCTCGAACCCGACGCCGCGCGACAGGCCGCCGTGGTAGAAAAAAATATCGATGCAGCGGTCCGTCAGGCGATGGCCGGCGGCGTCTTTGTCAAACCAGCGATAAGCCTGCCGCGTGTCGATTTCGCCGTGCTCGACCCCGGTCCACTCGCCGGCTTGAAAAGCATTGCTGGTTGCTGGTTGCTGGCTGCGCCCGTCGGGGTTGCTGGGTGCTCCTTGCCCAGTTGCCATTTGCTCAATCTCAGAAATAAAAAAACGGCGAACCCGTTTCGCCTGATGCGGCGAGAGAATGACGAACTTCATGCCGTGATCGATGAGCACGCGCAGCGTCGCGTCGTCCACCGCGGTTTCGGGAAGCCACATCGCCTCCGGCTCGCGGCCAAAGCGCTGGCGAAAATCGGCGAGGCCCCAGCGCACTTGCGTGATTTTGTCGCGCTCGTTGCACAGCGGCAAAATCGCGTGATTGTAAGCCTGGGCGATGGCGTTGCCGTGGCCGTTGCAGCGCGCCACGCTCAGCTTGTCGGCGTCGAGAATGCGGCGATAGGCCGCCGGACCGTGGCGCTCCAGCCAGCTCAACAGCGTCGGCCCGAAATTGAAGCTGATTTGCGCGTAGTTATTGACGATCGTGGTGATGCGGCCGGTGTGATCGAGAATCCGCGTAAACGCATTCGTGCGGTAAGACTCGGCGTTGATGCGTTCGTTCCAATCGTGATATGGATGTGCGCCGTCCTGCCGCTCAATCGACTCTGTCCACGCATTCTCGCGCGGCGGTTGATAAAAATGACCGTGAATGACCAAATGTTTGTTCATCAAATCTTCCTTAATAAAATTCCGCTCATGACACGAAGCGCATAGGGCATGGCCGCGATGGTGCGGCGCGATACGCTATGCGCTTTTTTAAAAACAGTAATTGAACGGTCGCTCCGGCTATTTTTGTATACGCAAAATCAAACCTGACTTCAGCGACCGGTCAATGAGTTTCTGTATAAAAGAATACGAAATTTTACCCAAAAGCGCAAGCCCGGAAATCCCCGCCGGTCTAAAAAATGACAAAATGTACACTCCCCGGCGGTTCGCCCCTGATTTTTAAAAAATTTTTCCGGCCAAATTGCAAAAGCCGGGCTATGCAGGTATATGATGAAACAGTATCAGGTTGAACGGGCTGGTCGTATCAAATTTGGCCCACTCCACCAACTTATCATTTGCAGTCACCGAAGGTTGATCATCATGCGCAGACAGGCATATCCCAAAATTGTTCTCGCTTTGCTGCTGGCGCTGCTTTTGGGCGGCGGCCGGACGGCGTCGTCGCAAGCGCTGTTTCCCGTCGGCGGCCGGGGCTTGTCGAGCCTCAACGCCGCCTGGGTGCAGGATCGCGGCCAGTTTACCCTCAAATTAACCGGCGCCAGTTTTTATAAAACCGCGCCCAAAAGACAATCCACCGGCCGGACGCCGGAATTTATCACCTTTTGGGATGTGCAAAGCGGCTTGGCGGCGAATTTCTCGGTGAGCCGGCGCCTGGAGCTGTCGCTGAAGCAAACGATTTATCAAGACACCCACCACGACGGCAAGGGCGCCAATTTGCCGGATGATCTTTTTTTGACCGCCAAATTCGGCTCGTACGGCGGCCTGCGCAGCCGGGTCAAGGTCGGTTTCATGACCGCCGCGCGCTTTCCGCTCGCCAGGCAGCACAACGTCATTCTCGAGCCGTACAGCGCTGGCGGCGTCGAGCTGGGCTTGCTCGGCCTGTTCTCGTACAGCAAGGATGTTTTGCTGCCGGAAAATGCGTTCAACCTGCATCTCAATCTCGGGATGTGGCATTACAACGACACCGGTAAATATCTGATCGGCGCCGAGGCCGACACCTTCGCGGTGTTGAATCCGAGCCGCGCGCTGCTGTGGGGCGCCGGGTTTGCCATTCCCTCGCACGAGTTTGATTTCACCGTCGAAGTTTTTGGCCGCAATTTTATGGTGCGGCCGCCCGAAACCGCTTACAGCCGGGAGGATTTTGCCTACGTCGCGCCGGGCGTCATGTATCATCCGGCGCACTGGGCCACGCTCAATGTCAATCTTGATTTCCGGCTGTCCAATGACAAAGAGACGACGCGCTACCTGCCGGGCTTGAACAATCAGGTGAATCCGGAGCTGCCGAGCTATCCGAGCTGGCGCCTGCGGTTCGGCGCGCGCTTCGCGTTGAACCGGCCGGCCCCGCCGCCGGGGCAGAAGCCGCTGTTCGTCAGCGCCAACGGCCGCTTGACCACGGCGCACAAGACGCTGGAGAAACAGCTTAACGAAGAGCGCAAGAAAACCGAAACCGCGGAGGAGGACCTGGCCAAAATTCGCGACGACCGCAAGCGCATGGAAACCATGCTCTCGCGTCTGCGCAGCTTGCTGGTGTATGGCAAAAATCCAGACGGGCGTAGCCCGGCGAGTACCGATTCCACGGCGACGGTGAACGGCGACGCGGCGAAATCCGAACCCCCGACGGGCATAGCCAAGCCGGAGGAGAAAAAGCCGGAAAACGATCAGCCGTGAAACAGGAAAAGCGCACGCAAAGACGCAGAGACGCAAAGGCACCGCAAAGTTTTTCTTTTGCTTTTCTTTGCGCAACCTTAGCGGCTTCGCGTCTTTGCGTGAATTTTTAAAGAACCTTCTTATACCTTTCATCCAGCGCCTCCGCGATTTGATACGCCACCCAATAGCCGTTCTCGATGCGCTCTTGTGGCGTCAGGCCGCGTTTGAGCATCGCGCACTCCGGAATGCCGTCATAGAAATGCGGATCTGTGGATTGATACAGATGCGAAATTTCCGAAACATCCAACGCATAGTCCTTGGCTTTTTGCAAATGTGATGTGCTGCGCCTCCTTGACATATTCTTCCACTTGATTAATATCCGCCTCTGCTTCATTGCTTTTATCTTTTTGCCTTTTGCTTTTTGCCTCTCCAAACGCGCCCACGCCAGCAACAGATTCGGCTCCAATTCCACCAAATTCACGCTGCGGCAGCGGCGCAAGGCTTCGCTCAAACAGCGCTCCGCCGCGTTGAGCGCATTGGCCTTGTGCAACGAAAGCGATTCGATTTTTTTCTGAAAAGGCTCGTCATAGAAATTGATTTCAAGCTTGGGCAGGGAAGCGTTTGCAGCGACGCACTGCATGAGCGCTTCTCCCAGCAGCCAGTAGGCCTGGACGAAATATCTAGCTCAAGTTCGGCAGTTAAAAAATCTTTGCCCGCTTCCCAGGCATGGATGAGGCTGGCCGTCTCGGCGTTCAACAGGCCGCTCAGAATCATCCCGGTCACCAGACGTCGTTGTTAGAAATCATGACGGCGGAATGGGTCGAAATCAATGTCAACGCCGTTCGCACCGATCCCGCCGAGGCGGACGGTTTGGGGACGTCTGGTTGGCGTTGGAACTGATCAAGAA
>Ga0073934_10002906_pt1 | contig 33427 bp, 23 predicted proteins | sample LarsenN4metaG_FD_76834 | JGI IMG/M metagenome (GOLD analysis project Ga0073934, IMG submission 76834) | Hot spring sediment bacterial and archeal communities from British Columbia, Canada, to study Microbial Dark Matter (Phase II) - Larsen... ...
GAAGCTCTGCCGAATTTCCTCAAAACCGTTGCTCGACCACCTGCTCCAATGTTGGCTTTGCTTCTAGGGTGAACACGGGGCTGTCTCCTTTCTGCCTCCCACCAGGCAGGCCATTTCGGAGACACCCTCTCTCTTCTTCCCCCAACTTTCAAAAGAAAATCTTACAGACAGAAAACCTACTGGACGGTGCCAAAACCTATCCATGAGTGGCATGGTGAGCGCGGCGAAGAATCGCGGCATCCGCAGGTATTGCCCATTGAGGTGAGGGAAATACTGAGACCCCTCGCTGCGCTCAGAGTGAAAGCGTAGAGAGCCCCTTGGCGCAGACATGGCGTCCGTTGCGATGTCGGCGCATCGTCTATCGCGCTACTGCTGCCCACCGCCCCTTTTCACCCCAGATGGGCGATGGGAACCCACCTTCAACGTCGCCGTTCTCGCAGACTTCAAACCGCACTGGCTGCGCCGCCCGCTTTTGAAGGGCTCGAAGGTGCGGGACACAGCGTATCGGGACGATGCCTCCTTTGGGCAAGAAAACTGATGCCCACGGCCGAGGCTTTCCCAGCCGTGGGGATCGTTCCTTGGCCATCCTCCGGCACGGCATCCCCCCATGCCCGCCGGGAGCATTTCAAAATCCTGCGACGTACCCGTCGCTCAGCGTCTTCATGAAGGCCACGATGGCGTCTTCCTCAGCATCCGTCAACCCCAGATTGCCCAACTCGTCACGGTTGACGTTGATCGGCACCTCAGGCTCAGGCCAGCAATCGACGCCGGGTGTCTGCGACGAACTCGTGCAGACGGGCAGGACGTCCCGAGTGTTATAGAAGTGGACGATGGCTTTCAGCGACTTGAAATAGCCGTTGTGCGCGTAAGCTTTGACGAAGTCCGGGGCTGGCCGCAAATCCACGTTCCGCAGGGAGGGGACCCGTACCTTGCCCATCTCCGGCTCATAGACAGCAGGGGCATAACCTTGGCCCTTGAGGAAATCGCCCAGGCCGAGATCGACCCATTGCTCGCCGGCGGGATTCCACCTGCGGGGCATGCGATAGAAGGGATTTGCAGGGTTCTTGGGCACTCCCAGGTTGTCGTACGTGAAGTCGGTGAACAGGGGCCGCTCGCCCTCGCTGACGTGGCACGCCGAGCAGTTGCCTTTACCCGCAAAGAGGGCCAGACCTTCTGCTTCCTGCGGGGTTAATTCAGCCTCGCCTCTCAGCACAGCGTCATATTTGGAACTGAATGGATTCACCTCGGACGATCGTTCGTACGCTGCGATGGAGCGGGCAATGCGTTCGTAAGTTCCTGCGATATCCTTCACGCAGTCAAGGGAACCCGGCCCCCATACCTGCTCAAATAAGGCAGCGTAAGCCCCTGCGCGCACTTTATTGCAGACGATCTGCGGGTTGGGGTTGTTCTGCTCGAGGGGGTTCAGGAAAGGTCCCTGGGCCTGTTCGGCAAGAGGGTCGCCCAAGGTCCAACCAGTCGCCCGGCCATCCCAAAAGACCCCTCCAATCCATACGCCTTCGCCCGCGTCAAAGTGGAGAACAGGAGTGTCGCCGCCATAGGAGGCTGCGGGGGGCTTGCGGTTCCCGAAACGAGTGTGCACCGCTCCCGGATAGACCACGGTTCCAGCATTGATGCTGGAGACGGGGCCTGTGAAACCCACCTCGGGGCCGTGGCAGAAAGCGCACGACTGCCCGGGTGGCGTGGACAGACTGCTGTCAAAGAACAAGGCCTTTCCAAGTTCCTCGGTCGGAGTAAGGCCGCCGTTTGGGTTGGCTGGAACCCGGTGCGAGGTCCCCAAGACCAGCCCAGTCGCGCAAACCAGTAACAATAAGATAATCTTCTTCCTGCTCATGTGACCCCCTCCCCCAGCCCTTCATGGAGGGCTCAATGGTTAAGCGGTGAGCCTCCCTACCTCCCTTCGACGGGTAACGTACGGGAAACGAGTCCCGCACCCGCGGTCGAAATTACAACGGGCAGGGAATCGCAGTGTCCCCGCTTCCCAGTCCTGAGTCTCACTTGTAGGCTCCGTTTACACCAATGCCCAGAGCAAGCCAAATGCCAGGGGGTTGCCACCGAGATGTCGGGGGGCTGGGACGAATTGTCGGGACCTGTTGAGGAATTTGACTATCGAAGATGACCCAGGACAGGGTGGCGAAGATTTGCCGCGCCGCGTGCGCAAATTCAACCAGATGTGTTGATAGTGATGTGGCTGGTGGCGCTGCCGTCCGCTGCGAGCCGTCGAGCGGCGCCCTTCACAGAGACCGAGCGACGCTCTCCAGCAGGGCTGAGGGGTGACCGAGCGGGTCACCCCTACTTCAGTTCCAGGGCGAACAGTCGGCCATCGGTTTTCCAGGGGGCACCAGTGGCGGTGAGTCCTTCGGAGAGGGGACTGGCTCGCGTAACGAGCCGGGCGCTCGCGACCGAGCCGGTCATGATGAGGTCCGCGGCGACCTTGTCGCGCTCCTTGTCGATCTCAGGATCGATGGCGTGGGAGACGACGCCCGGGCGGACGTCGAAGCCAGTGTCATGGGTGGCGGCGCTCAGCCAGACCTCGCGTCCGTCCGATGTCGCCGTAGGCGATTTCCAGATGCGCAGGTGGTGTCGCTTGGCAAACGTGTTGAGCATTTTCTGAAAGGCCAAATCTTCCGGCCGCCCGTAAAGGTAGAGCTGCGAGACGGGCGCGGAGCCGTAGCCGCGGTTGACGACGACGGCGCGAACCGTCTCGAACAGCGATTTGCCGGTTAGCTTTTCGGCCTCGACCCAGCCGGCCGCCGCGAAGGCTTTGCGGACCTGTTCCACGGCGCCGATGAAGATCAGGTTGAGCGGATCAGCCGGCTTGCCGTCTTTTCCTCGAGAGCGCTGCGGCGCATCTTCGAGGAGCCGCGCAATCGCCTCCGTGGCCGCAGCCGTAAGCTCGTCGGAAGTAGCAGGTGGAAAGGTTCTGTTGACCGTGAGGGGTTGCTCCAGGGTAAAAGCCAGGTCCGTGCCTGCGGGGTATTCGATCGAAGTATCGCCTTTGCCCAAAGTCATCTCGCTGGCCTTTTGCGCCTCCTCGCCCACGCCGGGGTTGGTTTTCTTGACCTTCTCAATCGCGTCTTCAATCATCTTCACCGGCAATTCGCTCGCGAGCACGCCGAGTATGGATCCATCCGGGAGGACACTCTCACGGGCGTTCTCGACCTCGCTGACGCGACCGACAATCGGCACGGGAGGCCCGCCGGGGAGTTCGAGCTGAGTGAATTTGAGCCGGAGTTTGGCACGGTCGGTGGGGCTGGAGCTGGGAATGACCTTGTCAATGATCCCCCGAACGACGGTTCCGACGGGAATCCGAACCGCGCCGTTGGCAGTCTGGGAGCGGACCTCGCGGACCACCCGGGCCGAGACCGGCGCTTTCAGGTGCGAGGACTTGGTGCTGACGGCATTTTCCAGGCGCAAGTAGAGCAACGTTCCGGCAGGTAACGTCGAGTGCGCACTGCTCCCGACTACCTCCCCGGCGCCCACCAGGCGCGCGAGGAACAGTCCGGCGGCGAGGAAAATCGCCCCCGCCGTTCTTGGGCTAATTGAGCGGTTGCCGGTTTGGTTGACTTGCCGCATTTGTTGCGCTAGTCTTCGCAAGAGCAAAGGTAGCATAAGGAAGTGCCGAAAGCAGCAACGGGCGCAGGGAAGTGTGTCGTGCGGCGAGTCGGCTACGACGGTCATGGTCCGTTCGCGCTCAGCGCCGATTAAGGAAGCGAGGGCGAGGTGGCCGCGCCACTGACGAGGGCAGGACGCTATCAAATCGTCTCGGAACTGGGCCGAGGGTCGATGGGGATCGTCTATCAGGGCTTTGACCCGGTGATTGGCCGCACCGTGGCCATCAAGACGATGCTGACGGAGGGGCTCACGCCCGCCGAATTCGAGGATTTCAAGGCCCGCTTCCAACGCGAGGCCCAGGCCGCCGGAATTCTCAACCACCCCAACATTGTCACAGTTTATGACTTCGGTGAGGACAACGGTGTCCTTTATCTGGCGATGGAGTTTCTGGAAGGCAAGTCGCTTCAAGACATCGTGGAAGAGGAGGGCGTACTTGCCCCGGAGCGGATCATTCCCATCTACGAGCAGGTGTGCGCGGCGCTCGACGAGGCGCACAGCCACAAGATCATTCATCGCGATGTGAAGCCGGCCAACATCATGATCCTCCATTCAGGACTAGTGAAGGTGACGGACTTCGGCATTGCCAAAATCCTCTCCACGGGCATGACGCAGGCGGGCCAGATCCTCGGCACACCTAATTACATGTCCCCCGAGCAGGTGCGCGGGCGGCAGATTGACGGGCGATCTGACTTGTTCTCGCTGGGGGTGATCCTCTACGAGCTGGTGACCGGCGAGAAGCCCTTTGCCGGCCAGAACATTACCACCGTCATCTACCGGATCGTCAATGAGAATCCCATCCCGCCGCGCGAACTGGACGCCACGATCCACCCCGGCCTGAGCTACGTGATTCAGAAGGCGCTGGCCAAGAACCCGGATGAACGCTATCAGACTTGCCGCGAACTGGCTGAGGATTTGAAGAACTACAAGAAGCTGGGCGGTGCGGTGGCTCCCGGTGAAACGGTGATTGTGCGGGCCCCGCCGATTGGCCGCGGCGCGGGCGAGGCGAAGCCCGTTACACCCGTCAAACCCCAGCCGACGCGACTGCCACCTCCCGTCACGGCGGCGGAGCAGCCGATTCCTCGACCGGTTTCCATCCAGGTGATACCGCCGGTGCAGGCTCGTCCCGCGAAATCCTCCTCGACGCCGTGGGTCGTGGTTCTGCTTCTCGTTTTGGCTGCCGGTGGAGGTGCTTACTATTACTACTTCCTGATGCCCCAGCCGAGGGTTCAAGTGAGCTCCATGCCGCCGCCCCTACCCCCGCCGGCCGTCCAGACCCCAACCGGCGCGGCGCCAGCGGCGGGGCAGGTTGATGCCACGCAACCCCAGCCGTCGGACCAACCGACGGGGGCGGGTGGCGAGGTTCCCACCTCGCAAGCACCTACTCCGTCGGAGGCGATCCCCACGGAAGCGCCTTCGGATGTGGCGCAACCGCCGGCAACATCAAGAGAGTCCGCACCCAAGCCAGCCCCGAGTCAGGGGCCGGCTCCAAGTGAAACCCGTCCTCCGCCTGCGGCGGCAGGAGTGCGAGCCAGTCAACGCCCGGGAAGCTTAATGGTGTCCTCCAACATCCCGGGCGCACAAATTACCGTGGACGGAAAATCCGATCCGGCTTGGATTACGCCTTTCACCGTGCCGAATCTCACTCCTGGCCTGCACTCGGTCGTTGTAGTCAAGCAGGGATATACGGTTGCGCAACGTAACGTCACGATTGAGGCGGGCGTCGTGACGCCGCTCAACGTTGAACTGGGAGTGCCCACGGGGGAGATCAACATCGTGACCACGCCGCCGGGAGTCGACGTGCTGATTGACGGCGAACCGGCAGGGAAGACCCCGGTGCAGAAGGCCTTGAGTGTTGGCAAGCATACTTTTACCCTGCAGGCACCCGGCATGGAGCCCTACACGAGCAACTTTGAAATCCGGTATGACGGTTATATCGTGACCAAGCGCATTGACCTGTCGGGGGCCATGGTGGCCTCCACGGGCGTCGTGGAGATCCGCACCACGCCACCCGGAGCGACGATCTCCGCGGGCGGCAAGGTCCTTGGAGGGACCACGCCCACCAGCATCCGATTGCCCGCCGGCAGGCACATGCTCTCCATATCGCTCGCCGGCTATCAGACCTTGCATGTGGGTGTGGATGTGCCCGCGGACGGCAGCGTGACGCTGCACGAGCGGCTCAAGGCCCAGTGAATGGCTCGTGGATGCGCCTTGGACGGCCCTTATGGCGAGATTCCTGATCACAGACCCTTCCGGCCAAACCCAGGTTTTTGAAATCACCGGTTCCACCGTCAACATCGGCCGTGCCGAAACCAACGATCTCGTGCTCAACCATCCCAGCGTCAGCCGCTATCACGCGCGGCTGACGGTCCTTCCTGGCGACACCACCCTCATCAACGATCTTGGCAGCCTCAACGGCATCTATGCCAATGGCCAGCTTGTCCGGGAGCATCCTTTGGCGGATCAAGACCGGCTGATGATCGGGATGTTCGAGCTCAAGTATGAAGCCCCGGTCGCCGAGGAAGTCCACGTTGAGGCGGGAGATCTCGTTTCTCCCGAGGTCGGGGAGTTGACTTCCCGCGAGAGTCTGACCACGGCCTTGCGTGTGCGGGTCAAGCCCGGCGTGCTGCCGGAATCCATCCACGAACGCGTGCGCGCCCTCGAGAAAGAAAACAAACTCCTGAAGCTGCTGCTGGGGGTGGGCAAGACGCTTTCCTCCGTGCTTTCGCCCGAAGAGATCATGCACCGCGTCATGGAATTGGTCTTCCAGATGGAGAACGTGGAGCGCGGCTTCGTGATGCTCCGCGACGAGCGGCGCGGCTTCCGGCCCGCCGTGCTTCTCTATAAGGATGAAAAGCTCAAGGCGGCGGGACGCGGCCTGGCGCTGAGCCGGACGGTGATTGAGCGCGTCACCACGGAACGGCTGCCGCTCCTCATCCATGATGTGGCCGGCGACGCACGCTTCTCCGCCAGCGACAGCTTGCGGATGTCCGGCATCCGCTCGGCCATGTGTGCCCCGCTGATTTACAAGGACAGGGTCTTCGGCCTTTTCTATGTGGACTGCCTGAGCAAACCCTATGCCTTCTCGAAGGAAGAACTGAGCATCTTTTCCGTCATCGCCGCGGAAGCAGCCATCGGTTTCGACAACGCCCAGTCCCACCAGGAGCTGGCGCTGCGCGTGGTGGAGCGCAAAGCGCTGGAGCGCTTCCTGAGTTCCGCGATTGTTGAAAGGATTCTGGCCAGCCCCGATCAGATCCATCTGGGCGGCGAGAGTCAGGTCGCCACCGTCCTCTTTAGCGACATTCGCGGCTTTACGAGGATGGCCGAAAAGATGGAGCCCCATCAAGTCGTGGAGCTGTTGAACGAGTACTTCACGGAGATGACCGACCTCATCTTCGAGAACGGTGGGACGCTCGATAAATATCTGGGGGACGGCATCCTGGCGGTCTTCGGCGCGCCCATTGCCCGGCCGGATGATGCGGCGCGCTCGGTGAAGACGGCGATCGAGATGCAGCGCGCCCTGGTCCATCTCAACCAGAACTGGCAGGCGCGCGGCCAGCCGCCATTGAGAGTGGGCATTGGTGTGAATACCGGCCAGGTTACTGCGGGCAATATCGGCTCCACCAAACGCATGGACTACACGGTGATCGGGGATGCCGTCAACCTGGCGTCGCGACTGTGCGCCAAGGCCGCGGGTGGCCAGATTCTAGTCTCCGAATCCACTCACGCCCGTCTCGACCCAACCCTGCCCGCCACCAAGCTGAAGCCGGTCCTGGTCAAGGGGAAGGAAGCTCCCGTCGAGGTTTACGAGATCGCTTGGGAGGATGTGCCTCCTGCGCCGCTCTAGATTCGTTTTTGGCTGGAGGTGAATGGGGTTTGCCATGGACAACCCCAGCCCCTCAAGACCTGTCCTATGACGCCCCCGACGAACCCATTTTCACCTCACCGCGGTCTTGTTCTTGCCTTCCTGCTCCTCTTCTCTCTCGCCCGAGGTGTCTGCTCCGAAGACAACAAAGATGAGACCACCGCGCAGCTTCCTCCGGAATTGCGGGGCGCCAAAATCTATCGGGTGCCGGAGGGAGGCGAGGCCCACGCCCCGGCCGAGAGCCCCGTCGTTTACCGGCGTCTGGCGTACGAAGACATCAATTTCGAGCGACTGGTTCTGAAACTCTCGGTGAGTATCAAACCCTTTGACCGCGAGGCGACCATCCGCCGGATCTTCTTTCAGGATGTTCGCGCGAACGGCATTCCGGTTCAGGTGGAGACCTTCGAGAAGGAGTTCAAAGTCTCCAAGAAGGAAATCGTGGACCTTCCCGCTCCGCTCAAGTGCACGATCACCTTCTCCGACCTGGAGTCGCTCGCGCCCATTAAGGAGATCATTAACCAGGACAAAATCACGGTGACGGGACAGAGCTTCATTGAAGTGAAGCTCAGCACGCTGCAGAAAATCGCCTTGCGCTCCAAGCGACTGGCCTTGCCGGTTTCGCTTCGAGAAGAGGTGCCGCTCGATATGTTTTCGGGCAACCCCTTGCTCCGCATGGCGGTGAATGGAGTGTTCGACATACTCACCGATCCCGCCAGCGTCCAGGCCATCGCGCTCGCCAAGGCGCACTTGGCGAGAATCGCCAAAGCCCGCAGGCTCGAGCAGAAAGGCTCGCAGTCGCTGTTTTTCCTTTACACCGAATACGCCCTTCGCGACCCCAAGACCGGCGCCTCCGAGAAGTTTTCGCAGTCGGGAACAGGATTCGTGGTGAGTGCCGATGGGAAGGTGGCGACGGCCAAACGTGTCGTCGAGCCATGGAAGTTCGATGCCCAGATCGCGTGGATGATTGCGCGCGACCATCTGGAAGTTGACTCGAAAAGCATCCGCGTAGCGGCCTGGCCGGCGGGAGCGAATCTCCAGGCGGACGACGGCGCACCCGATCGGGGTTCGGCTTTTACCAGCGAGAAGCAAACGCTGCAGGTGCTCCGGATGTCGCCGGATCGCTTTGAGAAACACGAGTACCAGGATGCAGACTCCGACGAGAAAGGGACGCTGGACCTGCACGCAGGTGGGGAGAGTGACCTGGCGCTACTCAAGCTTAGCGGCGAAAGCTTCCAACCTCTGGACCTCGCTGCGGGCTTCCTGCTGCGCGCGGATTCCAACCTCTCGCTGCTTGGCTTCCCGTTTGGCCTGAGCCAGGGGCAAGCCACTCCCAAACCGATGGAGGTTACGGTGGCGGCTCAGGAAGGCGGCCTCATGCTGGATTGTTCGCTCAACCCTGGCCAGTCCGGCGCGCCGCTGGTTACACTCGAAGGCAAGGTAGTCGCCCTTTGTGCCGAGCCCAACCAATGCGTTCCCGTTGAATCCCTCCGCGAGCTCATCCCCTGATGCCCACGCCGTCTCACTCCGCGCCGCAGATTCTTCTGGGTCTGGCCGCGTGTTGCCTGGCGGGCGGCGCGGTGGGCAGAGCGGCTCCGCCGCAAGAAATTGAGCGTTTCAAGGAGACCCTTTCGCGCACCGGCGTGTTCTTCCGCGCCGATGCGCCTTATATCCTACGCAACGCCGCCGACCCTTTCCTGCCCATTTACGTCGAAATCATCAACGGGGTCGAGAAGACCGGGCGAAGCGCGATCACCCAAATTGCACCCTTCGTGACGCGGGAGCCGTTGAAGCTGGAAGGTATCAACATCTATGCCAAGCCGCCCGGTGCGCGCCGGCAGTTTGCCGCCCAGCCCCTGCTCCTGGGAGCGAGCAAAGAGTTTTCCTTCGATGCCCGAACCGATGGTCAGCCGCTCGTAATCGAAACCCGCCTGCGGAGGTCGTTGCAGATTCCTCGCGAATCTCTTGCCGACTATTTGCGGCGACATTTCCTGGGTGGGCTGCCCGAGGTGGTGGACTTGATGGTCGCCATTCGTGTGAATGGCTGGCCCAGCCAGAATACTTATCTGCGGGTCCGCCTGAATGCGCCGCCGCTGCCGGCGCTTCCCGGCTGGTATCGCGGGGATATCCACTACCACTCCTCCTTCACTGATAACGCCGCCGAGCGGGGCTATCCACTCGATGTCACGAAACAGGCCGCACTGCAAACCGGATTGAATTGGGTTGCCCTGGCCGATCACTCCACGGATTTGAATCCCGAGACTTACGCGCAGGCTTTGCAGGAAGTGCGGAAGTTCCGCGACGGCGCCTTCCTCTTCATTCGCGGGGAGGAGATCACGGCAACCTCGAGAAAGGAGAGCCTGTTCAACACGGTGCACCTTGTAGCACTGCCCTCTCCGGACGATCCCGAGAGGGGTTTCCCGGCGGAGGGCTCGAGCACCGAGACCGTCATCATGAGCGGCGATGGCTCCGTCGCGAGTCCGGCCATTCCGCTGCGGGAGGCGCTCGCGCGTATTGCCGCCGCCGACGGATTCGCGTTTGCGGCGCACCCCTTCGACCCGATCAGCCCGATTCTCCGGGGCGGGGTTTGGGACGTGGCCGCCGACTTCCTCGCGGCGGACGGCAAAGGGCTTCAACCCGGTCTCGTCGGGCTCGCGCCGTGGAATCGGGCTACCGCCGTTACCGCCGATAACGCTCGCGATCCTTACTGCATTCGCCGCGACGCGGACCCCGCCACATGCTTTCAGCTGGATCCGGAGGCGAATCACTTCGCCCGCCTGGAGAAAGCGATTCAACTCGGCTGGCGGCCACTTCTCCAAAAGGGACTAGAAGGCAATGAATCGCAGCCCGCGCCAGCTTTCAAAGTGTTTCTTGCGGCGGGTTCAGACGCACACGGCGACTTCAACTATGAGGCCACCATGGATGCCGTGGACTTCCTTTCCAAACCCTCACGAGGGCTCACGGGCTACGCTGAAGATAATGCTTTCGGCAAGCTGGCGACGGTGGTCTATTGCCCGCAGGGAATGGGGCGGCGCGGCGAGAACGTGCTGCGTGCGCTCAGCACCGGCCGCAGCGTTTTGTCCAATGGCCCGCTGCTCATCGCCGGGCTCGATTTGGATGGCGACGGGAATCTGGACGGCCCGAGCGACGTTCTCGTGGGGGGCGAAACTACCATTGACAGAAGACGCCCTCCTTCCTTACAACTTCAGTGGGCGAGCAGCCCGGAGTTCGGCCCCTTCACTTCTCTGCGGCTCATTGTGGGCACAAGTTCCGGTGAGGGTGATCCCGAGGAAATCACCATTCCCGCGGGGAAAGAACTGTCGAGCGACGGGCTGGTGCCGGTGGACATGCCAAGGCGTTGGGAGGCGCTCCGCCCCGGATGGGCGTACCTGCGATTCGAAGCACGAACTCAGAATGGTGCGGGCGAAGAGTTTCGCTGCTATACTAACCCCCTCTGGGTCCGTGTGGTGGCGCAGTAGGCAGTCGATCTTCGGATCTCAAAAAGGAAAATGCCATGCCTGACGAAGTGAGTGAACAAGGAACTGTCCGCTATGTCCGCTGTCCTTCCTGTGGGACGCCCAACCCCGCGACGGCGGCCAATTGCTCGCGGTGCGGCAAGCCTATGGAGGTGAAAGAGGCGGCGCCGCCGCCCAAGCCGGCGGCTCCTGCTGCCAGTGCACAGGTGACCTGTCCGCGTTGCCGCAAGTCGCTTCCTGCGGGAAGCCGCTTCTGCGGGTACTGCGGCGCGCCGCTAACGGCCCCGCCTCCGGTTCAGAAACCCGCGGATCAGCAAATGGCGCCGACGCAACCGCTCTCGGCGTTGAAGCCGCCGCGTCCGGTCATGAAGCCGCCCGCGCCGGCCGTGGCGCCACCCGCGCCGCCCCGTCCCGCAGTGGCCAGGCCACCGGTGGCGTCGCCTCCTCCGCCTGCGCCGGCCGCGCCACCACCCGCCCCACCGGCAGCCCCACCCCAAGCGGCGCCCCCCCCGCCCACACCCAAAGCGGCACCGCCTCCGCCTCCCGTCCGAGCGGCGCCCCCCGCCCCGCCACCCGCAGCGGTCGCACCGCCCGTCGGGGAAGGGACTGCGATCTTCACCGGCCTCCACATCCCCAAGCTCGAGGCTTCGGTCATCGAGTTGAAGCAGGACGGAACGACGGGCAAGGTCGTTCGCATCACCAAAGAGACTCTGATCGGCCAGGGGGATTGTGATCTCAGCTATCCTGCGGACTCGTTGCTCTCCGCCCGTCACGCTTCCGTCGCGGTGCGCGGCGACAAGGTTCTCCTCAAAGACCTCGGCAGCCGCAACGGGACCTTCGTCAAGCAGCGAAAGGACATGCCCCTCGCGTCAGGTGACGTTTTCCTGATTGGCCGTCAATTGTTCCGGTTCATCCTGGAGCCTGCGCAGGAGGACACGAGCGACATGGAAGGCACCCGCGTCATGATGGGCGTGCCGAAATTCCAGCCCAGCGCCCAGGCCGGCAAACTTGAGCGCATCCAACTGACCGGGGAAGTGATCGAGACTTTCAAGATCGAAAAACCCGAAACCACCCTCGGCCGCACCAGGGGCGATCTGACGTTCAAGACCGATCCCTACATGTCCGGCGAACACGCCCGGATCGTGCGGGAGGGGACAACGTTTCTGCTGCGCGACTTGAAGAGCCGCAACGGCGTCTATCGGCGTATCCGTGGCGAAGCGGAACTCGGGAACGGCGACGAGTTCTTCATGGGGGAGCAGATCTTCCGCATCGAACTAAAGATCTCCTGATCGCCCGGCGGAAGGCTGCAGCGGATACCACTCCTCCCCTGTTGCTCGGGAAAGCCGGAAAAGTTCTCCTCAACGTAACGGAGAAGACAACCGCGCAGGGGGACACCCCCCTCGCCGGACGACCGGCTGCGGGGTAGCCAGCATCTGCTCTCGAGCTCTGTCGCTTGTCTCAGGTCACAAGGCGCCAAAGTCAAAGACGCAGGTCCGCGCTACCGGCTTCAGATCAGGTTTCGCCAGGCGTACACCTCGGAGGTGTCTTTGGTGCAGACTTCGACCTGGTCTTCAACGCCCGCGCCCCCTTCTGCTGATGACATGCCATTGCCGCGCGCCGCTAGCGCGGCGCGGAGGGCGGTTGCAGTTTGTCTCTGACCTCTCGGGGGATCATGGGTTGGATCTTGCCAGCGCGGGACCGGACGTAGTTGTCCATCATGCGGGGCAACTCGACGTTCATGCGGGCGACGAAATCGTCCTGGGCCTTTTTCATCTTGACGTCCATCTCATTCTGCGCCTGCTTCATCTTGGCTTCAATTCCCGCCGCGCTCTGATTGAGAGAATCCATCCGCTTCTGCAGCTCTTCGGCCTGCGTGAGCGCCGTGCCCATCATCTGCTTTTGTAGGACCAGGCGCAGGTTGGCGAGTTCCTGGCTGTTGCGGTCGAGTTGCGAGGCCACGTAGAAGCTCGACCCGACGGCAAGCAGGGCTAGCACCAGAACGATGTAGAGAAGGTTTCGGACGGTGGAGATGCCGGAATCCATAGAGGCTCCTTTGGGGGTGCGTCGGGAGAATCAGGCCACGTCCTTGCGCTTCATGAGCAACAAGACGGCGAGCGTGGCCGCGAGCACGTGAATGGTGAGAATGCCGATATACGGCCCTTTGTCCTTCCAGAAATGCGAGGGCAGGGGAAAATCTCCCGCCGCCGCAAAGGCTTCCGCCGGTGCTTCGAGACCCGCCTTGAGTTTGTCCACGTCCTCCGGATGCAGGGAGATGGTCACCGTATTGATGATCTTGTAGGCGTAGTTCTGAATGGAATGTTGCCCATGGATACAGACGTCGGAGAGCGCCTCGAATCCCCAGCGCGAGACCGCCAGCATCGAGAGCATCCGCACAAACGTGGGCATGCCTTCGACCGGGGCCGGCGTGTATTTGTGAAAGGCTTGCTTGACGGCGGGCGACGGCGCCATTGCCCCGACGACCTGCCGCGCGGCGTCGCCGGGGGCGGGCCGCGCGGGTTCGGGCGGGGCTGGACTCTTCGTCATCTCATGAGCCTTGGCCTTGGCTTCCGGCTGCGCGAACATCCTGCCTTCAAAGAGCTCCTCGACGGTAACGGGAATCACGGTCTCGATCGGCCGGACCGGGAGGAACAGGCCGGAAAGAAGCAGTTCGGGAATGAGTACGAGCGGGAACAGGGTCAGAGCCTTTTCCGGCGTATTGACAAGACTGGAAATGACCAAGCCGATCAGTGTGCCGTTCAGCGCCACCAGGAACATGATGGCGATGGTGCCCAGAATCTCGCCGCCGCTCAAAACCAAGGCGCGGCGCACAAACAACAGCAGGGCCACCACCGAGGTGCACTGCACCAGCGCAATGAAAGCGAGGACAAACAGCTTGGAAAAGATGTAAGAGGGGATCTTGAGTCCCGTCTGGCGCTCGCGTTTGTAAATGGTCTGTTCGTCCACGATTTCGCGGACGGCGTTCGAGCACCCAAACCAAAGCGCGGCGAACATGGTCATGAACACGGTTTGGATCTGGTTGGGCTCGCTGGCCATCAGGCAGACGAGCAGCGCGACCAGGGGCGCCTGCAGAAAAAGCAAAGCGGTTTGCCCACGGTCGCCAAACTTCAGCTCCCAGTTGCGCCGCAACAAGACCTTGAACTGGTGGAGGCTGAAGCCCTTATCGCTCGCCTTGCCGCGGGACGGCGGAGGGGCGGGTTGCGTGGCAGGGGCCACCCCCTTCAGCGGTTCCACAACCTGTTCCTGGTAAAGCGGGGATTCCTGAAAACGCCTCTGGAGTTCCTGGGCGTAAGGAATGGTGTTGTTGTCCGTGAGGTCGTCGTAAACGTCGGCCGGCACGGGGGCCTTGAAGTACTCCAGGAACTTAGTGCCTGGACCGTAGAACGCGAGCCGTCCCTGGACAAGGACGACCACGCGGTCGAGCACGCCAAACGAGGCGAGCATGTGCGTCGTGATGATAATCGTCGAGCCCTGATTGGCGAGTTGACGGAAGAGCATCATCATCAGGGTCTCGGTGCGCGGATCGAGGCCGGCAGTGGGCTCGTCGAGGAAGAGCACCCCGGGCTTGGGCAGGAGTTCGATGCCAATGCTGACGCGCTTGCGCTGTCCGCCGCTCAGGGTGGCAACAGGATTGTCCCAGCGTTGCGGGTCGATCTTGAGGATATCCAGCATCTCCTCCACCCGGCGGTGGATTTCCTCTTCTGAGAGATCTTCGGGCAGCCGCAGCTTGGCCGCGTAGTAGAAGCAGCGGCGCACGCTGAGCTGCTTGTGCACGATGTCTTCCTGGGGAACAAATCCGATGGCGGACTTCAGGCTGTCGAGGTTCTGATAGAGGTCGGCGTTGTTGTAAAGCACGCGGCCTGCTGTCGGCCGCGCGAATCCGTTCAGGGCATTCATGAGGGTGGATTTGCCGGCCCCGCTCGGACCGAGCAGGCCGATCAGTTCCCGCGGCTTGACGACCAGCGAGATGTCGTCCAACAGGAGCTTCGGCTGACCGGTCGTCCGCTCGGTCACCGCGAAGCTGATTCCTTGAACGTCGAGGCGGACGACGTGGGTCTCAGGGGCGTGGGAGAGGCTCTCGCCCGAGAAATGCAGCTCCGACGGACCGATGACGATGCGGTCGAGTTCATTAAGCTCGTGGCGCTTGACCTTGATCCCATTGACAAACGTGCCGTTGGTCGAGCCCAGGTCGATGACGAAGTACTTGCCATTCTCTTTGACGATTTCGGCGTGATACTTGGAAACGACGGGATGGTTGATGGCGAAGTCGTTGCTCGGGTCGCGACCGATGCGGATCCGATCCTTGTTCAGCTCGATCTTTTCGATTTTGAGTTGGGGTTCGAGTCCGGTGCGGAAGATCAGCGATTTGCTAGCGTAACGGCCAAAGGTGATGTAGTCACCGTCGGTCAGCTCCCGCCTATGGATGCGCGCTCCATTGACGAAGGTGCCGTTGGTGGAGCGATCCGTGATGACGGCTTTGCCGTCCGTGAGAGCGATCTCAGCATGCAGGGCGGAGACCGAGGGATGCTCCATCAGCACCTGACACTGGCTGGGATCGCGCCCGACGCACAGACCCTTATCGGTAATCTCGATGGTCTTGACGGCATACTTGTCCACGATGAGTTCGACGTGGGGTCGGGCGACTAGATCGGTCAACTTGATCGCCACGGTTCCTGCGCCCGGCTTTTCCTCCGCCTGCACGGCCATCAGTTCCGCCGTGGACTGCGGGCGCTTCAGGATCTGAGTGGCACCGCGTGGGGGCAGGCCCACCGCTTCGGTGGGAGGTGGGGGCCGGTGAGCGACAACTTGCTCGATGCGAAACAGATGGCGTCGGTCGAGGCCGATGGCAAGCTCGTCCGTCGGGCGCAGGACCCGCTCCTGGATGCGCACCTGGTTGACATAGGTTCCGTTGGCGGATTTGCGGTCACGCACCACAACCTGTCCCAACTCGTCGAACCCCACCCAGGCGTGAATGCGGGAGATTTCGTCGTCGGCCAGAACCACCTGGCAATTGGCCGGGTCACGTCCGATGAGCAGCCCCTTGGGGCCAATCGTGAAAGTGCGCCCTCTGAGCAGTCCTGCGGTGGCGACAAGCTTGAAGGCGGGCGGGGGTTCTGCCGCCAGGATGGGGGTTTCGGAGGGTGGGGGCGGGACGACAGCGATGACAGGAGGTTGCGGTTCGGGCTCCGCCATCGCCGTGCCACAGTTGCTGCAGAAGCGAAAACCGTCTTCAACAATCTCGCCGCACGTAGAACATTTCATACCGTCCCCGCTCCGGGGAGGGATTCAACCGGGTAACGTGCGAGTGATAAACGTTGTGGGCGAGCGCTTCGTGCCCGGCCCTAGGCACGGGCCTGAAAGTCTTCTTCACGAAATTCGCGAAGCTCCACGCCGGTTGTCGGGTCTCCCGGGGGGAGGCCGGGACCTTGGAGCTTCGCCAGGATCACGGTGATGTTGTCCGTCCCGCCGTTGGCATTAGCCCTTTCAATGAGCGCCTTGCATTTCTCTCGGAGCGGCCCATCCGTCTCCAGGACGCCCAGCATGTCCGGCGACTTCACCATGTTGTAGAGCCCGTCACTGCAAAGCAGGAGGTAGTCACCCTGCCGCGCCTTGGTGTAAGTGACTTTGACATCCACGGTCTCGCTGCTGCCCACGGCCTGCGTCAGGATGCTGCGCCGGCTGTCCTTCTCGGGATCCTCGGGGACTTCGGCGCCGATTTCGGCCAGGTAGTTCAGATACGTTTGATCGCGCGTCAACTGGACCATCTGCTTGTTGCGCAGGACGTAGGCGCGCGAGTCGCCGACCTGCGCCACGAACAGGTGCGTGCCAAACAGCGCCGCCGCGGTGGTGGTGGTGCCCATGCCGCGGAAGGCTGGATCGCTCTGCGCTTTCTGGAAAATAATCTGGTTGGCGTACTCCACCGCCTCGCGCAGCAACAGGACAAAATTGGTCTCGCTGACGTGGCCGAGGGATTTCAGGTTGTCGTAAAGGCGCTTGGGAACCGTCGCGACACAGAGTTGGCTGGCCACCTCGCCGGAGGCCTCCCCGCCCATTCCGTCCGCAACCAGAAAGAGGGTGCCCCGCGGACCCGCCTGATGATGGCAGACTGCTGGCGTTAGGCCTGCCTCGCCGGTGGTCAGATTGCAAACGATGAAATTGTCCTCGTTGTTCTTACGGACACGCCCTAAGTCGGACATCCCGTAAACGCTCACTTGGACGGATTTGGGGCTGCTTTCAGGTCCTTGACCCACTCGCTTCAGGTTCCTTTCTTCTTCGGGAGGTTCCGCTTCCCGCCTGAGCTCGCGAGGCTTGCCAGCAGATGCGCCTTCTCCTGAGGGCGTACCCCGCCACGATTCCGCCCTCGTCAAGCCCCTCCTGGCCTAGGCGTTCATCACTTCCACCAGTCCACCTTGGATGCGCCGCGAGCAACGCTCCATTCTTACCATACATGCGGCGGACTGGCAAGCGCAGCGAACCCCAGGGCACGGCCGCTGCCATTGCTGATTATTGGATGGCGGACTGAAGTTCGGCCACGATCGCGCGGGCCACCTCGCGGCCGACCGCCAGCTTATCAGGAGGCAACGAGATAGCCGCGACTTTGGCGTGCCCGCCGCCGCCATAGCGCTCGCAGATGCTGGCCAGGTTGGCTTCTTTGGGCGTGGGATTCCACGGGTTGCTCCCCACGGCGATTTTCGTCCGCTCGCGTGAATGGCTCAGCGCCACGCTATAAACTGCCGCCGGAAACAGATAGTACGGAATGAATTTGTTAAAGCCCTCGGAATCCTGGTCCGCCAGGTCGAAGAACACCACACCCTCGCGCAGCTCGGCGCGACTGCGGATCAAATCGACGGTCGCCAGGTGGCGGGCATAAAGCTCCTCGAAGGCCTCGCGAATCGTCGGCAGAGCGGCAATCTCGGCCAGCGGCCTCGAAACCAGGTCCGGAATCAACCCTGCAACAAAACCCGGGCGGCGCGTTCCTTCGATCACCAGCGTGATCTGCATCGCCGGATGCTTCATTTCCACCGCGGTTTGCGGGTCGGGATACTGGGCGCCGTCAATGATATCCGCCCACTGGACGAGCTCGGCCAGGTCCGGACAATGGAAGCCAAACTTCGTGGCGCCCACGTGCGCAATGAACTTTGTGCAGGAGCGAAATTCGGGCCCGTAGAACTTTCTCCCGCTCCGGTCTTTGCGAAAATGCTCGGCGTCGGCCTCGGTAAGAAATGCGCTTTGATGGTGATCGAACCACCAGGTCAGACGGTCACTGCTGGAATACTTGAAATCAACGATGACAGTCTCGTCGCATTCGAAGAGGTCGTCTTCGAAGAGCTGCCCCGCCCGGTGCATGAGGCCGCGATACTGGATCTCGGCGCTCGAGTTGACGCGCTCCCTGTAAAAGCGCGTGAATACCGCCGCTGAACACGCGCCGTCGAAGCATTGATCGTGGAAGCAAACCCTCACTGTCATGGATGCCTTCAGTTCTGGCGGGCCTCACCCGGCAGGCGGGCTCCTGCAAGTGCGAAACTTGTTAAAATGCGCCGCTCAGGCAAAATTGTCAAGGGAAAAGCTGGCGATGGCACTGTCCAGCAATTCTGCAGACAGTCTGGTGGGCAGGCTTGACAGGGAGAACCGCAAAGGACAAAGCCGCCATCAGGCGTGTGCCGACTCGAGCTGCATAAGGACGGCGCTCGGGAACGGACGCTCCACGGGGCGGCTTCTATCTGGCCGCCTGCTGTTCGGCGAGGTTGCCGATGACCGGCAGCCTGAATTTCTCCTGATTGTAAGCCTTGTACATGACAAAGACCCACAAGGCGAAGCCGCCCAGGCAGATGACGACCCACATCAGTAGGCTGATGATTCCACCGATCACGGGGATCATCCCGATGATGAGCGAGACGATCATCATCCCAAAGACGAGCACGATCCACGCCAGGTTGAAGAAGAGGGACTGGAAGGCGTGGAACTTTACGAAGCGGTCCCGGTTGTACGGCTCGACCACCAGAAAGATGATCGCGGGGATAATTGTGAAGTAGGCTAAGGCCCCGGCGACGTTGGACGTCAGGCCCCCCGTGCCTGCCGTGGTTGCCGCGCCGGGCGGAGCTGGGGGCGTTCCCCCCGCCGCACTGACCGGTGCCCCGCACGCGCCGCAAAAGCTTGCCCCTTCTAATAGAGCCGCACCGCATTTGGCACAATTTGCCATGACTGAATCTCCTCTCGTTTTCAAGTCAACCGATCAGCCCCTCGGCATCGCTAGGCCACGCTTGGAACTCCTGAAATTGCAGCTTGCTTGAACAATCAGTGGACGTGACTTTTCCGGGAAGCGGGCTAATGCATACCACAAACCTGATGGCAAAACAACCCGTTGTTTAGATTGGGATGCATCCAGCATTTGTCAGTTGGCGTGCCGAGGCGTCGAGGGCTTCGAACCGTTTCTCGCGATGACGAAGGAACCAGAGGGGGACTTTGCCACAACTTCCTCCCGGCTCACTTGTCATTCCGAGACCCGGCGCTGTAGACTGCAGGGCTCGGCCATGCGCGACTATCGTCAGGATTTTTCCGACTTCTCACCGAACATCTATCTCGACTGTGCGTATCAAGGGCCATTTCCTCGCGCGACGGTCGCGCGCATTCAGCATGCCCTCGCACTGAAGTGCAATCCAGCCCATCTCGACGCGGAGGAATATTTCAGCCTCCCGGAGCGCGTCCGCACTCTTTTCGCGCGGCTTATTGGCGCGGACACGCACGAAATTGCCATCACCAATAGCGCCACGCAGGGAATCGGGATCGTGGCGACGGGCTTGGGTTTGCGGGCGGGCGACGAAGTGGTCATCGCGAGCCCCAACTTCCCGTCCAATCTCTTCACCTGGCTGCACCTGCGACGACTCGGCGTGCGCGTTCGGGTGATCCGACCCGCGGGCGACCACGTGACACCCGAGGAAGTCCTTGAGGAGCTCACCCCGCGCACGCGAGTGCTGGCGCTCGACTGGGTGAGCTATACCGGCGGGTCGCGAATTGACCTTGCCGCCTTTGGCGACCTCGTGCATCGGCACGGCGGAATCTTCGTTGTGGATGGCACGCAAGGCGTGGGGGCGCTGCCTTTGAAGATCCACGCACTTCCCGTCGATGCGATGGTGGTGGCGGGCTACAAATGGCTCCTCGGGCCCTATGGCACCGGATTCGTTTACCTGCGGCTCGGCCTTCTGGATCGGCTGGAGCTGCCCGTGGTGAATTGGATGAGTGTGGAGGGCAGCGAAGATTTCGATGCCCTGCCCATCGAAGACTTCACCTTGCCGCGCGCCGCGCGGATTTTCGACGTGCCCGAAACGCCGAATTTCCTGAATCTCTATGCCATGGAAGCTTCACTCGAATTTGTGGCGCAAGCCGGGGTGGAGACCGTCTTCGATCATTGCAAACGCCTGAACGAGCGGCTTGCCGAGGGACTGCGGGCCCAAGGATTTCGACTCTCGGATGCCGCCCTGGCCCAATATCGCTCCACGATTCTCGGCTTTCGAGCAGATTCAAATGAGTCGACCACCGCGCTGCATCGTCACCTCCGCGAACAAAACATCGCCGTGAGTCTGCGCCACGGGTTCATCCGCGTTTCCCCGTACCTCTACAACACTGAAGAGGACATCAACCGGCTCTTGGAGGCGGTCGGGGGGAGGTTGGCCGCTGCCGGCATTTAGCCATCCGCGGCTCGAAGCCAGAAATCGGGGACCTGAGACTTGCGGTTCCAAACATGCCTTATTCTGAGCTGCAAGGATGCCTGATGCAGATCCGCACTTACCGCCCCTCCGATTTGCAAACCCTCTACGAAATCGACCAAGCGTGCTTTCCACCGGGCGTCTCCTACTCGAAGAGGGAGATTTGGCACTTCATCAACCGCCGCGGATCCCGGACATGGATTGCGCAGGAGGGAAACGAAATCGCGGGATTTCTGATTGCAAGCCGCGAGTCAAAAGAAGTGGGCCACATCGTTACCATTGACGTCGTTGAGGGATGGCGCCGCAGAGGCGTTGGAGGGGCGCTCATGGACGCTGCCGAGGCGTGGGCGGCGGAAGAGGGCTTGCGAGTCCTGTTCCTGGAGACGGCGGAGGAAAATATCGCCGCGCAGCGTTTCTATGCAGCGCGCAACTACGTCAAGCTCGAGAAGATCGAAAACTATTATGGCGACGGCACGGCAGCCTGGGTGATGGGGAAGACAGTGAAAAGTGGAAGGTGAATGGAGAATAGTGAAAAACGAAACCTCGCGCTCAGTGCGGGTTGCTCAGCCCAGACCGACCAGCCGCCCCCATGCGACAATGGACAACGAAACACCAACCGCCTATAACTCACAACGGTCCGCCGACCCGGACGGCGCGCGGCTGCTGTTCAGCTCCTCGTTCATTTTCTTCACAGTCCTGATTTCTGATTCCTGACTTCCCCCCTGTTATAATCCCGTCGCCGCACAGATTGACGGCATGAGGCATCAATGCCCAACCGACTCAGCTCCACGGACCTCAAAACGATAGGGATTTGCGCGTGCGTAGCGGCGGCATCGCTGCTCGTTGGGGTGAAGTACTTCTGGCGTGCGTTCCCCGAGGCGGCCATTGATTTGCGGGTCAATCGCGACGAGTCCGTGCCGATTGCGCGGAAGTTTCTCGAGGAGCGGGGAATTCGCCTGGAGGGCTACCGCCACGCCGCCGTTTTCAGCTACGACGATTCCGCCAAGGTCTACCTGGAGCGCACGCAGGGTCTGGAGCGCATGACGGAGCTCACGCGCGGGCCTGTCCGCTTGTGGCGATGGACGCATCGTTGGTTCAAGCCGCAGCAACAAGAGGAATACCGGGTGGAAGTGACGCCTTCGGGCGAGGTCGTGGGTTTCGAGCACGTGATCCCGGAAGCTGCCCCAGGCGCTAACCTCGAGGCACCGGCGGCGCGCGACCTTGCTGCACAACACCTGCGGGAGGTGATGAAGCGGGATCTCAACGACCTGGAATTCGTCGAGGCAGAGACCGAGAAGCGCCCACAGCGGACCGACCATGATTTCACCTGGAAGCAAAGGAGCGTCGAAATCGGTGACGGGAGCTGGCGCGTCAAGGTCGAGGTGGCCGGCGACCGTATCGCGGGTTATCGCGAATTCGTCAAGATTCCCGAGCAATGGTCGCGCGACTACCGGACGCTGCGCTCCCGCAACGAGTCCGCGCAGCTGGTGGCGGAAGTCCTTTTCGTGCTCCTGACGGTGGGGATGCTGGTGATCCTGGTTTGGCGCCTGCGTGACCGCGACGTCCCGGTCAAGCTCTCGCTCATCCTGGGGTTGGTAGGCACGGTCCTCTATTTCTTCGGCCAGCTCAACAATTTCCCCATGGCGGAGTACGGGTATTCCACGACCGACTCCTATTCGAGCTTCATCGCGGAATACCTGCAGCGCGCGTTCCTGGCGGCGATCGGCGTGGGAGCGTTTATCTTCTTTCTCACCGCCAGTGCGGAACCGGTCTACCGTGCCGCTTATCCGGGTTTGCCCTCGCTTGGTCGCACCTTCCGATGGCACGGGCTTCGATCGCGCTCCTTTTTCATGGCCAACGTGGTGGGCATCGCGCTGACGTTTTTCTTCTTCGCCTATCAGACGATTTTCTATCTTCTGGCGAACAAACTGGGCGCCTGGTCGCCCGCCGAGGTGAACTACTCCGATCTTCTCAGCACGAAGATTCCGTGGGTGTGGGTGCTGTTCATCGGCTTTCTGCCGGCGATTTCCGAAGAGCTCCAGTTCCGGGCCTTTGCGATTCCCTTTCTTGGCCGCCTGCTGCGCAGCAAGGCCGGCGCGCTTGTGCTCGCGGCCTTCATCTGGGGGTTTCTGCATTCGGCCTATCCGAATCAACCCTTCTTCATTCGCGGCGTGGAAGTGGGGATCGGCGGGATCCTCGTCGGACTCATCATGCTGCGCTACGGGCTGCTGGCGCCTCTGATCTGGCACTATTCCGTGGATGCGATCTACACGGCGTTCCTCCTGCTGCGCTCCTCGGACCATTACCTGATGCTCTCGGGGGCGATTACGGCGGGCATCATGCTCATCCCGTTCGCGGTTTCACTCGGGGCTTACCTGCGAACCCGCACCTTCTCGGACGATGCCGCCCTGACCAACGCCAGCGAGGGTGTGTCCCGCGCCTCCCGCAAGGAAGCGGTGCAAGCGGCAGTGACGCCCCTCGAGTACTCGCCTCTCACAAGATCACGCCTGAGGGTGGGGGGAGCGCTGTTGGCCGTCTTCGCGGGGCTCGCGCTCGTCCCCGTGCAGCGCTTCGGAGACGACATCCGGGTGGCGGTCACGCGCCCGGAAGCCTTGCGCCTGGGCGACGAATTCCTACGCCAGCGCCGGGTTGTTCCCTCGAGTTACCGCCGCGTGGCCTGGCTGCAGGGGAACGTGGATCCTTCCACGGTGAAATACCTTCAGGAGCACCGCACGATCGAGGAGACTGAGCGAGTTTACCGACAGGCGACGGAGCTCCTTCTGTGGCAGGTAAGGTATTTCCGCCCGCTCGAGAAGGAGGAGCACGTGGTGTTCGTGAGCGTGGCGGAGCCGCGCGTGTTCTCCTACCGACACCTCCTGGACGAGGACGCCCCCGGCCCGTCGCTCACGCCAGACGAGGCGCTGGCCCGGGCCACAGCCTTCCTCACCCGGCAGGGGTTCCGCCTGGAGGACTACGAACTTCAAGAAAGGCGCGAAACCCAGCGCAAGGCGCGCACCGATTACACGCTGGTTTGGCAAGTCAAGCCCGCCGGTGCGGGGGCCGCGCTGATGGTGGCGGACGCGCATTTTCGCCTGCAAGTGGAAGTGGCTGGCGACCAAGTGGTTGGCTTAACCCGCTACTTCAAGTTGCCCGAGGAATGGCAGCGGCAGCGGAGCGCGACGTCGCTTACCAATGTCATCCTCTATGCCTGTCGCGTCCTGCTGGTGATGCTTCTCGTGGGCGGCGGGCTGGTGCTCTTTGTGCTCCAGGTTCGCCACGGTGCCATCGAGTGGCGGCGGGCGGCGCAAGTGGCGGGCGTAGTTCTGTTGGCACTAGCGGCGGCGCAGGTCAATCAGTTTTCCCGCATCTTTCAGTCGTACAACACGTCCATACCCTTAAGCACATTCTGGATTTCTACCGCGGCTGGCCTGTTCATTGTGCCGTTGGCAGGGGCTCTCGCGGCATGGGTATTGATCGCCCTGGCCGCCAGCCTCTACCCGGATTCCTGGCGTATTTTCCAAGCTTCGGCCCGCCGTGTCTGGCGGCGCGATGCAGCCGTGGCGATTGCGCTGAGTCTTGCGGCGACATTCGGACTCAACCGGCTGGGCGCGCTCCTTTACAACCGCTTCCATACCTATGCGCCGGTGCGCATCGATCTGGGTGAGCATCTACTCGATTCGTTCCTTCCCGGAGCCGGCTTCCTGTTCCGCGGCTTGATCTACGCACTGTTTCTTCCCGCCCTCGCCGCCATCGTGATCTACCTTGTGCAATACGGCTTGAAGCGTCGCGCCTGGTGGCTGTGGGGGGCCGGAGCACTGCTCGTGGTCAGCGTGGGTCCTCCGGGTGCGCATTCACTGGCCGAATTCCTGATGGGGTGGATGGTGGGCTTTCTGAAGGTGCTGGTCACGGTTGGGCTCGTGGTGTTCTTCTTCCGCAACAATCCGCTGGCTTACCTGGGCGCCGCGTTCGGTTTGATCGTGGCCCCACCCCTCGTGTCGATGCTTGGCCAACCCGCGGCTTTCTGCACCTGGAATGCAGCTCTTTTGGCTTTGCTCAGTGTCGCATTGTTCACATGGCTACTGGGAGGCCTTGCAGGGCGGTTTGCGGGAGCGCCGCCGGCTCAAGCCTGAGGCGCGCGGCGTTTCAGAACACCACTGTCGCATCGAGCAACCGGCTCTCTCCTCCGCGCCACAGCGCGTATTGAAAGCGCCTGAATTTGTTCATCGCCGCGGCGCCCACGCGGCCCTGGTTGTCGATGGCGATGACTCAGATGAATTCCTCTTTATTTTTGGAGTCCGTCCTGGCGATATGTTGCATCAATTCAAGGCAGGCGTCCTGCGGCGCGGCGCCACGCGCCATGAAGTGCACAATCGAGATGCTGGTGCAGTAATTGGTCATCACGTCGCCGTTCCCTGTGGCGGAGGCGGCGCCCACATTGTCATCCGCGTAGACGCCGCAGCCGACCAGGGGGGAATCACCCACCCGCCCCGGAATCTTCCACGCCATGCCGGAGGTCGAGCATCCCGAAACGACGTGTCCCTTCCCGTCCGTCGCCACCATGCCGATCGTGTCGTGGCTCGTCGGAGGCCTGAGCCAGTAGGATTTCTTTTTCGGGTCGGCTTTCCACTCCTGCCATTTTTTGAGGCTGTCGGCCGTCAACAATTGCTCAGGCGGGAATCCACACTGAAGGGCGAATCGAAAGGCGCCCTCGCCGGCCAGCGTCGTGTGCGATGTTCGGTCGAGCACCTGCCGCGCCACGGAGATCGGGTTTTTGATGTTCTGCAAGCCGCAGACCGCCCCGGCGCGATGCCGCGTCCCATCCATGATGGCCGCGTCAAGCTCGACCACGCCCTCCGCGTTGGGCAGCCCACCGTAGCCCACGCTGCTGACGGCGGGATCGTCTTCAGGGACGTTGATCCCTTTCTCGACGGCGTCGAGCAAACTGCCGCCGCGCAGGAAGACCTCTGCCGCGCGCTCGTTCGCCGGCTTGCCGAACGGCCAGGTGGAGACGAATACCGGGCCTTCGCCCCCAGCCCCTGCCGGCTGGATTTCCGCTGCTGCCAGCGCCGCCGTCCCCGCGACCGTCTTCACAAATGTCCTGCGATCAATCCTGTGCATCCCCCCTCCTTGGGCTGCGGCGACTCGGTGCCGTCTCTTCTTGGTTCTTATTCTTTCCCTTTACCTTCTGAATTTTCCCTCGCCCCCACCCTCCGCCACCCGGCGTTTCGATGCGCAACAGGCTGCCCGCGGGCGCTTCGAAGGTGGCTTTCGAGGGAACTTCATTGACTCGTCCGGAAATGATCAGTTGATTTCTGCCTGGCCGGCCGCTCTTGCCGCCGGCGAGGCCATAGGGAGGAATTCGCCGCCGGTCGGAAAGAATACTCCCGCGGATGTCGGCAAGAAATTCGATCTCGCGCACAATCCCGTCGCCGCCCCGAAAACGGCCTGCGCCACCCGAGTCACGCCGGAGCGAATAGCGACGTACCCGCACCGGGTAGGCCGATTCGAGCGCTTCAATGGGAGTATTCAACGAGTTGGTCATGTGCGTGTGCACCCCGCTCAGCCCGTCCGAGGAGGGACGCGCGCCCATGCCTCCGGCGATGGTTTCATAGTAGGCGAAGGGCTCGCCCGTACGCGGATCGCGCCCGCCGAATGCAAGATTGTTCATCGTGCCGGAGCTGGCGGCCGGAATGCGGCGGGGAAGGGCCTGCGCGAGAGCCTTCAGGAGCACGTCCACGATACGCTGCGAGGTTTCGACATTGCCCGCGGCCACGGCGGCGGGCGGCCGCGCGTTGACCACGCTGCCTTCCGGCGCGCGCACTTCGATGGGACTCATCAGTCCTGCGCAGGCGGGCACCTCCTCGCCGAGCAGGCAGCGAAAGACGTAGAACACGGCGGAATACGTTATCGCAAAAACAGCGTTGACGCTGCCGCGACAGGCGGACGCGGTGCCGGCAAAGTCCACGAACGCGCGCCCGCCCCGGATTACGATCCTCACCCGCAGTGGAACCGGTTGGGGGGTGAAGCCGTCGTCATCGAGAAAATCTGTGGCGTGATACACTCCCTCGGGAATTCCCTTGAGCGCCGCGCGCATCAGCCGTGCGGAGTAGCCCTGCAACGTTTCCAGGTAGAGTCGCGTCTTGGTCAAGCCGTATTTCGCCAGCAATTCCCCCAGGCGTCGGCCGCCCAGCTTGCAGGCCGCCACCTGCGCGGTCAGATCGCCTTCGCGCTCACGGGGCGTGCGAACGTTGGCAAGAAGTATTCGCCTCACGTCGGGTTGGATCCGCCCGCCCCGCGCGAGCGCCACGGGCGGAATGCGCAATCCTTCCTGATAGATCTCTTCGCTCAAACTCATGGAAGCGGGCTGCGCGCCACCAAGGTCGGAATGGTGCGCCCGGTTAGCCACATAGAAGACGGGCCGGTTTCTGAGGCGGCGGTCTGTGACCGCCGTCTGGCCTTTTGTTGGTTCGTCTGTCTCGGACCCGAATACCGGCATGACCAGCGTGATGTCGGGCAGGTGCGTCCCGCCCGCATAGGGGTCGTTCAGCATGGCGATGTCGCCCGGACCCAGTTCGAGCGCTCGAATGGCGGCGGTGACCGACATGGGCATCGACCCGAGGTGCACCGGCATGTGGTCGCCCATCGCCACGACACGTCCCTGGCCGTCAAAGACTGCGCAAGAATAATCGCGCCGCTCCTTGATGTTGGGGGAGAAGGCGGATCGGCGCAGTGCCGCGCCCATCTCCTCCGCGACGGAGTGGAACAGATTCTTGAAGATTTCAAGTTCAGCCGCGTCGACCCGCATGGTGGTTTTTAGAGGTGGCCTTCCGGCCGGCATCCCTGGGCGTGCGCCGCAAGGCGGTCACGATGCAGTACAAGGTTTTGGTGCTCATCCACTCGACAAACGTAATCCGGGGGTACGACGGTCGTTGAGCTGTACTCGACGACGACCGCCGGGCCTTGGAAGCGCATCCCCGGGGCGAGTTTCTCCCGGCTGTAAAGTGGCGTCTCCCAGAATCTGGAGTCGAACCAAACCGGCTTGACTGCCACTATGGCGTCGGAGGGTTTTCGACCTGTGTGTGAGGACCGGCCTTGGCTTGATGGCTTGGGCGTGGGAATTGTTAACCGCACACGCAGGTTCACGACCTCGAGCGCACGCCCACCGTGGGCGTAGCCGTAAGCCTTCTCATGTTCACGGTGAAATCGGGCGGGAAAGTCAGCGCAGAACGGCACCGTCAATTCGTACGCCTGTCCCGTGTAGCGGACGTCAAGATAGCGCTCGGCCTTCGGAAAGCCAGCAACCTTTTCGCGTCTCAGTTCGTCCCGCGCCCCCGCTTCAAGGCGGTGCAGCTCCCTCTCGAGCTGCCGGAGGAATCCTGCCAACGGCCGCGAGTCTCGACGGTCGTCGGGAGGGACGGGTCGTAGGACGGACTGCGAGACATCTTTGACGACGTCGGAAATCAGAATCCCCAGTGCCGAGAAGGCGCCGGGGTGAGGCGGGACGATCACGCGCGCCAGCCCCAGGGAGCGCGCGAGTTCGGCGGCGTGTAGTCCTCCCGCGCCTCCGAAGCAAATCAGCGAGAAGTCGCGCGGATCGTAACCACGCTCGACCGAGATCACCCGAAGCGCGCGTTCCATGTTGGCGTTGGAGACCGCCACAATTCCTCGGGCGAGGTCGAGAGGCGATTTGAACAACGAACCGGCGCGATGGAGAAATGTGTCAAAGGAATTCTGGGTGGCATGCAAATCGAGTGCGTAAGTCCCGCCCAGAAAATGTTCAGCGTCGAGCCGGCCCAGCAGAAGATGGGCGTCGGTGACCGTGGGCCGCCTCCCACCCCGGCCATAACATGCCGGACCGGGATCAGCGCCCGCGCTCTCCGGACCCACGCGCAGCGCACCGCCGGCATCCATGCGCGCGATCGAACCCCCACCCGCCCCGACCGAGTGAACATCCAGGACGGGGACAGCGACCGGCAAGCCCGCAAGCGTCGTTTCGCTGGTCGTTCGGGGCTGACCGTTGATCAGGCAAACGTCGGTGGAGGTTCCGCCTATGTCGAAGCTGATGGCGCGCCGAATTCCGAGCCGCTGTGCCAGCCAGGCGGCGGCCACGACGCCGCCCGCCGGGCCGGAGAGAATCGTGCGCACGGGCTCGCGGGCGGCGCGCTCGGCCGTCGTGATGCCGCCGCTCGACTGCATCACATAGACACGTCCGCGCGCGGCGAGGGAGAGCCCTCCGGGATGCCGATTCCTCCCGCGCGGGAGCGCGGAGCGTGCCCCTACCGTGCGCCTCAGGTGCTTCAGGTACACACTCATGCGCGGCGCCAGGAAGGCGTTGATCGCCACCGTGGAGAGCCTCTCATATTCGCGAAACTCCGGCAGGATTTCGTGGGAGACCGAGAGAGGGAGCCCCAAATCGCGCAAGGCGCGGGCCACACGCCGCTCGTTCGAGGGATTGGCAAATGAAAACAGGAAACACAGCGCGAGCGATTGGGGGCGTGCGCGAAGGATTCGTCTCCTCAACTGACGCAACTCGGCCGGCGAAGGTCGCCCAAGAATTGCGCCGCCCGCGGCTGTCCGCTCGCGTACCCCGAAGCGGAGCGCGCGCGGGATGATCGGCGGCTCGCGTTGCACATTGAGGTCGTAGAGTCGCGGCCGGTTCTGGCGCCCGATTTCGATCAGATCTTCGAAGCCTTCGGTGGTCACGAGCGCTACCCGCGCGCCCCGGCGCTCGAGGAGGCTGTTCGTCCCGAGGGTGGTGCCGTGAACAATCTCAAGCCCCTCGGGGCGCCGAGGGCCGGCCAGCCGGAAGACCCCCTCGACGATGCCGCGTGCGGCGTTCTGGGGCGTAGAGAAGACCTTGAGGACTCGCACTTTGGAGCGCTCGACTGTAACGCAGTCCGTGAACGTTCCGCCGGTGTCAACGCCGATGCGCATAGGCGGGCTTCCCGCGATCCAACTCGTCACCAAAAACAGCGGCCATTGTAGCGGAATTTGAAGGGGATCGTACCCCGGCTATCTGCCTGCATCTCGCACGGCGAACACCCACTGCCTCGAGGGGGTGTTACGAGCCCAAGGGAAACGTGGCATGGGCGGTGAGGGAAATGTCCGCTCGCTCGCCGGCGAGCAACTTGTAGTACCCGGCCGCGGCAATCATTGCGGCGTTGTCGGTGGAGAGTTCCGGGGAAGGGAAGAAGGCCTTCCGCGCGCGCTGCCTGGCCGCTTCGAGGAATCGCGTGCGTAACCATGAATTGCAGGCCACGCCGCCGGAAACGAGGATGGTTGCGACTCCCACGCGCTCCGCCGCGGCGAGGGTGCGTTCCACAAGATCGGTCACGACGGCATTCTGGAAACTGGCAATCAGATCGAGTGTGGCCTGCGAGCAGCGGGCGCGAAGGTCGTCCTCGGAAGGGCAGCCCGCGGCGTCCTTGCGCCAGGCGCGCCGCGCATCCGCCTCCGTCGCCAGTTCGGTTCCTCGCACGCGATACAGGACGGCGGTCTTGAGTCCGGAAAAGCTGAAATCGAGCGGATTGCCCTTCATTCGGATTCGCCCGAACTCCACGGCCTCGGGATTGCCGAAGACCGCGAGTCGGTCGATGACCGGGCCGCCGGGGTAGCCGAGAGCGAGAAGCTTGGCGACTTTGTCAAACGCCTCGCCGGCGGCGTCGTCGCGCGTCTGACCTAGCCGCTGGTAGGTGAACCGTCCGCTGGGATGCTCCTGTTTGACCAGGTAGAGATTGGTGTGTCCTCCGGAAACCACGAGGGTCACGGCGGGAAGTTGCGCCGCCTCGACGGCAGCGCCGGAGGCGCGCGCCAGCTTGTTCTCCAACAATACGGCGTGGATGTGCCCTTCCAGATGGTTTACACCCACAAGGGGTTTGCCGAGTGCCAGCGCCAGCCCTTTGCCAAAGAGCAAGCCCACAAGGAGTGAACCGATCAGGCCGGGACCCTGCGTGACCGCCAGGGCGTCGATCTCTTCCAGCTTGAGGCCGGCGCGCGCGAGCGCCTCATCGACGACGAGCGGGATCTTGCGCAGGTGCTCGCGCGAGGCCAGTTCGGGTACGACGCCGCCGTACTTCGCGTGTGTCAACACCTGCGAGGCGACGACACTGGAAAGAATCCGCTCGCCATCGGCGACGACCGCCGCCGCGGTTTCGTCACAACTCGACTCGATTCCCAGCACACGCATGGTTCCAGGCCCTTCGCTGCTATCGTAGCACGAGGAAAATCGGGAATCAGAATTCAGGAGACAGAACAGCGGGTCCCGGGGCACACCGGAAGCTTGCTGCGGCCACAATGCTTCCGAAACTGTCTGCCATGGACTATGCGCAACCAAGCTTTGCTCCGGACGCCGGATCCCTGACTTCTGGCTTCTGACGCCTGCGCTTTTCTTTGACCTCGTCGCAGGGTTGGCGATAGACTCGACCGCAGGCGCGGGCGCGCGCGCACTTGATGGACTGGATGCGGGGCGCATATGACCATTCGCAAAGCGGTTCTTCCGGTGGCCGGACTGGGAACGCGATTTCTTCCGGCGACGAAGGCCCAGCCCAAAGAGATGCTGCCGATTGTGGACAAGCCGCTGGTGCAATACGCCGTGGAGGAAGTGGCGGCCTCGTCTATTCCCCTGGTCATCTTCGTGACCGGGCGCGGGAAAAAAGCGATCGAGGACCACTTCGATGTTTCTCTGGAACTCGAGCACGAGTTGGTGGGGCGCAACAAAGAAGACCTGCGCAAGCAGATGCGGTCTATTTCCGGACTCCTCCAGGTAGCCTACGTCCGGCAGCAAATGCCCAAAGGGCTGGGGCACGCGATTCTGATGTCGCGAGAGCTGGTGGGGGACGAACCGTTCGCGGTCGTCCTCTCTGACGACGTCATCGATAGCCGCGTGCCATGCCTAAAGCAGATGATGGCGGTCGCGGAACGCTACCGGGCAAGCGTGGTGGCCGTGCAGCGCGTGCCCCGCCGGACGGTGGCCAGTTACGGGATCATCCGGGGCAGCGCTGTCTCCGACGACCCGTGGCATGGGCGGCTCTTTCGGATTGAGGACATGGTGGAAAAGCCCGCCCCGAAAGATGCCCCTTCCAACCTCGCGATTATCGGGCGGTACATCCTGACTCCCGCCATCTTTCGCGCCCTCGATGCGACGCGCCCGGGGGCCGGCGGAGAGATTCAGCTCACCGACGGCCTGCGCCGTCTCCTCCAAAAAGAGCCCGTCTACGGCTTCTTGTTCGAGGGCAAGCGGCACGATGCGGGCGACAAGCTCGGTTTCCTGAAAGCCACCGTGGAGATGGCCCTCAAGCGTCCGGACCTCGCGAGACCATTCCGCCGCTATTTGAAATCCCTGAAGCTGTAAGTGACACAGCCCGAGCAGTCGGGGGCGTGGTTTGAGTTATTTGGAATCCGCCGAAGAACTGCTGGGTGCAGGCTGGGCGGCACTGTTGGTGTGCGCCGCGCTTTCGGTCTGGGTGGGGCAGGCAGCGGCGGAGGATTTTCTGGCGTAGTCGGTGACGTACCATCCGCTCCCCTTGAAGTGAATGGCGGGTGAAGAAAGCAGGCGCTCCAGCCCTCCGCCGCATTTCTCACAGCGATTGAGCGGCGGGTCAGAGAACTTCTGTATCTTCTCCACTTTCGTGCCACACTGGCCACATTGATATTCGTAGAGCGGCAACTTTTTCCTCCGGAACTAAGCCCCATAACATTATAGCAGCCCCGGACTCGTGCGGTCAAAAGTCGCGATATGTTCCGGCGTTGCCGGCCGGGGGGCAAGTTGATAGACTGTGGGGGCACAAGAGTGGATCTCGTCAACTGGAGAGGGGCTTATGACGCCCGCGGCGAAGCCGGCAGGAATGCTCTTTCTGGTGGGAACCCCCATCGGGAATTTGGAGGACATCACTTTCCGCGCCCTGCGCACGCTCAAGGAAGTGGATCTGATCGCCTGCGAGGACACGCGGCGCACCCAACAACTCCTGAACCACTATTCCATCACGACGCCCACCATCAGCTATCACGAGCACAACGAACTGACGCGCGCTCCGGAACTGGTACTGCGGCTCGAGGAAGGAAGTCACATCGCCCTGGTTTCCGACGCGGGCATGCCGGTCATTTCCGATCCCGGCTACCGTCTGGTGACCCTCGCCATACGCCATAACATCCCGGTCATTCCCATTCCCGGGGCCTCGGCATTTGTCGCGGCGCTTTCCGCCGCCGGGCTGCCGGTGGACAAATTCCGCTTCTTGGGATTTCTCCCCAGCAAGAAGGCGCAGCGACGCAAGGCGCTGGAAGAGCTGAGGGGCTCGAGCAAGACGCTGGTGTTCTATGAAGCGCCCCACCGGTTACTCGACATGCTCGCCGATTTGCGGGATGTGCTGGGTGACCTGCCGGTGGTCGTGGCCCGCGAAGTGACCAAGGTGCACGAGGAGTTCGTCCGCGGCACCGCCTCCGAGGTGCTGGCCCAGCTCAAAAAGAAACCCGTCAAGGGTGAAATCACGGTGCTCACGGCGCCCCAACTGGCGGGGGCGCAGGGTTCAGCCGGCTCATCCTCGATTCGCACGGAAGTCGAGGAGGTCATGGCCGCCAAAGGCCTCGACGAGCGCGCCGCCCTCAAACTCGTCGCGCGTCGCCGCGGCCTCTCCCGCAGCGAAGCCTATCGGCAGTTGCAGGGGGAGAAGAGCCGTGACAAGTGACGAGCGACAAGGAAGAATTCAGAAGTCAGGAGTCAGAAGTCAGAATGAACGCGCAGC
>Ga0073934_10002907_pt1 | contig 33422 bp, 23 predicted proteins | sample LarsenN4metaG_FD_76834 | JGI IMG/M metagenome (GOLD analysis project Ga0073934, IMG submission 76834) | Hot spring sediment bacterial and archeal communities from British Columbia, Canada, to study Microbial Dark Matter (Phase II) - Larsen... ...
TATAATGTTGTTTCCCTGCAATATTTTTTCCCCGGCCAAAATTCACTTCCGTAATTTTCCGCGTTTGTCTGTATATACTATTCAGCTTTTAAAACGAAGCGTTTGGAAGCCAATGACGTCGAGTGAATAAAATTCCGTTCCTAAGGTTTTGTCCAACTTGTTCTCAGGGACGGGAATGAGTCAGAATAGATAAGAACCATGTGGCATTTGAGACTACGGATGGGAAACGAGAAACCCCGATTTTCCTTTAATCTTTTTAAAAGATCGGTCGGGGCAGAGGGCAAAGCGCAGAGGGCAAAGCGCAGAGGGCAAAATCGCGGTTTGCCATTTGCCATTTGCTATTTGCTCGTGGGTGTTCTCGCTCAGCTCTTGCCGCTCGGCGCTCTTCGCGCGCAAACCCCCGATTTTCCTTTAAAAACTAATAAGGAAAAGTCGGGGCCGCCCGCCAAAACGCCAGCCGCTTTTAACCCCGAAAAAATTATTCCCTACGAGGATCGCCTGCGCTTTTATCTCGATCTCAAAACCAAGGGTTTTCTGATCGAGATGGCCGACAAGGAAATGATTTTGCTGCAAACCATCGAGAACGTCACGGCGGAAGTCAGGCAGCGCGGCCTCGAAGGCATCGTGAACGACGATCCCGGGTTCAATGTGGTTTACCAAAAAACGCAGACCCTGACCGACAGCTACACGGCCGAGCTGGAAGCGGTTCTGGCGATGATCGACGAAATTTCGGCGCTGTCCAGAACGCTGGAGAAAGAGCGGCAGTACGGCCTGCTTGAAAAATTTCAGGATTTGAAAACGCGCCTGGTCGCCGCGCTCGAAGACCGCAAATTATACAAAAAAGCGCCGGCCACGCCGAGCCACGTGACCGGCTTGATGAAAGAATACGGCGGCGAAGTCGACTCGCTGCTGCGGATTTATCATCGCCTGGAAAAATTCCGCCGGCTGGCGGCGGCCAAGGGCGACACGGCGGTGTTGCCGCTGGTGGAGAGGCAGATGACGAGCCTCATGCGCATGGTGGCCGATCTCAAAACCGATTCCACGCGCACGCCAGATTTGGCCGACGCCTTTCTCAAGGAAACCGAACAAGTCGCGGCGCTTTTGCTGGAGCTGGATAAACTCGAAAAAACCGCCACCAGTTCGCTGGAGACCACGATCGAAGTTGAAGGCGTGCGCCGGAATCTGGTGGCAAAGATCGACACCCGGCTTTTGCAGCTTTTCGGATTTTATGAGTACGCCAATACCCGCAAGCCGAGCCTCGACCAGGTTTTTCACGCCTGGCGCGGCGAACGTTTGGCGGATTATCAAGCGCGGTCCGCCGAGTATGAGGTGATAAAAAAACGCCTGCTCGCCACCGGCGGCGCCAAAGAGCGCAGCCGCATGTTGGAGCGTGATTTGACGAACTCGCTGCTGAATTACGCGGCGGAGCGCTATCGCGTCGCGGAGCTGCAATTCGACGCCATCATACGGGATTACGACCGTTATTTTTCGAATTGGGACGCCGTTAAATTTTATCGCGCCGAATCATTTTACGCCCGCCAGCTTTATCCCTCGGCTTTTGAAAGTTATGAAGAACTGCTGCGGAGCTATCCCAATTCCAAATTTCTCGGCTTGACCGTGCTGCGCCTGATGACGATTGCGCACACGCTGAAATGGGAACAGCCTTTTTTTGCGTATTATCATCGCCTGGACAGCCTGGCCCAGGCGGGCGGGGCCCAGACGGGCGGGGCCCAGACGGGCGGGGCCCAGGCGGGCGGCGCCCAGACGGGCAGCGCCCAGACGGGCGGAGCCAACGTGCTGCCTTCTCGTCTCGTCGAGCGCGGTCGCTATTTGGCCGGGTACTATAATTTGAATTTGGAAAAATATTCGGAGGCCGAAGCCGCGCTCAGCCTGATTCCGCCGCCGTCGCGTTATCATTTTGCGGCGCAATATCTGCGCGGCATTGCGCAAACGCATCTCGGCAATCTTTCCGCAGCTTTTTTAAACTTTCAATACGTCGCCGAAACCGGCAGCGGCTTTAAAGAGCCAATTGCCGGTCTGGCGTTGGCCAATCCGACCAACACCTTGATTCAGAACAACGCCCTGATGCGGCTCGGCTTCATTTATTATCAGCGCGGCGAGTTCGAAAATGCGATTCGTTATTTTGAAAAAGTTTCGCGCGGCGCGGAGAATTACGATCAGGCGCTCATCGGCTTGTCGTGGGCCTATTTGAAGCAGGGCGATCTGGAGCGCACGATGGCCGCGGCCGGTTCGGTGTTGGGCAATTATCTGTCATCGAATTATCATTACGAAGCCATGGTGCTTTCGGCGCATTGCCAGCGGCTGCTCAATCAACCGGAGGGCGCGCTCGACGAGTTTCGCTACGTGGCCAGTGCCCACGGCGTGCTCGATTTGGCGAAAGGGTATCACGACGAACGCGCCCAAATACTCGCGCAGCTCGGCGAAGTCGACCGCCTGGAAAAGACGGCGCTGGAGCATCAGGACCGCCAGCTTTACGCCATTATCGCCGAAGTGCGCCAGACTTTATTCGGCATGATGAATAGTTTCGGTTTTCGCGCCAACACCGGCGCCATGATGATCGACAATTTTTCCGAAGAGCGGCAAAGTGTTTATCGCCAGATTCAGCAGTTGGATCGCCTGGTCAAAGAAGCCAATCAGATGGGATTGATCGATGTCGCGCGCGACGCCATCGAACGGCGCAACCGGCTGGTGCGCGTCTTGGAGACGTATCAGGCCGACCGTTCGATTGAGAATGTGAATTATTTCATCGACTATCCGCTGGCGACCAAAGAGAGCAGCGCCGCCTATCGCCGGCAGATCGTGCTGAATTTGTTCAAAGAGATGGAAGCGGAGCAGAAGCGGTTGAAAGAGAATCTCGCGGCCGCGAACCGTCTGGTCTCGTCGCCTTCCGCCGGCCGCGACGTTAGTGTCGCCATCGATTTGAAGACGGTGCAGGGTGATTTCAAAAATCTCAAGTACCGCATGGATCGTTTTCAAACCTGGCTCTCGACTTACAAGGTCGACGAGGTGGCGACCCAGGCCGACCTGTGGGCGGATGTGTCCGGCTTCGGCATGAGCGATATTGCCTTTCGGCAGCTCGACCGGCGCGAGCAGCAGATCAATTTGTACTCGCAAAATCTTTCTTCGATCGACAACATTCTGCGCGACCGCAAGAGCACGCTGGAAGAGATGTTGAAGATTTTTGACAAGGAAATGCAAAAAATCGAGGAAGATCTGCTCAACGAGCAGGTGCGTCTCGACCAGTTGGAGCACGAGACCTATTTTAAAAAATCTTATTTCGACATGTCCACCTCCGAAGTTGGCGTTGGCGCGGCGCCCAAGTCGTCGAGCGTCCAGGATATTTTGAAAGATCAGAACCCCTAACGCAACCAAATTCTACCACGAAGACACAAAGACACTAAGTTTCTTTGCTTTGTGTCTTCGTGCCGTGGTGGTCAGAAAACTTTGCTTTTTTGGCAACGATTCAACTTTAAAGAGATTAATGCGACGACCTCTCCACAACTTTCTTTTTTTGCCCGTCGTTTTGTTGCTCGGCCTCGCTATGCTAAACGCAACCCTGTGGGCGCAGAATCCCGCCGGGCGGGACAAGCCCCGCCTGGTTTCGCCGGCGGAAAAGGTGAAAGAAACCGTTTTGTCACGCCAGGGCAAGGCCGGCCGCGATACCGTGTTGCGCGCGTACAGCATCAACGAATTGCTGGAGTACAAGGATTTTTACGAGCGCGAGCGGTTTCGCTTGGAAAGCGAGCGGGTGTTTTTGCGCGAAAAAGGCATCAGCGACATGGAAGCGTTTTTGGCGAACCACCCCAAAAGCAAAATTCTCGACAAAGTGATCATCCGTCTCGCCGAGCTGTATTACGAGAAGGCGCTCGAAAACTAATCGCGATCAGGAAAATTACAGCGCCCAGCTCGACGCCCAAGCCCAGGGCTTGTTGACGGAAGCGCCGGTCGAGCCGAAGAAAGACTTCACGAGGCCGCTGGAGCTTTATCAACGCCTCATTGAACAGTTTCCGCAAAGCAAGTTGGTGGATGATGCCAGTTATAACAAAGCTTTTTTGCTGGAAGACCTGGCGCAGCGAGATAGCGCTGTCGTGTTGTATGAAAAATTCGTGCAGGATTTTCCGGGCAGCCGCTACGTGCCCGATGCGTTGTTCCGCGTCGCCGAATATTATTTCAATCCCCCGGTCAGCCAACTCGAGCCGGCGATCGAAATTTACCGCCGGGTTTTGCAGTACAATGACAGCCCCAAGTACGACGAAGCGCTGTATCGTCTCGGCTGGTGTTATTACAAGTTGAACGATTATCCGCAGGCGATTTCCTATTTCACGCTGTTGGCGGACGACATCAAGCGCTCGCAGCAGCTCGATCCGAAAAATAAAATCACTAATCCCAGCCTGGCGGAGGAGTCGATTGAGTATATCGGCATCGCCTTTCTCGATTACAAAGGCGCGGCGGCGGCGGCAGATTATTTGAACAGCGTCGGCGGGCGGCGTTACGGCATTGATATTTTGCGCAAGATCGGCGACGTTTACATGAACGTCAAAGAGGAACACGACAAAGCCATTCAGGCTTACCGGCTGCTGCTCAAGATGTATCCGGTGGCGCCGGAAGCGCCGATGGCGCGGGCCAAAATCGCCGAGTGTTATCGCGCGCTGGACGAAGAGCAGATGGCTTACCTGCAGCGCGACAGCCTGTTGGTGGAATACCACGAAGGCTCGGCGTGGTGGCAGCATAACACCGACGAGGTTCTGCGCGCGAAGACGCATCAACTCGTCGAGCGCGGGCTGCGTGAAAACGTCAATCTGCTGCTGAAGCGCGCCGATGAAAATAATGAGGCGGCGCTTTATGCGCAGGCGGTGAGGGACAGCCGCAAATATTTGCGCGCTTTTCCCAAGGATTCCGCGGCTTCGCAAATTCATTGGAACATGGCGTTGACCCTCGACGCCAAATTGCGGCAGCCCGACGCGGCTTATAGCGAGTACATCAACTGCAGCAATTCGTACTGGAACAGCCGCTTCCGCAAAATGGCGGCGGAGAATGCCGTGGCCCTGGCGCAGGAAATCGCCGGCGCGGATACGGCTGCGCCCGTCGGAGTAAAGCGTCCGGCGGTGATGCCGCTGAATATCGGCGAAATGAAAAACGCCATGCAAGACAGCACGGCGAAGGATCCGGCGGCCAGGCTGCGCCGCGCTTTGCATTTGGAGCGCCGTGAGCTGACGCCGGGCCAGGCGAAACTGGCGGCGGCGCTGGATAATTACATCAAGCTTTTTCCGCACGAACCGGAGACGGCGGAACGCCTGGCGCAGTCCGGCGCGCTGTATTACAACAACAATGATTTCGCCGAAGCGATCAAATATTTCAAAACGCTGACCCGGCATTTTCCGGAAAGCCCGGCGGCGGAGTACGCCGAATACCTGCTGATGGAGAGCTATTTTGGAAAGATCGATTACAAAAGCTCCGAGATCGTCGCCAAACGCATTCGCCTGAACAGCAAGAATGCGGATTACGTCGCCAAAGCCGAACAGCGTCTGGCGGAATCGATTTTTCTGCAAGCCGAGGGTTTGGCCAATCTCGCCGAGCACGTGAAAGCCGCGGAAGAATATCGCCGCGTTTTTGAAGAAGTGCCGCAGGCCGAGTTTGCCGATCTGGCGCTGCACAATTCCGGTTTGGAGTTCGATCAGGCGCGTGAGTACAGCCGCGCCGTCGAGACTTACGGCGTGCTGGTGGGCGCGTTTGCAAAATCGCCGCATTATTTGCCGGCGCTGAACAACATGGCGTATGATTACGGCGCGCTGAATGATTACCGCAACGCCGCGCTCACTTTCGAGCGCCTTGCCGGCGAAGACCCCGACAGCGCGAAAGGCGAAACCTATTTGTACAACGCCAGCGGCTTTTACGTCAAGGCCGAGGAATGGCAGCGCGCGATTCGCGTCAACCGCGCCTTCGTATCGCGCTTTCCGGATTCGAAAGATGCGGCGGACATGTTTTATGAAATCGCCAACTTTCATTTGAAGCTCGACGATTTGGACAATGCCAACGTCGTGTACGGCGAATATGCCGAGAAATTTCCCGACTCGCCGCGCACGGTCGAAACCTTCTATCGCCGCGGCGAATATTACGAGCAAAAGAACGACCTGAATCAGGCGAAAAGCGAATACGAGAAGGCGCTGGCCAAAAGCAAGGCGTTTCAAGCGCGCCAAATGGACGCCAACGAATTTTTTGCGGCGGAGGCGCTCTTTCAGTTGACGGAAATCAAACATCGCGAGTTTGCGGCGATTCGCTTCAAGCTGCCGCTGGCGCAGATGGATTTGGATAAAGAGCGCAAGAAAAATGCGCTGTTGGAAATCGTCGACAATTACACGCGCGTCGCCGGTTATGGCACGCTGCGCTTATATGAAGCGACCTACAAGATCGGCGAGGCCTACGAGGAGTTTGCCTCGACGTGGGCGAATCAGGAAATACCGGAGGTCGACGCCAACCGCCGCATCGTGGCGCGAAAAGAAATCGGCCAAACCGCCTCCGAACTTTACGAGCGCGCCCTGCAGTCGTATAAACATGCCGCCCGCGCGCTCGCCCGACTGACGGCGCTTTACACGAATTTTACGGCGCAAATTTACGCGGCCTCGGATACCACGCTGTTCGAGCGCTCCGGCCGTCTGGCGCGCGAAGACACCACGCTGCGCGTGGCGAATCGCTGGATCGAGCGGAGCCGGATGAAAATTTCCGAAGTGATTTATGCGATGGCGGAAAGTCATTTCGCTTCGCTCGAGTTGTTGTTGGAAGCGCCGGTGCCGGAAAATATGGACGACGCCACCGCGCTGGAATTTCGCAACCAACTGCTTGGCAAGTTCATCAAGCCGCTGGTCGGCGATATCGTCTCAACCCATCAACGCAGCTTGGCGGAGGCGGATTCGCTGCGTCTCGAAAATCATTGGGTGGAAAGATCGCGGCAGAAAATCATTACGACGCAGAATATTCTGGCGCGCGAGTATGCCGATTTGAGCTGGCGTGCGCTGTCGCAGTTCAAAGCCGATGTCGCCGATTACAAGGCCTCGGTCAATTCCGGCGACGTGCGCTCGCTGGAGTTGCGGGACGAGATGGCGAATTTGATCGATTTTTCGCGTTCCTTTGCCAAAGCCGCGGTCGAGGCCTATGGCGTGACTTTCGATCACGCCGCCGCCATCAAATCCGGCGGCAGCGAGCTGAGAAAAACCGAAGACGCCGCCTTCAGTTTTGCCTATCGTTTCGCCACGAGTTTGGACTCGCTGGCCAAAGTTGCCAACGATGAATGGCGGTCTTACGATGTTTTGGTCAAGCAGGGCAATTTCGCCTCCGCCGGCAAGGGCGAAGATTGGCAGGACGCCGTGATTGCGTTTGAAGACAACTACTATTCGCTGTCGGAAGGCAAGACGGAAGTCCTGCAGCTCGGCTTTGCCTTGTCGCAGAAACACCAGCTTGAGAATGCGTGGTCGGAGAAAATTGTTTTGCTGTTGGTGAAGAGCGAGCCGGAAAAATACGCCGGCCTGCTCGGACTTCAGGTTGTCCAGCTTGCCTTGCCGACCGACGAAACGTGGCTGGCAAAAACGACTTACCAAGCCGGCTGGACCGAAGCGAGCTTCAGCGCGGCGGATTGGCAGCCGGCCCAAAATTTCGGCGCCAGCGTGAATTTTCAAGGCTACGGCGCGCAACGTCTGTGGTTGGCCGGCAACGGAACGGACGGCGCCGCGATCAAGCTTGTCGATCATGTGGATTCGGTTACGGTAGATTCGACGGCTGTGCCGCCGGCTGTACAGCCGCCGCCGAGTCCGGTGGTTTATTTTCGCAAAAATTTTGTCGTCAACGGCTTGCCGGTAACGGGACAAATCCAACTGCTGGCGGATGATTCTTTCGATCTGTTTGTCAATGGCGAGTACGTCGCGCAATTCAACAAACTGCCGGGCGAAAAAGCCGCGGTGCAGATCAAGGATGTGTCGAACTATTTGCGCGCCGGTGACAATACGATTGCCCTCGAGGTGCGCGACACCCCGCCGCAGCGGGGCGGCGTTTTGGAAGCCGTGGTCTTTGTGAAATCCGTCCCGGGCTGGGAGCAGCGCGAGGCAGAATTGCGCGCCAAGAGAGAGCGCCGGATTGACTTGATGATTTTCGAACGCGGCATTTTGCCGAATATTTACTGAGAGAATTGAGATTGATCGTGGACGAGCCAAAACCAAAAATAAAAGCGCCAGCAAAGACGTCCCGCTCGCGGGACAAAGAAGCGCAAAGGCTGCGCCCGAATGGTTTTTTTTCGCGGCGTCTTTGCCCCGCCGCGGCGGGGGCTTGGCGTGAATGTTTTTTTGTCATTTTTGTGATAGCGTGTTTTTTGCCGACGGTTGGCTTGGCGCAAACCGCTGCGAATCAACCTCCACCGGCGGCGCCCAGACGGGCGGCGCCGGATACGGTGAAAGCCGCTGTTTCGAAAAAAGAGACGCCGCCAGCCAAAGCGGCCACGCCGGATTCGACCAAAGCCCGCGAAGAGGTGGAGTTGGAAGCGATTGCGATCGAGGCCATCATCGAGAAGCCGAATGTCAATATCATCCCCCGGCGCCTCGAGCCGGAGCTGGAAGAAGTGGAATTTGTCGAGCGCAGTTTTGATCGCGAGCTTAAAGAAGTGCCGCGAGACTTGTTGCTGCTCGACGACGATCTCGACCGCGTCGCCCGGCTTGAAGGTTTGAAGAAACTGCTGGAAAAGAAAAAAAAGAAACAGGATAAATAAAATGTCATGCCGGCTGAATGGCAGGCAGACAAACTTTCTTGCACAAAAAATCAACTTTACACGTCGTTGGAGGATTCTGATATGGACGTTTTTATCAAAGCGTTTAGTCCAAACGAACCTGGATTTTTGTACATGTATGTCATCGCCTTCGTCGGCGCCTTTGCGATTGCGATCGCGATCGAGCGGGCTTACTACATCGTCGTCCGTTCCAATATCAATGCCGACAAGTTTATGGCCGAGATTCGCAAGCTGGTGAAAGCCGGCGAGTATAAAAAAGCCGTGGCGCTTTGTGATGCGGCGGCCAGCAAGGCGCTGCCGCAAGTCGTGGTCACGGGTTTGCGCGTCGTCGCCGAAAGCGATACCACGGATTTTCGCACGATTCAAAACAGCGTTGACGAGGGCACGCTGGAAATTCTGCCCAAATTGCAGGCGCGCACCAATTTTCTGCCGCTGCTGGCAAACGTGGCGACGCTGCTCGGCTTGATGGGAACGATCTGGGGCCTGATTCTCGCCTTCCGTTCGGTGTCGGTTCCGGGCATTGACGCGACGCAGAAAGCCAACATGCTGGCCGCCGGCATCTACGCCGCGATGAACACGACGCTGCTGGGATTGGCCATCGCCGTTCCCACCATTCTGATCTACGCATTCATTCACAACAAGACCGTCAAGATCATCGACGAGATCGACGAACACACCGTCAAGCTGATTAACCTGCTAACCGGGAATCGTTAAACCATGGCCTTTCGACCTTCCCTTCGCCGCCATTTAAAAATCGAAAGCACGGATTTGAATCTCACCCCGATCATGAACTTGATGGTGGTGATGATTCCGATGCTGCTCTCTGGCTCGCAGTTTATCAAATTGGGCATTATCGAGCTTAATTTGCCGCCGGCCGCCGGCGCCAGCGCTGCCGGCAATCAACCAACGGCTTTGCCCAAAGAAGAACAGCGCTCGCTGGATTTGACGATTTCGATCACCGAACGCGGTTTTTATATTTCGAGCGCCCTCACCGTCCTGCATGGCAAAGACGACGTCCAGACGGGCATCGCCCGTGCGGGCGGCGCCGGCCCGACGATTCCCGTCAATGCCGGCGGTGAATACGACTTTGCCGAGCTTTCCCAAAAGCTGCTCGAAGTCAAACAAAAAGCGCAAGGCATTTTTCCGGATGCCGACGCGATTGTGCTGCAAGCGGAGAAGGATATTAAATACCAGACGCTTGTCGATACGATGGACGCCGCGCGCGTGATTGAAGTCGACGGCAAAGTCATCGAGCTTTTTCCGCGCGTGGCTTTGAGCGCCGGCGTCATGTAAATTTATCTCAGGTATAAATTATGGCTTTTGTTCCCTCCAAAATCAAAAAACACAAATCCGAGATGGAGGTGTCGCTCAATCTCACCTCGATGATGGATATGTTTACCATCATTCTGGTGTTCTTGATCAAAAACTATTCGACTGAAGGGCAGTTGATTACGCCGTCGGATTATCTGCATTTGCCGTTTTCACAAATTCAGAAAGCGCCGGAAAAAGGCCTGGACGTGGTCGTGTCCAAGCAGATTCTCATGGTCAACAATGAGCCGGTGGCGCCGATGGCGGAGGTGGTGAAGAACAATCCCGCGATTGTCGAACAGGGCGTGATCAAACCGCTGCGGGAGAGACTGCTGCATTACAGCAGCCAGAGCAAGAAAATGGAAGTCGATTACGGCATCAAGTTTTCCGGCAAGGTCACCATTCAGGGCGACAAAGATTTGCCGTACTCGGAGCTGGTGAAGGTGATCCGCACCTGCGGGCTGTCGGATTATCCGAATTTGCGTCTGGTGGTTTATCGTAAAACGGACTGAGGCGCTTGCACGCCACACCTCATTAAATTTACGGCACACGATGGCACTCAAAACACAACCGGGCTCCGCCCGCAGCGAAACTGCAAACGCGACCGACGATTCATTGTCAATGACGCCCAGCGATGAGGCGATTGGGATGGCTTTTCCCAAGGAGTTTGAGAAATCGCTGGCGGATTTTGTCGACCGCCGATTCATCGTCATTTTGGCCTTGACGATCGCGGTTGATTTTGGGAGCATCGCTTATCTGGTGTCGACCGCGCCGGCGGACATGAGCGAATCCGAAGCGGAGCGCTTTCGGAAAAAATTTATCGAGCTGGTTCGCGACAAAGCCGAATCGGAGCGCGAGGCCAAATTTGTCGAGGCGCGGCCGTTAAAAGATTTGCCGCCTGAACTCATGCCGAAAAATGTATCGGAGGGTCCGGCTGCGGTGTCGGGACGTCGGACGGGAAGCGCGGCCGTTTCGCCGGGAGGAAGCCGGGAAGGCGTGCTTGCAGGCGGGAGTGCAGAAACTCATAGTGGCCCGGCTGCTTCCGGCCGCCGTACGCGCGAAGACATCAGTCAAGCGGCAAGTCGCGCCGGCATTCTCGGCTTGCTCACCGGCAAGAGCGGTGAAGCCACCGGCCGTGCCGTCGTCGATGTGCTTGGCGGCGACAAGGCGCCGATGGCGAGTCTGGATGAAGCGCTCACCAACAGCGGCGGCCTCCGCCGCGGTTCCGCCCGAGAATTGCGCACGGCGACTTTTGACGGCAATGGCAGCGATCGCAGCCGTGAAATACGCGGCGGCCGCGCCACGAATGTCGGCGGCATCGATGCGCTGGTGCAAGGCCTCGGCGAGGGCAAATCCCAAGGCGTGCAGCGTTCCGGCGGTTTGGAGGTCGGCGATCATGAACCGCTCATCGAAGAACCCTCCGAAGACGGCCGGGCCACCGGCTCGCGCGATCGCGATGCAGTCGCCGCGGTGGTGGCACGCCATACCTCGGCCATCCAATTTTGCTATCAACGAGAAGTGCGGCGCCATCCGAATCTCCGAGGCAAGCTGGTGGTGCGCTTCGCCATCACCCCGCAAGGCACCATCGCCAGCGTCACCGTCATTTCCTCGACGTTGAACAACCCCACCATCGAAAGCTGCGTCGTCGAGCGCATCAAGCGCTGGGACGATTTCGGCGCCATCGATCCCTCCAAAGGCAATACGACTTTTCGGCAGGTTTATACGTTTGGGTATTGAGGTTTGGAAGCCCAATGAAGCTTCGATGACTTCGACGGAAAGTTCTTCCCACCGATTGGCGCCGAAAGATGCCGGCATAGTTCTTCAAGGCGATCAGCGCAGTTTATTTATTCGTTCCACCAATCGCCGATACTTCGCAAAAATTCCCCTTGCCTTTTGATGCAAAAATGCCGATTTTATAAAGTGCATTGGGAAGTCGGCTGTAGTAGCAATTTTAAATGTTTAAAAGAGCGGCCAAGCCGAATCTCAGAGAAGTAACTTGAGATCGGCATTTTTTTTATGAGGCGGAAATCATTGACCGGTCGCTAAAATTTTTTTTGGTTTGACTTGAACGCCGGAAGTGTCAGCGACCGGTCAATATAAAGATATAAATAAGGTAAAAGCGTATGGAAAAATTAGGCAACTGGAAACGCAGCCACACCTGCGGGGCTTTGAGGAAAGAGCAGGCCGGCGCGGAAGTGACGCTGATGGGCTGGGTCGATAGCTGGCGCGATCACGGCGGCGTCTTTTTCGTCGATTTGCGCGATCGCTACGGCAAAACCCAGATCGTGTTCCATCCCGGCGCCGGCCCTGGCCTGGCTGGAGCCTTGGGCAGGGCAGACGAAATGCATCAAAAGGCGAAAGATTTGCGCAACGAATTTGTCATTGCCGTTCGCGGACAGGTGGCTTTGCGTCCGGCCGGCATGATCAACAAAAATATCGCCACCGGCGAGATTGAAATCGTCGCCAAAGAATTAAAAGTTCTCAATCCGGCAAAGGTGACGCCGTTCGAAGTGAGCGATCACGTCGAGGCCTCCGAGGATTTGCGGTTGAAGTATCGCTATCTCGATTTGCGGCGGCCGGACATGCAGCGCAATCTGCTCGTGCGGAATCAGTTGTATAAAACGACGCGCGAATATCTGGATCGCCACGGCTTCGTCGATATCGAAACGCCGATTCTGATGCGCAGCACGCCGGAAGGCGCGCGCGATTATTTGGTGCCGAGTCGCCTTTACAAAGGCAGTTTTTATGCGCTGCCGCAAAGCCCGCAAATGTACAAACAAATTCTCATGGTCGCGGGCCTGGATCGCTATTTTCAAATTGTCCGTTGTTTTCGCGATGAAGATACCCGCGCCGACCGCCAGCCGGAATTTACCCAGATCGATCTCGAAATGTCGTTTGTCGATCAGGACGACGTCATGGCAATGGTGGAAGGCCTCGTCGCCGCGATGATGCAGAACATTCTCGAGCGCAAAATTTCTTTGCCGCTGCCGCGCCTCTCGTATGCCGAGGCCATGTCGCGCTTCGGCAGCGACAAGCCGGATTTGCGGTTTGGCTTGGAAATTCGCAATGTGACGGCTTTGGCCGGACAGAGCGAGTTTAAAGTTTTCGCGGAAACCGCCGCTGGTGGAAAAACCGTGCAGGCGCTGGCCTTGCCCGGCGGCGCCAAATATTCGCGCAAGCAAATCGACGATCTCACGCAACACCTCACGCAAATGGGCGCCAAGGGCCTGGTCGCGATCAAAGTCACCGGCAGCGGTTGGGAAGGCAGCGCGGCAAAATTTTTCGCTGCCGGCGTGATGGAAAAAGTCAATGCGGTTTTGAGCGCGAAAATCGGCGACTTGCTGCTTTTTGTGGCGGATGAAGAAGAAAAAGCGCAAAAGCTGCTCGGCGCGCTGCGCGTGCGGCTGGCGCAGGACGAAAAGCTGATCCCGGAAAACGCGTACAATTTTTTGTGGATTGTCGATTTCCCGTTGTTGGAGTTTGACGAAGAGGAGAAGCGTTGGGTGGCGCGGCATCATCCGTTCACCGCGCCGAATGACGACGACATTCCGTTGATGGATACCGCGCCGGAAAAAGTTCGGGCCAAAGCGTACGACCTCGTGCTCAACGGCACGGAAATCGCCGGCGGCAGCATTCGTATTCACCAGCGCGAGCTGCAAAAGAAAGTCTTCCGCCTGCTGAACTTGAGCGAGGCCGAGGCGGAAAATAAATTTGGCTTCCTGCTCGAGGCGTTTGAATACGGCGCCCCGCCGCACGGCGGCATCGCGTTCGGCTTTGATCGTCTCGTGATGCTGTTTGCCGGACGCAAAAGCATTCGCGATGTGATCGCTTTTCCCAAAACTAATGCTGCTGTTTCGTTGATGGACGGCGCGCCGGCGCGCGTCGACGAGAAGCAGCTTCGCGAGCTGGGGATTAAGCTGGCGTAAATTTTGATTGACTGCGGTGCATAAATTTTTTATATTTGATGTCGCGCTTTTGAAAGCCGAAATGCTTTCATGAATTTGGCGAGCCTGTAGCTCAGCTGGTAGAGCAGCGGACTTTTAATCCGTTGGCCGGGAGTTCGATTCTCCCCAGGCTCACGAGGCAAGCTGCAAGTTGCAAATGGCAAATAAAAAATTGGAATTTGCAACTTGACCCTTGCTTGCGCCTATAGCTCAACTGGCAGAGCAGGTGACTCTTAATCACAAGGTTCCAGGTTCGATTCCTGGTAGGCGCACTGGGTAAATTGCAAATGGCAAAGGGCAAATTTAAATTGCCCATTGCCATTTGCCCCTTGCTCGGGCCCTTAGCTCAGTTGGTTAGAGCGGCGGACTCATAATCCGCTGGTCGTAGGTTCGAATCCTACAGGGCCCACGTAGAAGTTTTCCCCAAGTCTTTTCAAGGGCTTGGGGTTTTTATTTTGTGACATTTTTTTAACCCGCAAAACCATCGCACCGCAGGTAAATATAATTCTTGTTTAGTTTCTTAAAATGCAAATCAAATCTTCGAAATTTTTTTGGAGGAACAATTTCATCATGTCAATCAGCCTACCTCACGGCGGCAAGCTGGTGGATCGCATTCTTCGCCGCGAAGAACGCGAAGCTGCTTTGCGCCGCGCCCGTGATGCGAAAAAAATCCCACTTTCCGAGGTCGGCATCTCCGATCTTGAAATGATTGCCAACGGCGCGATGAGCCCGCTGAGCGGCTTTATGTCGAAAGCCGATTACGAAAGCGTCGTGCAAGATATGCGGCTGGCCGACGGCCTGGTGTGGTCGCTGCCAATCACGCTGCCGGTCGCGAAAGAGACCGCCGCCGGGATTCGCCTTGATGAGGAGGTGGCATTGGTTGAAAACAGCAATGGCGGCGCGATTCTTGGCGTGATGAAAATCGCGGAAAAATTTGAATACAACAAAACTCGCGAGGCCAGGGAAGTTTATCGCACGACGGAAGCCGCTCATCCCGGCGTCGCGCGCGTGATGAACCAGGGCGAGGTTTGCCTTGCCGGCGAGGTGTGGATGATCAACCGCCCCTCGAACGTGAGGTTTGCCGCCTATCGCCGTGATCCGGCCGAGACGCGACGCATTTTCAGCGAGCGCGGGTGGACGACGGTGGTGGGTTTTCAAACGCGCAATCCGGTGCACCGCGCCCACGAGTATATTCAGAAATGCGCGATGGAAATCGTCGACGGGCTTTTGCTGCATCCGCTCGTCGGCGAGACCAAAAAGGACGATATTCCGGCGGATTTGCGGATGGAAAGTTATCATGCGCTGCTGAAAAATTACTATCCGGACAACCGCGTGTTGTTGAGCGTGTTTCCGGCGGCGATGCGTTACGCCGGGCCGCGTGAAGCGATTTTCCACGCCGTATGCCGCAAGAATTATGGCTGCACGCATTTTATCGTTGGCCGCGATCATGCCGGTGTGGGCAAATATTACGGCACCTACGACGCCCAACAAATCTTCACCAACTTCAAGTCCGAAGAGTTGGGCATCACGACGTTGAATTTTGAAAATTCGTTTTTCTGCAAAAAATGCGGCGCGGTGGTGACGAGCAAAACGTGTCCGCACGACAGCTCGCATCAAGTCATGCTTTCGGGCACGCAAGTTCGCGAGATGCTTGGCCGCGGCGAGGCGCCGCCGCCGGAATTCAGCCGGCCGGAAGTGGTGGAAATTTTGATTAAGGGTTTGCGTAATGGTAATTCGTAAAGCGTAAAACGTAAAATTACGCTTTACGTTTTATAAGAACATAACACTCAAGGAAATTTTATCATGACAAATACCTCCCGCGGGTGCACCATTTGGTTTACCGGCCTCTCCGGCGCCGGCAAGTCGACCATCACCGAGCATCTCGTGCCGTTGTTGAAAGCGCGCGGCAGCAAAATCGAAGTGCTTGATGGTGACGTGGTGCGAACGAACTTGAGCAAAGGCTTGGGCTTTTCCAAAGAAGATCGCGACACCAACATCCGGCGCATCGGTTTTGTTTGCCATTTGCTGTCGCGCAACGGCGTAGTTGCCATTGCAGCGGCGATCTCACCTTATAAGGCGATTCGCAATGAAAACCGGGCGCTGATCAAAGATTTCGTCGAAGTCTATGTGAAAGTCTCGCTCGAAACTTGCATCAAGCGCGACGTCAAGGGTTTGTACAAGAAGGCGCTGGCCGGCGAGATCAAGGAATTTACCGGTGTCAGCGATCCGTATGAGCCGCCGGAAAATCCGGAAGTGATTTGCGAGACCGAAAAGGAAACGCCGATCGAAAGCGCGCAAAAAATTGTCCGCAAACTCGAAGAGTTGGGGTATTTGATTCCGCTGGCGCCAGTCGGTAGCGATGGCAAGTACGCCGCGCCGGAGCAACTCACGGCCCTCGCCGCCTGAGCCACGCTGCGGATCGCAACGATTCAAAAAACTGAAGAGTGCAGAGTTTGACGCGCATCAAAATGTCGGCTCTGCACTCTTTTTATTTTCATTCCCGCCGCTCTCCGGCCTCTCTGCTCCGCCGGAATTTTTACGAGGATTTTACACAAACTCGACAAGGCTGTGACACTGCGCAAGCTTGAATGTTTGTATATTTACAGCGTAGTTTGCGCGTCCGGACAATGTTGTCCGGGCGTTCGGGAAAGTCACTCACAACCACGTTTATACAGCTATGGCTAAAATGACTACCTTTCAACTGCGGTGCTCGCCGCAAGCGCGTCGATGCCCACTCTTTTCGCGCTGGGCGATTGTTTTAATCGTCGCCTTTCTGGCGAGCGCGCCCGCAATTGCCGGAGATGACGAACGCTCGAAGAACGGCGATTTTCATTATCAACCTTACAGCGAAACCGAGATCAAGGCGGTGGTGCAAAAACCGTTGAAGCTGGATGATTGCATTCGCATCGCGCTGGCCCAGAATATCTCGCTTCGCATCGCGCGCGGCAATCGTGACCGCTCCGCCGCGCTACACGCCGGCAGTTACGGCAGGTTTTTGCCGGTGTTTCGCCTCGATGGCAGGAAAAAAAATACTCTGATTGAAGGCCCTGATTCGACCGCACAAATCGTGGATACGCGCTTTGACAACGATGCCACGATAATCGGAAGTGCCCAACTCTTTTTGCCGACCGGCGCCACGATGCAATTTTCCGGCGATTTCCTGCGGAATGGCCAAGTCCCGCTTTATCAAGAAAATCCTGCGGAGTTGATTCCGACAAGCAAGAAACATAACCGCACCTACACGATTAATTTCACCCAGCCCTTGCTGCGCGACGCCGGCCCGACTGTTGCGCGCAGCGCCTTTCTTGGCACCGGCTACGATCAACAAGCGGAAGAGAAAAATTTATTCAACGAAAAATTGCAGACGGTTTTTGCGGTCAAAAGTGCGTATTATACCGCCCTGCAGCAGCGGGAGTTGATCAAGGTGAACCAAACGGCGCTGAACAGAGATTCGCTTCTGGTCGAGGCCTCGAAGGCGTTGATTATCGCCAAGCAGGCCACCCGGCGCGACGTGCTCAGCGCGGAAATTCGTTTGGCGGAGGACAAGGCCTCGCTGATCGCCAGCCGGAGTGATTATGAGTCCGCGCTCGACAAGCTCAAGGATGAAATCGGCCTGCCGATTGACCTGCCGATTGCGCTGGATTCGACCGGATTGGGTTATACGCCGGTGGCGCTCGACGAACCAGCGTTGCTTCGCCAGGCCTTGCTGATGAATCCGCTCATTCACGCGGCTGAATTTGCGATCAGCCAGAGCCGGCTGCAGAAAAGCGTCGCGAAAAATGCCTTGTGGCCGCGGCTCGATCTGGTCGCGTCGTACTCGTCAAATTCGGAGACGGACTTGATTCGCAACAGCGATCTGGGCCGTACCGGCGGCTGGCAGGCGAGTCTGAATTTAAGCTATTCTTTTTTGAGCCGGGATGCGGCGGCGAAAGCGGAAGAGGCCGAAATTGCGCTTGTGCAGCAGCAAGACCGGCTGCTCGATTTGCAGCGTAAAATCATGCTCGACGTTCGCGACATCGTTCGCGGGGTGTATAGCGCGGCCGCAGAAATCGAGGCCATTCAAGCCGGCATCAAAGTGGCGGAAGAAAAGCTGGATTTTGCAACGGCCATGTTCAATCTCGGCCGCGCCTCGAACTTTGACATTACGGAGTCGCAGGAATTTCTGCTCAAGGCCCAGAATCAATACCTGCGCAAAGTCGTCGATTATCAAACACAACTGGCCTTGTTGGAAAGCTTAATCGGCAAGCCGATCACAGAATAAGTCAAGACCGGTTTCATGTGAATCCATTGCAGGTGAATTTATGAAAGCATCACAAGATTTGCCAGGCGGCATCAAGCATTATTTCTCCGCGCCGAACCGGCGCAAAACGATGATCTGGGGCGGACTGGGCGTCGTTTTGCTTCTTTCCCTCGGCGGCTCCTTGCTGGCTCCGGATTCGGAGGACATGGCGATTCCGACCATGAAAGTCAAGAAAGGCCCGATCACCATCAAAATCAACACCAGCGGCGAATTGCGCGCGCAGGACCAGGTGGTGATCAGCGCCGTCACCGACAAACAGATTTTGTGGTTGAGGCCGGAAGGCTCGTGGGTCGAGGAAAACGATACCTTGATCGTCTTCGAATCGGAGAAATACATTCTCTCCCGGGGCGAGGCCGAATCCGGCGTGATGATGGCCAAGGCCGATTTGGTGCGGGCGCAAAGCGACATCGAAGCTATGCAGGCCAAGGAAGAAGCGGCGAAGAAGAATCTCGAAACGCTGCCGGAGCTCGTGCAAAAGGGTTTTATTCAGCAAAGCGAATATGAAGAAGCACAATTGACTTATCTGGAGCTGAAGTCGAAAGTCAGGTCGCTGCGCGCCTCTCTTCAGGCGGCCGAGGCCAATGTGGCGCGCGCCGAACGCGGCCTCGATCAGCAGGAAAGGAAATTGCGCCAGGGCGTTGTGCTCGCGCCGCGCGCCGGCCTGGTGGTTTATGCCATGGCCGGCGATATCGAAAGCCAGAAAAAAATTTCCCTCGGCATGATTCCGTTTGAAGGCCAGGATCTGATGTACCTGCCGGATATTTCGTCGATGATGGTCGATACCGAAATCAGCGAAGTAGATCTGGCGAAAGTGACGCGCAACAAGCCGGTGGAAATTCGTCTGGATGCATATCCTGACGCTGTGTTCAAGGGCGAGGTCACCTACATTGCAGACTTGGCACGGCGCAAGATCAGCCGTATCACCGGCCGGCCGACCGGCGCCAAAGTTTTTGATGTCACCATCAAGGTGCTTGATGATGATCGCCGCTTAAAGCCGGGATTGACGGCGACGTTGGATATTATCGTCGATCGCTATGGTGAAGTGCTTGCCATCCCCTTGGAGGCCATTTTTCTCGACGATCAGGATCAGACTATAGCTTTTGTTAAGAACGGCGGCGATATCGAGATTCGTCGCGTCACGATCGTTGAAAGCAACGACCGTGTTGCGGTGGTGAAAGAGGGTTTGCGAGAGAGTGAAGAAGTTTTGCTCGGCCGTCCGGCCTCGCTTTGATAAGGAGATAATGATGCTCGTCGAAGTGAAAGGGTTGACGCGCGAATATGTGATGGGCGAAACCGTGGTAAGAGCCTTGCGCGGCGTCACCTTCAATGTCAAAGATGGCGAATTTGTGGCGATTATGGGCCCCTCCGGTTCGGGCAAATCCACGCTGATGCATTTGCTGGGCTGCCTCGACCGGCCGACCGCCGGCACGTATGCGCTTGCCGGCACGCCGGTTGAAAAACTCTCTGATGTGGAATTGTCGCGCTTGCGCAACCGCAAAGTTGGTTTCGTTTTTCAGTCGTTCAATCTGATTTCCCAGCTTACGGTTTTGGAAAATGTCGAAGTGCCGTTGATTTATATGGGCATCGAACGCTCAAAGCGGCACGAAATGAGTTTGGAAGTCTTGCAAGCGGTCGGGCTAGGCCATCGCGCCAATCATCGTCCCAACGAACTTTCCGGCGGCGAGAACCAGCGAGTGGCGATTGCGCGGGCGTTGGTGACCAACCCGCAGATTATTTTCGCCGATGAGCCGACCGGCAATCTCGACACCAAAACCGGGCACGAAATCATGGAAATTCTGCGCGATTTGAACGAGCGCGGCACGACGATCGTTCTCGTCACCCACGAAATGACCAAGGCCAAATGGGCGCGCCGCCTCATTCACATGCAAGACGGAAAAATTTTGCGCGAGCTTGGCGGCGCGGAAATTCAGCAACTGGTGGATTTGTTTCAGGAGTTGCCGCGAGCTTGAAACAACTTACATTCTCTTCCTCTCAGCATTGTTTTTTAAAATTAAGGATTATTCACCCCTCAATCAACGTTCGAGCGCTGCAAGAAATTCAAATTGTCTGGGCAGGAGATTTAAATTGTCAATTGTACACCCGCACTTTACGGTCTTTGCTCCTATATATAGTTATCATTTTTTTCGAGATGTTGACTCTTCGAAACGAGTTTCAGCAGGAATCAAGACCAGAGTGTCGGTGCTCGAACAAGCTTATTTCTTTAGGTTAACACCATGCAATTCTCGGAAAGCTTACGCATCGGCATCAAAAGCATATTGGTTCACAAACTACGGTCGTTTTTGACGACGCTGGGCGTCATTTTTGGCGTGGCGGCCGTCATCTCGATGCTGTCGATCGGCGAAGGCGCCAAGCGCGAGGCCGTCGAGCAGATCAAGCTGTTGGGAACCAACAACATCCGCGTCAACCAGTTGAAGCTGACCGGCGAACAGGCCGAAGAGGCGGAGAAAAAATTCTCCAAAGGTTTGACCTATCACGACGGCCAGTTGATTCGCGCGAATCTGCCCAACGTCAGAGGCATCACGCCGGTTCGGTTTGTCGAAGCCGCAATTCTGCTGGGCAACAAGGAATCCACCGGCCGCATCGTCGGCACGGATGAAGCGTACGAATGGGTGACCAATTTTCATCCCAGCGAAGGCCGCTTCATTTGCGCGCTGGACGTGGCCGAGGCCAAACGGGTCTGCGTCATCGGCGCGGAAATTCGTGACGAGCTTTTTGGTTATCGCAATCCCGTCGGTCGCCGGATTAAAATCGGCGACACCTGGTTCATCGTGGTCGGCGTGATGGAATCCAAGACGGTTAAAGAAGGCAAAGCTTCGGTGATCAAGCTCCGCAACATCAACAAAGATGTGTATATTCCTATTACCACGGCGCTGAAGCGTTACACCGACGAGGATCGTCCGAATGCGGTCGAGGAAATCGCGATTCAGGTTCAGACAGAAGATCAAGTCGTGCCGACCGCCGAGGTGGTCAAACGCCTGCTGGCGCGCACGCACAACGGCGTGACGGATTATGAGATCATCATTCCGGCCGAGTTGTTGGCGCAAAGCCAGAAAACCCAGCGGGTGTTCAACATCGTGATGGGTTCGATCGCCGCCATTTCGCTGCTGGTCGGCGGCATCGGCATCATGAACATCATGCTGGCCAGCGTCACCGAGCGCACCAAAGAGATCGGCACCCGCCGGGCGCTGGGCGCAACCGAGAACGACATTCTCGGCCAGTTTCTCAACGAGACGATTTTGATCAGCGCCACCGGCGGCATGATCGGAATTTTCCTCGGCGTCATCATGGCGAAGGCGATCAACCTGTTTGCCGGCTGGGACACGGTGATTTCGCTGTACAGCGTGGTGATTTCGTTCGGCATTTCGGCTTTGGTGGGAATTGTTTTTGGCATTTATCCGGCGCAGCAAGCGGCCAAGATGGATCCGATTGCGGCGCTGCGCTTTGAGTAGTTGCAAAACATTTTTCTTTTACGACAGGGATAGTGGGTGACCGCGTTTTTTTTGAACCGGTCATGAGAAATCTTAGGAAAAAAGGATTTTTCGTGGCCGGTTTTCTTTTTTTAGGAAAATTTGGCCGAGGCAAAAAAAGCTTGACTTCTTTGGAGAGATTTAATATCTTTTAAAGCATTGTAATTTTTTATTCAGCGTGCGAGACCCTCCCCGATTGTGTGAAGTTAGGGATTGTGTAGGGCGGTAGGCAACAGGGGTATTCGGTAACACGCTCAATTTCTCCATTACTCATCACTGCTTTAAATCTCAACAAACGAAGCCAAGCCATAAAATAAAAACCGATAAGCCGCAACTCTTGATGCGGCAGTTTGGTTTTTTTATCGGATGAATTGGAGCGGGAAGTTTTTTTTAAAATTATTTCCGCGCCGGATGATAATTGGCGGATGGGCCGGAGCAACCGCGAGCCGAGGGCGACGCCTGTAGGGTTCCCGTCGCTAAGTGAAACGATATTTTTCGGAGGTTTTGCCGTATGTCCTCGCTGCGCATACTCATGTACTGCAATGACAGTCGAGGATTGGGACCGACGACGCGCACGCTTAACATCGCGGCTTCCCTCTCCAAAGCCCTGGAAGGGGCTTCGATTTTGGTGTTGACTGATCTGTCCACCGTCGGGCGCTTTCGCCTGGCCGAACGTGTGGATTACGTTCATCTTCCCGTTCTTGAAACAAACGGCCATTCCGGCTTTTCCTTTGGCGGACTGAATATCGACTACGAGAACAAACTGCGCATTCGCCGCAAGATTGCGCACAGCGCCATCAAAACCTTCCATCCGGAGCTGGTGATACTCGACGAAAGCCTGCTCAATCATCCGGAGGAAATGCAGCGCATCGTCGATTACGTTCGCGATGAGGCGCCGTCGGCCAAAATAGTTTGGGGCTTGTCGGATACGCTGGGCGCGCCGGAGGTGGTCATGCGGCATTGGACGCGAAACGGCGTTTACGAGGCGTTCGAGCGCTTTGCCGACGAGATTTTCGTTTTTGGCGCGGCGCAGATTTTCAACGTCGCCGAGAACTATCGGATGCCCGCGCCAATCGCAAGCAAAGTTTTTTACACCGGTTATCTGGCTCATCTCGGCATGCCTTCGCGCCGGGTTTGCGAAAATCTGGCCAAACTCAACCGCAATTTGCCATTTGTCTTGTTGAGCGCCGGCGGCAGCTCGGGCGACCGCAGCCTGATCGATGGGTATTTGCGCGTTTTGGAAAAATATGCGGATCGCCTGGCCGTGCAAAGCATGATCATTGCCGGGCCGTTCATCGGCTCCGAAGAGAAGCACAGCCTGGCGCAGCGCGCGAAAAAATTGCCGCATGTGACTTTTCAGCGCTTCGGCAAACATACGCTACAATACGTCCGGTATGCGGACTGGGTGCTTTACGCCGGTGAATACAACTTGACGGGCGAGATTCTGGCGCACCGCAAAACCGCGCTGGCGGTTCCAAACGCCAAAGAACAACCTGCCAATTTTTGCCGGGCACGCTTGTTGGACGATCTCGGTTTGATCAAGCTCGTGGCCCCGGAAAATTATCACCCGGCGTTGCTGCGCGAAGAAATCGGCAAGGCGCTTTTCAACAGCCCGCGCCTGGTTCAGAAGGCGCGGTACGAAAATATTCCGCTGGACGGCTTGACGAAAATCGCCGACCGCATTCATCAGCTCTGCGGTTTGGCGCCGCCGGCCAAACTCAAAGTCGCCTCATAGGCAAAGGAGGCGGCCAAATTTAGAAAAAATCTCCAACGGATGTTTTTGTCAGTTGGTTTTAATCCGACCGACGCAGTCCATCCGCTGGAAAAAATCCTTTGATCTTTTGTCAGATCAGGCGCATGACCACGGACGGTTGTACAAGAGCCAATTGCATTTTTCTTGATGCGTCGTGTCGTTCATCTTTGCACGTGATCACTTATGGCGCACGGATCAGTCATCAGGGTTTTGATTTATTCCCAGGACGGCTTCGGCCTGGGACATCTGCGACGCAATCTCAACATCTGCCTGCAGATCAAAAAGCGCCGTCCTCAGGCTTCGTGTCTCATCATCGCGGACTCGCCGGCGGCCCCCTTCTTTAAACTGCCGTCCAATTGTGATTTCATCAAAATCCCGACCATCGTCAAGGTTGATACGGGCATCTGGCGGCCCGATCGCCTGCCGATGAATTACCGGGAATTGCTGACCATCCGTTCGGAAATCATTCAAAACGTGGCGTTGAGTTTTCGGCCGGATATTTTTCTCGTCGACCACATGCCGCACGGCGCGCTGGGCGAATTGGCGAGGCCGTTGCAGATGATCAAGCGCTATTGCCCGCACACAAAAATTATTTTGGGATTGCGCGACATTCTGGGCGCGCCCGAGGTGATCAACAAACAGTGGCAGAACGAAGGCGCTTTTGAAGCCACGGAAGTTTATTATGACGGCATTTGTGCCTATGGCTGCGCCGACGTCTTCGATCTCACGGCCGAGTATCAATTTCCGGCGGCGGTGGCGGCCAAGACCAGATATTGCGGTTACGTCTGCCGCGAAAGCGACATCGCCGCTGCGAACGGCAGCGCCCTGTCGCGTTTTTTTGATAAAGCAAGCGAGCCGTTCATTTTGGTGACCGGCGGCGGCGGCAGCGACGCCAGTTATTTTATGGATAAGTTTATTGATGCGGCCCGTTTGTTGTCCTCGCAGATGAGTTTCAACGCCATGATTTCAACCGGCCCCTTCATGCACAGAGAGCAGTACAAGCTTCTCCGCCAAAAAATCAGAGGCTTGCCGGTGGTGGTCACCCGCCTGGGCCAGGACAGCATTCGCTTTCTCAAGCGCGCCGATCTGGTCATCGCCATGGCCGGTTACAACACCATCTCCGAAATCATGCACTTTCGCAAGAAGGCGATCATCATCCCGCGTCCCGGGCCGAGCGCCGAACAAACCATGCGCAGCCGCATCATGTCCGAGCGCGGCTTGTTCAGCGTCGTGCATTCGCGCGATTTGGCCGCTGAAACGTTCGCGGAATTCATTGAGCAAAAACTATCGAGCCGCGACGGCATGAATGAAGCCGGCATTCCGGATTTGAAAGGCGCTTCCAATACGGCCGAGCGGCTGTTGTCGGCCATTTGAACGGCCAGTCTCACGATTTCTTGAAAATAACTACCTCATTGTTCATTTTTTATGGAGAAAAGCAACATGGAAAAAATCATTGGTTTCAACGACCTCAAGGTCGGACAAAGGGTGAAGGTGAAAGGGAAGCCGGGTGAGTCCGGTACTTTTGCGGCGTTGGAGATCAGTGTAAAGGTCCCGGCGGAATATTCAGAAGTCGAAGGTTTGATTCAGAGTTTCGATGCGCAGAAAAACACGCTCCGGATCATGAATCGCGATCTCGCGGTGTCCGGCAATGTCGAGATTAAAACCCTGCAGCCGAATGCCTCCGGGTTGCAAGCGCTCAAGGCTGGCGACATGATTAAACTCAAAGGTAAATATTCGGAGGCGCAAGGATTTGTGCCGGAGAAAATAAAAGTGAAACAAAGCTTTGGCTTCAATGTGGAGGAATTGCAGGGCGATATCAATAAAATCGATTACGAGAACAAGACACTGCAAGTGAACGGCTTCACCGTGGTGGCCAACGCCAAGACCACGATCGAAGGTTTTTGATCGAAGGCAGACTTCATGACGCCAAACCACGAGAACGTCATCGGCTTCATTCTGAAAGGCTATCCCCGTCTCTCGGAAACGTTCATCGTCAATGAAATTTTGCTGCTGGAAGAGCTGGGTTACAAGCTGCATATTTTCGCGTTGCGCAATCCGGGTGAGTCCAAGGTGCACGAGAGTGTAACGCGGGTGCGGGCGAACGTGACGTACATCCCGGATTACTTTTGGAGATTTTTTTTCTCCTTTATTAGCGCCAACCTGCGCTTGTGGCTGCGGCGTCCGGGATTGTACTGGCCGGCGTTCCGCTTGGCGCTCGTTCGCAGTTTGCGCCAACGCAGCTCTTCCACGATCAAACGGTTTGCGCAGTCCGCCTACTTGGTGCAAAAATGTCTTCCTGCAACGCGGGTGACGCATTTTCATGCGCATTTCAGCCATGGCCCCACCACAGTGGCTTATTTTGTCGCCTGGCTGACCGGCATGCCTTACAGCTTTAGCGCGCATGCCAAAGATATTTACCTGCAAGAGCATGGTATGCTGCGCGAGAAAATCCGGCGCGCCCAATTCGTCGTCACGTGCACGGAATTCAATCGCCAGCATCTTTTACGCGTGGCCGGCGATGGCGCGCCGGTCTACCGGGTTTATCACGGCAATAACCTGCAATTGTTCAAGCCCGCGCCGGCAGCGCCGCAAAATGATTCGCCGCCGGTTATTCTCTCGGTCGGCCGGTTCGTCCCTAAAAAAGGGTTTCCGGTGCTCTTGCGCGCGCTGCATCAAGTGCAGCAAAAAGGGTTGCGCTTCCGCTGTTATATCATCGGCGGCGGGCCGATGCAAGGCGAGCTTGAGAAACTGTCGGCGGAGCTGGGATTGCGTGAATGCGTCGAGTTCCGCGGCCAAATGTCGCAAACCGAATTGCTGGCATATTATCGCCAGGCCGGCCTCTTTACTCTGGCTTGTGAGGTGCAAAACGACGGCGACCGCGACGGCATCCCCAATGTTTTGGTTGAAGCCATGGCCATGGGCCTTCCGGTTGTCTCGACTTCGATTTCGGGCATTCCGGAATTAATCGAGTCCGGCGTCAATGGATTATTGGTGCCGGAAAAGGACCCTGAGGCCTTGGCGGAAGGAATAGAAACGTTGCTTCGTCAGCCCGAGATGGCGCGGCGTCTGGGACTTGCCGGACGCGCCAAAGTCGAGCGCGATTTTGACGCAAAACGCAACGTGCAAAAAATTGGCGAACTTCTGCGAGGGGCGGTGGCCAATCCGGCGCGCGTCGCCGGCGCCGGCAGGACAAATTTATCCAGCGGGCTGCTGCGAGCCGGAAAAAATGCGCCGGTTACCGCTATGTGAGTTAAATTCGTGAACACTATCCTAAGGACGAAAATCATGTCAACTTTGACTACTGCACCTGTGAGCCATGATAAGCTTTTTACGCTGGACATTGCGCTTGATCCTCAAGAAATGCGCCCGATTCTTGCCTCGCTGGCGCATGAATATCTGGGCGAAACCCTTGACGTACGCCACGTCGATATCGAAGTGATTCGCCGGCGCAGCCAGCGGTGCGTGATCCGCTATCGTGTGAATGCCTTCGATCCCCAAAAACGGCAGCGCCGCGATTGGGGGGTGATCGGCAAAGTTTATAAATCCCATCGCGGTGAGCGCGTTTTCGAGGTTATGCAGGAGCTTTGGGAAAAAGGCTTTTCTCGCGACGCCGGCGATAATATCAGCATACCCGAGCCGATTGAATTTTCTTCATCTCTCAGCACGCTTTTTCAGGAAGAAGTGCCGGGCCTGCCGATCAAGACCGTCATTAAGCAATCGCCGCGGCCGGTTTATTTGCAGCAGTTGGCGCGCACCCTGGCCAAATTGCATCAGTGTCCGATTATTCCGAGCAAGCAGTTGACGATCAAGGATCATCTTCTGCATTGCCATCCGCGGCATACATTTCTGGCGCTGGCCTGTCCTGATTTGGAACCCCAAATTGATTACATCGTGGAAACCGCTGAAAGAATCGAAGCCGATTTAAATGGAATTAAGCTGACGCCGCTTCACGGCGACTTTCATTTGGGGCAGGTTCATCTTGAGAACGGTTCGGCGTGGCTTATTGATTTTGACGCGCTCAGTTATGGCGACCCGGCTTCCGACGTGGGAAATGTCCTGGTTTTTCTAAAGGGCAAAGCCCGAAAAATTCCCAATATTTCCGAGCTTATTACCGCCTTTCTCGATGAGTATTTTTCCATAATGGATCGCGAGATTGCCGAGCGAATTCCGCTTTATGAAGGTTTGACGCATTTGCGCCGCGCCTGCAAATGTTTGCGTTTGCAGGAAGCGAGATGGCAAGGCCGGGCAAAACGCATGGTTGAGCGGGGCGTCGCCTGTATCGAGGAGATGGGGAAAAATGATTGGCAAGCCTGCAGCCGGCCTTACGCGTTGGCGGAAGACGAAGAGTGGGACGAAGTGGAATATGAGTGACCGCAAACTCCCCGGCTTGGCGCTCGCTTTAGATCATGCGATCATGCGGGCGCAGCTCGCCGCGGTCCGGGAAGGAGAGCCTTTTTCTCAGGTTCGGCATCGGGTTTTGAAATATACGCCCGGCAAGCGCTGCGTCATTGAATATTTGCTCGATGGCAACGGCGAGCCGCGCAGTTCGCAACGGCTCATCGGCAAGATCTATCGCAAAGAGCGCGGCGAGGTTATCTTTAAAAATTTGCGGCAGCTCTGGCAAGCCGGCGGCGCGGGTGTGTCTTTTGGCATGCCGGAACCGTTGGCGTATTTGCCGGACATGCGAATGGTTTTGCAAAGGTTTGTGCCCGGTCGCCAGCTCTCTGATTTTTCCGAGCGCGATGATTTATCCACAGCCGTTCGTTGCGTCGCCGAGAATTTGGCGGCGCTGCATGGTTTGGCGGTTGCCACCGGCGAAAAAAAGAGCTTGGCTGACCATATTCGGAAATATTGTCATCCCGGCCCGCAGGCGCTGATCGAAGCCTGTCCGGAAGCGGCGCCGCTTGTCGAAAACATTCTCGTCGGCTTGGCGCAGGAAGCAAGCTTGAACGGCGCGCCGATTTGCCCGGTGCACGGCGATCTCAATTTGGCGCAAATTTTTATCACCGGCGACCGCGCCTTTTTTATTGATCTGGATGGTTTTTGTTTTTCGCACGCGGCGCTGGACGTCTGTAATTTCCTGATTACCTTGCAAGTGCATTTCAGCGGCAAGAGCGACGAGCTGCGTCGGATATTTCTCGAGCGTTATCTGTCGCGCCGGTCGCCGCCGATGGTGGCCGGGCTGCGCCCCTATCAGGCGTTGGCTTATTTGCGCCGCGCCGTGATTTGCTTTCGCCAGCAAGCCGGCGCGGATTGGCCGAGTCAAGCCCGGCGCCTCCTTGAAGCCGGCTGTGAAATTTTAATAAAAAGCTGAAACACAACAATGATTAAATTTGTCGAAGACCTTTCCCAATTACATCAGCTTGGCAAAAAGAAGGATGAAGACAAGGAGAAGGAGAAACTCGATCTCCATGCCTTGCTCAGAACGTACAAAGTCTTTGGACGCCATTACAAAAGACACGTCAAAGTATTGGCGGTGGCTTATGCGAGTTTGTTTATCACCATTGGCGTGGCGGTTTTGCAGCCTTGGCCGCTCAAACTGGTTTTGGATCATCTTGTTCTCAAAGCGCCTTTGCCGGAAGCCGTCGCTTTTCTGAATCCCTGGTTTGTCGACAGCCCCAAACTGCTTCTGTTTTTGCTGGCGCTTGCGATTGTCCTCATTGCCCTCGCGGAAGCGATGTTTTCCTACGTCAACAAGTTTTGGGTTTCCAGCACCGGCGACCGGATCGTTGCCGACATTCGCGAACGGGTTTTCGCGCACTTGCAAAGACTGTCCTTGTCGTTTCACGAAACGGCCCGCACCGGCGATGTCATCACGCTGTTGAATTCGGATGCAAGGGCGATGAGAAATATCCTGATCGATTTTCCCCAGGATTTTACCCAGCGCGTGGTGACGTTTGGCACTTATGTCGTCTTGATGTTGGTGCTGGATTGGCGTTTAAGCCTTGTCGCTCTGCTGGCGTTGCCTTTTATGTATCTTCTTACCAAGTATTTTGGCGCCGGCTTGAAGAAAGCCGCGAGGAAACAGAGAAGAAAGGCAGGTGACATCACCTCAATTCTTGTCGAAAACCTCAAGTCGATGGCGTTAGTGCAGGCTTATGGCCGAGAGGAATCGGAATGGGACCGCTTTCGCGCCGGCAATCGGGAAAGTTTGGAAATCGGCCTTCGAGCGTTGCGGCTGCAACGAGCGTATAGCCGTCTTTCCGATTTTTTAGTGACGTTGAGCACAGCTGGTGTGCTTTATTGGGGCGGCCGTCATGTACTCGGCGGTGATATTCTGCCGGGAACCTTGGTCTTGTTCGTCGCCTACACGCGGGAAATTTTTGGCGCTTTTGAAAAGCTCAACAGCCTTTTCATGGGCTTGGCAAGCTCGCAAGTCTCGGCCGATCGCTTGCTCGAGCTGGTCGAAAATGACATGGTGGTGCAGGATGATCCGAAGGCGGCGCCGGCGGCGAACCTCAAAGGCCGCATTGAGTTTAAAAACGTCAGCTTTGCCTACAAGCGGGGCAACGAGGTTTTGAAGAATTTGAACTTCGTCGTTGAACCCGGTGAAACCGTGGCGCTGGTCGGTCCCAGTGGCGCCGGCAAATCCACGCTCATCAGTTTGTTGCTGCGCTTTTATGATCCGCAACAAGGGCAGATTCTCATCGACGGCCAGGATATTCGCAAATTTACGCTCAAATCCTTGCGCGGCCAGATAACGATCGTCTTGCAAGACGCCACGTTATTTTGCCAGACGGTGCGCGAGAATATCGCCTTTGGCAAAATCAACGCGACGGATGGCGAAATCATTCACGCAGCCAAACTGGCCGAGGCGCACGATTTTATTATGGAAATGCCAGCGGGTTACGACGCCTCGATTGACGAAGGCGGCACCAATTTGTCCGGCGGCCAGAAACAACGGATCAACATCGCCCGCGCCATCATTCGCAATACGCCGATCGTGATCATGGATGAGCCGGGCACCGGTTTGGATGCCCGGGCCGAAGCCAAAGTGAATGCGGCGATTCACCGGCTCACCCGCGGCAAGACCACGTTTATTATTGCGCATAAGTTTTCCACCATCGCTGGCGCCGATAAAATCCTGCTGTTGGAAGAAGGGCAAATCACCCAGCAAGGCTCGCACGCTGAATTGTTGCAAACCAGCCCGCATTATCGCGAGCTTTACGAGTTGCAATTCGGCCGGCAAGGAAAATCCGCGCTGCTTGAGGCGGCGGCGGATGGAAACAACGGAAAAATTGAAACAGATAACGTCGTTTTGAAGCCGGCATAAGCTACGATGAGTAAAAAGAATCAAATCAATCCCATCTCTTCAAAGGACACGAAAGATCAGGAAAAAGTCAGCTATAAGACGATGTTCCGAATCTATAAAGTATTCGGACGGCACTACCGCCAGCATTGGAAACTGATAACCCTCGCGTATTCCGGGTTGTTGCTCACCATCCTGGTCTCGCTGCTCACGCCCTGGCCCTTGAAACTTATTCTGGATAACGTCATTCTGAATAATCCGCTGCCTGAAAAATTTTCTTTTCTGGCGCGATGGTTTGGCCAGGATGCGCAGACGCTGCTGCTGGCCCTGGCGCTGGCTTATATCGCTCTCCGCGTTTTGGATGGCCTCGTTTCTTACATGCACAAAATCGGGCTGATGACGGTCGGCTCGATCATGAGCGCCGACATTACCGAGCGCATCTTCGCTCACCTGCAAAGGCTGTCGTTGTCTTTTCATCAGTCCGCCCGCTCCGGCGATCTCCTCTACCGGGTCACTGCGGACCTCGGGGGCATCAGCACGATTCTGATCGAGCTGCCGCAAAGCTCGGTTTATCGCCTGATCACGATCGCCTCGCACGTCGGGTTGATGCTGGTGATGGAATGGCGGTTGGCGCTGCTCGCTTTCAGCGTCATTCCGGTTCTGTATTATTATCACCGGCGCATCGGCAGCGGTTTGCAAGCCGCGTCGGAGAAAAAAAGAAAGAAAGAGAGCAACATCACCTCGCTTATTGCGGAAAATGTAACCGCCATGGCGCTGGTGCAGGCTTATGGCCGCGAGGACTGGCTACAGGCTCGTTTTCAAGCGGAGAATCGCGAAAGCCTTGAATCCGGCATCGAGACCATGCGGCTTTCCAAGCTGTTCAAGCGCGTCAATGATATTTTGGTCGCTATCGCCAGCGGCATGATCATTTACTTCGGCGGCAGCTTTGTTCTCGCGGGCGCGATTTTGCCTGGCACGCTCGTTCTGTTTGCTTCGTACTTGAAAAATCTTTATGGCCCCGTCGAAAAATTCGCCGACGAGATGCTCGGTGTGGCTAAGGCGCAAGTTGCCGGCAGGCGGGTTTTAGAGCTGGTCGATTGTGAGATGGTGATGCGGGATGCTCCCAATGCGATTCCGGCGCCGCTCTTCAAAGGCCGCCTCGAATTCCGCCACGTCGGGTTCGGTTATCATCAGGGCGCCGAGGTTTTAAAAAATCTGAGCTTCGCGGTCGAACCCGGAGAAACCGTCGCCCTCGTCGGCCATAGCGGCGCCGGCAAATCGACCCTCGTCAGTCTGCTCATGCGGTTTTACGATCCGCAAAAAGGGCAAATCCTGATCGACGGCCGGGATCTGCGCGAGTTCACGCTCAAATCGTTTCGCAGCCGCGTGACGATTCTCATGCAGGAAGCCAGGCTGTTCAACAAAACCGTCCGCGAGAACATCGGCTTCGGCAAAATCGACGCCACCGACCAGGAGATCATCCAGGCCGCGAAGCTGGCGCAGGCGCACGATTTCATCATGCAGATGCCGCAAGGTTACGATACGATGATTGATGAGGGCGGCGACAATCTTTCCGGCGGCCAAAGACAGCGCCTCAACATCGCCCGCGCCATCATTCGCAACACGCCGATCCTGATCTTGGATGAGCCGGCCACGGCCCTGGACGCCAGAACCGAAGCCCGGATTCATCAGGCGCTGGACGAGTTAACCAAAGGCAAAACCACGTTCATCATTGCGCATAAGTTTTCAACGATCAGCCGCGCCGGCAAAATCCTGGCGCTGGAGCATGGCCGGCTCGCCGGCTTCGGCAAACACGAAGAGCTTCTGGAGACCTGTCGGCCTTATCGTGAGCTGTATGAATTGCAGTTCGGCCGGTTGTTGGAGTATGCTCTCGAAACCGCGGAAGCAACCGGTGACAATGGCAAGCTGGGTGGCGCAACGCCGGAGTTGAGCGGAGTTGCGATTGTGCCGGCAAGCTCCTGAGATTTTGAACCCCAAAAATCTCTACAAACAGAGCAAGTTTTTGGGGACACAAAATTTAAAGCACACAAAAACAAACAATTTTGTGAGAGTTCACTTTGTGTCCAATTTTTTTTCTTGTCGGCTGCGCCGGTAAGGTTTGAGGCGTAGCTTCGCTTGAAAAAAAATAATGCCCACGCTGGCGAACGTTATGCAAGATTCTGAATTTCCCCAATTGCGTGAGATCACGCAGCCCGAAAATTTGGCGCAGATGCTCCGGCGATGTCTCGAACCGGCGCTGGCCGCCAGCGACATGGACGTGCAAAGCTGCGCGATCGACCAGTTGCACTACAAGCCCGGCGGCGATTGCCGGATTTTGTTGACTGTTAATATTTGCCGCCGGAATGACGAGGCACCCGCGTCACAAATTTTTTTCGGCAAGCTTTTTCGTTCTCAACGCGGCAAGGAGCTTTTCGATGCTTGCGATCGGACGAAACTGGCGTCACCGCCGTTCGGCCCGGCCATGCTGTATATTCCGGATTGGGAGATGGTCCTGTGGGCCTATCCCAATGACCCCAATTTGCCCGGCTTGTCAGCGATGGTCGATGCCGAAAAAATTCTGGCGCTGGCGCA
>Ga0073934_10002910_pt1 | contig 33382 bp, 31 predicted proteins | sample LarsenN4metaG_FD_76834 | JGI IMG/M metagenome (GOLD analysis project Ga0073934, IMG submission 76834) | Hot spring sediment bacterial and archeal communities from British Columbia, Canada, to study Microbial Dark Matter (Phase II) - Larsen... ...
GAGGATGGCCTTGCGCGCCGGCGCCGGGAGCTTCACGCCGACTTTCTTCGCGGCGGCGTCGAGCAGGCGCTCGAACTCGTCGCGGTCCTTGACGAGCGTGCCGGGCAGCGCGCGCACGAGCTTGCGGATGGCCTCCTGCAGGGCGCGCCCTTCGGCCTGCTCCTTCGCGCCCGCCGCTCCCTTCTTCTTCGACTGCGCCAGCGCCTGAAAGCCCTTCTCCTCCTCGAGCCGCGCGATGCGCTCTGGCGTAGCCTGGAAGTTGAGCTTGAGCGGCCGCTCGACCGTGATCTTGCGGAAGCCGAAGTGCGTGGTCGGGAAGATGCGGCTGACGACGACCTCCTCTTCCTTGCCGTCCTTCGCCACCTTCCGCGTCTCGCCGTCCTGGAAGCCGGCGAGGAGCCGTAGGATGTCCTGCGAGCGCTCGAGCGGAATCTCGCGCCGCTTGTCGCCGAGGCTCTTGCGCATGGGCACCCAGAAGGAGGTGGCGTCGATGAGCTGGACCTTGCCCTTGCGCGCCGCGCGCTTGCGGTTGGTCACGACCCACACGTAGGTCGCGATGCCCGTGTTGTAGAAGAGCTGCTCGGGGAGCGCGATCAGCGCTTCCAGCAGGTCGTTCTCCAGGATGTAGCGGCGGATCTCGCTCTCGCCGCTGCCGGCATCGCCCGTGAAGAGCGGCGAGCCGTTCATGATGATGGCGATGCGCGAGCCGCCGTCCTTGGGGTCCTTCGCGTGCGCCAGCATGTGCAGCAGGAAGAGGAGCTGGCCGTCGCTGATGCGCGGCAGCCCTGGCCCGAACCGGCCGGCGGCGCCGCGCTCGTGCTCGGCCCGCACGGCGTCCTCGTCACGCTTCCAGTCCTTGCCGTAGGGCGGGTTGGCGATCAGGTAGTCGAAGGTTTGCCCCGAGTGGCGGTCGTTGGAGAGCGTGCTGCCGTAGGCGATGTGGTCGGCGTCGCGCCCGGTCGGGTCCTTCATGAAGAGATCGGACTTCGAGACGGCCCAGGTCTCGGGATTCACCTCCTGGCCGAAGAGATGGATCTCGGCGTCCGGGTTGATCGCGGGCCGGAGCAGCTCGCCGTTCTTGCGCAAGCCGACGGTGATGTGCTCCTTCGTGATCATCAGCATGCCGCCGGAGCCGCAGCACGGGTCGTAGACGGTGCGGATCGCCTTCTTGGCGCGGATCTCCTTCTCGTCGCCGGCGAGCATCAGGTCCACCATCAGGTGCACGACGTCGCGCGGCGTGAAGTGCTCGCCCGGATTCTCGTTCAGCGCTTCGTTGAACTTGCGGATCAGCTCCTCGAAGATCGTGCCCATCGTCGGGTTGTCGATCCGGTCCGGGTGCAGGTCCACATTCTTGAAGCGCTCGAGCACCTGGAAGAGCAGCCCCGCCTCGTCGAGCTTGCTGATCGTGTTGTCGAAGTCGAACTTCTCCAGCACCTCGCGCATGTTCGGGCTGAACCCGGCGATGTAGTTCCGCAGGTTCGCCGCCAGGTGCGGCGCGTCGGCGAGGAGCTTGTCGAAGTCGTAGCGGGACGTGTTGTAGAAGGCGAAGCCTGCGATCTTCCGTAGCTGGGGGTCGAGGTTCTCGAGCTTCTTGCCCCGTAGCTCGGCCTGCTTGGAGAGGACCTTCTCCTTGGTACCGGCGAGCACGCAGTCCAGGCGGCGCAGGACGGTGAGCGGCAGGATGACGTCCTGGTACTTGCCGCGCTTGAAGGTGTCGCGGATCAGGTCCGCAACGCCCCAGAGAAAGCTGACGATCTCGCTATGGTTCACTGAGTTCCCTCTCCGTCATCGCTCGTGATGGCTCCGCCGTCATTGGGGCTGTCTAACTACTATTGGCCCGCTCGGTCCCTGGACCAGCCCTGCGAGCGCATGCCGGATCATACCGCCTGGGCGGCGTGGTGTACGTGTGAGACCACAGGCTGTACGCGGGGTAAGCGGGCTCTGGCCTCGCAGCGATGCGCGATAGGCGGCGAGGCTCCGCAGCGTAAGCGCGCCCCGCGGCGGGAGTCCCGCGGGAAGGTGCGAGGTGCGACCGCGGGTCCCCTCACAGCCGGTCGGCCGGGCTGCGGACGCCGAGTGGGCCCTGCTGGAGCACGTGGGTGTAGATCATGGTGGTGCGGAGCTCGCGGTGGCCGAGGAGCTCCTGAACGGTGCGGACGTCGGCGCCGTCCTCGAGGAGGTGGGTGGCGAACGAGTGGCGCAGGGTGTGGCAGCTGACGCGCTTCGCGAGGCCGGCGCGGGCGGCGGCGGCCTTCACCGCACGCTGGACGGCGGTCTCGTGGAGGTGGTGACGGAAGCGGCGCCCCGTCCGGGCGTCGACGCCGATGCGCGTCGCGGGGAAGACCCACTGCCAGGGCCACTCCTGCGGCGCGCTCGGAGTCTTGCGGACGAGCGCGCCCGGGAGCGGCGGGCCGCCGAGGCCGCGAGCGCGATCCGCCTCGTAGAGCCGGCGCACGGCGGTGAGGTGTTTGCGAAGCGGAGCGTCTGCGATCCGCGGGAGGGGTGCGGCGCGGTCGCGGCCTCCCTTCGCGTCGCGGAGGACGAGCTGGTGGCGCTCGAGGTCGACGTCCTTCACGCGCAGGTGGAGCGCCTCGAGGAGCCGAAGGCCGCCGCCGTAGAGGAGCGTCGCGACGAGCCGGTGCACGGAGGGAAGCTCGGCGAGGAGGCGCCGCACCTCCTCGCGAGAGAGGACGACCGGAAGCCGCTGCGGCCGCGGCGCGCGGATGATCGCGTCGAGGCCTTCGAGCCGGAGCCCGAGCACGGCTCGGTAGAGGAACAGGAGCGCGGCGAGCGCCTGGTTCTGGGTCGACGCGGAGACGACGCCGCGAACGGCCAGCGACGAGAGGAACGCCACCACTTCGGGCGCTCCCATCTCCACCGGGTGCCGCTTGCCGTGGAAGAGCACGAAGCGCCTCGTCCAGGCGACGTAGGCGTCCTCGGTGCGCGGGCTGAAGTGTCGCAGGCGCGCGGCTTCGCGCACGCGATCGAGGAGGCGAGGCTGGCCCGGGGACGCCATGAAGCTCGCGCCGGCCGGGACCGCGGGGGCGGGCGAAAGAGTACGAGCTCACGCGCGAGCCGGCCAGTCCGGGCGGCCGCGAAGCGCTCGCGAGGCCGTGACGCGCCGATCGCGAAGCGGCGCCGCCCGCCGGGCGCGCCAGTCGCGGCTACGCCGAGTCCACCCGCACCAGCACCACCGCGCACGGCGCCGCGAGCGGGAGCTCCGCGTCCGACGCGTACGCCGTGCCCGGCGTGAGACGCTCCGCGGTGTCGAGCACCACGCGCCACGACGCGCCCAGCGCCGGGGCGGGGAGCTTCAGCGTCTGGGGCTCGCGGCTCGCGTCGAGGATCACGAGGAACGTGTCGTCCGGCTCCGGCTCGCCGGTCGGCGTCACGTGGTAGCCGTCGGCCTCCCCGGAGACGACGCAGGCGAGACAGCGGTCCTCGGGGTCGCCCCAGTCGGCGGGCGTGCGCTCGGCGCCGTCGCGGCGCAGCCAGGTGATGTCCTTCGTCCCGGTCGCGCCGCCGGTGATGCCCCGGAAGAAGCGGCTGCGCCTGAACGCGCGGTGGTCGCCGCGCAGGCGCACGAGGCCGCGCACGAAGGCGAGGAGGCGGCGGCGCGCGTCGTCCTGACTCCAGTCCACCCAGCTCGTCTCGTCGTCCCGGCAGTAGGCGTTGTTGTTGCCGCGCTGCGTGCGCCCGAGCTCGTCGCCCGCGAGCAGCATCGGAAGCCCCTGTGAGAGGAGCAGCGTCGCCAGGAGGTTGCGCTTCTGGCGCTCGCGCAACGCGCGGATCGCCGGATCGTCGGTCTCGCCCTCCGCGCCGTGGTTGGAGCTCCAGTTCGCGTCGCTCCCGTCGCGGTTGTCCTCGCCGTTCGCCTCGTTGTGCTTGCGCTCGTAGCTCACGAGGTCGTGGAGGGTGAAGCCGTCGTGGCAGGTGACGAAGTGGACGCTCGCCCACGGCCGGCGCCCGCAGCGCTCGAAGAGATCGCTCGAGCCCGTGACGCGCGAGGCGAGCTCGGGCACCTGGCCGGGGTCGCCGCGCCAGAAGCGCCGGACGGTGTCGCGGAAGCGGTCGTTCCACTCGGACCAGCCGGGCGGAAAGCCGCCGATGCGGTAGCCGTCGGGGCCGAGGTCCCACGGCTCCGCGATCCGCTTCACGCGCGAGAGCACCGGGTCCTGGTGCACGGCGTCGAGGAACCCGGCGCTCCAGTCGAAGCCGTGGTCCTCGCGCGCGAGCGCGGTGGCGAGATCGAAGCGGAAGCCGTCGACGTGCATCTCCTGGACCCAGTAGCGCAGCGAGTCCATGACGAGCTGGAGGACGCGCGGGTGGCGCAGGTCGAGCGTGTTGCCGCAGCCGGTCGTGTCGAGGTAGCGGCGCTCGTCGCCCGGGACGAGCCGGTAGTACGACGCGTTGTCGATGCCGCGGAAGCACAGCGTGGGCCCCAGCGCGTCGCCTTCGCCGGTGTGGTTGTAGACGACGTCGAGGATCACCTCGATGCCGGCGTCGTGGAGGTGCTGGACCAGCGTCTTCACCTCGCCGAGCTCGCCGCTCGCGAGGTAGCGCGGCTCGGGCGCGAAGAACGCGATGCTGTCGTAGCCCCAGTAGTTGCGCAGGCCGCGCTGCACGAGGTGGCGCGCGTCGACGAAGGCGTGGATCGGAAGCAGCTCGACGGCCGTGACGCCGAGCGCGCGCAGGTGCGCGACGACCGCGGGCGCCGCGAGCCCGGCGAAGGTGCCGCGCAGCTGCGGCGCCACTTCGGGGTGGCGCATCGTGTAGCCGCGCACGTGCAGCTCGTAGATCACGGTGTCGTGCCAGGCGCGCGCCGGCGGGCGATCGCCCGCCCAGGTGAACGCGGTGTCGACGACGCGACACTTCGGGACGCCCGGGGCGCTGTTGCGGCGGTCGAACGAGAGGTCCCCGGCCCGGTGCCCCGCGCGATAGCCGAAGAGGGCGTCGCTCCAGCGAAAGGGGCCGGAGAGCGCCTTCGCGTACGGGTCGAGCAGGAGCTTGTGCGGGTTGAAGCGGTGGCCGCGCGCGGGGTCGTAGGGGCCGTACACGCGGTAGCCGTAGAGCTGCCCGGGCCGGACGTCGGGGAGGTACGCGTGCCACACCTGGTCGGTGTACTCGGGGAGCGCGATGCGGTGGAGCTCGCGCTGGCCGCGCGCGTCGAAGAGGCACAGCTCGACGCGCTCGGCGTGCTCCGAGAAGAGCGCGAAGTTGACGCCCCGCCCGTCCCACGTCGCGCCGAGCGGGTGCGGGGAGCCGGGCCAGACGCGCAGCGCGCCGGGCGTCACGCGGGCCCGCGAGCCGCCGCGCCGGGGCGCCCGCAGGAGGGAACGCGTGCGCCGGCGCGACGGGCCATCGCGCGCGCCCCTACAGCCCCAGGTCGGCGCGCGTGAAGAGCGGCTCGAGCGCGAGGCCGCGCGCCGCGAACGCCTCGCGCGCGCCCTCGCCGCGGTCCACGAGGCACAGGACGCGCGCCACCTTCCCGCCGGCCTCGGTGACCGCATCGAGCGCGTCGAGGGTCGAGCCGCCGGTCGTCGTCGTGTCCTCCACGAGCGCCACGCTCTGGCCAGGGGCGAACGCGCCCTCGATGCGGCCCCCGAGCCCGTGGCGCTTGGCCTCCTTGCGCACGAAGAAGCCGACGAGCCTCGGCGCGGGATCGTGGCGGGCGGCCGCGGCCAGCACGGCCGCGACGAGGGGCACGGCGCCGACCGCCATGCCGCCGACGGCGTCGACGGAGGGTCCGCGGGACGCGAGCGCGGCGAGCACCTGCTCGCCCGCGAGCCGCACTCCGCGCGGCCGCATGAGGAGCCGGCGCAGGTCGAGGTAGAAGTCGCTCTTCCTCCCGCTCGCGAGCGTGACCTCGCGGCGCTCGACGCAGAGGTCGACGATCAGCCGGCGCAGCTCTTCCCGGTCGTCCGCCACCGCTTCGTCCGTCCGCTCCTCGCCGCCCGCGCCGACGCGCGCCGCGTCCCTCGCGCCCGCGCTCGCTACTGCTTCCGCAGGCCGAGCATGAACTCGGCGATCATCTTCGTGTGGAGCTCGCTCGTGCCCTCGCCGAACTCGAGCGACTTCGCCTCGAGGAGGAGCCTTCCCACCTCGTACTCCTCGCTGAGCCCGTAGCCGCCGTGGATCTGGATGGCGTCGAGCGCGTTGTCCACGGCCGCGCGGCTCGCCAGGAGCTTCGCCATGGAGGACTCCATCGAGGCGCGCGCGATTCCCGCGTCCTTCATGCGCCCGAGCTGGTAGACGATCGCGCGCGCCGCCTGCGTGCGGCAGGTCATCGCCGCGATCTTCTCCTGGATGAGCTGGAACTCGCCGATGCGCTGGCCGAAGGCCTCGCGCTGCATCGCGTAGGGGATGGCGAGGTCGAGGCAGCGCTGCGCCTGGCCGACGCAGCGCGCGGCCACCGAGAAGCGCCCCATGTCGAGCGCGGAGCCGAGCACGGGGAAGCCCTTCCCGGGCTCGCCCAGGAGCGCCTCGTCGGGGACGAAGCAGTCCTCGAAGTGCACCTCCGCGAGGTTGTCGCGCTTCAGCGTCCGCATCGGGAAGTCGCCGATCGCGATACCTGGCGTCTTCGGGTCGACCAGGAACGCCGTCACGCCTCCGTGCTTCTTCTCGCGGTCGATCGTCGCCACGACGAAGAAGACGCCCGCGTGCGCCGCGTGCGAGATGAAGACCTTCGTCCCGTGGAGGCGCCAGCCGCCCGGGGCGCGGGTCGCGGTGCTGCGCATGTTGGGGAGGTCGGTGCCGCCGCCCGGCTCGGTGAGGCAGGCGGAGGCGAGGCAGCGCCCGGCCGCGATCTCGGGGAGCCAGCGCTCCTGCTGGGCGGGCGTCCCGTGCTTCAGGATCGCGGTCGCGACGAGGGCGTTCGAGACGGAGACGACGGAGGCGACCACCCAGTCGATCCGCGCGAGCTCCTCCACCAGGATGCCGTAGCTCAGCACGTCCACGAAGGAGCCCCCGAAGCGCTCGGGGATCAGCGGGCCCATGTAGCCCAGCGGGGCGAGCTTCGCGATCTGCTCCAGCGGGTAGCGCGCCTCGCGCTCGCAGATCTCGACGAAGGGAAGGAGCTCCTTCTCGGCGAACTCGCGGACGGCGTGCCGGAGCTGGCGGTGCTCCGGCTGGAGGTCGAAGTCCGCCATCCGGTCGAGGGGGGTCTGCATCGCGCCGCGCGCCTCCGCGCGTAGCGTAGCGGACGGGCTCGACGCCCCGCGCGGCGTCGCCTAGCCTCCGCCCGCCATGAGGAAGGTCACGACGCTCCCGCACCGCAACCGCGGCAAGACCGCGCGCTACCGCGCCGGGAAGAAGGCCAAGCTCCAGCGCGCCCGCCGGCGGATGAGCCGCGGCGCGCGGAAGACGTACCGCTAGCCTAGCCCGCGGTCGCGCCCGCCAGCTCTGCGGTCGCGCGGTCCAGCGCTCCGTCCACCGCGCGCTCCCAGGCGGCGGCGCCTTCGCCGCGCGCGTCCGGGAAGGCGAGCGCGCGCGACGCATTCACGATCCCGCCTTCGAGTCGGCCGCCCGCGCCGCGCACGAACCCGGCGACCGCCTCCCGCGCGCTCGCGCCTTGCGCGCCGTAGCCGGGGACGAGGAAGAGCGCCGTCGGCGCGAGCTCGCGCAGGCGGCGCGCCTCGTCGGGGCGCGTCGCGCCCGCGACGAGCCCGAGCCCGGAGAAGCCGCTCGCCGGACCGGCCAGGCGCTTCGCGTGCGGCTGGAGCGCCTCCGCGACGCGCTCGTAGAGGGGGCGCCCGGCGGTGTCGGGGGCGTCCTGGAAGTCGCGCCCGCCCGGGTTGCTCGTGCGCGCGAGGACGAAGAGCCCGCCGCGCGCGCGCTCGGCCTCGCGCACGAAGGGCTCGAGCGCGTCGAGCCCGAGGTAGGGGTTCACGGTGAGGGCGTCCGCGCGGAGCGGCGCGCCGGGCGCGAGGTAGGCGGCGGCGTAGCCCGCGGCGGTCGAGCCGATGTCGCCGCGCTTCGCGTCGAGCACCACCGGGAGCCCGCGCGCGCGCGCCGCCTCGAGCACCTCCGCGAGGACCCGCACGCCGCGCCAGCCGAGCGCCTCGAAGAACGCGCTCTGCGGCTTCAGCGCCGCGACGCGGTCGGCGACGCGCTCCAGGAACGCGCGGCAGAACGCGGCCAGCGCTTCCGCGGTGTCGGGCGCGCCGGGGTCCATGGCGCCGCGCCGGAACACGGGCGGGATGCGCGCGAGGTCGGGGTCGAGCCCGGCGCAGAGCGGGTGCCCGAGCGCGCGCACGCGCCGGAGCAGGCGGTCGGCGAACGGCTCGGCGGAGAGCGACGCGGCGCGGGTCACGGCGGCGAGGCTAGCCCGCGCCCGGGCGGCGCGCGCGGCGGGGACGGCGGACTTTTTTAACACGGGGTCTGACCCCTTTCTAAACACGCGCGCGGGCCGAGGAGGCGTGTCGGCGCAACCGGTAGACTCGGCGGGTGGCCTTCTCGTTCCGGCTGGAGGCGCGCGCCGGCGCGGCGCGCGCGGGCCTCTTCGCGACGCCCCACGGCGACGTGCGCACGCCCGCGTTCATGGTGGTCGGGACGCACGCCGCGGTGCGCGCGCTCACGCCCGCGCAGGTGCGCGCCGCCGGCACGCAAGTCGTTCTCGCGAACACGTACCACCTCCTGGGACGCGCCCCGCTCGTCGAGAAGCTCGGCGGGCTCCACGCGTTCATGCGCTGGCCGGGGCCGATCCTGACCGACAGCGGCGGCTTCCAGGTCTTCTCGCTGCCGAAGAAGACCATCACGGACCGCGGCGTGCGCTTCCGCAACGAGATCGACGGCAGCGAGATCGACCTCACGCCCGAGCGCTCGATCGAGATCCAGAACCAGCTCGGGGCCGACGTCATCATGGCGTTCGACGAGTGCACGCCGTACCCCGCGGACGAGGCGCTCGCCGCGGCCGGCGTGCGCCGCACCCTGGCCTGGCTCGACCGCTGCCTCGCCGCGCACGCGCGCCCCCGCGAGCAGGCGCTCTTCGGCATCGTGCAGGGCAGCACGTACCTGCCGCTGCGGAAGGCGTGCGCCGAGGCGATCGTCGCGCGCGACCTCCCCGGCTATGCGATCGGCGGCGTCTCGGTGGGCGAGGGGCACGACCTCCTCTGCCGCATCACGGGCTACACCGCGCCGCTCCTCCCCGACGAGAAGCCGCGGTATCTCATGGGCGTCGGCCTCCCGGAGGACGTCGTCGCCGCGATCGGCTTCGGCATCGACCTGTTCGACTGCGTGATCCCGACCCGCTACGCGCGCTCGGCGGTGGTGTTCACGCCGCGCGGGCGCATCCGCCTCACGCAGCGCCGCTACCGCCGGGACGCGTACCCGATCGACACGTCCTGCGACTGCGAGAGCTGCGCCGGCGGCTTCACGCGCGCGTACCTGCACCACCTCTTCGCCGCGAACGAGATCCTCTCGGCCGTGCTCGCGTCGATCCACAACGTGCGCTTCTACCAGCGCCTCGTCGAGGCGGCGCGGGCGGCGGTCGTGGCCGGCGACTACGAGGCGTGGCGGCGCGACTTCCTCGCGGGCTATGCGGCCGGGCCGGGCGGGACGGCGGCCGTGGCCGAGGCCGACGTCGGATAGGCGTCGGGCGCGGCCGGCTTGCCAGCCCCCCGGGATCCATCACCTTCTCGCCCTCCATGGCCCTCCGCTGCGGCATCGTCGGGCTCCCGAACGTGGGGAAGAGCACGCTCTTCAACGCGCTCACGGCGGCGTCCGTCCCGGCCGAGAACTACCCCTTCTGCACGATCGAGCCGAACGCGGGCGTCGTCGCGGTGCCGGACCCGCGCCTTTGCGCGCTCGACGCGATCGCGCGCTCCGCCCGCGTCGTGCCCGCGACCGTCGAGCTGGTCGACATCGCCGGTCTCGTGCGCGGGGCCTCGAAGGGCGAGGGGCTCGGCAACCAGTTCCTCGCCCACGTCCGCGAGACCCACGCGATCGCCCTCGTGCTGCGCTGCTTCGAGGACCCGGACGTGACGCACGTCGAGGGCTCCGTCGACCCGCTGCGCGACGCCGAGACGATCGAGACGGAGCTTGCGCTCGCGGATCTCGACACCGTCGAGCGCCGGCTCGACCGGACGCGCCGCGCCGCGAAGGCGCCGGGCAAGGACGGCGACGCGGCGCGGGCGGCGGTCGCGGTCTACGAGGCCTTGCTCGAGCACCTCGGCGCCGGGAGAGCGGCGCGCGAGCTCGTCGTGCCGGCCGAGTCGCAGGACGCGCTGCGCGAGCTCCAGCTCCTCACCGCGAAGCCGGTGCTCTACGTCGCGAACGTCGACGAAGCGGGCCTGCGCGAGAGCCCGGCGGCGGACGCCGTGGAGCGCGTGGCGGCGGAGCGCGGCGCGCAGTCGGTGCGCCTCTGCGCGAAGCTCGAGGCCGAGCTCGCCGAGCTCGCGCCCGAGGACAAGGCCGACTTCCTCGCCGAGCTCGGCCTCGCCGAGCCGGGCCTCGACCGCCTCGCGCGCGCCGCCTACGCGCTCCTCGAGCTCCTCACCTACTTCACCGCCGGCCCCAAGGAGGTGCGCGCCTGGACGATCCGCCGCGGCACGCGCGCGCCCGAGGCGGCCGGCGAGATCCACAGCGACTTCGAGCGCAGCTTCATCCGCGCCGAGGTGATCCCGTTCGACGACTACGTCGCGTGCGGCGGCGAGGTCGGCGCGCGCGAGAAGGGGAAGATGCGAGTGGAGGGCCGTGACTACGTCGTCCAGGACGGGGACGTGATCCACTTCCGGGTCGGCGCGTGACGCCGGAGGACGTCCTCCTCCGCTACACGAGCGGCCCTACGCGCGGCGTCTTCACCGACGGCGCCTGCGAGGGCAACCCGGGCCCGGGCGGCTGGAGCGCCGTCTGGGTGGAGGACGACCGCGTCGTCGAGGAGCGCTGCGGCGGAGCGGCCCGCACGACGAACAACCGGATGGAGCTCACCGGTCTGATCGAGGCGCTGCGCATGCTGCCCGAGGACGCCGAGATCACCGTCTACTCCGACAGCAACCTGTGCGTCCAGACCGTGAACGAGTGGGCGAGGGGCTGGGAGGCGCGCGGCTGGCGCCGCAAGACCGGCCCCATCGCCAACCTCGAGCTCGTGAAGGAGCTGTGGGCGCTCGCGCAGCGCCACCCGCGCGTCGCGATCCGCTGGATCAAGGCGCACGACGGCACCCGCTGGAACGAGTACGCCGACGCCGTCGCCGCCCGCGAGGCCTCCCTCGCGCGCACCTAGGCCCACTGAGGGGACGCTCCACTTTCCTTACTTCGGGGACATTCCTAGCGCGCGCGGCGGCGAGGAGTGTCCCCTTCGTAAGGCTAGTGGAGCGTCCCCTTCGTCAGCGGAACAGCTCGGAGACGCTCGTGCCTTCGTGGATCGCGCGGATGGCGTCGGCGAGGAGGGGGGCGACGGAGACGACCTGGATCCAGTCGCGGCGCTTCTCCGGCGGGAGGGGGATCGAGTCGGTGACGACGAGGCTCTTGATCGGGGAGCCCTCGAGGCGGTCGACGGCGTGGCCCGAGAGGACGGCGTGCACCGCGACGGCGTCGACGCGGCGCGCGCCGTGGTCGAGGCAGGCGCGCGCGGCCTCGAGCAGGGTGCCCCCGGTCGCGATCTCGTCGTCGACGAGCACCGCGTCCTTCCCCGCCACGTCGCCGATCAGGTTCACCGCGATGGCGCGGTCGTCGTCGCCGAGCCGCCTCTTGTCGACGATCGCGATCGGGAGCCGCAGCCGCCGCGCGTAGCGGCCGACGTCCTTGGACTCGCCCACGTCGCCCGCGACGAGGACGGTGTTCGAGAGGTCGCGCGTGCGCGCAAGGTGGTCCGAGAGGAGCGCGGTCGCGAGCAGGTGATCCGTCGGCACGTGGAAGAAGCCCTGCACCTGCGGCGCGTGCAGGTCCAGCGTCAGCACGCGGCCCGCGCCCGCCGCCTCGAGGAGGTCCGCCATGAGCCGCGCGGCGATCGAGATGCGCGGGCGGTCCTTCTTGTCGGAGCGCACGTAGGGGAAGTAGGGCACGACGGCGGTGACGCGCGCCGCCGATGCGTGGCGCAGCGCGTCGATCGTGAGGAGGAGCTCCAGGATCGCGTCGGACACCGGCGGGCAAGAGGTCTGCAGGACGAAGACGTCGGCCTCCCGCACGTTGTCGTCGATCTGCACCATGAGGTTGTCGTTGGCGAACCGGACGACGCGCGAAGGTGCGACCTCGATCCCGAGGTGCTTGCAGATCTCGCGCGCGAGCGCAGGGTGCGAGGAGCCGGCCACCACCTTGATCTCACCCTGCACGGGGCCCTCCCTCCTCGGCGCGCGGCTCGTAGCGCTCCCAGTGGAGGCACGTATCGACCGGACGCCGCGGGGGCCTGCCGTAGCGGCCGAGCGGCCAGCCGATCGGCAGCAGCGCGCAGCTCGGGCAGCGCTCGGGGAGCCCGAGGCGCGCGTCGATCTCGCGCCCGTACGCGAGGTGGAGCGTCGTGAGCGATGCCCCGAGGCCGACCGCGCGGCACGCGAGGAGGACGTTCTGCACGGCCGGCATGAGCGCCTGGAGCTGCGGCTCGCCGCGGCGCAGCCAGCCGGCCACGAACAGGTGCACCGGCACCTCGTGGAGGTGCTCGGCGAGCCAGGCCGCGGCCTCGAGCGTGCGCCGCTTCGACGCCGGGTAGGCCGCGTCGCGCGCGGCCTCGCGAGCGGGGGCGGCGTAGGCGGCGAAGGCCTTGCGGTAGCGCTCCGCCACGAACGCGCGGGTCGCGGGATCCGTCACCGCGACGAAGTGCCAGGGCTGCCGGTTGCCGCCGCTCGGCGCGAACGTTCCCGCCTCGCACACCTTGCGCACGAGCGCGCGCGGCACGGGATCGGGGCGCAGCCGGCGCAGCGCCCGCGTCGTGCGGATGCCCTCGAGGAGCGGCACGTCCTCGCCGATGCGCTCGACGTCGGTCTCCACGTCCCGCCACGATAGCGGCCGCGCGCGCCGCGCGTCCGCGCAAGCGCGGGCGCAGCGCGCCGGCGGCGCGGCGGGGGCGCAGGACCCCGTCACCCGGCGCTCGGCGGGGCGGCGGGGCTGGAGCCGCAGCGGGGCGGTCGGCGCGGCGCGGGCGGGTCGGGGGGCGCGGCCTCAAGCACCCGCAGCGGAGCCCCGAAAACACCCCCATGCGGCTCGAGTTCCCGACCGACCTGGGTCTCGCGATCCCCGTCCTCATGGCCGCGCTCTCGCTCCGGCTCTTCCGCCTGGCGTGGCGCACCCGCCGGCTGCCGGAGCTCCTGGTCGGGATCTACTTCCTGCTCGTCCCGTCCGCCATCTCGCTCCTGATCCGCGTGAGCCGCTTCGCGCCGGAGGACGCGATCATCGTGCGCGCCGCGGCCAACGCGCTCTTCGACGTCGGCGGGATCACGATGCTGCTCTTCGCCTGGTCGGTCTTCCGGCCGGACGCGCCGTGGGCGCGCGTCCTCGCGTGGGGCGGCTCGGCGGCGCTCGTCGCCCTCTGGAGCGCGGGGTTTCCGCTCGGGGCGTACGAGCAGCCGAGCTTCGCGCCGCTCGTGCCCTCTTTCGCCACGTACGTCTGGGTCTTCGTCGAGTCGTTCCGGTACTACCAGCTGCTGCGCCGCCGCGAGCGGCTCGGCCTCGCGGACCCGGTGCTCGTGAACCGGTTCCTGCTGTTCGCGATCTGGACCGGGGGCGTGTTCGCGATCACCGTTCTCGGCACGCTCGGGTCGGTGATCCAGCTCGTGCTCGGGACGTTCGGCGACGGGGGCGGGCTCGCGCATCCCGCGGTGCTCGGGACGACGCGGATCCTCGCGATCGCGATCGGCGTCGCGCTCTGGCTCGTCTTCCTCCCGCCCGCGCGCTACCAGGCCTGGCTGCGAGCGCGGGCGGCCACCGCGACGCGCTGAAGCGGCGCGGCGGAGCCGCGGAGCGGCCGGCCGCGGACCGCGCGGCGCCGGCACCGCGCCGCGATACCATCCCCGCCCATGCCGCCCGAGCCCCGCATCGCGCGCGTGCGCGTCGGCGACGTCGAGATCGAGGTCGAGGAGCACGGCGACGGCCCGCGCGCCTTCGTGCTCGTCCACGGCTTCACGGGCTCGCGCGACGACTTCCGCGAGATGCTGCCGCGGCTCGCCGAGCGCGGCCGCACGCTGGCGCTCGACCTGCGCGGCCACGGCGGCAGCACGAACACCGGCGACCTCGCGAGCTACACGCTGGATGCGCTCTACGGGGACGTCCTCGGCGCGCTCGACGCGCTCGGCGTCGAGCGCTGCGACCTCCTCGGCCACTCGATGGGCGGCATGGTCGCGATGCGCGTCGCGCTCGACGCGCCGGAGCGCGTGGCCTCGCTCGTGCTCATGAACACGGCCCCGAGCCCCGTCACGCCGGGGGCCCGCCGCTTCTTCGAGGCGGCCGCCAAGATCGCCCGCGAGCAGGGCATGGAGGCGCTCGCCGCGATCTCGCGCGCCGCCGCGGAGCGCGACCAACGCCCGCGCGCCTTCCGCCGCTGCGTCGAGCGCATGGGGGCCGAGCTCTTCTGGCCGCGCCAGCGCGCGAAGATGCTGGCGATGGACCCCGCCGCGTTCGAGGCGCTCGGGTACGCCCTCACCGACCACCCGGGCGTCGAGCACCGGCTGGGCGAGCTGCGCTGCCCGACGCTCGTCCTCGTGGGCGCGGAGGACGAGCCGTTCCTCGAGGCCGCGGCGCGGATGGAGGCCGCCATCCCCGGCGCGCGCCGCGTCGTCGTCGAGGACGCGGCGCACAGCCCGCAGTTCGAGAACCCCGAGGCCTGGCTGGCCGCGGTTCTCGACCACCTCGCGCGCGCGCGCGCGGAGGGTGCCTGAACCCCGGGCGCCGGCCCGCCCTCGACGAGGTCGCGCGCGGACGCGGCCGCCCCTTCGCGAGCGAGTCTCGCTAGCGACACGAGAGGGCGTCGGGCTTCTCGTGGCAGCGGGGGCGCGGGGCGGGCGGCGGCGGGTTCCACTCCAACGCGGCGCAGGCGCCGGGGGTCGAGCCGAGGATCACCGTCGAGACGACGCCGCCGGGCGCGGGGAGGGCGAGCGCGCCCGCTTCGCCGCGCAGGGAGAGCGTCACCAGCCCGGGCACCTTCGCGGAGCGGTCGCGCACGGCGGCGCGCCGCACGGGGCCCGCCTCGTCGCGGAAGGACCAGCGGCCCGCCCCCTGCGCGCGCCAGCCGGCGCCGGGCGCGGCGGCGAGGTCGAGCACGACCTCGCCGCCGGCGTCCTCGACGACGAGGCGCAGCCCGTCGACGTCCGGAGCGGGCGGCGTGCCGGCCGGCAGGACCGCGCGGCCCGTGAGCCGGAAGCGTCCGTCGGCGCGCAGTGAGAGCCGCGCCTTTGCGAGCGTCGCGCCGCCCGCACAGAGCGGCGGCGCGACGCAGCCGCAGCCGAGGCAGCTCTCGCCCTCGGCGCACTGCGCGTCCTCCTCGCAGACCTCGCCCGGGTCGAGGTCGCCGTCGCCGCAGCCCGGGAGCTGGAGCTCGTAGGCGCCGACGTCGACCCCGGCGCCCACCGGGCGCGGCGCGCCGTCGAGATCGGCGGGCGGCGCCCCGGCGGCGCTCCCCGCGTCCACGGCCGGCCCGCCGGGCGCGAGGTGGAAGTCGCTCCCCGGCACGAGGAAGAGCTCGGCCGGAGTCGCGACGAACGAGTGCAGGTCGTGGCCGAGCGCCTGCCACGCGGCGAGGTCCATCACGCTGTCGCCGGCGTCCGTCGTGAAGCGGCCGATGACGGCGTTGTAGTCGGAGTCGAGCCCCGCGAGGCTGTCCGCGTCGGCCGAGATCGCGCCGCGGTACGCGTGGAGGTTGTAGAGCACGTTGTTGCGCACCGTGTTGCCGGTGCTGCCGTCGCGGATGTTGACGCACCAGCGCCCGTCCGCCGCGTTCACGACGGTGTTGTTCACGACCACGTTGTCCGTCGACGGCGCCCCGCCGTCGATCCGGTAGAGGCTGATCCCGCTCGCGTGGTTGTCGTAGAGCAGGTTGTTGCGGATCCGCGCGCGCACCCCGCCGTCGAGGTTGATGCCCGAGCCGCCGCCCGCGCCGTTCCCGTGGATCACGTTGCCCTCGACGAGCGCGTCCTCGACGAGGCCGTCGCCGCCGAGGCTCGCGTCGCCGTTCATGTGCAGGCCGTTCGCGTGGTTGTCGTGCAGGTGGTTCCCGCGCACGACGGGGCGGTCCGCGGAGTTCGAGACGTAGATCCCGTGCTCGATCTGCGAGTGGTGGGCCTCGTTGCCCTCCGCGGTGAAGTCGTCGACGAAGCCGGTGAGGATGCCCCAGCGGCCGTTGTAGCCGAGCCGGCAGCCGCGCACGGTCACGTGCGAGCCCAGGACGGCGCGGATCCCGGCGCGCGTGCGCCCGTCGACGACGAAGCCGTCGATCTCGACGTGCGAAGCGCCCTCGAGGTTGATGCCGTCGGGGGTCTCTGGGTTGTCCTCCACGATGCGGACGTCCGGGCCCTCCGCCACGAAGCGGATCGGGCTCCCGGGCGCGCCCGACGTCTCGAGCTGGAAGCCCTGGTAGTCGCCGTCCGCGACGTGGACGGTGTCGCCGGGACCCACCTGCGCGGCGGCGTGGACGAGCGTCGCCCACGCGCTCCCCGGCGAGAGCCCGTCGGCGGCGTCGCTTCCGCCGGGCGCCACGTAGTAGTCGAGCGCGCGCAGCGGCGGCGCGACGAACAGGATCCCGAGCAGGAGCGCGGCCACGGCGCGCGCGCGCGGACCGGGAGCGCGACTCGGCATGGAGCCGTGGATCGGCGCCTCGACCCGGCGCCTTGACCCGCGGGGACTCCCATCCCTCGACTGGCGGCGAGCGGCTGCGGCGCGCGACGCCCGCGGCGGGACCGGCCCGCGTGGTAGCCTCGCACGTCTCGAGGGAGGCCCCATGCGCACCGCCGTGGCGGCGGGACTCGCCGCTCTGCTCCCGCTGTGCCCGCCCGCCGCGACCGGCGTCGCGTCGCTCACCGTCCCGGCGAACGGGATCTCGAGCTGCAAGACCTCGAAGGCCGACGGCGGCCTCACGAACGACCCCGCCGACTTCGCGGTGACCTCCCCCACCGCCGACACGCGCGAGATCACGGTCGCCGCCGCGGCGTCCGACGGATCCAGCTTCCCCGGCCTCTACGAGGGCTCCTTCGCGTACAGCTGCGTCGTGACGGGGGCGGGCAGCCTCGCGTACGGCTCCGCGGCGGGGACGCTCTCGGTCGACGCGGCGTCGACGCCCGATGCGCTCCAGCCCACGCCCAACAATCCGAACGACCCGTTCTCGAACAGCGGCTACGCCCGCGGCGAGGCGCTGCTCCAGCTCCAGTTCGACGACGGCGGCACGGTCGTCTCGGATACGCTGGCCGCCGGAACGCCCGTCGAGCTCGTCCTCCACCTCGAGCTCGCCTCGAGCGCGCTGGCGACGGGCCCGCCGCTCGGCCCGCTCCTCGGCGCGAGCGCCACCTTCTTCGCGAGCGCCACGGACGTCGCCGCGCCGGGGGCGCCGGTCGAGGCGCTCCTCATCGGGAACGAGATGACGACGCGCACGCTCTCCACGGCGGTCGGCCGCACCGTCGAGATCCACGGGCAGCTCTCGCTCCACGTCGTCGGCCATGCCGGGCGCGAGGTCCCCGGCGCGCTCTACTACCCGTCGGCCATCGCCGCGGTGGACGCCTCGAACACCGCGCTCTTCCAGCTTTCGCTGCCTGCGGGCGTCGCGTTCGAGAGCGAGTCGGGCCACGATTACACCACGGCGGCGGCGCCCGGCGAGCCGGGGCTCGTCGGCGCCGGCGCCGCGGCGCTGGCGGCCGCGCGGCGCGCGCGGCGCGCGCGGCAACGCACCGCCCGCGGCGCCGGCGCGGCGGCGGGCTAGGAGGCTCCGCGGTGGAGGGGCTCGGCTTCGACCCGCGGCGCGCCGTCCGGCACCTGCGCGCGGCGGACCCGCGGCTCGCGAAGCTCGTCGAGGCGGCGGGGCCGATGCGGCTGGCGCTGCGCGAGACGCCGGACGTCTTCGGAGCGCTCGCCGAGGCGATCGTCCGCCAGCAGCTCAGCACGCGCGTCTGCGAGGCGATCTACGGCCGGCTGTGCGCGCTCTTCCCGCGCTCGCAGCGGCCGACCCCGGGCGGGATCCTGCGCGCGAGCGACGAGATGCTGCGCGGCGCCGGGCTTTCGCGCGCGAAGGTCCTCGCGCTGCGCGATCTCGCGCGCCACACGAGCGCGGGCTCCATCCCGACGCTCGAGGAGATGCGCGGGCTCGACGACGAGGCGATCGTCGAGCGCCTCACCGTCGTGCGCGGCATCGGCCGCTGGACCGCGGAGATGCTGCTCATCTTCCGACTCGGCCGCCCGGACGTCCTCCCGCTCGACGACTTCGGCGTCCGGAAGGGCTTCCAGCTCGCGTTCGGCGCGCGCGAGCTCCCGACCCGCGCGCAGCTCGCCGCGCGAGGCGAGCGGTGGCGGCCCTACCGCACCGCCGCGAGCTGGTACCTCTGGCGGGCGCTCGAGCTCCCCCGCGCGTGAGGCGCGCGCTCACCGCCGCGCTCACCGCCGCCCTGCTGCTCGCGGCCGCGCCCGCGCGGGCGCGCGTGGTCGTCTTCGGCATCGACGGCGCCGCGTGGCCGCTGCTCGACGCCGGGATCGCGCGCGGCGAGCTGCCCGCCTTCGCGGCGCTCGCGGCGCGCGGCGTCACGGCGGAGATGGAGACCGTCGAGCCGGTCATCTCCCCCACCGTCTGGACCAGCATCGCCACCGGGCGCAGCCCCGACGCGCACGGGATCGGCGACTTCCTGCGCAACCGGACGCACGTGCGGGTCCCGACCGCCTTCGAGCGCCTCGCGGCGCGAGGGCTGCGCGTCGGGCTCTACGACTGGCTCGTGACCTGGCCGCCGCGCACGCTCCCGCGCGGCTTCGTGATCCCCGACTGGCTGCGGCGCGACGACCGCGTCACCCCGCCCGACGCGTTCGCGCGCGCGGGCGTGACGCCGTACGCGTACTCGATGGAGGGCGTGCGCACCCTCGCCGACTTCGACGCGAACGCGCGGCGCGAGCTCGCCGAGAAGCCGCCGCGGTTTCTCGCCCTCGCGCGTGCCTTCGAGCTCGACGTCGCGGCGGTCTCGTTCTACGCCGCCGACGCCACCGGCCACCGCTTCTGGCGCGCCGCCTTTCCGGTCGAGTTCGACGAGCCGCGCACCGCGGAGGAGGCGCGCTTCGAGGGCACGATCCGCGAGACCTACCGCGCCCTCGACGCCGCGCTCGGGGCCGTCGCGGCCGCGCTCGGGCCCGAGGACGCGCTCGTCGTCGTGTCGGACCACGGCTTCCGGGCGTCGCCGTCGCCGCGGCGCATCTGGTCGATGCGGCTCCAGGGGAACCCCGCGCCGCTCGGTCTCGATCCGGAGCGCGAGGGCTTCGCGGTCGACGGCGACTTCGCCGCGGTCCTCCTGCGCGTGCTTCCGGGGCCCGCCGAGAGGCGTGAGCCCGCGCTCGCGCGGGTCACGGCCCGGCTGCGCGACCTGCGCGGGCCCGACGGCGCACCCGCCCTCGGCGTGGACGTCCTCCCCGTCGCGGAGCGGCCGCCGGAGGCGCGCGGCACCTGGCTCGAGCGGCTGCGCGCCTTCGCCCTGCAGCAAGTGCTGCGCTTCGGCTACGGGATCGCCCTCGACCGCCCCGCCTACGCGTACGTGCTCGCGCGCCCCGTCGACGCGGTGCTCTCGCCGCTCTGGCCCGACGGCGCGCTGCAGCTCGACGGCGCGCGCGTCGCCGTCTCCGACCTCTTCCGCGTGGACGACTTCACCGGCGAGCACCACGAGACCGCCGTCTTCCTGGCGGCGGGCGGCCCGATCGCGCAGCTCCCGGCGCGCCAGCGCGTCTCCGTGCTCGAGGTCGCGCCGCTCCTCTTCTACCTCGCCGGCGCACCGGTCCCGGACGACCTCGAGCGCGACGTGCCGGCGCGGATCCTCGAGCCGGCGCGGCTCGCGGCGCGGCCGGCCGAACGCGTCGCGGCCGCCGCGCTGCCCGGGCTGCCACCCGAGCCCGGCGGCGCGGACGCCGACGACGCGGTGCTCTTCGAGCGGCTGCGCGCGCTCGGGTACCTCGAGTAGCGATGCGCGCTCCGCGCGGGCGACGGCCCCTGCGCCGCGCGCTGCGGGCGACGGCGCCGGTTCTCCTCGCCCTCCTCGTGGCCGGGGCCGGCTGCGAGCCGCGCGGCGCGACGCGGACGGGGGCGGTCCCCGCGGCACAGGCGGCCGCGCCGGGCGCACCGCTCGAGCTGGTGACGGGCAGCGCGCGCCGGGAGGACGCGCTGCCGCTCGTCGTCGCCGTCCACGGCCTCGGCGACACACCGGACGCGTTCGCAAGGCTCTACGACGGCTTCGAGGCGCCGGCGCGGGTGGTGCTGCCGCGCGCGCCGGCGCGCGGCGCGCGCGCCTCGTGGTTCGCCCTGCCCTGGGAGGAGGGCGAGGCCGCGTTCGAGGCCGGCGTCGCGGCGGCGGCGGCCCGCCTCGCCGAGCTCGCCGAGGAGCTCGCGCGCGAGCGCCCGACGCGCGGGCGCCCGATCGTGACGGGCTTCTCGCAGGGTGGGATCCTCGCGTTCGCCGTCGCCGCGCTCCGTCCCGGGTCCGTGTCGGGGGCGATTCCCATCGCCGGCTTCCTGCCCCGGCGCCTCTGGCCGCGCTCGCGTCCGCCCGAGGCGCCCCCGATCCGCGCGCTCCACGGCGAGCGCGACGACCTCCTCCCCGTCGCGGAGGCCCGCGCCCTCGTGGACCACCTGCGCGGCCTCGGCTTCGACGTCGCGCTGCGTACCTACCCCGGCGTCGGCCACGTCGTGACGCGCGAGATGCTGCGCGACTACCACGCCGCGCTCGCGGAGGCCGTCGGGCGCGCGGCCGCCGGAAGTCCGTAGCGGCCGAGCGGCGCGCCTCGCCCGCGCGTGTGCGGATCGCCCGCGCGCGGCGCGCGCGTCTCGCGCGGCGGCCCCGCCCGCGCGCCGCGCATCCCCGCACGCGGCCCGGCCCGACGGCCCGGCCGCCGGCCCTCGTCCGGACGCCGCCCCCGGCCGAGCGCGTGCGCCCCCGGTCGGCGCTTTTCGCACCGCGCGCGGCGGCGTGCGAGTAGACTGCGGAGACACGCCTCGTGGACGCACATCGGCGCGGCGCGGCGCGAAAGCGAGAGGGGGAGCCGAGACGGCCGCGATCGGCGCCGGCGGCGGGCGATGCCGCGAAGGAGGTGGCCGATGAGCACGACGCACGACCCCGCGCGCGCGCCCGGCGCGCCGCTCTGGCTCCGGGCGCTCGGCGTGGTCTCGCTCGTCGCGATCTTCGCGGCGCTCGCCTACGCGGTCGCCATCGCGGCCGTGAACTTCGAGCGCATCGGGGTCTAGCCCGTGCGCTCGGACCTCGCGATCGCCGCTCTCGCGCTGCTGGCCGCCGCCTTCGTGCTCGCGGCACCCATCCTCGGACGCGCGGGCCATCCCGGCGCGGCCGACGTCGCGATGGCGGTCGCCGCCGCGAGCGGCGTCGCGTCCTTCGCCGCGGCCGGCGCGGCGACGCTGCGCGCCGCGCGGCGCGGCGCCGCGCGCGAGGCCGCCGCCGCGCCCACCCGGCGCGGCGACCCGGCGCGCCCGGACGGCCCGGAGGCGGGCGCGTGACGAAGGCCGCGACCCGACGCTTCTTCTTCGCCGGCACGGTGCTCTTCACCGCGGTCTTCCTCGCCCTCACCGTCCACACGCACACGACGATGCGCGAGCGCACCCGCGAGGAGGCGCTCACCGAGAACGTGGTGCGCGGGCTCCACGTGTGGGCGCGCTACAACTGCGAGAACTGTCACACGCTGCTCGGCGAGGGCGCGTACTACGCGCCGGATCTCACCGAGATCGTCGCGCAGCGCGGCCGCACGTACCTCCAGGCCTTCCTCGCGGACCCGGCCGCCTTCTACTCGGAGGAGCGCGACCGCCGGCTCATGCCGGCGCTCGGGATGACGCCGCAGGAGATCTCCGACGTGATCGACTTCCTCGCCTGGGTGGACGGGATCGACACGAACGGCTGGCCGCCGCGCCCGATCCTCGTGGCGGGCGCCTCGGTGCGCGGGATCCCGGGCTTCCAGGGCCAGCCCGAGTCCGAGGATCCCGCGCTCCGCGGGCGCGCGGTCTTCAACACGACGGGTGCCTGCGCGAGCTGCCACGCGCTCACGCCGGGCGTCACGCTGGTCGGCCCGCCCCTGGCCGGCATCGCGACGCTGGCCGAGCAGCGCCTGCGCGAGCCGGGCTACGCGGGCGCGGCGAAGTCCGCGGAGGAGTACCTGCGCGAGTCGATTCTCGAGCCGAGCCGCTTCCTCGTCCCGGGCGAGCGCTACGCCGCGGGCGGCCGCTCGCTCATGCCCGAGGGCTACCAGCAGCAGCTCGACGCCGCGCAGATCGACGACCTCGTCGCCTACCTGGCGACGCTTCGCTGAGGCCCGGATGACGTACCGCACGCAGCGCGTCGCCTACGCCTACTTCGCCGCCGCCCTCGCGCTCTTCGCGCTCCAGGTGGCGTTCGGCTTCCTGAGCCTGGCCAAGTACCTCGGGCCCGATCCGCTGCTCGACACGATGCACTTCGCGACGACGAAGGCGATCCACACGAACCTGCTCCTCGTGTGGCTGCTCACCGGGTTCATGGGCGCCGCGTTCTACCTCGTGCCCGAGGAGTCGCGCAGCGAGCTCCACAGCGAGCGCCTCGCCTGGATCCAGCTCGCGCTCTGGCTCGGCGCCGGCGTCGCAGCGGTGGTTGCGTACCTGTTCGAGATCACCGACGGACGGAAGTTCCTGGAGATGCCGTTCGTCCTGAAGCTCGGCGTCGTCGTCGTGATGCTGATGTTCCTCTACAACCTCGTGATGACGATCCGGACGTCCGGGCGCTTCACGACGACGGAAGGCGTCCTGCTCGGCGGTCTCGGCGGCGCGGCGCTGCTCTTCCTTCCGGGCCTCTTCTACTTCGACAACTACGTCCTCGACCGCTTCTACCGCTGGTGGGTGGTGCACCTCTGGGTGGAGGGCGTGTGGGAGCTGATCATGGGGGCGCTCCTCGCCTTCCTCCTGATCCGCCTCTCGGGCGCCGACCGCGAGGTGCTCGAGAAGTGGCTGTACGTGATCGTCGGGCTCACGTTCCTCTCGGGCATCCTCGGCACCGGCCATCACTACTATTGGATCGGAACGCCGGCGTACTGGCTCTGGGTGGGCGGCTTCTTCTCGGCGCTCGAGCCGCTCGCCTTCCTCGGCATGGCGATGTACGCCTACACGACGTTCCGGCGCTCCGGGCTCTCGCATCCGAACGCGCTGGCGCTGCACTGGACCGTCGGCTCGACGGTCTTCTCGGCGATCGGAGCGGGCCTCCTCGGCTTCGCGCACACGTGGCCGCAGGTCAACCGCTGGACGCACGGCACGCACGTGACGACGATGCACGGCCACATGGCGTTCTTCGGCGCCTACGCGATGATCGTCCTGGCGACGATCACGTACGCGCTCCCCGGGCTCACCGGGCGCACCGACGCGCAGCGCCAGACGCAGCTCGGCCTCTGGGCGTTCTGGCTGATGATCGGGGGAATGCTGGGCATGACGATGGCGCTCGCCGCCGCCGGCATCTCCCAGACCTACCTCGAGCGCATCCTCGGACTCGGCTACCTGGAGACGCAGCGCAAGATCCAGGTCCACTATCTCATGTGGCTCGGCACCTCCGTGGTGTTCGCGCTCGGCGTCGCGGCGTACATCTGGGACTTCGTGCGCGCGGGCGCGCCGCGCACCGCGCCCGCCTCCGTCCCGGCGTGACGGCCGCCGGGCCGGCGCGCCCGCCGGCCGCGGGCGGCGACCCGCGCCGCGCGGGGGCGGCGGGCTCCGGCCTCGCCGCGCCGGGGGCGCCGGGCGCGGGGCCGATCGCGGCGGGGCCCGCGGCGCCGGCCGGGATGCTGGAGCCCGCGCCGGCGGAGGAGCCGTTCTACCGGCCCGTGGGCGAGGAGCTGGCCGTCTTCGAGGCGGCGGCGCGCGACCGCCTGCCGGTGGCGCTGAAGGGTCCGACGGGCTGCGGGAAGAGCCGCTTCGTGCGCCACATGGCGTGGCGGCTCCGGCGGCCGCTCGTCACGGTCGCGTGCCACGACGACCTCTCCGCCGCCGACCTCACCGGACGCTTCCTGGTGCGCGGCGACGAGACGGTCTGGCAGGACGGGCCGCTCACGCAGGCGGTGCGCGCCGGCGCCATCGCGTACCTCGACGAGATCGTGGAGGCGCGCCAGGACACGGTCGTGGTGCTCCACCCCCTCGCCGACGACCGCCGGCTGCTCCCGCTCGAGCGCGCGGGCGAGCTCGTCGCCGCCCACCCCGACTTCCAGCTCGTGATCTCGTACAACCCGGGCTACCAGAGCCTCGCGAAGGAGCTGAAGCCGTCGACGCGGCAGCGCTTCGTCGCGATCGAGCTGGGCTTTCCGCCGCCCGACCTCGAAGCCGCCGTGGTGGCCCGCGAGGCGGGCGTCCCGCACGGGACCGCCGCCGGGCTCGTGCGGGTCGCCGAGCGGATCCGGCCGCTCAGGGACCGCGGCCTCGCCGAGGCGCCGAGCACGCGCCTCCTCGTACACGCGGCGAGGCTGGTCGCGGCGGGGCTCGAGCCCGCCGTCGCCTGCCGCGCCGCGCTCGCCTCCGCGCTGACAGACGACCCCGAGCTGCACGCGACGCTCGCCGAGATCGTCGCGGCCGTGCTCGGCTGACCTTCTCTCGTGTCGGATCCGGAAGACGTCCTCCTCGCGGCCGCGGAGCGGGTCGCGACCGCGACGCGCGAGCTCTGGGCGCGGGGCGGCGACCCGCGCGCCGCGCCCGCGCGCCGCGCCGACGCGGCGGCGCGCCGGATCGCGACCTGGCTCGAGGCCGTCTTCGGCGACGCGCTCCCGTGCGCGCCGTGCGAGGCGCCGCCGGCCGCCGGCCGGCTCGAGCGCGCGCTCGGCGCGCCCGCCCCGTGGCGCCTCCGGCCGCAGGCGGCCGCGTGGACCGACGGCGCCCGGATCCAGCTTCCGCGTGCGCGCCTCGAAGGCGAGGGCGAGGACGACGCGGCCCAGCTCCTCCTCGCCGCGCTCGCGCAGGGCCTGCGCGCGGCGCGCGGCCGCGCGCCGGCGCCCGCCGCTCCGCCCCCGGCGCGCGACGTGCGCTTCGCGCTCGAAGCCGCCCTCGGCGACGCGGAGCTCGCCGCGCTCCTTCCCGGGCTCGCACGCGCGCTCGACGCGGCGCGCGCGGCGGCACGGACGCGGCGCCCCGACCTCGCGCGGCTCCATCCCGCGGAGCGCGAGGTGGAGCGGCTCGTGCGCGACCTCCTCGAAGGGCCGGCGGCCGAGGCGCGGGCGCGGGTCGAGCGCGTCCTCGGCCGCCCCGCCGGGGCGGACGCCATCGCCGCGCATGCCGCGGCCGTCGCCGCGCGCTGCGCGGACGCGCGCTACCGCGGGATGGCGCCCGTCGAGCCTTGGGGCGTCCCGGCCGGCGCGCCGGCGCCCCCGCGCGAGCGCGCCTCGGACCCCGCGCACGAGCCCGCCCGCGCGCGCGTTCCGCGCCGCGCGACGCTGCCGCGCCCCGTGCGGCGGCGCGCGCTCGACGAAGGCGAGGCGGAGGGGCGGAGCGGGCCCTTCGCCCTCCCGCACGGCGACCCGCACCTCGCGGTCCAGGACGCGCGCGGCGTGGTGCGCCCCGAGGACCGCGGCGACGAGGATCTCGACGCGCTCGCGGAGGAGCTCGCGCGCGCGGGGGAGCTCCCCGTCGTGCGGTCCGGCAGCGAGCCGCGCGAGGTGCTCGCCTCCGAGCAGCGAGCGGCTTCCGGCGCGGCGCGCGCCGCGGCTTCCGCGGCGGCGGGCGCGCCGCGCGCCTTCACCTATCCCGAGTGGGACGCGGCGCGCGCGGCCTACCGCGACCCGGGCATCGTCCTCCGCGAGCGGCCGCTGGCCGACGCCGACCGCGGCTTCGCCGCGCGCGTGCGTCGCGAGCACGGCCCGCTCCTCTCCGAGATCCGGCGCCGCTTCGAGGCGCTGCGGCCGCGGCGCGCGTGGGTCGGGCGCCAGATCGAGGGCGACGCCGTGGACGTCGACGGGATCGCCGCCGAGCACGCGGAGCGCCGCGCGGGGCTCACGCCCGAGGGCCGCGTGTACGCGCGCGAGCGCCCGCAGCGGCGCGACGTCGCGGTCGCGCTCCTCGTCGACGCGAGCGGGTCGACCGACGCGTGGGTGTCGCGCGGAGAGCGCGTGATCGACGTCGCGAAGACGGCCGCCCTCTGCCTGGGCGAGGCGCTCGCGGCGCTCGGCGACCGCTTCGCGGTCTACGCCTTCTCGGGACGCGGGCCCGCGGACGTACGCGTCTTCGTGGCGAAGCGCTTCGCGGAGCCGTGGGGCGAAGCGGCGCGCGCGCGCATCGGGGCGCTCGAGCCGGACCGGGCCACGCGCCTCGGCGGGCCGATCCGCCACGTGACCGCGCGCCTCGCGCAGGTCCCGGCGCGCGCGCGGCTCCTGCTCGTCCTCTCGGACGGAAAGCCCGACGACGACGACGCCTACGAGGGTCGCCACGGCCTCGAGGACGTACGCCAGGCGGCGTTCGAGGCGCGGCGCGCCGGCGTGCGCCCGTTCTGCGTCACGATCGACCGCGCGGGCCCGAGCTACCTCCCGCGGCTGTTCGGCCCCGCCGGCTACACCGTGCTGTGGGACGTGCGCCAGCTCCCCGCGCGGCTCCCCGCCCTCTACCGGCGGCTCGCGGTGGGCTGACCCGCGGGCGCGCCGAGCGGGGCCCGGGGCGCGGTGTCGCGCGCCCCATTTGAACAAACTGCCCGTGCCACGACGCGGCCCGCCGCGACCGCCGCGGGCCGCGCGACGTCCGGCCCCCGCCGGCGGCGCGCCGGTCGCGGCACGGCAGTTGCTCCTGGCCCGGGGAGATGACGCTCCGAGTCGCGATCGCGGGCGGGGGCCTCGCGGGCCTCGCCTGCGCCAAGGACCTGGCCGAGCGCGGCTTCGCGGTCTCGCTGATCGAGGCGCTCCCCTACCTGGGCGGGCGCGCGTCGACGTTCCGCGACGACGACGGCGACTGGGTGGAGCAGGGCCTCCACATCTTCCTGGGCGTCTACGCCGAGCTGCGCGGGCTGCTGCGCGACGTCGGGCAGGATCCGGACGACGTCCTCTTCTGGACGGACGGCATCCACGTCCACGACCCGCTCGGCCCGTCGGCGTCGTACGGGGTGTCCCTCTACGCGCCCCTGCGTACGGCGCTCTCGCTCCTCGGCCAGAACCGCTTCCTGGGCCCGCTCGACAAGCTCTCCCTCCTCCCCCTCGTCGCGCCCGGCCTCGCCCCGCTCGAGCGCCTGCGCCGCCACTACGACGGGATGACGGTGGTCGACTGGTGGCGCCAGGTGCGCGGCACGGACGACGTCCTGGAGCGCTTCGTTCGCCCCTTCTGCCGCGGCATCCAGTTCACCGATGCCGACGACTTCTCCGCGTACGACTTCCTCGGCTGGGTTCACCACGTGGCGTACGGGATCCTGCGTCACCGGCTGGGCGGCTACCGCGGCGCGCGCGACCTCACGATGTTCCGCCCGATCGCGCGCCACCTCGCCTCGCGCGGCGTGTCGATCCGCACCGGCGTGCGCCTGCGCGAGGTGGGCTACGACGCGCGCGCCGAGCGCGTCACCGGCTTCGGGCTCGAGGGCGGCGAGCGGATGCTGGCGGACGCGTACGTGCTGGCGCTCCCCGCGTGGCTCCTCCCTCCGCTCCTTCCGACCGCGCTGCGCGCGCGCCCGGGCTTCACCGCCCTCGGCGCGCTCCCGACCGCGCCCGCCATCTCCGTGCAGCTCTGGCTCGATCGCCGCGTGCTCCCGAACGGGGAGTACCACCTCGTCGCCCGCTCCTCGTCGCCGGTGTTCCAGGACCAGGCCGACGAGACCTACCCGAGCGCGCTCTACGGCAGCCGGCTCTCGTTCATCGTCTCGCCCGCCGACGGCCTCCTCGACCGCGACGACGCCTCGCTCGTGACGGAGGTGACGGCCGGGCTGCGGGCCGTCCTCCCCGCGGCGCGCGCGGCGGCCGTCCGGAAGTCCGTGGTGCTCCGGCACCCGCAGCACCTCGTCCGCCCGCTTCCCGGGGCGATGTCGAGCCGGCCGGGCCAGGCGACCTCGGTCCCGAACCTGTTCCTCGCCGGCGACTGGACGCAGCAGCCGTTCTTCGGGAGCCAGGAGGGCGCGGTGCGCGGCGGCCGGGCGTGCGCGGCGGCGCTCCTCGCGGCCGCCCGGTCGGGAACGCTGCGCGCGCCGCCCGAGGCCGCCGCGCCGGCGCGCGGTCCCCGGCGCGGCGCCGCGCGCGCGGCCCCGCGCCGGGCGGCGGCGCGCTCGCGAGGCTGAGGCCGGAGGATCGGCCTTGGACCACGCGCTCGCCGCGGTCGCGCTGCTCGTGATCGCGGCGACGCTGCTTCCCATGGTCCGGCACGACGCCTGGTGGGTGCGCAGCTTCGACTTCCCGAGGGCGCAGGTCCTCGTCGTCGGCGTCGCGGCGGCCGCCGGCCTCCTGCTGCGGCGGCCGTGGAGCGGCTGGGAGACGGCGCTCTTCGCAGCGCTCGTCCTCGCGCTCGCCTGGCAGGTGCGCTGCATCGCGCCGTACACGCCGCTCCTCGGAAAGGAGGTGCGCGCGGCGCGCGTGCGTCCCGGCGACGCGCAGATCGCGATCCTCGTCGCCAACGTGCTCATGACCAACCGCTCGGCGGGCGAGCTGCTGCGGCAGGTCCGCGAGCGGCAGCCCGACCTCGTCCTCACGCTCGAGCCCGACGCATGGTGGGAGAAGGCGCTCGCCCCGCTGGACGTCGACTACCCGCACTCGGTGCGCCGACCGCTCGACAACTGCTACGGGATGCTGCTCCACTCGCGGCTCCCGCTGGAGGACGCGAGCGTGCGCTTCCTGCTGAGCGCCGCGATCCCGTCGATCCACGCGCGCGTCGTGCTGCCGTCGGGCGCGCGCTGCCGCCTCCACTGCCTGCACCCCGAGCCGCCCTCGCCGACGGAGGCGGAGCGCTCGACGGAGCGCGACGCCGAGCTCCTCGTCGTCGCGCGCGAGGTACGCGAGTGCGACGAGCCGACCATCGTCGCAGGCGATCTCAACGACGTCGCCTGGTCCTACACGACGAAGCTGTTCCAGAAGATCAGCGGCCTCGTCGACCCGCGGAAGGGCCGCGGCTTCTACAACACCTTCGACGCCCGGAGGCCGTGGCTCCGCTTCCCCGTGGACCACGTGTTCCACTCGACGGACTTCGAGCTGCTCGAGCTCGCGCGCCTCGGACGGTTCGGCTCCGACCACTTCCCGATCTTCGTGCGCCTGGTCCACCACCCGGCCGCGGAGGCGGTCCAGGAGGCCCCCGCAGCGGACCGCCGCGACGTGGCGCTCGCGGAGGAGAAGATCGAGAAGGCCGACGCCCCTAGCGCCCCGGAGCTCCTCTCACCGAGACGCTTCCGACGGCGAGGGGCCTGAGCGCCGGCCGCTCATGCTCCGGCGTCCCCGCTGCCGACGCTGCCGCCGCTGCGGCGGGGAGCGCGGGCCGGGGCGTTGCCGAGGTCGAGGAGGCGCTCGTACTGGGCCTTCGGGACCGGCATCACGGAGAGTCGCGGCTGGCGCACGAGGGGGAGGTCGCCGAGCGCGCGCTCGCCCCGGATCTCGGCGAGCGTGACGGGGCGCTTCAGCGGCTTCACCGGCTCGAGGTCCACGGCGGTCCACTTGCCGTCCGCGGACGTCGGATCCGGGTACGCCTCGCGCGCCACGCGCGCGATCCCGACCACGCACTTCCCCTCCCCCGAGTGGTAGACGAGCACGAGGTCGCCCTTCTTCATCGCCGCGAGGTGGCCGCGCGCGACCGGGTTGCGCACGCCGTCCCAGCGCGTGCCGCCCTCGCGCACGAGGTCGTCCCAGGAGTACGTCGACGGCTCCGACTTCACGAGCCAGTGGGCGCGCGCCACGAGACCTCCGCGACCTCGCTAGGATAGCCGGCCGTGGATCTCGAGGATCGACCGCTGGGGCGCGCGACGACGGTCCTCTTCGGCGAGCGGGGAGGAACGTATCCGCAGGGCAACACGCTCCTCGTGCGCGGGGCGGAGGAGGCGGTGCTGGTCGACCCCTCGCTCGGCCTCCTCCCACGGCGCGGGCGCCTTCCCGGCGTCGACCGCATCGTGAACAGCCACTGCCACGAGGACCACGTCGCGGGGAACCACCTCTTTCCCGACGCGCCGTGCCACGTCCACGAGGCCGATCTCCCGGGCCTGCGCTCGCTCGCCGGCTTCCTCGCGATCTTCGGCTACGAAGGGGCGATCGGGGCCGGCTGGGCGCGAGCCGTCGTCGAGCAGTTCCACTACGCGCCGCGACCCGACGCCGAGGGCTTCGCCGACGGGCGCGTCTTCGATCTCGGCGGCGGCGTGCGCGTCCGCGCCCTCCACACGCCGGGCCACACGCGCGGCCACTGCGCCTTCCACGTGGAGCCCGACGACGTGCTCTACCTGGGCGACATCGACCTCTCGAGCTTCGGGCCCTACTACGGCGACGCCTGGAGCGACCTCGAGGACTTCGAGCGCTCCCTGGCGCAAGTGCGCGACGTGGAGGCGCGCTGGTACGCGACCTTCCACCACGTGGGCGTCCTCGAAGGGCGCGCCGCGTTCCTCGAGCGGTTCGACCGCTTCGCGGGCGTCATCGCCGCGCGCGAGGCGCGGCTCCTCGCGTTTCTCGCGGAGCCGCGCAGCCTCGACGAGATCGCCGCCCACCGCTTCGTCTACCGGCCGGAGGACGCGGTCCCCTTCGCCGAGGCCGTGGAGCGGCGCAGCATGGCGCAGCACCTCGCGCGCCTCGCCCGCGACGGCCGCGTCGGCGAGGTGGAGCCCGGGCGCTGGCGGGCGGCCTGACGGGGCCCCCGGGTAGCGCTAGCTTCCGCGCCGCCGTCAGGAGGAGAGCATGAAGGTCGTCGTGGACTTCGACCTCTGCGAGGCGAACGCCGTCTGCATGGACATCGCCCCGGACGTCTTCAAGGTGGACGACAACGACCACCTCCACATCCTGATCGAGCACCCGCCCGAGTCGCTACGCGCCAAGATGGAGGAGTGCGTCCGCCTCTGCCCGCGCCAGGCGATCTCGATCGTCGAGGAGTGAGCGCGGCCGCGCCGGCGCCGCGCCGCCGGGCTACTCCTCGGTCACCACCCGGACCGGCATCGTCTTGATGCCGGAGATGAAGCACGAGCGGAGCCGCGGCACGGGACCCGCGAGCTCGAGCGCCTCGACCCGCCGCAGCAGCTCCTCGAACAGCACGCGGATCTCCATGCGCGCGAGGTTCGCGCCCATGCAGTAGTGCTCGCCGATCCCGAAGGCGACGTGCGGGTTGTCGATGCGCGCCACGTCGAAGCGCTCGGGCAGCTCGAAGACGTGCTCGTCGCGGTTCGCCGCCCCGTAGAACATCACCACCTTGTCGCCCTCGCGGATGCGCTGGCCGCGAATCTCGGTGTCGCGCGTCGCCGTGCGCCGGAAGTGCATGACCGGGGTGACCCAGCGCAGGAACTCCTCCACCGCGGTGTCGAGGAGCGAGCGGTCGCGCCGCAGGCGCCGCCACTGGTCCGGGTGCTCGATGAGCGCCTGGACCGCCCCGGAGAGCAGGTTCCGCGTCGTCTCGTTCCCCGCCACCGCGAGGAGCAGGAAGAAGTTGTTGAACTCGAGCTCCGAGAGGCGCTGGCCGTCGATCTCCGCTCGCATGAGGACGCTCACGAGGTCCTCGCCGTCCCCGCCCTTTCGCTCCACCGCGAGCTTGTGCGCGTAGAGCCACATCTCGGCCGCCGCGCGCTTCCCGTCCTCGAAGGAGTTCTGGAACTCCGGGTCGTCGAACCCGATCAGGCGGTTCGAGAGCTCGAAGATGCGGCCGCGGTCGTCGTCGGGGATGCCCAGCAGCTCGGCGATCACCTGGAGCGGCAGCTCCGCCGCCACCTCGCGCACGAAGTCGCACTCGCCCTTCTCGACGAGCGCGTCGACGAGGCGCACGGCCCGCGCCCGCACGCGCGGGAGGAGGAGGCGCACCCGGTTCGGCGTGAAGCCCTGGCGCACGAGACGCCGGAACTTCACGTGCTGCGGAGGGTCCATGTTGATGAGCAGGGAGCGCGTCACCTCGAGGTCTTCGGGCGAGGCGTCGAACAGATTGGTGCCGCCGCGGTGCGAGGAAAAGAGGTCGGGGCGCTTCGAGACGTGGACGACGTCGTCGTGTCGCGTCAGCGCCCAGAAGCCCGGGCCCGCGCGCTCGGCGTGCCAGTAGACCGGCGCTTCGCGGCGCAGGAGCGCGAATGCGTCGTGCGGAACGCCGGCGGCGAAGCGGTCCGGGTCGGTGAGGTCGACGTCCTCCAGGCGCATCGCGGTCCTCCGCTGCGGCGCAGGCGGGGCGCCGCAGCGGGCGCATCGGCAGGCCGCGCTCGCGACGTGAGGCGCGTCACAGGGACGGATCCGCGAGCGGCAGCGCGCGTGCAACGCGATCGCGTTGCGCGCGCAGCGGCCGCGTCAGGCGCCTTCGCGCTCCCCTTCGCCGCGCGGCTGGAGCCGGAGCGCGGCCGAGTTCATGCAGTAGCGCAGGCCCGTAGGCGCCGGTCCGTCGGGAAAGACGTGGCCGAGGTGCGACTCGCACGCCGCGCACACCACCTCGGTGCGAACCATGCCGTGGCTGCGGTCCATGCGCTCCTCGACGGCCTCGCCGTCGACGGGTGCCGTGAAGCTCGGCCAGCCCGTGCCCGAGTCGTACTTCGCTTCCGCGTCGAAGAGCGGGGCGCCGCAGGCGGCGCAGCGATAGACGCCGGGATCCTTGGTGCTCCAGTAGCGGCCGGTGAAGGCGCGCTCGGTGCCCGCGCGCCGGCACACCTCGTAGGTTTCCGGGTCGAGCCGCTCGCGCCACTCGTCCTCGCTGCGCTTCACCTTCGGCCGCTTCGCCATGGAACGCCCCTCACCGCTCGACGCCTCCGCAGGTCTGGAGCGCCGACAGCACGACCGCGGCGCCGGCGGAGAGCGCCCACAGGAGGCCGCGCGCGAGCGTCGGCACCTGCGGCGCCGCGTCGTCCTCCGCCGCCGGCGGCCGGCCGCCCGCGAGCGTCGCACCGCCGAGCGGCTCGCCGCAGTGCACGCAGCGCCTCGTCTCCACCGCGAACGAGCACTGGCAGCGATGGCAGCGCACCTCCCACGGCGCGCTGGGAGAGGTGTAGGACGTCTCCGAGGGGACCTGCAATCGCGCGGCTCCGAAGCAAAGAGGATAGCCGCGCCTGCGGCCTCGGGCCGGCCCGCGCGTGCTAGGAGAGCGACCCAAGACTGGCCATCACTCGTGTAGGATGGTGGTCATGGGTGGTGAGATCGAGTTCAAGGCGTACGCGCCGGAGCAGGGGCAGCTACTGCCGTCGTACACGGCGGATGC
>Ga0073934_10002913_pt1 | contig 33333 bp, 28 predicted proteins | sample LarsenN4metaG_FD_76834 | JGI IMG/M metagenome (GOLD analysis project Ga0073934, IMG submission 76834) | Hot spring sediment bacterial and archeal communities from British Columbia, Canada, to study Microbial Dark Matter (Phase II) - Larsen... ...
CGTCGGCGCCGCGCGCGAGGAAGTGCTCGACGAGTTGCCTATCCTGATCTCGGCTGTAGAGCTGAATGGCGACGCGTTCGAGCGGCGCTTCGATGCTCCGTGCGGTTTCGATCAGGCCGGCCGTCGTCGGCTCTGTCGCCGCGTATTCCGCTTCGAGCCCCAGCTTCTTCAGCGCCCGTTTCGGCTTCGGTCCCCGCGCGAGCTTCGGCGTCCGCGCGAGCGCCGCGACGAGCTCCGCCGCGCGCCCGGAGCGTTGCGCAAATCCCGCCAGGCGCTCGACGCCCTCGCCGGTGTAGAAGACGACGAGGTTCGTCGGCCGCAAGATCAGCCGGTCGATCCATGCCACCACGGCTGGCTCGTCCTCCGAGTCCTCGATGCCGACCAGCGGGCAGCGCAGCACGCGCGCGCCGCGGCGCTCGAGAAGGTTGGCGAGGACGTCGACCTGCCGCGTCTCGGGCACGGCCACGACCTTGCCCTCGAGGACGCTGTCCGTTTCGCCGGACGGTGCGCTCATCGCGCGCCGCGCGCCACGGTCAGGGCGCGTTGTCGGCGACGACTTGCGCCGCCGCCGCCGCATTCTCCTCGGCGAGGGCCTTCAAACGCGGGAACTTGACGACCGCGCCGGGTTGGATGCGATCGAAGTCGAGGTCCGGATTGTACTGCCGCAACAGCCACACCGGCACATTGTACCGGCGAGCCGCCAAGACCCACAGCGACTCGCCTGGCTTGACGACGTGACTCTCGATCTCTTCGATTCGGTAGGCCGCGAAGAAGTCGCTCTGAATTTGCTGGTGGTACCCGCGGCGCCGTTGCTCGAACGTAGGCGCGTCGACGCGCGCGAAGTCCAGCGTCAGGCTCTGACCGAGCACGACGGCTTCGCGGAACGAAAGCGAGTTCAAGTCGCGGAGGCGCTGCGTCGGAATCTCGAGCCAATCGGCATAGTGACCGAGCGTCTCGAGCGCCTGTACCGTGATCGCGTTCGCGGCGCTGACGGAGTAGTCGCTCGGATCCGCCGCAAGCGCGTCCTGCTCGGCCGCGAGCGCGTTGACTTCGCCTGCTTCTTCCTCCACGGCCGGAGCGGGCTCGCCGTTGGCGAGCACGGCGGGAGCCAGGGCGGCCGTCACGTCGGAGGAGGCCGCAGGCTCCGCCGCGAGGGCCGCCGGAGGTCCCTCGGGCAGCGCCGCGGGCGGCTCGGCAGCCGCGACGGCGACGACGGCGCCCGGCGTCGTCGGGATGATGAGCTGCTGGCCCACCTGGATCAGGTTGCGGTTGCGTATGCCGTTCGCGGCCACGAGCGCTTGGGCGTCGACGCCGAGCCGGCTTGCGATCCGCTCGATGCTGTCGCCCCGGCGCACGACGTAGACGCCCTCGGCGCTCGTCGCGGCCAGCGTGGGCGTCACGGGCGGTGCAGGCGCCTCCGCCCGAACGAGCGTCGCATCGGGCGGCGCCGCGATGCCGTCGACGGGCAGACGGATGCGTTGTCCGACGCGAATGATGTCCCGGCTGCTCATGCCGTTCACGCGGAGCAAGTCGGCGAGGCTCACGCGGTACTCCGAGGCGATGCGCGACAACGTGTCGCCGCGCTGCACGCGATGCTCGCGATCCGGGATCTGCGCGGCGAAGAGCTTGCTCGGATCGATCCCGCCGAGCAGCGCCTCGGCGACCGCGGCCGTCGACCGCGGCACGCGCAGTGCAAAGCCCTGCGGAACGTATTTGTCGCCGGACCAGACGATGTCCGAGAGCGCGGGATTCAATTCGCGCAGCGCGTTCTTGCGCATGTTCAGCGCATCCGCGAGCGTGTCGACCGTCATGTAGGCTGGCACGAGGATCGTGGCCGTATCGGACGGCGGGTCGATCTTCAGATTCGGAAAGTAGCGCTCGGGGTTGGAATCGATCTCGAGCGCCGCGAGGAACGCCGTGTAGAAGTTGCGCGACGCGAAGCCGAACGAGCGGCTCTGATATTTCGCGACGATCGTCGCGATGTCGGAGGTCTTCTGCTGCTGCACGGCGCGGCGCATGCCGGCCAAGCCGTGGTTGTAAGCCGTCAATGCGAGCGGCCAGGACTGGATGACGCTGTAGTTGTCGGCGAGGAGCCGAGCGGCGGCATCGGTTGCGAAGAACGGATCCCGCCGTTCGTCGATGATGTGATCGATGCGCATGTAGCGCACGCCCGTCGAGCGCGTGAACTGCCACATGCCGGCCGCGCCGACCTTCGAGTAAGCCGTCGGATCGAACGACGATTCTACGTGCGGCAGAGCCGCGAGCTCGAGCGGCAAGCCGCGCTTCGCGAGCACGTCCAAGATGTAGGGCTTCCATGTGCCCGAACGAATCAGCCCCGCCCGAAACCGGTCCGACTGACCGAGCTGGAAGCGCAGGCGCCCGGCTGCGGCCCGAAACTCCGCGTTGCTCGTGCCTTCCGGGAACAGCCCGAGGATACGTTCCTCGTCGTTGCTCAAGCCCTGGCGCGCGCCGCCGGCGAGCTTCGTGAGCGCCTCACGAATCGATTCGGTGGCGCGCTCGATGCGCCGGCGCCGCTCGCGCGAGCCGAGGTCGTTCGGCACGCGCACCGTCTGATACACGACGTCCATGCGCAGCGAGTCGTGGATGAAGCCCGACTCCGTGTCGATTTCCGTGTAGACGCGCGTCCAGAACTTGACGGCGGGCTCGAGCGCGGCCGGGCGAGGAAACAGCTCGTTTTGCGCGTGAGTCTGAAAGGTGAGAAAGACAAGCGTGTAGGCTACCGCCAGCGAGCGATATGCGATGCGCATGTGGTGGCTTCCGATTCCCTGCGAGCTCAGTCGTTATTGGATTATGTCCATCGAGCCCGCTGCCGTCCCGGACATGGTTCACGTCCGAAGCGGCAAGAGGGCGCACCCTCGTAGGCACGATTTTTTTTGTTTGTTTCTATCGGCTTACGCCCGGAAATTACAGGACGTTTTGCGCCCCGTCAAAGCCTTTACGAAAGAGGTAACTGAACGTGGGCGCGGAACCCGGCGCGCTCCGCGAGCCGGGCCCGCCAGGCGCGAACCGCTTCGAACGGCGGCCGCTCGATTCCCGCGATCTCGAGCCAGCGATGCACCGTCGCTCCGACGGGTATGTCGCCCATCGTGAAGGCCTCGCCGGCGACGTAAGCGTGTCTCGCGAGGTGCGCTTCGAGCACCGCGACCGCGCGGTTCGCCTCGTGCACGCCGCGCTCGACGGCGGTCATGTCGCGCTCGGCGGCGGGCCGCCGAATCAGGTTCTGGAATACGATCGAAACCGGGGCGACGAGCGTCGATAGCTGCCAATCCATCCACCGCTCCGCGAGCGCACGCGTTTCGAGCGACGCGGGGCAAAGCGTGCCGAGGCCATGCTTGGCCGCCAGGTACCGGACGATCGTGTTCGACTCCCAGAGCGTGAAAGCGCCGTCTTGAAACAGCGGCACCTTGCCGTTCGGGTTCAGCGCGAGATACCAAGGCTCGTTGTTTTTGCCGTGCTCGAGGCCGGCGTCGACGCGCTCGTAGTCGAGCCCGAGCTCGGCGAGGCACCAAAGCACTTTCTGAACGTTGACCGAGTTCACACGGCCGTAAATCGTCAGCACATGCGGCTCCCGAACGAGTGCGCGAGGGAGGGCGTGGTATTCTCGCACGGCGCCGCGCGCCTCGAGAGCCTCAAGAGCAACGTCCGGCATGGGAAGAGCTTTCAAGATTTCGTTGTCGCTGCTGGCCGTGCTCGCCGCGTTCTCGGTCTTGCTGCTGGCGGCGACGGTCTACACCTACGACCGCCTCACCGCAGAAACGCTGATCGCCGAGCTCTGGTTCGACGAAACGGGCGAGCGGCAGTACGTCGCGCACTTGCGAACCGGGGACCGCTGCACGCAGCGCGCGTTTCCGCTCTACGGCGATCAATGGCGCGTAGACGCCGAATTCCTCAAATGGAAATACTGGGCGCTGTTGTTCGGTCTCGATTCGCACTATCGGCTCGATCGCCTCGAAGGCCGGTACCGTTCCGTCGCGGAGCAGAACTCCATGCCGAACGTCGCGCACGACTTGAGCGAGCGCACGGCCGTCGATCTCGTGTCGCTCGCCGAGTCGTTGGGTTCGTTCAATTTCTTGCTCGACGCGACGTACGGCAGCTCGACGTATCAAGACATCGACGTCGACAACGTCTATCACGTCTATCGAACCACGACGGGCATCATCACGCGCCATGAGCGGCGGCCGGCGCGGACAGCGAGCGGGGAAGCGTTGTCCGTCCATATCGACGGGGCTTGCAACGAGCCGTCGTGGTGGCAGCGGGTCACGCAGTGGACCGACGACGGAGTCGTGGCCGCGATCGAGCTCGTGGATTCGTGAGGCAAGCCTTTTGTGGGGAACGAGAGATGAACAAACGGATTGGCACGCTCGCCGCGCTTGCGGTTGCCGCGGCGCTCGGCTTCGGCGCGGGGCGTATCGGCGAGCGCAACGACGCCGCCGCGCAGGCCGGCAACCCGTTCACGGCCCTCGACTATCAAGAGATCAGCCAGCTCGTCAATCGCTATGCATACGGCATCGATACCTGCGCAAACCTGGGCTATGACTACGCGAACCTGTTCACGACCGACGGCGTGTTCGTCGACCGCAATTCGGACGCAGGCTTCGCGGCCGGCGGCCGCGTGCTGGCGCGCGGGCGCGACGCGCTCGCCACGCTGATCGGCGGCGGTACGCGCGGCTGCGAAACGAAGCTCCCGTGGACGGACTGGAGCCACTTGATGCTGAATCACGAGATCACGCCGACGGCGGAAGGCGCCACCGGCCGCGTCTACTTGGTGCAGCTCGGCATGAATGGCCCCGGCAGCGTCACGCGTCATGGCGGATACGAAGACGTTTACGTACGAACGAACGAGGGCTGGCGCATCGCCTCGCGTACGCACGTGCGCAACAAGGCGTGGCACGCCGAGAAGCTGCGTACGCCCGATCTGAATTAGCGCAGACCGCGAATCCGCGTCGTCGTGCCGCGTTTACGGCAGGGAATGGCGCGGCGGAACCTTAGGCAATCGGCTAGATTATTTCGGCCCCTGTAAGGCTTCGAAACGCTGCTCGTGGATACCGTCACGATCGTGCTGTGGATCGCCGCAGGCGTGCTGATCGTCATCGGTGCGCTCGGCATGGTGCTGCCGATTCTTCCCGGCGCCCCGCTGATCTTCATGGGCGCGCTGCTCGCGGCCTGGGCCGAGGAATTCGTCTATATCGGTTGGGGCTCGCTGACCGTGCTCGGCGTGCTCGCGGCCTTGGGCCTGGCGGTCGACTTCATAGCGGGAGCGTTCGGAGCGAAGCGTTTCGGCGCGTCGCGCCGCGCCGTGACCGGCGCGACGCTCGGAGCGCTCGTCGGCCTTTTCTTCGGCATAGCGGGCGTGCTCGTTGGCCCCTTCGTCGGCGCCGTCGTCGGCGAGCTTTCCGTGCGCCGCAATCTGGCCGCGGCGGGCCGCGTAGGCGTCGGCGCCGCGCTCGGCCTCGCCCTCGGCACGGCGGCGAAGCTCGCCATCGCGTTCGCAATGATCGGCGTCATCGTCGTCGCTCGCCTTCTGTAACCGCCGTTTCCGCGCCCTTGAATCGCCGAAATGCGGCCCCACTGAAGGGGGCATCGGCGAGTAACCCCCCCAAGGCGGGGCCTTCAGGAGGCCAACATGGTCATTCGAGTGCGAGACCCGTTTGCGACGCTGCTCGAGCCGCAACGTGCAATGGAGAACGTGATGGGCAGCGATTGGTTCGGTGCGCGGACTTCGGGCTCCGGCGCTTTTCCGCTCATCAACGCGTTCAAGGACGGCGAGGACTTCGTAGTCGTGGCGGAGCTGCCCGGCGTAAAGAAGGAAGATCTCGATATCCAGGTTCGCGGCGACACGCTGCGGATTCAGGGCAAGAAGACGATCTCGTACGACGAAAACGCGAGCGTTCATCGGCGCGAGCGCGCGGCCGGTCAATTCGATCGGACGTTGAGCCTCCCCGAGGGCATCGACGCGGCCAAGGTGTCGGCTGAATATCGAGACGGCGTTCTGACGCTGCGCTTGCCGCGCGCCGAAAGTGCGAAGCCACGCACCGTCACCATCAACTGATTCGAGCGAGGAACACGAACATGGTCAGCCAAGAAGTGGCTCCCCATGAGAAGCGGGAGCTGACGCAAGCCGAAGAGCGCACGGAGGCGGGCAAGTTCTTCAGCCCGTATACCGACATTCACGAGACGGATCGCGCCGTGATCGTGACCATGGAGATGCCGGGCGTCGCGCGTGACGCGATCGACATCCAGCTCGACAAAGGCGTGCTGACGGTGAAAGGCACGATCGACGGGGCGAAGTACGAGTCGCTGCAGCCGATCTATTCCGAGTACAACATCGGCAATTTCGTGCGCACGTTCCATGTGTCGACGAAGATCGATTCCGGAGCGATCTCTGCGACGGCCGCCGACGGGGTGCTGACGATCGAGCTGCCGAAGGCGAAGGAAGCGATGGCGCGGCGCATTGCGGTGAGCTGACTGCCGCGGTGAGCCCGGCCCGGCCGGGAGGCCGGCCCGGTCGGCGCATAGGGCGGCCGGCCGTACCGTCGAAGGCGGCCGGCAGGCCGGGTTGTGGACCGCGGCCGCCTGGCCGTCTGCCGACGACGCTGGCGTTTCGGCGGCAAAACCTCCGTCATCGCGCGCCCGGCCGGCGCATCTGCAAGACGCCATGCGCCCTGATATCGTGTGCGCCCCTTGCAACCGCTGGTGCGGCGCGTGGCCGCGATCGATCACCATCATCGGCCGGTCCTCGGCGTCGGTCTGAAACTGTCGTCCGTCGTGCTCCTGTCGTGCCTCGCGGCATGCGTGAAGTACTTGGGCGACGGCGTTCCGACGGGGCAAATCATCTTCGTGCGCGGCGTGATCTCGATGGCCGTGCTGGCCGTCATCGCGTGGCGGCTCGAAGGCTTGCAGATCCTGCGCACCGACAAGCTCCGCTGGCACGCCGTGCGCTCGCTGTCCGGCACGGCGAGCATGTTCTGCTGGTTCACGGCGCTCACGCTGATTCCGCTCGCCGACTTCACGGCCATCAGCTTCACGGCGCCGATGTTCCTGACCGTGCTCGCGATGCTCTTCCTGGGCGAGCGAATCCACGCGTATCGTTGGTCGGCGCTCGCCATCGGCTTTGCCGGCGTGCTGATCACGATCGGCCCGCACCTGACGCTCGGCGGCAGCTCGCTCGGCGTGCTCGTCGCGCTCGGCGCCGCCGTGTTCTCGGCGCTCGCGATGGTCGCGCTGCGCGGGATGAGCGGCAGCGGCGGCGAGCATCCGCTCGCGATCACGTTCTACTTCTCGCTGACGACGGTCGCTTGCTCCGCGCTGACGGCCGTCGGCGGCTGGCCGATGCCGACTCGCGAGCAGTGGCTGTTCATTCTCATCGCCGCGCTGTTCGGGGTTTTCGGGCAACTGTCGATGACGATGTCGTATCGCTATGCCGAAGCGTCGACGATCGCGCCGCTCGACTATACGAACCTGCTCTTCGCGACGGCGCTCGGATACTACTTCTTCGCCGAGGTGCCCCACTGGTCGATGTGGGTGGGCGCGCCGCTCGTCATTGCAGCCGGGCTGATCATCCTCTGGCGCGAGTACAGGCGCTACGCGGCCGTGCCGGCGCCCGTCGTACCGAACGACTGACGGCGGCGGCGTTCGCGTCGCGATCCATCGCGCGCTCCAAGCGCAGGGAAAGCGCCGCTTCTTGACTACGCCGCGGCCTGCGCCGACGATCCTTGCGCCCGCTTAGGCTTCCGTGCGCTCCAAGAGGTGCTTCGATGCGTCAGCTTCCCGTCCGCCGAGCCGCCACGGCCGCTTGCCTCGCGCTCGCAACGGCGGCAGCCCATGCACAGCCGGCGTGGCCGCTCGACCCGGAGACACTACCCGCCGCGATCCCGGGTATTCCGCCCGGCGTCGGCTGGCCGTCTCCGCCTCTTGGGCCCGGGCCGTTCATGATCGAGTCGGTGCGGCCCGAGCACCGCAATCTCAAGGTCGTCGTTTTGGCGCGCGGTCTCACGCAGCCGTGGTCGATCGCGTTCCTGCCCGACGGCGACTTGCTCGTCACCGAGCGGCCGGGGCGCCTGAGGCTGATTCGCGACGGCGTGCTCCAACCGGATCCCGTGCAAGGCGTCCCTGCCGTGCGCTCGGGCGGCTTGCAAGGGCTCATGGACGTCGTGCTGCACCCGCGCTTCGAGAGCAACCGCTTCGTGTATCTCTGTTACCATCGTCCAAGCGGGGAAGACGACGGCGAAACCGTGCTCGCTCGCGGCGGCTGGGACGGCAGCGCGCTCGTCGACGTGCGCGACATCTTCGCGACGGGGGCCACGGGCACCGAGGGGTCGCGGATCGGCTTCGCGGCCGACGGCACGCTGCACATGACCGTGAGCGCGCCCGGTGTCGGGCCCGACGTCGTGCGCTCGCAGAACCCGCAGGACTACGCCGGCAAGACGATCCGCTTGAACGACGACGGCAGCATCCCGCGCGACAACCCGTTCGTGAACGACTCGCGCTACCTGCCGGCGATCTACACGCTCGGGCATCGCAACGGCCATTCGATGACGTTGAATCCGTGGACCAACGAGCTTTGGGTCACGGAGCAGGGGCCGAACGGCGGCGACGAGATCAACATCCTGCGCGCGGGCGCGAACTACGGCTGGCCGCTCGTGAGCCACGGGCGCGTCTACAGCGGGCCGACGATATCGCAGAACCCGACGCTCGATGGCACGGTGCCGCCCGTCGTCTACTGGGTGCCGTCGATCGCCGTGACGGGAATGACGTTTTATCAGGGGGACGTCTTCACGGCCTGGCGCCGCAGCGCGTTCGTCGGCGGGCTGCGCGAAGGGGAGGTGCCGCGCACGGGCCAGCTACAGCGCGTCGAGTTCAACGAACGTTGGGAAGAAATACGCCGCGAGCCCTTGCTGCGCGAGCTGAAGCAGCGCATCCGCGACGTGCGCGAGGGGCCAGACGGCCTCCTGTACGTGCTGACGGCAGAAGTCGAAGGCGCCGTGCTGCGCATCGAGCCGGCGGACTGACCTGGCCGCCGGGCCAACGCGCCGGAGCGCCGCCGTACGCGCCGCGCGTCCCGCGCACGATGGCGGAGCGTCAACCGCCGAGCATGAATCTCGGCAGCCAGAGCGACATCGCCGGCACGTACGTCACCGCGGCGAGGAACGCCAGCAGCAGCATGAACCATGGCACGCTGGCGCGAATGACCTCCGTCACGGGTAGGTCGGACACGGCGCTCGCGACGAACAGATTGAGCCCCACGGGCGGCGTGACGAGCCCGATCTCCATGTTGACGACGAAGACGATGCCGAGGTGCACGGGGTCGATGCCGAGCTCGATCGCGATTGGAAAGATGATCGGGGCCAGGATCAGCACGACGGACGTCGGGTCCATCAGCGTGCCCGCGACGAGCAGGATCACGTTCACGGCCACCAAGAACGCCCAGGGCGGCAGCTCGGCCGCGAGCACGGCGCCCGCCACGCCCTGCGGAATTTGCTCCGTCGTGAGCACGAAGGCGAACAAGTAGGCGTTCGCGACGATGAACATCAGCATCGTCGTCAAGTTCGCGGCTTCCGTGAGCACTTTCGGCACGTCGCGCAGCCTGACGTCGCGGTGCACGAAGACCGCGACGAAGGCGGCGTACACGGCGGAGACGGCGGCGGCTTCGGTCGGGGTGAAGATTCCGCCGTAGATGCCGCCGAGCACGATCACGATCAGCAGCAGTCCCCACGCCGCTTCGCGCGCCGTGCGCAGCGCTTCGACCGGCGTGGCGCGCGGTTGCCGAGGTAAGTTGTCGCGGCCGCCGCGCAAGTAGATGGCGGCCATCATCGCGAGCGTCGCAACGATCCCCGGCACTACGCCGGCGATGAACAAAGCGCCTACCGAGGTCTCCGTGATGGCGCCGTAGACGACCATCACGATCGACGGCGGGATCAAAATAGCGAGCGTCCCCGCGCTCGTGACGACACCGGTCGCGTACTCGCGCCGGTAGCCGGCCGCCGTCATTCCCGCGATCACGATCGAGCCCACGGCGACGACCGTGGCCGGCGAGGAGCCCGAGATCGCCGCGAACAACGAGCAGGCGAGCACCGAGGCCATCGCGAGCCCGCCGCGCACGTGGCCCGTGATCGCGATCGCGAACTGAATGAGCCGCCGCGCCACGCCGCCCGTCGTCAAGAACGTGGCAGCGAGAATGAAGAACGGCACCGCGAGCAGCGGATACACCTCCATCGCGTGAAAGAACTGCTGTGCGAGCGCCAACAGGGACTGCTCGCCGAACAGTAGCAGCGTCAGCACGCTCGAAAGGCCGAGCGACACGGCTACCGGCACTCGCAGTGCGAGCAGCAGCAGCAGCGAGCTGGTCAGAAACGCGACCGTCACGGGCGCCGGTCGGCGGGCAGCGTTACGGTGGCACGCCCGCCGCCGGCCGAGTGGCCGCCGCCACCGGGCGGCTGCGCGCCGCGCGCGATGGCGATCGTCGCCTGCACGAGCCGAAGGCCGAGCAGCGCGAAGCCGATCGGGATGCACGACAAGAGCAGCCAGCGTGGCAGCGGGATGTCGTGCGCCAGGTTGCCGAACACGTACAGCCGCCGCACGAGCGTGAAGCCGCCGGTGAACATCAGCGCGACGTAGACGAAGACCAGCGCGGCGCCGAGCAGAGCCACGACCTTCCGTGCCGGCGGCGCGAGGCGCTTCGTGACGACGTCGACTGCGATGTGCGTGCCGGTGCGCACGCCGTGCGACATGCCGATCAGCACGAGCCAGCCGAAGAGATACACCGTCGCCTCGAGCGCCCAGACGAGCCCCGAGTTGAACGCGTAGCGCAACACGACCTGCACGAACGTGAGCAGCGTCATCGCGGCGAGCAACGCCGCCGTGAGGTACCCCTCGGCGCGATCGAGCGCGGTCAGGGTCATGCGAGACCGATCGGTCAGCGGGCGGTGCCGGCCGCTTCGAGCAGCTCGGAGCCGATGCCCGCGGCGAACTGGTCCCAGACCGGGCGCATCGCGGCGCGCCATGCCGAGCGGGCTGCGTCGTCGAGCTCGACGAGCTGCATGCGCCCCGACGCGAGCGCCGCGGCCCGCGCCTCCTCGTTGATCTCGCGCGCCGTGGAGTTCACGAACTGCGTCGCCTCGGCGAGCGCCTTCTCGAGCGCGGCGCGCACGTCGGCCGGGAGACTGCGCCACGCGTCCGGGTTCACGGCGACGAGGTAGCCGATGTAGCCGTGATTCGTCTCCGTCGCGTAGGCCTGCACCTCGTGAAACTTGCTCGCGAAGATGTTCGACCAGGTGTTCTCTTGCGCGTCGACGGCGCCGAGCTGCAGCGCTTGATAGGTCTCGCCGTACGGCATCTTCTGCGGGTTGCCGCCGATCGCGCGGAATTGTGCGAGCAGCACGTCGGAATCTTGAATCCGGAACTTGAGGCCTCGGGCGTCGGACGGCACGCGCAGCGGCACGTTGGCCGTCATGTGTTTCGTGCCGTTGTGCCAGTACGCGAGGCCGTGAATGCCCTTGGCGTCGAGCTCGCCGAGCAGCTTTTGGCCGGCCGGGCTCGCCTGAAACGCTTCGACGTGTGCGAGATCCGTGAACAGGAACGGCAGATCGAAGATCTGGAAGCGCTTCGTGAGCCGGTCGAGCTTCGACAGCGAGATCGCGATCATCTGGATCTCGCCGAACGCGAGCGCCTCCAGCGACGTTTGGTCGTCCATGAGGCTCGCGGACGGGTACACCTCGACGCGCACGCGGCCGGGCAGCGCGGTTTCCGCGAGCTGCTTGAAGCGCTCGGCGCCTTGTCCTTTCGGAGTCGTAGGCGCGAGGTCGTGCGGAAACTTGATGACGATCGGCTGCGCGAGCGCCGTGGCGCTCGAGAGCGCGCCTGCGAGCAGCAGCGCCGCGAATCGAATCCATGGGACTTTCACCGTCACTTCCTCCTGCTCCTTGCGTTGCAGAGCCACCGACGTTTGAGCCGCGCGCCTTCGCAGCGCTGTCACTTGGCGTCAGCGCAAAGCCGCAGCTCCGGCCACGGCGCAGGCCTCGTCCTCGGCGCTCGAGCCGCCCGAGATGCCGAGCGTGCCCACGAGCTTGCCGTCGATCAAGAGCGGCACGCCGCCTTCGACGGGAATCGCGCCTTCGAGGCGCAGCACGCGCAACCCGTCGCCGCCGCGCGCGAGCACGTCTTGCAGCATCTTCGTCGGCCGCTTGTAGATCGCGGCCGAGCGCGCTTTCGCTTCGGCCACGGGCACGCTGCCGACCTGCGTCTCGTCGAGCTTCTCGAGATAGACGAGGTGGCCGCCGGGATCGACGATCGCGACGGCGACGGTCCAGCCGTTTGCTTTCGCCGGCTCGAGCGCCGCCGCGGCGGCGCGTTTCGCTTCGGCGAGCGTGATCGAGCGGCCGTACGGCGGCAGCTTCGGGCCCGGCGTCGGTTTTTGCTCGCTCACGATTGCCCTCCGAGCTTGCGGTACACCTGATGCGCGACGACGAAGTCGTTGCGGTCGAGCCCCAAGCCTCGGCACGCGTTCATCATCTCGTTCGCGACCGCCGCGAGCGGCGTGGGGCTGCCGGACTTCCGCGCCATCTCGAGCACGAGCAGCATGTCCTTCTGTTGCAGCGTGACGTCGGCGAGCGGCACGGCCGGCATCTTGCCTTCGAGGATGAACGGCCCGCGGTAGCCGAGCACGGGCGCCGCCGTGACGCTCTTCAGCACGGCATCGAGCGCGATCTCGCGCGCAACGCCGCCTTTCTCGGCGAGCGCGATCGCCTCGCCGAACGCGATGACCTCGACCATCAGCAGCGCGTTGACGGCGAGCTTCATGACCGATGCCTGACCGCTCGCGCCGATGTACGTGGCCTTCGGGCCGATCGCGCGCAGCACGGGCTCGATGCGCTCGAACGTGGCCTTGTCCCCGCCGATCATCAGCGAAGCGTTGCCCTGTTGCACCGTGACGGGGCTTCCCGACAGCGGCGCGTCGAGCATCTCGAAGCCGCGCTTCTTGAACTCCGCCGCTACGAACCGCGTGACGTCGGGCGCAATCGTGCCCATGTCGACGTAGACACCGCCCGGGCGAATGCCTTCGATGACGCCTTGCGGGCCGAGCGCGATCTCCTTGACGGCAGCGCCGTCGGTGACGATCGAGAACGTGATCTCCGAAGCCGCGGCGACGGCCGCCGGCGTCTCGGCGACGCGCATTCCGAGCTCCGCGAGCGGCGTGGCGCGCTCGCGCGTTCTGTTCCAACCCGTGACCTCGTGTCCCGCGGCGATCAGCCGCGGAACGATCACTTGACCCATGGCACCCAGGCCGACGAAACCGACGTCCACGCTTTCCCCCGCCGGCGTGGCTTTGAGGTCGTGCGCGGCCGGCTCGCGCTGAAGTCAGCTTATGCGGCGACCGTGCAAACGACAACCGCGGCGGCCCGCGCTCGCGGTCGAGTCTACGGTTTCTGCGGCCGTGCGCCTTCGCCCCGGCGCGACGCGCAGGCTTCCAGGAACGCAACGACCGGCGGCGGCGTTCTGCCGTGCAATGCCGCGCGCTCGGGCTGAAACAGCGTGCAAACGAAGAGGGGGTGTTGATCGAGCTCGATGGCGCGCAGGTCGCCGTCCTCGTCTACGGCGGACTCGCGCACCGCTCCCGTCGCGAGCGCGGCGCGAAACGCAGGGTTCACGCCGAAGCGGCATTGGTACTCCTCAGCCGCGTGCAGCCGCCCGTAGGCTTGGGCCAGCCGCGTGCCCTCGATGAGTCGCACGGACGCGATGTCCCGTAGCGCCCCACAGCTGAGCGGCGAGATCACGGCGCGCTCCGCACCCGGCGTCGATTCAGCGTGGTCGGCGTCGCGCCAGCCGAGCACGTTCCGCGCGTACTCGAGCACGGCGTGTTGAAAGCCGCCGCAGGTGCCGAGGAACGGTCGCTGGCGTTCACGCGCGTAGCGAATCGCGAGCAGCACGCCTTCCATGCTGCGAAAGGGGCTTCCGGGCACGCACCACAGCCCGTCGAATCCGGCGACGCGCTCGGTCGACGCGATGCCCTCGAACGGTACCCACTCGTGGTTCACCTCGACGCCGAGCTCTGGTGCGGCCATCGCGAGCGCGGTCGGGATGGCGCGATGCGCGACGACGGCATCGCTGCGATCCCCGATCAGGCCAATCATCACGGTCGGCAAAATCGACCTCTCGTCGTTGCGTTCTTGCTCTTGACAGTCAAGAGGAAGCGCGCGATGGTAGGAGCGAAACCTTCTCGGGCGGCGCCATGCACGAGCCTACCACGGACGTCATCCAAGGCACGCTGGATCTGCTGATTCTAAAGACGCTGAGCCTCGCGCCGATGCACGGCTACGGAATCGCGCGGCGCATCGAGCAGATCTCGCGCGGCGTGTTCAAGGTGAACCCCGGCTCGCTGCTCACGTCGCTGCACCGCCTCGAGCGCGCAGGGTGGCTCGACGACGAATGGCGGCAGACCGACAACGCGCGCCGCGCCAAGTACTACTCTCTGACGGCGGCCGGCAGGAGGCAGCTCGAGATCGAGACGGAGTCGTGGCAGCGGCGAGCGGCGGCGATCGCGCGCTTGCTGAAGGCCGAGAGCTAGCGCCGTGTCGATCTGGCGCCAGCTCGTCCGCGGCGTGCGCGCGCTGATCCATCGCGCGGCCGTCGATGCCGAGCTCGACGAGGAGGTGCTCGACTACTTCGAGCGGGCACGCGCCGATCTCGTCGCCCAAGGGCTCACGCCCGAGGAAGCGGAGCGCGTCGCGCGGCGCGAGCTCGGCGATTTGGCGAAGGCGCGCGAAACGCTGCGCGCGTACGGCTGGGAGAACCGGGTCGACGCTGCGTTCGGCGATTTTCGGCACTCGTTGCGTCGCTTGCGTCAAACGCTGGGTTTTTCCGCCGTCGTCGTCTTGACGCTGGCGATCGGCATCGGCGTCAACGTGGCGTTGTTCTCGTTGTTCCAGCAGATTCTGCTGCGGCCGCTGCCCGTAGCGGAGCCGGAGCGATTAGTGAATCTCGTCGATCCGGGGCCGGACCTTGGTTACCTCGGGCCGGGCCTCACCTTCGGCTCCGTTGCAGGCAACGGAGATCATGTCTTCAGCTACCCGATGTTCCGCGACCTCGAGGCGCGTCAGACGTCCTTCGCCGGCATCGCGGCGCATCGGCTCTTCGACGCCAACATTGCGATAGGCGACTCGGCACGGCGCGTCAGGGGTTTCTTCGTGTCCGGCAGTTATTTTCCCGTGCTCGGGCTGCAACCGGCGCTCGGCCGGCTGCTTGGCGCGGAGGACGATCGCGTGGACGGGGAAGCGGATGCAGTCGTTTTGAGCCACGCCTACTGGCAACGCGAGCTCGCAGGCGATCCGGACGTAGTCGGCCGCAAGCTGACCGTGAATGGGCGGCCACTCACGATCGTCGGCGTGGCGCCGCGCGGGTTTCACGGCACGACGGTTGGTGTGCGTGCGAGCGTTTTCGTGCCGATCACGTTTCCGGGCGTCAACACGCCGACCTCCGTGCCGAATCACGACAATCGCGCCTTCTATTGGGTCTATCTATTTGCACGCCTCGCGCCGGGCGTGCAGCTTGAGACCGCGGCCGTTGGGATCAACCAGCAGTACCGCGCAATTCTAGGCGAGCTCGAAGCGCCGGCGATCGCTCCGCGCGTCGAGGCGGAACGGCTCGATCAGTTCCGCACCAAACGCCTCGCGCTCGAGCCGGGCGCGCGTGGGCAAAGTGCGCTGCTCGAACCGATCGGTGCACGCCTCGAGATGCTGTTCGTCGTGAGCGGGACGATCCTGCTGCTTTGCTGCGCCAACATCGCCGGCCTGATGCTGATCCGCGCGTCGGGGCGCACCGGCGAGATGGCCGTTCGCGCGTCGATGGGCGCGAGCCGCGCGCGGCTCGCCGGTCTGCTGCTCGCCGAGTCGCTGCTGCTCGCGGTGCCCGCGGCCGTTTTGAGCTTGCCCGTAGCGTTGCTGATCCTGCGCGGTCTCGCGGCCGGCGTGCCGGACCTACCGAGCACGGCGTTCGACGTCGAGCTGAGCGCTGTCGCCGCCGCCGTCGCCGTCGGCGCCGCTTTGATTGCGGCTGTGGTCTTCGGCGTCTTCCCGGCGCGCGACGCCGTGTGTGCGGATCCGGCGCGAACACTGCACGCGTTCGGCGTGCGGCAGACCTCGAGCAAGCGCGTCACGCGCTTCCGTGCGATGCTCGCGACGACGCAGGTGGCGCTCTCGATGGCGCTACTCGCCATGACGGGCGTGTTTGCGCAGAGCCTCGCCAACATCGGACGCATCGATCTCGGCTTCGACGTCGACCGCGCCGTCACGTTTACGATCTCCCCCGAGGGCACCGGCTACGAGCCGGCCGAATCGGCGGCGCTTTTCGATCGCTTGGAGGAAGAGCTCGCGGCGATCCCGGGGGTTCGCTCGGCGGCTTCCGCGCAGATACCGCTGCTCGCGGGAGGAGGATTGGAAACGGGCACGGGTCTCGAGGGCAGCGAGGCACGGACCCGTATACACTTGAACCAAGTCGGGACCGGCTTCTTCGAAGCGCTTGGCGTCGAACTACTGGACGGCCGCGAGTTCAACGACGCCGACCGCGACGGTGGCCCATTCGTAGTCATCGTCAACCAGCGATTGGCTGAGCGCTTGAGTCTTGGCGCCAGTGTCATCGGACAGCGCATCCAAGTGATCGGGCGCCTATACGAGGTCGTTGGACTCGTCCCGGACTTCAAGGACTACAACGTCACGGACGATATCGAGTCGCAGGTTTTTCTCCCCCGGCGCCAGGCGACCACGCTTGGGACCGCGGCATTCTTCGTGCGCGGTGACCGTCCGGAGCAGGAGCTCAAGAGCGCGGTGCGCGAGATCGTCGCGCGCGTCGCTTCAGCCGTGCCGATCTTGGATCTGCGCACGATGCGCGAGCAGGTTCGCGAGAACCTCGCCGAAGAGCGCTTCTTCGCCGGCGCAGCGACGGCTTTTGCCGTGCTCGCCACGGCGCTCGCGGCGCTCGGCCTCTACGGCGTGCTCGCGTACTCCGTCGCACAGCGCTCGCGCGAGATCGCGCTGCGTTTCGCGCTCGGTGCGCCGGCGACACGAATTCGCGCAATGGTCGTGCGGCAGGTCGGCGTGATGGCGTTGACGGGGGTTACCGCGGGCGTCGTTGCAGCGGTGCTGCTCGGCCGCGCGGCGCGCCGCTTGCTGTTCGGAGTCGAAGCGGCCGATCCCGCCGCGCTCGTCGGCGCCGCCGTCGTGCTGACGGTCGTCATGCTCGCCGCGGCGTACGTTCCAGCTCGACGAGCGTCGCGCGTGGACCCGATGGTTGCGCTGCGCTACGAGTAATTCATGGCGCCTTAGCCGCCACAACGAAGGATGAAAGGCGCCTGGGCCACCACGACGAAGGACGAAGAACGGCTTGCTGAGAGGCTGCGCCTGCTAACCCAGCTTTCTGCGCAAGCTGGGCTAATGCGAACGCTGTGCATTCAACAAATCCCTCACATGACGCGTCGTAGGAGCCACCGAGGGCGCACGAGTCCTTATCAACGATCGCTCCGCCGGCGTATCCGCTTTCGGCGCGCTCAGTTGATCTCGACCGGGTTGTAATCCGGCGAGCAGACCTCGACGATGCAGATCGACTCGAGCGTGCGCCCTTCCGGCGGCGGCTCGAGACCCGCCTCACGCATCAGCTCGCGCAGTACCTTCGCCGTTTCGGGGTGCGCAATCGCGGATTGCACGCCGACGCGCACGAGACCGTCGGCGTAATCGATCGGCAGCCAGGTGTGCGCCGCGAGCTCGGGGCTGCCGCGGTTGTCCGTGTTGCCGAAGTCGCGGATGTCCATCCGCGCACCGGCCGCCACGAGCACGCGCACGACTTCCGTGGCGCCCTTGTGCGCCGCGCCGTGCAGCGCGACGCGTCCCGTGTCGGCTTGGTAGTTCGGGTCGATGCCGAGCTCGAGCAGCAGCTTGACGGCCTCGACGGTTTCCTCGGGCGAGTGCTCGTACGTGATGCCCTCGACCCAGCCGATACCGGCGGCCACCGCGAGCGGCGTGACGCCGAGCTTCGTGTAAATGTGAGGATCGGCGCCGCGCTCGAGCAGCAGCTTCATGAGCTCGAGGTCGCCGGATTGCGAGGCGCGCAGAAAAGCCGTCGCGCCTTCTTCGTCGAGCCATTGGTTCGTGAAGACGGTGCGCGTCTCCGTGCTTTCGATCAACTGCGCGTTCGGATCGGCGCCCGAGTCGAGCAGCAGCTTGATGTACTCGAGATCGTCCATGTCGGGCGTTCGCGTGGGGTAGTCGCCACCTTCGAGATTGCGGTTGTCGGTGGCGAGATATAGCGGCGTCCAACCGCCCTTGTTCGCGATGTTGACGTCGGCGCCGTGCTCGATGAGGAACTTGCCCATCCGGTAGTTACGGTTGTGAGTGGCCGCGAGCAGCGGGCTCCAGCCGTAGCGCGTCACCTGGTTGACGTCGGCGCCGGCTTCGAGCAGCACGCGTGCGGCCTCGATGTGGCCGGCACGAGCCGCGTAGACGAGTGGCGTGAGCTCGCCGCCGTCGGGCTCCCGCGGCCCGCGGTTGCGCCTGCCGCCGCCGCTGGCCTCGAGCACGAATCCCAAGTTGTCACGCTCCAAGCTGCACGGGCCGCTTTCGCTCGACTCGCCCGCAGCCTCGGCCAACACGGCGTCTTCGCTGCTCGCCGCGATCAGCTCCTGCAGCTTGCTCAAATCCGGAGATTCCTGGTCGCAAAGGATTGCGATGACTTGCCGCCGTACGGCCCGTCGCGGGTCGTCGGACTTGCCGAGGGCCGCCGTGCGCCCGTCTCGCATGACCGGCGCGGATGCCGCCGCGACGTCGGCGCCGTGCTCGATCAACATCGCGATCACGTCGGCATGCCCTTGATCGGCGGCTTGCATCAACGCGGTCGTCCCGCGAGCTGCCTCGCGGGCGTTCGGGTCCGCGCCGTGCTCGAGCAGCGCGCGCACCGCCTCCGTGCTGCCCGCGCGCGCGGCCAACATCAAAGGTCTGCGTCCCAGCGGCAGCTCCTCGTTGGCGTTCGCGCCGCCATCGAGCAGCGTCTCGACCATCGCCGCGTCGCCGTGGCTCGCCGCGAGCCAGAGCGCCGTCGAGCCGTTGCGATTCGCCGCCGAAACGTCGGCCCCGGCCTCGAGCAGCAGGCGGGCGAGGGCGGTATCGCCGTGGTAAGCGGCCCAGTGCAGCGCCGTAGCGCCGTCCGGCTGCGCGGCATTCACGTCGGCGCCGTTTTCGATGAGGGCACGCACCTGCGCGGCGTCGCGCCGCATCGCCGCATCGGCCAGCTCGGTCGCAGCGATAGCGGAGTGCGTGAGCGCCAGCATCCACGCGAGTACGGCGGCTCGCACGCCCACTCTCGGTCGCTTTCGAGATTGCCTTCGGGCTGGTCGCACGCTCATGGGTTATAGGTTCTCGAGTCGCCCCGTGCTGTCACCGAAGCTGTCGCGATGAATATCGAACTGGTCGAGCACGCTCAGCAGCAAGTTGCCGGTGGAGATCGTCTTCGTCGGGTACGCCAAGTGGCGATTCCCCTTCATCCGGCCGTGGTTCTTGCCGAGGATCACGTGGGGGACGTCGTAGTGGAGGTGCTGGTTCGGGTTACCCATGTTGCTGCCGTAAAGGAGCAACGAGTGGTCGAGCAGCGTGCCGTCCGCTTCCTCGATCTTCGCGAGCTTGTCGGCGAAGTACGCAACCATCTGCACGTGATAGCGGTTGATCTTCGCGAGCTCCTTGATCAGTGCCGGGTCCTCGCCGTGATGCGAGACGCCGTGGAACCCGGCGTTCGGCGCTTCGCTTTCGGGATAGCGGCGACCGGTGAGGTCGCGCGCGAAGAGTAAGGTGCCGACGCGCGTGAGGTCGGCCTGGAACGCGAGCGCGAGCAAGTCGAACATGAGCTTGATGTGCTCGTCGAACGACTGCGGAATGCCGGGCGGGACGGCGAAATCCTCGGGCGCCGCCGTCGTCGCCTGCGCCGCGATCTGCAGACGCCGTTCGATCTCGCGCACGTTCTCCGTGAAGCTGTCGAGCCGCGAACGGTCCGGAACGCTGATCTCGCCGCGCAGGCTCGCGATCTTCCCGTTGATCGAGTCGAGGATGCTCTGGTTGCGCTCACGGCGCGCCACGCGCTGCTCCGGCGTGCTGCCGCTGCCGAACAGGCGCTCGAACACGACCTGCGGGTTCAGCTCCATCGGCAACGGCGTCGTCGGCGATGCCCACGCGATCGTGTTCGTGTACACGCAGCTATAGCCCTCGCCGCAGTTGCTCGAGCCCGAGCCGGGGTCCTCGACGGACATCTCGACCGAAGGCAGCAGCGTCTCGCGGCCGATCTTGTCCGCGATGATCTGGTCGATCGTGTGGCCGGCGCGCACGTCGGCGCCCGCCGTTTTCTTGGGCTTCTCGGCGCAGAGGAACGCCGCGGCCACCCAGTGGTCGGCCCCCGTCTCGCCGGGCGGCGGTTCCGACGAAGTGGAGTGCAAGCCCGTCAGCACCGTCAGGCTGTCGCGGAAGGGCTCGAGCGGCTGCCAGATGTACGGCAGCTCGGCCGGCAGTGCGCCCTCCTTGTCGGGCACCCAGTAGCCCGGCGCCGCGCCGTGCGGAACGAAGCCCGCAAAGAAACGCCGCGGCGGGGCGGCCGTCGCTTGCGCGAGCGCCGTCGCGGCGGGAAACATCGCGTCGAGCAGCGGGAGTCCCAAAGTCACGCCTGCGCCCTTCAGGAATGTTCGTCGCGGAATGTGCTTCTTCGTGATGAACATCGGTTACTCCTGGTGCGCCGCAGTCTTCATGTTCATGGTGAAGGCAGGGCTCTCGATGACGCCCATGAGTAGCGACGAGAATCGATAGTCGTCTTCGGCGGCGTCGTGCGCGATCGATCGGACGAGCGGCATGTCCTCGTACTCCAAGCCGCGGCCGATCGCGTACGTGAGCAACTTCTCCGTCACGGCCTGCGCGAACAGCTGTCGGTTGGCTACTGCGTAGTCGCGCAGGCTCGCAACGCCCGTCAGCTCCGCGCCGTCGTTCGTGACGCCCGTCGGATCGATCGGTTGGCCGGCGTCCGTGGTGCGCCACGCGCCGACGGCATCGAAGTTTTCCATGGCGAGCCCCATCGGCTCGAAAATCTTGTGGCACGACGAGCAGGTCGGGTTCACTCTGTGCGCCTCGAGCCGCGCGCGGAGCGTCGTCGGAGCCTCGCCTGCCACGGGCTTCAAGTCCGTTTCCACGCCGGGCGGCGGATCCGGCGGACTGATCCCCAGGAACGTTTCGAGGTACCACTTGCCGCGCTTCACCGGCGACGTGCGGGCCGCGTCGGACGTGATCGTCAAGAGCGCCCCCTTGCCGATCAACCCGCGGCGCATGTCGAGCTCGGGTCCGAGCTCCACGCGCCGGAAGTGGGCTCCGTACACGTCGGGGATCCCGTAGTGCCGCGCCAGCCGCTCGTTCACGAACGTGTAGTCGGCGGTCAGCAAGTCGAGGATGCTGCGGTCCTCCTGAATGATGCTGCCGAAGAACAGCTCGATCTCGCGACGAAACGCTTGGCGCAACGTGCTATCGAAGTCCGGGAACAAGTCGACGACGGGCTCGCTGGCCTGCATGCCGCGGACGTTGAGCCATTGGCCCGTGAAGTTCTCGACGAACGCGCTCGCGCGCGGGTCGGCGATCATCCGCGCGACTTGCTGCTCGAGCACCTTCTCGTCGTGCAGGCGGTTCTTCGACGCCAGCTCGATGAGCTCTTCGTCCGGAATGCTGCTCCAGAGGAAGAACGACAGGCGTGAAGCGAGCTCGAGATCGCTGATCCGGTACGGTGCGCCGGGCGCAACGTCCGCGGGCTCGATCTCGCGCCGATAGATGAACTCGGGGTCGGCCAGGATGCGCTGCAGCGCGGCCTCGATGCCGTAGTCGAAGGTGCCGCCTTCTTCGCGTCCTGCCTCGAAGAACGCCATCATGTCGTCGACGTCGGCGTCCGTCGAGGGACGGCGGAACGCCTTCGTTGCGAGCGTGGAAATGATCCGGCGCGCGCATTCGCGCTCCTCGCTGCTCTCTTGCGGGTAGCACTCGAAGATCTTGTCGCGGCTTTGCGTGCTCGTGGCGACGAGGCCGTCATACGGGCCCTCGATGAACACCTGGCCCACGTGCGGGTAGAACGTGTAGCCGGAGATGGCGCCAGGCGAGTTCATCGTGCGCACGAACGACTTGTTGAGGCCCGTGTCCGGCAGGTCGCTCGTGGCGATGAACGTGACGCCGATCTTGTGGAACCCGGCCGTGATCGGAATCTCCGGCGTGCGTCCGCCGTTGCCTTCGTTCGGCGCGATTTCCTTGTCCCAGTCGAACAGGTACACGCGCGTGCCGTCGACGGTGACCTCGAGCTGCTCGCCGCGCACGTTGCCGAGCACGGCCGTGAAATAGCCGGTCATGCCCTTCACGGTGAAGACGTAGTTGCCGTCGGCAGGAAATTCGTGCTCGATCAGCATGCCGCCGCGCGTGCCGAACGGCAGGCCTTCGATGTAGCCGTTCTGCGAGGTGTCGTGCGGCGCGTCGAAGACTGCGAGCGTGGGCGCCGTCTCGGTGCCGATTGCGAGGCGGCTGATCTTGCCGGCTGCCGACAAGTACGCCTCCATCAGCGCCGGCGAAGTCGTCAACGTGCCGGCCATGTTGTCGAATCCGTGACTCGAGTCGTCGGCGGGCAAGAATCTCGTGGCGTCGATGTCGAGCCCGAGCAGATCGCGGATCGCGTTCGTGTACTCGGTGCGGTTCAGGCGGTGCAGACCCGGGGCCGGCAGGTGCAGCTTCGCGTGCTTGTCGATTTCGTTCTCTAGCCAGGTCACGAGCTTGCTGCGCACGTGGGGGTCGAGCGGTGGGCCGCCGTCGGCGGGCGGCATCAGGCCCGCGCGCAGCTTGTGAATGACCTTCTCCCAAGTCTCGGCGTCGGCCGCGACGGCGTTGAGATCGCGAGATTCGAGGTTCAGCCCGGCCACGCGCTCCGCCGAGTTGTGGCAGTCCACGCAGACCTGCTCCACGACGGCCTGCTGCTGCTCGACGTCGTTGCCGAGCATGCCGCAACCGCTCGCGAGCGTGCCGAGCGCGGCAGCCCATCCAAGTCGTCTGGCTTTCACGAGCCTTTCCATTCCCACCACCAGTCGCTCGTCACCCGAGACGCCGCCCGGGCGGCGGAAGACCCCGTTCCCTCGGCAAAATTGTAACGGGCCCAGGCCGAAGGTGCGCGCTCTCGGCCTGCCGCGCGGCTCCGGTATAGAAAACTTAGCGCGGCAGCGCGCCGGAGCGGCTGGCCGCGCGCCCGGGGCCATGGGCCGCCGGTCCTCGACGATCGAGGCCGGGGGCGTTTCAGGACCGGAAATTCTTCTCGAGGCCCTGCCAGTGGCGGTAATAGTCGCGCTCGAGCAGCTCGGTCTCGAGCGCGAAGCGGGTGGGTTTGATGACGAGCTGCGTCTCGAAAATGATCGTCAGCGTGTCCTCCAAGTACTGCGGCGCGTCGGGCGCGCTCGAGCCCGCCTCGAAAGCGTCGCGGTCGGGGCCGTGGCCCGACATGCAGTTGTGCAGGCTCGCGCAGCCCGGCTCGAACCCCTCGGCCTTGCCTATGTACCGGCCTTTGACGAGCCCGACGAACTCGCTGCACACGTTGCGGTGGAACGGGGGCGGCCGGAAAGTTCTCCGGGCGACGGACCACCGATCGGTGATCACGCCCAAGTCGACGTTCGCCGTCCCCGGCGTCGCCGTCGGCGCCGTCAGCACCGTGAAGATCGACGGGTCCGGATGGTCGTAGCTGACCGTGTTGATCGTGTTGAAGCGCGCGAGGTCGTACTTGTAGGGCACGTACGTCCCGTGCCAGGCGACGATGTCGAGCGGCGAATGATCGATCTTCGCTTCCCAGAGCTTGCCCAAGAACTTCGCGACGACGCGGAAGTCGCCTTCGCGCTCCTCGAACGCCGCGACGGGCGCCAGGAAGTCGCGCGAGTTCGCAAGTCCGCTCGTGCCGATCGGCCCCAGCTCGGGCAGCCTGAAGTGCGCGCCGTAGTTCTCGCAGACGTAGCCGCGCACCGGCTCGTCGAGCTCGACGCGGAATTTGACGCCGCGCGGCACGACGCAGAGCTCGCCGGGCCCGACTTCGAGGATGCCGAGCTCCGTGCGCACCGTCAGCGTGCCTCGCTGCGGCACGATCAGGAGCTCGCCGTCGGCGTCGTAGAAGAAGCGGTCGACCATCGACGCGTTAGCGGCGTAGAGATGCACGGCCGCGCCGGTCTGCAGCGACGGATCGCCATTGCCGCCGATCGTCACGAGCCCCGCGACGAAGTCCGTGGGCTCGTTCGGGATCGGCAGCGGGCGCCAGCGCAGCTGATTCGGCGACGCCGGCACCTCGTCGAACGGCGCACTGCGAAGCAAGCCGGCCGGAATCTCGCGGAACGGCTCGTGCACGGCCGACGGCCGAATCCGATACGTCCAGCACCGGCGGCTCGACGCGCGCGGCGCCGTGAAGCTCGTGCCGTTGATCTCTTCCGTGTAGAGCCCGTACGGCGGCGTCTGCGGGTTGCTCTGTCCGACGGGCAGCGCGCCCGGCAACGCCTCGCTCGCGAAGTCGTTGCCGAACCCAGACTGATAGCGCAGCGCCTCTTTACTCACGCACGCATAGTAAACCGTGACGAGTCATGCCTGCGATATAGTGCGACCAGGGTTGTGTCTCGCTTTGACGCCGCTGCCCTGCGATACGCGAACCGCCAAAGTGAGACACCACGACGCCAAAAGCAGGAACACGAATGAAAGCGATACGTGTGCACGAGTGCGGAGGGCCGGAGGCGCTCCGCTACGATGACGTTCCGATCCCCGAGCCGAAGGCCGGCGAGGCGCTCGTGAAGATTGCCGCGGCGGGCGTGAACTTCATCGACGTGCAGCAGCGGACCGGGCGCTACAAGCCGCCGGCGCTGCCGTTCACGCTGGGCTCGGAGGCCGCCGGCACCGTGACGGCGGTCGGCGAAGGCGTTACGGATGTCGCGGTCGGGGATCGCGTGGCGTATGCGATGGTGCTCGGCGCGTACGCCGAATATGCCGTCGTGCCGGCGAAGCGGCTCGTCAAGGTGCCGGACGGGATCGATGCGCAGACGGCGGCGGGGGTGATGCTGCAAGGGCTCACGGCGCACTACCTGACGCACAGCACGTTCGCGATCAAGCCGGGGGATACCGCGCTCGTGCACGCGGCGGCCGGTGGGGCGGGGCAGCTCGTCACGCGGATCGCGCGGCTGCGCGGCGCGACCGTCTACGGCACGGTCGGCAGCGAGGCCAAGGCCGCGATTGCGCGCAAGGCCGGCGCCGCGGCCACGATCGACTACCGGACGCAAGACTTCGAGGCCGAGGTGAAGAAGCTCACGGGCGGTCGCGGCGTCGACGTCGTCTACGACTCCGTCGGCAAAGACACTTTCGACAAGAGCCTGAACAGCTTGCGGCCCCGCGGCATGCTCGCGCTGTTCGGATTTTCGAGCGGCCCCGTCGCGCCGTTCGACCCCGCCGTGCTCGGCGCGAAGGGCTCGCTGTTCCTGACGCGGCCCGGGTTGAATCAGTACATCGCGACGCGCGAGGAGCTCGTCGGCCGCGCCGAAGAGCTCTTCGCGTGGCTCGCCGCCGGAAAGCTCGAGGTCACGATCGATCGCGTGTTTCGCCTGGCCGAGGTGGCCGATGCGCACCGCGCGCTCGAGTCGCGGCGCACGGCCGGCAAGCTGCTGCTCGTGCCGTAACGGCGAAGGTCGAGCGCGAGCTAGCGCACGCGACCTAGTGCAACGGTCGAACTCGAGGCTCCGGAAGCTCGAGATCCACGCGCATCCAAGACCCGGCGTGCTTGACCATCAATATCCCGGTTCCCGCGCGAAGCGACACGGCGGCCTCCGCATCGGGGTCGCGAAGCCGAGACGCGGCGGGCATCCCGGTGACGCTAGTGAGCACGATTCCTGCCGTCGCCGAGATCGGAATCCAATCGTTCTCGTCGACTCCGGGCGGCCGTTCAACACCGGATTGACCGGCGGCCGAGGCGACGATCAGGCAAGCCGCCGCCACGAGGATCCATTGCGAGCGCGTAACCTTCATGACCAGTCCTCCCGTCTTGGGCCTCGTGCGCACTAGACCGCGCCACGCTCGACGGGTTCACGGGAGCGGTCGCCTCGATCGGCCGGTGTCGCGCCTTATACTACGCGGCCTCGAATTCCAAGGACCGGCCGTGCCCGCTTTGCTTCACGACCCTTGTTTTCCCGCGAGGCCGATCGCATGACGGCCGCGCACGACCCGCGCACGGCGCTCGCGGCGCGGCTCGAGGCCGCGGTTGCGAAGGCGTTCGGCGGCGAGCGCGCGGCCGTCGACCCGATGGTGCGCCGCTCGGAGCGGGCCGATTTCCAGGCGGATCTCGCGATGGGGCTCGCGAAGACGCTGAAGCGGCCGCCGCGGCAGGTCGCCGAAGCCGTCGTCGCGGCGGCCGATCTCGACGACGTATGCGAACGCGTCGAGATCGCCGGGCCAGGGTTCATCAATCTCACGCTTAGACCCGCGTTCATCGAGCAGGCCCTCACCGCCGTCGCGCGCGACGAGCGGCTCGGCGTGCCGCTCGCCGCCGTGAAGGACCGCGTCGTCATCGACTACTCGGCGCCGAACGTCGCGAAGGAGATGCACGTGGGTCATTTGCGCGGGACGATCATCGGCGATGCTCTGGCGCGGCTCCTCACGCTCGCCGGGCACGAGGTGATTCGGCAGAACCACATCGGCGACTGGGGCACGCCGTTCGGCATGCTGATCGAGCACTTGCTCGACGTCGGAGAGGGCGCGGCGCAGGCGAGCATGGGCGAGCTCAGCGATTTCTACCGCGCTGCGCGCGTGAAGTTCGATTCCGATCCGAGCTTCGCCGACCGCTCGCGGCGGCGCGTCGTGCTGCTTCAGGCCGGCGACGAGCGCACGCTCGCTCTGTGGCGGCAGCTCGTCGATCTGTCGAAGCGCTACTTCATGCACGTCTACGAGCGGCTCGGCGTGACGCTGCGCGAAGAGGACGTGCGCGGGGAAAGCGCATACAACCTCGACTTGGCCGAAGTGGCTGCGGAGCTCGAGCGCAAAGGCCTCGCTAAGTTGAACGACGGCGCGCTCTGTGCGTTTCCGCCGGGCTTCACGAACCGCGACGGCGACCCGTTGCCGCTGATCGTGCGCAAGCAAGACGGCGGTTATGGCTACGCCGCGACGGATCTCGCGGCGATTCGCTACCGTACGCAGACGCTCCGCGGCACGCGCCTCCTGTACGTCGTCGGCTCAACCCAGGCGCAGCACTTGGCAATGGTGTTCGCCGTCGCGGCGCAGGCCGGTTGGCTCGCGCCTCCCGCGCGTGCCGAGCACGTCGCGTTCGGCTCCGTGCTCGGCACGGACAAGAAGATGTTCAAGTCGCGCGCCGGCGAGAGCGTGCGGCTCACCGATCTGCTCGACGAGGCCGTCGAACGCGCCGACGCGGGGCTGGTTGCCCGCAATGCGGACCGCGACGAAAAGGAGCGGCGCGAGCTTGCGGCCGCGATCGGCATCGGCGCCGTGAAGTACGCGGATCTCGCGAACGACCGCATCAAGGATTACGTGTTCGACTTCGACCGCATGCTCGCCGTCGAAGGGCGCACGGGCCCGTACCTGCAATACGCGCACGCGCGCATCCGCTCGATCTTCCGCAAGGGCGCGGAGAGCGGCGTCCGGCGCGACGCGCACGCCGCATTTGCGATCGCTGAGCCGGCCGAGCGCAAGCTCGCGCTCGAGCTGCTCGACTTCGGGGCGGCCGTGGTGGAGGCGGGAGCTACGCTGCGCCCGCATCGCTTGGCCGGCTATCTGCACGACCTCGCGACGGCGTTCACGGCGTTCTTCGAGACGTGCCCCGTGCTCAAGGCGCCCGACGCAGCCACGCGCGCGTCACGGCTCGAGCTCTGCGAGCTGACGGCGCGCGTGCTCGCGCGCGGGCTCGGGCTCTTGGGGATCGCCGCGCCCGAGCGCATGTAGCGCTCGAGCGCGGCGTAATCGCGCTCTAGGCGACGCGCTTTTCCGGTATCGGCGTGTGCCGCTTCACCGGGCTACCGAGAATGTATTCCACGCCCTGGGCGCGCATCCATTCGAGTTGCGCCTCGCGCTTCGCGTTGAGCTGGACGGATTCCTCGGCCGGAACACAGAAGGCCGGCAGCGTGAGTAGTTCCGGGCTGAGATTCCGCTTCCGTGCGAACAGCGAGCTCATCGTTTTTTTCCTTATCCTCGCGGACCAAAACAAGTCGGGGGAAATTTTCGGCCCGCATGCATCGAGCGTCCACTCTGCAGGCGCGAGGCGAGCAACGTCGTGCACGGGGGCGGCGTCGCGCCGAATTATGGAAAGGAACTGGCGCACGTAAAAAGATCCGGCACCGCTCGAAGGCCGCGAGCTTGCTGGCCTTGCACCATAATCCGGCTCACCCGAGCTCGCGGCCCCCGCCGGGCGATCCGCGAGGCGTCGCGAGCTAATTCCTCGGCGGCAGATCGACGCGCACGGCCCAGCCTTCGGTGCCGGCCGACGCGGCCGGATAGCGCTCGAGCACGAGCGGGTCGTGCCCCGGGATCACGCGGTTCTTGCTGCCCGCGAGCCGTTCGAGCGTGTCGTAGCCTTCCAGCATGTCGGCTTGGTTGTAGAGCACGCGGAACACGCGGCGCGAATCGATGTGCGCGTAGAAGTGCGTGGCGTCGGACGCGAGCACGACGGGACCGCGCTCCGTCGCGACGCGCACGCATTGCAGTCCCTTCGTGTGGCCCCCGATCTTGTGCACCGTGATGCCGGGCGCGAGCTCGTCCGTGCCGTCGTGGAACTGCACGCGGCCGGCGAAAACGCGATGCACCATGCGCGAGACGTCGTCGGCCTCGAACGCGTGATTGATCTGGTGGTGGCACATGCAGCGTCCCGTGACGTACTCCATCTCGGTGTCTTGCACGTGAAAGCGCGCGTTCGGGAATAGGCCACCGTTGCCGCAGTGGTCGTAATGCATGTGCGTGACGATGACGTCTTTCACTTCGGAGTGGCGGATGCCGACCGCGGCAAGCCCTTCGTCGACGGGGTGCACGATTCTGCGGTCGCGCTTCTTCGCCATCGCAGCGTCGAAGCCCGTGTCGACGACGAACGTTCGGCCGCCGCCGACGATGGCCCAGACGTAATAGTCGAGCGGCATGTCCCAGTCCTCGTGCGGATCGCCGTCGACGAAATTGCCCCAGGCCTTGCGGCCGACGTTGGCGTACTTGATTGCGAAGATCTGATATGCGGGTGTGGCCATCGCGGTAGGGTCAAAGGGGATTTCGGCAGATTGTACTTGCAGTGCGAAGCGCGCCGCGCGGGCGCGTCAGCCGCGCGCCTCACGGGCGCCTCAGCGCCTCGATCGACAGCGACTGTTCCCTGCGCTCCGGCCAGCCCATGCCGTACGGCGCCTGCTGGAGCCGGCCGAGCTTGCGAGGAGGAGGGCCGCGGCCGTAAGGGCCGCGGCCCTTCGATTCACCGCTTCAACGCCCGAGCGGGATGAACGCGAGCGCGTTGTTCGGATTCAACGGAATCACGAGCTGGTTCTGGCGCGAGTCGTAGCACATCGATGCCGCGCTCGGGATGCCCGTGGCGATGATTTCGGCCGGCTGGCCGCGCCGAATGCGCGACACGCTGCCGTAGCGCACGCTGCTCACGTACTTCGTGCCGTCGGGCAGCACGACGACGCCGTCGTTGCCGCTCTCGGCGGCCTGCTCCGTGCGCACGACTTGGCCGGCCGGATTGAACGTGATGACGTCTTTGTTGCCGATGTTGACGACTACGATGTTGCCGTCCGTGTCCATGGCCACGCCGTTCGGCAGCGCAAGCGGCGCGCCGTCGACGAACGTGCTGACGGTGCCGTTCGGCGCGATCTTGAAGATGCGCTCGGGCTCGCGCGTGTTCGAGACGTACACGGTGCCGTCGGCCGTGGCGGCGATGCCGTTCAGGATCGTCGCGCCCGGAATCTGCGTGGCCTGGCCCGGCGTTCCCGTTCTCAAATCGAACCTGCGAACGGTGTCGATGTCCGCGACGTAGAGCGTGTTGCCGGCGATCGCGCTGCCGAGCGGATGGTTCAGCGTGAGCCCGTCGCGCGTGACGCCGATCCATTTGCTCGTGTGCACCGAGCCGTCGGGATTGATCAACGACACGAAGCCGTCGTTCTGCTGGACCATCTGCGGATTGCCGGCGTTCATGGCGACGATCAAGTTGCGCGTCGGGTCGAACGTGCAGCTCTCGGCGAAATGGAAGCTGCCGTAGACCTTCACGTTGCTCGACAGCGGCTGCTGTTGGCCGGCTTCGTTCGTCGCGCCGAGCGGCGTGCCGACGCGATACGGTTGCGGGCCGCCCGATTGCGCCTGCTGCGCGAGCGCGGCGCCGGCCGTCAACAACGCCGCGATACCGGAAGCCAAGAGAGTGTTGCTACGCACGATTCCCCCTTTCGGGCCTGAGTTGTTTGAAAGGAACAAATCATGGCACACGGCACGCCGTTCCGGCATGTCCCGCGAACCGTGAAGGGTTGGCGCAGCGTCATGGGGCGGTCGCGCAGCTTGCCTGCGCTGCCCGGGCTTGCCGGACAGCTTTGACGGTGCTCATCGCGAACACGGCTTGCATCGCATAGAGGTCAAGGGCGCGTCTGGCGGCGCAGCGTCGGATGCGGTTGCTTCAGGGGGAGTGGCGCTTGCGCATTTCCGCGACGGAGTGCTCGATGAGCCGGCGCAGCACTTTGCGATCGACGTCGTCGAGCTTGTTCACGTACAGGCAGCCCTTGCCGGCTTTGTGCTTGCCGAGCTTCGCCATGAGCTTCGCGTTTTCGATGCCCGGGCCGAGATACACCACGAGCGCGCCCGAGCGCGGCGAGAAGCCGGTGAGGCACATTTCGCCCGAGTGGCCGCTCGCGTACCGGTAGCGGTACGAGCCGAAGCCGATGATCGACGAGCCCCACATCTTCGGCGGCGCGCCCGTGATGTCTTGCATCATCGCGACGAGCTCGCGGCTGTCCTTGCGCTTGACCTCGTTCTTCAGCTCCTCGACGAAGGCGAGCGGGTCCCTGTCGGTCGCTACGGTCTTGATCTTGCGCTTGCTGGCGGCCACGGCTCGATCTCCGAAAACACGCCGGCCGATCATGAACCGCGCGTCAGCCGGTCTTCAAGAGCGCTCTGTTCGGCACCAGCGTTCCGTTCGGCACCGGCTTCGGGCGCGCCCCGCTCGGCGCCGGTGGCATAATCGGCTCGAGAGCCTTGGGCAAGGCACATCGAGGGCGATCCCATGAAACTTCGGGCGTTCGCGGTTGCGGCTGCGGTCATCGGGGCGGCGGCGCTCACGGCTCAACCGAAGGTGGAGGGGCCCGTGCGTTATCCCGTGACGAAGAAGGTCGACCAAGTCGACGACTATCACGGCACGAGGGTTGCGGACCCTTACCGCTGGCTCGAAGACGAAACGTCGCCCGAGACGGCCGCCTGGGTCGAGGCGCAGAACGCCGTCACGTTCCCGTACCTCGAAAGCATTCCCTACCGCGAAGCGGTTCGCGCGCGCGTCATCGAGCTCAACGACTACGAGCGTTACGGCGCGCCGGCGCGGAAGGGCCCGTATTTTTTCTTCAGCAAGAACGAAGGCCTGCAAAACCAAAGCGTGCTGTACGTCCAGCGCGGCCTCGAGTCCGCGCCGGAGGTGCTGCTCGATCCGAACACGTGGTCCGCCGACGGCACGGTGCAGCTCTCGGCATTCGAGCCCTCGAAAGATGCTAGGTACGCCGTCTACGGCATCTCGCGCAGCGGCTCCGACTGGCAGCAGTACAAAGTGCTCGAGCTCGCGACGAAACGCGAGCTCGACGACTCGATCGAGTGGGCGAAGGTGTCGCAGGTCGCGTGGCACGGCGACGGCTTCTACTACAGCCGCTACCCGGAGCCGCCCGAAGGACGCGAGCGCGCCTCGATCAACGAGAACCATCAGGTATTCTTCCACAAGCTCGGCACGCCGCAGGCTGCCGACACGCTCGTCTACGAGGACGCCGCGAATCCGCAGCGCTTCCACACCACGTCGACGACGGAGGACGAGCGCTTCCTGATTCTCGAAGTGTCGGATCGCGGCAAGGGCTTGGACGGCAACGCGCTCTTCGTGCGCGACCTGACGAAGCCCGGATCCGAGCTCGCGCCGCTCGTGCCGGAGATCACGAACGACACGTTCTACGTCGTCGACAACGTCGGCGACAGGATCCTCGTCGCGACGAATCGCGGCGCGCCGAACTGGCGCGTCGTCTCGATCGATCCTGCGAACATCGCCGAGTCGAGCTGGCAAACGATACTCCCGGAGCGCAACGAGCCGATCGCGGGCGTGACGATGGCCGGCGGCAAGCTGTTCGCCACGTATCTCGAGGACGTCGCGACGCGCGCGTACGTGTACGCGGTCGACGGCACTCTCGAGAACGAAATCGCGCTGCCGGGCCCCGGCACCGCGACGGGATTCAGCGGCCCGAACGACTCGCCGTTCGTGTTCTATACCTTCAACTCGCTCAGCGTACCGCCGACGATCTACCGCTACGACATCGCGTCGCGGACGAGCAGCGTGTTCCGCGCCCCGCGCGTGCCGGGCTACGACCCGGAGCAATTCGAGACGAAGCAAGTGTTCTATCCGAGCAAGGACGGCACGCGGATCCCGATGTTCCTCGTCTACCGCGAGGGCCTCACGCTCGATGGCAACAATCCGGCGATGCTGTACGGGTACGGCGGCTTCAACATCGTCGTGAACCCCACGTTCAGCGCCGCGCGCATCGCGCTGCTCGAGCAGGGCTTCGTCTACGCGTCGGCCAACTTACGCGGCGGCGCGGAGTACGGCGAGGAATGGCACCGGCAGGGGATGAAGCTCGAGAAGCAGAACGTGTTCGACGACTTCATCGCCGCGGCCGAGTGGCTCGTCGAGCAGAAGTACACCTCGCCGGCGCGGCTTGCGATCACGGGCGGCTCGAACGGCGGGCTGCTCGTCGGCGCCGTCATGAACCAGCGGCCCGAGCTGTTCGGCGCCGCGGTGCCGCAGGTCGGCGTCATGGACATGCTGCGGTTCCACAAATTCACGATCGGCTGGAACTGGATCGCGGACTACGGCTCGAGCGACAACCCCGAGGAGTTCGATGCCCTGTATGCGTACTCGCCGCTGCACAACATCCGCCGCGGCGTGAAGTATCCACCCACGTTGATCACGACGGCGGATCACGACGATCGCGTCGTGCCGGCGCACTCGTTCAAGTACGCGGCCACGCTGCAGGAGCTTGCGAGCCCCGAGAACCCTGCGTTGATCCGCATCGAG